>Ga0256404_1008386_pt1 | contig 15569 bp, 13 predicted proteins | sample RumenRJG_01DNA_FD_185990 | JGI IMG/M metagenome (GOLD analysis project Ga0256404, IMG submission 185990) | Bovine rumen microbial communities from Lethbridge, Alberta, Canada - RJG_01 | ecosystem: Host-associated > Mammals > Digestive system > Stomach > Rumen | place: Canada: Alberta | collected...
AAATTTGCTATCGCTTCTTTCAGCTATCGGATTACTCCGACCACCTTGCGATTCGCTGACTCTTCCCTCCAGCGGGCGAGTTCGGGACTTTCACCCTATAGTCAATGCCCATGCCGAGCACACAAAAAACCGGGGCAGTACTCTCCGCACTGCCCCGGCATGAAGTGGTATCCCCACCAGGACTCGAACCTGGAATTGATCCTTAGGAGGGATCCGTTATATCCTGTTTAACTATGAGGACTCAAACTTGCGGCGGCCTGGCGCGGGTGAATTAGTCCCGCGGAACCGCCTGATGCGCATTATTATAATACTTTACATTGCCGTTGGCAATATTTCCCGCTTATTTTACGGTAACTTTCGCAAATCTCCGCTTTCCGACCTGCCAGACGTCCGAACTTCCGGCTGCGATCTCAAGCTTCGGATCAGTGACAGCCTCACCGCCGCGCTTGACGGCGCCCTGCCTGATCATGCGCATTGCCTCGGAGGTTGAGCCGACAAGGCCTGCCTCCTTGAGGAGATTGCCGACCATGACCTTCCCGTCCTGGGACGCAACGTCCTTCTCCGGGATGTCGTCAGGCAGCGCGCCCTTGCTGAACCTCGCGATGAAGTTCTGCTCGGCCTGGTCTGCAGCCTCCGCGCCGTGGTAGCGGGCGATGATCTCCTTCGCAAGGAGGATCTTGACATCGCGGGGGTTCTTCTCGCCGGAGTCAACGCCGTCGTGGAGAGCCTTGATCTCGGAAACACTGCGGCGGGAGAGGAGATCGAACCAGTTCCACATCAGATCGTCGCTTATCGACATGACCTTGCCGAACATGTCATCGGCCTTCTCGTCGACGCCGATGTAGTTGTGCTTCGACTTGCTCATCTTGACGACGCCGTCAAGGCCGACAAGGAGCGGCATCATGATTACGCACTGCTGCTCCTGGCCCTCGTCCTTCTGCAGCTCGCGGCCCATGAGGAGGTTGAACTTCTGGTCGGTTCCGCCGAGCTCGACGTCAGCCTTGAGCTCGACCGAGTCCCAGCCCTGGAGGAGCGGGTACATGAACTCATGGATGCAGATGGACTGCCCTGCCTTGTAGCGCTTCTCGAAATCATCCCTCTCGAGCATGCGGGCAACGGTCTGGTGGGAGGCGAGCTTCAGCATGTCTGCTGCAGTCGATTTCCCGTGCCACTGTGAGTTGTAGACAATATGGGTCTTGTTCGGATCAAGGATCCTGAAAGCCTGCTCGGCGTAGGTCTTCGCGTTGGTCCTGACCTGCTCCTCAGTGAGGGGAGGACGGGTGGTGTTCTTGCCTGAGGGGTCGCCGATCTGGGCGGTGAAGTCGCCGATAAGGAGATAGACCTCATGCCCCAGATCCTGGAACAGGCGAAGCTTGTTCATGACGACAGTGTGTCCGAGATGAATGTCCGGCGCAGTAGGATCCATTCCAAGCTTGATCCTGAGCGGCCTGCCTTCCTTAAGCTTCTTGAGGAGGCCTTCCTCGGAAATGATCTCGTCGGTACCGCGCTTTATTTCATTAAGCGCCTCTTCAGGTGTCATCTTCACTCCTTAAAATAATCCGGGGCTCCTGCCCGCACGGTGTATCATTATATCAGCTAAAAACGAGATAAAAAGGAACGCCATGAAAGAAGATCTGACGGCTTCAGGGAAAAGAACGGAGGGAGGTCTCTATATCGGCCTCATGTCAGGGACGAGCCTCGACGGCATCGACGCCGCCCTGATGGAATTTACCCCAGAGGGCAAAGGGAAGTGCCTCGGCACGCTTGAATATGAGTGGGACAAAGGCACCGCGGAGCGGCTCAAGGCCCTTATCGAGAGGGAAAACCGCGACTTCGGCGAGGCGGTCATCCTCCACCGCCTTGCGGCCGAAGGGTTCGCCGCTGCGGCTCTCGCGCTCGTCAGAAAAATGAGCCTCAGGCCCTCTGACATCCGCGCAGTCGGCTCCCACGGGCAGACCGTCCTCCATCTTCCGGGAGACGGCGTCACGCTGCAGCTCGGAAGCGGCGCTGTGATCTCGTCGCTCACCGGAATCGACACCGTCACTGACTTCAGGATGAAGGACATGGCCCACGGCGGACAGGGCGCGCCGCTCGTTCCCCCGTTCCATGACGCGCTCTTCCGCCGTGATGGTGAGACCGTCATCGTCCTCAACATCGGCGGGATCTCGAACGTCACGCTCCTACGCCCCGGTGAGAAGGCAAGAGGCTGGGACACCGGCCCCGGGAACACCATGCTCGATCTCTGGTACCGGAAATCCGGGAACGAGGGGAATTACGACCGCGGAGGGAAATTTGCCAGCCGCGGCACTATCTGCAATGCGCTGCTCGATGAATTCCTCCGGGAGCCCTACTTTGCGGCAAGACCCCCGAAGAGCACCGGGCGCGAGCTCTTCAACCTCTCCTTTATAGAAAGGGCTCTCCAGAGCCTTAAGGAAAAAGGCGATGAATCCCCGTCACCGGAGGATATTGAGCGCACCCTCCTCCGCCTCACTTCCATCACCATTGCCATGAGCGTCAGGGGAGAGCTCCATGAGGGCGAGCACGCACAAATACTCGCGGCAGGCGGCGGCGTGCACAACACCCTTCTTATGGATGACCTCCGGGAGTGCCTTAAGGAGCTTTCGGTAAACGCCCCGCTCGGCACTGCGGAGGACGCAGGGATTGACTCCGACTTCCTCGAGGCCGAGGCCTTCGCCTGGCTTGCCTGGTGCCGTGTCAACGGCGTGAGGCCCGCCCTCAGCGCTGTTACGGGAGCAGAAGATGACTCGGTCCCCGGGGCGCTTTACCTCGGGCACTAAGCCTCTAAAACCGCTGAAGATCCGTGCCTACCTTCTCGCAAGGTTCCTGATGAGGGCTAATCCCTCGATGTTCCCCGCGGCCTTCAGCGTCCTTATCAGGATTTGGGTGTAAATAGGCGTCGAGCGGAGGGCCCTTGCCGTCATTGTGGCGGTGAAGCAGCTCATGAGCATCGGAAGAATGAGCCCGTAGTCGCCGGTCATCTCGGTCACGAGCACGAGCCCTGTTACGGGAGCCCTTACGGACGAGGCGAAGAAGGCGCACATGCCGATTACCGCGAAGGACTCCGCGGGGAATCCCGGGACTCCGAGCACGTCGCGGCAGAACACCCCGAACACCGCTCCGGTGAGCGTCCCTATCGCAAGGCTCGGCGCGAACACGCCTCCCGGGATCCCGGAGCAGAAGCAGAGCAGCGTCCCGCAGAACCTCGCGAGGAGGAGGAGCGCGAGTATGGTGATGCCGCGGCTTCCCGTAATGAACGAGGGGATCGAGGACATGCCGCTTCCCGAGGCGTCCGGGAGGAGGAAGGTGATGCAGCCGAACGCCCCGCCCACGACGGCAGCAGCGAGAGTCTTGAGAGCAACTTTCCCATGTGAGAGCGAACCGTAGAAGTTCTGCGTCTTCTCCACCAGGTAGTTGAAAAGCGATCCGACCACTCCGGTGAATACCCCGAGGACCGCGCAGAAGATGAGGAACACCAGGGCAGGCGCCTCAAAGTCCGGCACGTCAAAGACCGGCTCGCTCCCGAACATCAGCTGCCTCACGCAGCAGGCCGCGAGCACCGCGGCCATGACCGCCTGGATTGACGCGAAGGAGAAGCGGAACTGCGCGCGGAGCTCCTCATAGACAAAAAGGATTCCCGCTAGGGGCGCGTTGAACGCCGAGGTGAGCCCGGCCGCGGCGCCCGCCGCAACCAGGGCGTGTCGCCTGAACTGGTGGTTGGTCCCGTGCGATAAATCCGCGAACATCGCACCCGCGGCTCCCCCGAGCTGTATGGAGGGGCCCTCGCGCCCGAGGATCATGCCCGAGCCCAGTGACATGAGGCCGGTGAAGAACTTAACGGGGAGGACTCGTTTCCAGCGCACCGGACGGAGCGAGAGCAGCGCGCCCTCGATCTCCGGAATGCCCGAGCCGCCCGCCTCCGGCGCGATGCGTGCAGTCAGGTACATCGCAATGCCCGCAAGGAGGAAGCTCAGGGAGAAGGCGGAGAGCCAGAAGAGCGCGCCGTGGCCGAGCCCAGGAAGGTACTTCACCCGGAGCGAGATGATTACGTCCGGAATGTACTCAAAGAGCGAGCAGACTGTGCCGGTGAAGATCCCAAGTCCCAAAGAGATGAAGATGAGCCCGATGGTCTCGGTCCTCTTGAAATCCTGCGAGAGGAGCCTCTGGTAGGAGCGGAAGCGCCTGAGGGCCGACACCGGGAGGCTCGCCCTGCGCTGCCCGCCTTCCCTGCCGGCTCCGGATGAGGCCTCACCTTCGGTTTTCATTCCGCTCACGTCCCGCCTGCCGCTACTCAAACACGTCCATCACCGGGGGCTCCGAGCAGTCCTCGATCTCGCCCTCCATGCCCTCGCGGACAGGGAGCGTTACGGCTGCTCCGGAGCAGCTCTCGGCGAGCGCGTGCCCGTCAGACGAGAACCTCACGTCCCTTATTGTCTCGGGAGGATTGAGCCTGAGGGAGGTGACGCCTCTCTTTTTCAGGTACGACTCGTAAATCCTGAGCGCGCCGGTGCCTCCGGTGAATCCCGTGGGCTTGTTGTCATCGCGCCCGACCCAGACCACCGCGGCCTCGTTGTCGTCAAAGCCCGCGAACCAGGAGTCGCGGGTCGAGTCGGTCGTGCCGGTCTTCGCCGCGATGGTCTTCCCGGGGAACGACGCGCCGAGCCGGCGGCCGGTTCCCTCGGCGACAACCCTGGTCATGGCCCAGACCGTCGAGTAGGAGTCAGCGGGATCAAGGACCTCGGTCACCTTCTCCTCCGGATCGTCCTCCCTCTGGTAGAGGATGTCGCCGTCGCTCGAGGTGACGGCACGGATGACGCCGAGGGGCTGGTAGCGCCCGAGGTTGGCGATGGTCACGAACATCTGGCTCACCTCAAGGGGCGTGAGCTCGATGGTGCCGAGCACAATGGAGTACTGGTGGTCGTCAATCGTGCTCACCTTGCTCTCCGGCACGCCGAGGCGGAGCAGCGTCTGCTTGACGTTCTTCACGCCGGTCGCGTAGCACACCGCTGCGGCGGGGACATTGAGCGACCTTGCGAAGGCGCGGTAGAGGTACACGGGTCCGTGGTACTTCTTGTCGAAGTTCTTAGGCGTCCAGTCAGGCTGCCCCGGGTGCGAGAAGGTCCTTGCGGTGTCGTTGATGACAGTACCGAGGTTGAAGCCGTGCGAGAAGCTCGTCAGGTAGACAGCGGGCTTCATGAGGGATCCGATCTGGCGGCTCTGGTCGAGCGCGCGGTTGAAGAGCCCCGAGGTGTTGACCTGGCTGCTCCCCACAACGGCGACGACCTCGCCCCTCTTCCAGTCCGTGACGACCGCGGCGGTCTCGATGGGCTGCTTGCTGAGCCAGGGGGCAGAGGTGTCCTGCACCGCCTCCTCAAGCGCGTTCTGCGAGAGCGGATCAAGGCTCGTGAAGATCCTGACGCCCGAGGACTTCAGCACGTCATCGCCGAGCTTTGCGGCAACCTCCCGGTTCACGTACTCCATGAACGCGGGGGTCTTCTTGAAGGTGCGGCTCGAGGAGCGGGGAATGACCTTGAGGTCGAGGCTCGTGAGCATCTCGTAGTCGCTCCGCCCCAGCGCGAACTTATCGGCGTTCTCCTGCATGCAGGAGGCCCAGGCGTCGTCCTTCAGCCTGCTGCAGTCCCTGAAATCCGTGACCGAGACGCTCTCCTTGTTGTCGCAGTCCTTGCACAGGACCCGCAGCACCACGTCGCGCCGCTCCTTCGCCTTGTCGTTGTGCCGCCAGGGATCATAGAGCGAGGGGGCCTTGACGAGGCCCGCGAGGAAGGCAAGCTGCGCCTGGTTGAGCTCCTTGAGGGGCCTCCCGAAATAGAACTGCGAGGCGAGCGCGTAGCCGTAGATGCCGCCGGTGCGGCTCTGCCCCATGTAAATCTCGTTCATGTAGAACTCAAGGATCTGCTTCTTGGAGTAGCGGGCATCGATGATTACCGCCATCACCGCCTCCTTGAGCTTTCTTGAGAGGGTCTTCTCGTTCGAGAGGAAATAGTTCTTCACGAACTGCTGGGTGAGCGTGCTCGCGCCCTGCTTCCTGCCGCCCTGGATTATGTCGACGAAGAGCGCTCGGAGTATCGCGCTGACGTCGATGCCGCCGTGGGAGAAGAAGTCGCGGTCCTCGACGTTCACGAGAGTGTAGATGAGCTCCTCGGGGACATCGTCAATCGAGATCTTCATGCGGTCTTCCATGCCCTTTCCGGTGATGCGGTCAAGGAGCACCGGCTCCATGAGGGCCGAGACGAGGTTGCGGCAGTTATTCTCCTGGCACTCGCGGAGCGCCGCGAGCTTCCCGTCCCTGAACGTGAGGAGGAAATGCCTCTCGGGCTCGGGGCTGTTGTAGAAGTCGAAGTTGCGGCGGAAGATGAGGATATTGACCGCATTGCCCTGCTTCCTGATGGCGTACTGCCCGGGCTGCGTCATGGTGCTGCCGGCCTTCCGGTAATGGAGGAGCCTGAGCTCGCGCTCCATCTGCTCCGGGGTGATGCGCTCGTTGAGGGAAAGCTCGAGGGGGCGCGCGTAGACGAGCGCGGGAAGGTGCCACCTGCCGCGCGAGGAGTCGAGCGCAGCCCTTATCTCGCGGTCGAGGAAATAGCCCCATACCGTGAGCGCGATGGCGCAGGCGAGGAAGCAGAGGAAGCAGATCTTGAAGAGGAAACGGAGCACCGGATGCCTTCTCGGCACCAGATCATCCCCGTACTGGCTGCTGTCCACACCGCGATCAAGCTCGTCGAAATTGTCCCTGTTTCTCTTCACTTCCCTGTCCCGCAACTTATTGAATCACGCGTGAGGCTCTCTCACAGTCCTTCTTATTATAGCGCAGAGGAGCTGTCTTCCCTAAACTGTGACAGGAATCCCGAAAACAGGCCTGTTTCGCCATTCTCTTTATCATTTTGCAGTCAGGCTGGCCGACACAATGATCAAATATGAAAAGGCCCGGGTCTTCGTACTGCGGGCTTTCTGCTTTGGCATCGCCGATGTGAGGATTGGAACATCACCTGCGTTCAGGAATAACCCGGTTCTCAGTCCTCGTCCCAGGAAAGCGACCCGTCGTACTCAGGATTGCTGCAATACTCATTGAAGTCCTGCCAGCACTCCGGAATCCTATTGCTCAGCCAGCGATTGCCAGCGTTCCTGGACCACATATCCAGGGCCGTATTGCTCATCCAGTGATTTCCTGCGTTCCAGAACCACGTCTCCATGGCCGGACACATGTTATTCGCATCAGGGATAAAAGACCTGGCCGATTCCATCAGGGCTTTTTTTAATTCATCCCGGTTTTCTGCCTTAACGGTCCTCCACTCGAAATCCTTGCCGTTGAAGAAGTCAGCGGGCACTCCGGTTTTCCTCCAAATAAATCTGAGATTCTCATTGCTGTCATAGCTCTGAAGCTTGCCAGCAACAGACGCCAGCCTGCAAGTCTTATAAAAATCCAAAAGCTGCGGATTCTTCTTCCAAATAATCCGGGCCCAGCCTTCAACACCTTCAGTCATTCCGAGAAATACGGCTTCGCCCTTCAGACGTCTCGATAAGTTTTTCTCGGCTATCGTTTCTTCACGTTCACCCCCGCCGGAACCCGCCCCGTTAATCATGTTGCGCATTGCCGCGCTCGCATCGTTTTTTATTCTCTGAATGCTGTTTACAAATTCAGCGTCAGGGATCTCTTTCTGCGCGACATGCTCCGCGAGAATTTTTAATTCCCGGGATAACTCTGACTTAACGCTTTCCCTGATATCCGCGGGCTGCAGTGTCATTCCTTTTTCAAAATATTCGGTCATGTAAAAGAGCATCAAACAAATGTCCTCGCTGCTGCCGGCCGGCAGTCCAAAGGCTTCCTCGAAGCCTTTTGCTGAACCTAACAGGTTAAACCCGTATTTCGGATACGCCAGGCATTCCTGTCCGCCGGCACGTTCGCAGATAACTGCCTCATCCTGCTTCAGAATTAAGCATTTTGCCAACGCTTTTTTTGAGTAATCGATAATTTTTTCCATGCCTGCGGCGGGACTTACATAACTGTTAAAATCATGCAATCCCCGTGTTAAAGCGGTATACAAAAAAGCATTGCAGAAATCATCCTTCGTGAGCAGCTCCTTTGAATCCACAGCGGCACCGGCTACGGGCAACATGCGCTGTCCCGTCACAATACTGGATGGTCCTCTCTTATTCTTAAGCCTCTGTTTGATCCTGTCCAAACGCTCTTCTATTGTCATTTATCTGTACCTCTTTTCCCCTTCCTGTTCTGCTTTCTTACGTCTCCGAATCGCTTCTTTGATGGCTTCGGAGCGGGCCTTCCCGGCCGCGGTGCGCTTCAGTCTCTTTCTTCGAATCCTGTCCCTTGCCCTGCTGAGCTGACATTCCTGCGCCGGTTCAGGAGGCGGCAGATTGTTCATTTTTCCGCAATAAGCTCAGCTAATTTTATATCATCGGGGCTCCCCGAATCACGTAATTCTTTGATGTAATCTGACGCATTCCGCCGTATTTCCGTACGCGTCGCGCGGGCCTTTTTCATGACCTCATTCTCGTAAACGCAGAACTCTCCGCAAGCCCCGGGAATTTTCTTCAGCTCATCAATATGGTGTTTCTGACAAGCAGACTGCTGCCGGCGGCGCGAAATGCGGCACAGATGGCACGTTCCCTGGCGGGGCTGCGGTGAAGAGCACTGTCCGGATACCGGCAGGTTATGCCGCCGCGGAGCACAGGAAAAACGGTAAAAACCGCTGTTTTCAGCCGTCTGGCATGTCCGGAGTGCCTGCCAGATGACTGCAGTGCGGTCCATGCGCCCTGAACCGAACTCGCCATCTTGCCCGAAAGGACACTGCGCGGTGCCGCAGCGCAGACAGTCTCTTGATGAATCAGCGGAACACGCTTAAACTGACCGTGAATCACGGATTTTAAGGAGAACAGCAGATGACCAGAGCGGTAGTACTCACAAGCGGCGGGCTTGACTCGTCGACCTGCCTCGCGATGGCAGTTGAGAAATACGGGGCAGCGGAGACCGAGGCCCTCAACATCCTCTACGGGCAGAAGAATGACCGGGAGCTCGCCTCGGCGAAGAAAATCGCGGAGCACTACGGCGTGCGCTACACACTCCTCGATCTCAGGCAGATTTTCAGCTTCTCGAACTCGAGCATGCTCCGGGGCTCCACCGAGGAGATCCCCGAGGAGAGCTACGCCGATCAGCTTAAGAAGCTCGGAGGCGAGGGCACGGTCTCGACCTATGTCCCCTTCAGGAACGGCACCATGCTCTCATCGGCGGCGAGCTTCGCCCTCTCGAGGGGAGCGGAGGCCGTGATGTACGGCGCGCACGCCGATGACGCCGCGGGACGCGCCTACCCTGACTGCACCCCGGAGTTCGCGGAGTACATGGGGAAGGCTATCTGGGAGGGCTCGGGAAGGGTCCTCCGCCTCGAGGCCCCCTTCATCAATATGACAAAGGCGGACATCGTGAGGAAGGGCCTGGAGCTCCATGTCCCCTATGAGCTCACCTGGTCATGCTACGAGGGGAGGGAGAAGGCCTGCGGCGTCTGCGGAACCTGCCGCGACCGCCTGAAGGCATTCAGGCTCAACGGCGCAGAGGATCCGATTGAGTACGAGCGATTCCCTGAGGATCTCTGACCCCATTCCGCCGGGGGCGCGGCACTCCGGTGCACCGCGCCTCATTTCCGTGCTGTTTTTGTCCGAATTGTTACAGTGATTAAAAAATCGCGTATTTTGTCTGTAAAATGCATTGTAAGAATCAGCCAATGCTGATATAACGGAAGATTGTTCAGAAGGAACTCCGGCAGAAGAATCGGAGTCTAAAGGAGAAAGCGATGACAGACACATCGAAATTAAGCGCACTTTCCATTGCGGGAGTAGAGCCTTACCAGGAAAAGCCCGGCGAGGAGTACATGAACCCGAACCAGAAGGAGCATTTCCGCAAGATCCTCACCCTCTGGAGAGAGCATCTCACCGGCGACGTGAGAGAGACCGTCGGGCACCTCAAGGACGAGTCGGCCAACTTCCCCGATCCCCTTGACCGCGCGAGCCACGAGGAGGAGTTCTCCCTTGAGCTCAGGGCACGTGACAGAGAGCGCAAGCTGATGAAGAAGATCGACAAGACCCTCGCGAAGCTTGACACCGACGACTTCGGCTACTGCGACCACTGCGGCAGCCCCATCGGCCTCAGGAGACTTGAGGCAAGGCCGACCGCCGACCTCTGCGTTGACTGCAAGAACCTCGCGGAGCTCGAGGAGAAGCAGAATTACGAGTAAGCGGTGACAATCTTCCGCTTTTCTTTCAGACTGCCGGAGGCGTTGCCCCCGGCTTTTTCATGTCATTTTCCCGCCAAGTTTCAATTCACGCCCCCTCACGGGAAGCGACGTCAGACAATGCCTGAACAGCCGAAAAGATTCAATCATGAATTCTGCCGGACAGACCTTGCTATGACAGGAATAACATCCTTCTCTTCAATGGTGAAGGGGCAGAACGTCCGTTCCATACCTTTATGGTAACTTAAGCAGATGATGCAATCAAATTTTAATGACGGCAGATATGTCATAACGAGGCATTGAATGAATTTTTATTCGCATCTGATCCGTCTTAAAATGACAGAACAGTAACCCTAGAGCTATCGCACAGGCCGGCTGTGAATAGTAACCCCGCCAAAAACGCCTTTCCCTCCGCATTCTGTAAAAAATATCTCTCATGCGCTAAAATAGCGGGTGTTTTTTATATTTTTGTGATCAATTAGTAAGTTCAGGCCGGAGGATGGCTATTTTAAAATCTATACTGAATCTCCTGAAGCTGCACCGCCGGAGCGGAAAAGCGTCCGGGACAGGAGAAACCAGGGCTGTAATCATACCGCGCGAGAAAAACCCGATAAGAAAAAGCGACATAAGCCAGAATGCGGTAAGAGTCCTGAGGGTGCTCAATGACGCCGGGTACGAGGCCTACCTCGTCGGAGGCGGGATCCGCGATCTTATCCTCGGGCGCCACCCGAAGGATTTCGACGTGACGACGAACGCCACGCCCGAGCAGGTCAAGAGGCTCTTCCGCAACTGCCGCATAATCGGCAGGCGCTTCAAGATTGTCCACGTCGTCTTCGCCGAGGAGATCATCGAGGTCGCCACGTTCCGCGGCAGAGGCGGCGATGAGGACGAGGAGAAGGGGAAGCGCGCCGAGAGGAACGGGATGCTGGTCCGCGACAACCTCTACGGCACCCTCGAGGAGGACGCCGACCGTCGTGACTTCACCATCAACAGCGTCTACTGGTCGGCAAAGGACGGCTCTCTCAGGGACTTCCACAACGGCCTCCGCGACATGCGCGAGGGACGCATTGACATCATCGGCGATCCGGACAGAAGGTACCATGAGGATCCGGTGAGGATGCTCCGCGCCGTGCGCTTTGCGGCGAAGCTCGGCATGACCATCACCGAGAGGACCGACGAGCCCATCTACGCGCTCTCCCATCTGCTAGATGAGATCGCCCCAGCGAGGCTCTTCGAGGAGGTCCTCAAGCTCTTTGTCTACGGTCATGCCGTAAGGAGCCTTGAGGAGCTCAGGAAGCACCATCTCTTCAAGGAGCTCTTCCCTGCGGTTGACGCGCTCCTCGACGGGCCGGACGGCGGGAACTATGAGAAGTTCCTGAACGAGGTCTGCGCCTCGACCGACAAACGCATCCAGGGCGGGAAGCCCGTCACCGCGACCTTCATGTACGCCTCGCTCATGTGGCCCGCCTTCATCGCGGAGTTCAACCGCCTCCGGAAGGCCGCCCGCGGCTCGCAGAAAGGCAAGAGCCCCGCTGAGTGCGCCGAGGACGCCATGAACACCGCGATCGGCGAGCAGTGCCGCCATACGGCGATTCCGCGCGTCATCACGACCGAAATAAGAGAGCTCTGGACGCTCGAATTCGAGCTCCTCAGGATGGACCGCGAGAAGGCGGCGAAGATCATCACCATGAGGCGCTTCAGGAGCGCGCTTGACTTCATGCTCTACCGCGGCAGGCTCGACGAGCGGCTGATGAAGGTCTACAACTGGTGGAACGACTTCTACGAGAGCCATCTTGACCTCATCCCGCAGCGGACTCCGAGGCGCGGTCCGGACGGCGTCAGAAGGGGCGGAAGGCGCCCGAGAAGCGGCGTGAAGAGAATATTCGGCGGGAAACAGGGTAACTAGCCCCGGAAGCTGCCGCAGGACCCGTGCCTGCGGCAGAATTTTATGAGGAGAGGAAAGTGACAGAGGCCTTTATCGCTCTCGGTTCAAACCTCGGGAACAGGGAGGATGAGATCATCCGCGCCATACGGGAGATCAACTCCCTAAGAGGAACCCGCGTCACCGGCATCTCCCGCTTCTACAGCAACCCGCCGATGGGCCCCCAGGACCAGCCCGACTACCTCAACGGCGCGGTGAGGGCTGAGACCTCGCTTGACGCGCTCCCGCTCCTCGACCTCCTGCAGGGCATCGAAAAGAGGCACGGCCGCATCAAGACCCGCCGCTGGGGCGAGAGGTGCATCGACCTCGACATCGCCCTCTTCGGAAATGCCGTGATCAATGAGGAGCGGCTCACCGTGCCCCACCTCGGGATTGAGCAGAGGGACTTCGTCCTCCGGCCGCTCATGGACATCGATCCCTCCCTCACACTCCCCTCAGGGGAGAAGATTTCAGAACTGCTTTCGAAGCTTGACCAGAGCTCCCTTACAGAAGCTCCCTTTCCTCAGTTTTCACTGGAGTAGAAAATGTCAAAGTTTACTGTATCAAAGCTTGCCGCCCTCAAGGAGAAGGGAGAGAAGTTCGGCACCATAACCGCCTACGACGCGACCTTCGCTAAGCTCTTTGACGAGTGCGGCGTGCCCGCCCTCCTCATCGGCGACTCACTCGGCATGGTTGTGCAGGGACACAACAGCACCGTCCCCGTAACTATTGAGGAGATGGTCTACCATACCAAATGCGTCGCAAGGGGCGCCACCACAACCTCCCTCATCATCGCGGACATGCCCTTCTGCACCTACGCGACCCCGGAGATGGCCCTTAAGAACGCCGCCCTACTCATGCAGGCAGGCGCGGGCTGCGTCAAGTTCGAGGGAGGCGAGTGGCTCTGCGACACCGTAAGGCTCCTAACCGAGAACGGCATCCCGGTCTGCGCCCACCTCGGGCTCACCCCGCAGTCCTTCAACGTCTTCGGCGGCTACAAGATCCAGGGAAGGACCGAGGACAAGGCGAAGTACATCACCGACAGCACCCTTGCCCTTGAGGAGGCCGGAGCCGGCATGGAGGTCATTGAGTGCGTTCCCGCGCAGCTCGCTGCCGACATCTCGAAGAAGACCAGGATGCCCATCATCGGCATCGGCGCCGGAAACGGCACCGACGGGCAGATCCTCGTCATGCATGATGCCTTCGGCTTCTTCGGCAGGCCTCCGAAGTTCGCGAGGAACTTCCTCAAGGAGTGCGGCACCGGCGACGTGCGCGACGCGGTGAGGCTCTACCTGGATGAGGTTAAAAACGGCACCTTCCCCTCACAGGCGGAGAGCTTTGAGTAAAATAGCGCTGTGCCCCGGCATGTCACGGGGCCATTGAGGATAAAGGTTTCAGGGCTGTCTCATAACGGGAGCGGCCCTTTTTCTGAGGAGACGCCGGCCAGAAGCCGCGCGGAGCAGATATGATAATAGCAAGGGATATTGAGACGGTAAGAAAGACCGTACGTCAGTATCATGAGAAGAACGAGTCGATTGCCATCGTCACCACCATGGGCAATCTCCACACCGGCCACATCACCCTGGTGAAGGAGGCCGAGAAGCTCGCTGACCACACTGTGGCAACCGTGTTCGTCAACCCGCTGCAGTTCAACAACAAGAACGACCTCAAGACCTACCCGAGAACCCCTGAGGCGGATCTCAAAAAGCTTGAGGACGCCGGCGTCGACATGGTCTTCATGCCCACCCCGGAGATCATGTACCCCGAGGGGATGGACGTTCAGACCACCGTCAATGTCCCGCACCTCTCCGAGATCCTCGAGGGCGCGATGAGGCCCGGCCACTTCCGCGGCGTCGCCACCGTCGTCCTGAAGCTCTTCAACATCGTCACCCCGGACTACTGCATGTTCGGACAGAAGGACTACCAGCAGGTGGCGCTCCTCAAGAAGATGATCCGCGATCTCTCCGTTCCCGTCGAGATGCACGTCGTCCCGACCGTGAGGATGGAAAGCGGCCTCGCCTTCTCCTCAAGGAACGGCCTCCTCACCGAGGATGAGCTCAAGATTGCCCCGCACCTCTATGAGACCATCAGCTCCATGAAGAAGGAAATCGAGGGCGGAAGGCGCGATTTCGCTGCGCTTATAAAGGAAGGCACAGAGAAGCTCAACTCCTTCGGCTTCAAGACTGACGCCATCGACATCGTGAACGCCGACACCCTTGAGGCGCCTGACGCTGGAACGAAGAAGCTTGTCATCCTTGCCGAGGCCTATCTCGGAAAGCCCCGCCTCATCGACAACATCGAGGTCAATATCTGATCTGACTGAGGCAGTGCATATGAAACCGGGCTCTGGCCCGGTTTTTTTTGTGCCTGAACTGGGGACTGCTGCCGGTGAATCCGGCTCAGCGCACCTGAGGAAAGACAGCCGCCTGATCAGCTCTGCGGCTGAGGTCCGAACCGGTTGTCACCCGCGTTGCCTTTCCTGAGGCCGAGGGCGAGGAAGAGAATCGCAAGGGCTCCGAGCCAGGTCCAGAGCACGATGTTCTCCCCTCCGTACCTTGAGAAGAGCGGGATCAGGAAGACAAGGAGCCACCAGCCGGACACATTGTAATCGTGCAGGCGCCTTGCGGCGACGGCTGCAAAGGATACCGTACCGGCGATAAAGCAGACCGCAAGCCAGCAGAGGAACATGATTCCTGCGGCATCCTGCAGAAACTTGTCCGCGGCCGCCAGCACCATCAGCAGCAAAAGGCTTAGAGGCACCCAGAAAAAGAGCAGGATCAGAGTCCTGATCCACCACTCCTGCCTTGCCATCCGGCCCCTGAACGAAAACCAGTCCGAGAGCGGGAACGGCCGCTGCGGCCTGTTTCCTGTCGCACCATGGGTTTCGCCGGCGGCGCCTTCCGGAGCCGCTCTGCCGCCCTGCGCGGACGCATCACCGGCAGCTGCGCCGCATGACGGGCAGAACCTGCTGTTTTCCGGCAGCTCGCTGCCGCATTTGCTGCAGTACATATTCTCTCCTGTGCTGAGCCTTACTCTAAGGCGGCTTATTTCACGCGCATAGTACAACAGGGAAACATGACTGTTCAAATTTTAATCGGCAAAATTCAGGCGCGTGCCAGAGGCCTATTCCTCCCGCTTCATCCACTTCACGCGGCCCGCAACCTCCCTCTCCTGCTCAGGATCGAGGAACTGCGAGGTGAACTCCGACTGGTCGCCCTTCGCCTCATAGACGCCCTGCTCGCCGTCAGGGCCGCTCACCCTGATGCCGCCGAGGTAGCTGTTCTGGTAGATGAGCGGGCAGAGGACGGTGACGCTCCTCTCCTCGTCAGGCTTCCAGAACGGGATGAGCTGATACTCGTACTTTTTTACCT
>Ga0256404_1008387_pt1 | contig 15566 bp, 7 predicted proteins | sample RumenRJG_01DNA_FD_185990 | JGI IMG/M metagenome (GOLD analysis project Ga0256404, IMG submission 185990) | Bovine rumen microbial communities from Lethbridge, Alberta, Canada - RJG_01 | ecosystem: Host-associated > Mammals > Digestive system > Stomach > Rumen | place: Canada: Alberta | collected...
CGAAATGAATCGGAAGCATTGGATTGCCAAAATAGCGACGCCAACTATACCTAAACATATTGAAAAGTTCCTCGTGAAGTTCGATGTTATGGGCATTCGACTCGCCCTGATACCACGTCACGCCCTTGATTCGATAATGGTCGAGCGGCAAAATGCCTGCCTCGAAGAGGTAGCACGGCTCGTAGGGATGGCGTTGCAGGCGTGCTTTGTTGCGATCGGGGGTCGTTTTTCCGTCATTTTCCACGTTGACGACCTGCGCAATGTTCTTCAGCGCACGACCTCGCGCCCACGGCTGTCCGTAGTCGCTGAAATACCAGTCGGTGAGGATGTTCGGCAGGCGTTTTTCGAGTGTTTCGCGGTCGATCCACGACTCGGTTGTCGAACCGCCGACGGCATTGCAGATGATGCCGATGGGCACTTGCAGCGAATCGGCGAGCACGCGACCCAGATGGTAGGCGATGGCCGAGAAATTCTTGATGTTTTCCGCCGTTGCCAGTTCCCAGACGGGCTTTTTCAGGTAGCGCAAGTCGTTCACCGAGTCGCAAACGGCTGCAGGCCAGTTGTCATCGTCGGTGTTGTACAGCGGTGTCATATTGCAGAGGTGCAGCAACCGACTCGCCGCCGACTGCGGGAAAAGGGCGACATCTTCCTGAGCCGTCGAACTTCTTCTGAGTTGAAATTCCATATTCGACTGACCCGAACAGAGCCAGACTTCGCCGACATAGACGCTGTCAAGAACAATCTTCTTGCCCGTTTTCGAGGATTTTTTCGCTTTTATTCCGTTGGAAGTCGGGGAAAGGCTCTCAAACGACAGCCGATAGGGGCCGCCAGCCTCCACCGACGGGAATTTGACACTCCATTTACCCTCGGAATTGGTTTTCGCCGTCTGCGAAACGCCGTTGAAGGTCACGAGAACCTCGTCGCCGACATTCGACGTACCGTGCAGTTCGATGTTTTCGCCCCGTTGCAGCACCATTCCGTTGCCATACATCGGCGACGGTTTCAGTCCGCCGTTGTCGTTTTTGAGGGCGGAATAGACCGTCTGAGCAATGATGGCAGCACCTTTCGCATTCGGATGCAGCGCGTCGGGCAGCAGTTCGGGATGGCTGTAGAGCGGCGTGTGCAGGTCGATGAGGCCGACATCGGTCGTGGCGGCAATCTGACGGATTTTCTTCTGAATGGCGGCGTGCCAGTCGCGTGTGCCCGTTTGGAAACGGTGATGGCGGTGGAAAATCGGCGTCATCAGGCAAATCCAAACTTTCGCCTTCGGATTGGCCTCACGAAACGAATTGATCAGCGCGCGATAGTCACCAATGAACTCGTCGCCGTAGTTCGGCCAGTTGCGCGGGTCGGTGTCGTTGAGTCCGAGGTGAATCACCACCCAATCGGCCTTGAAATCGAGTGCCTGCTGGTATTCGGGCACTTGCGTGTAGGGCCGATGGCCGTGGTTGAGCAGCGTCGAACCCGAATGGCCGAAGTTTCGAACGTCGTAGTCGTCGCCGAGCAAGCCCTGCAACACGACGGGATAGGCGTTTTTCTCGCGATTTTCCACACCCATTCCGTAGGTGACGCTATTGCCCACGCAAGCCACGCGAATCTTCTCTTTCGCCTTCTTCTGAGCTGCCGACAACGGCAAAGGTAAAAAGGCAAAAAAGTAGATTAGCAATGAAATACTAAGAATCGTTTGCCACTGTTTTTTCAATAATTGATAATGGTTTTTCGTTTTCATAACTCAACTTTTTTAACCTTTTAACCCTTTAACTATTTAACTTTTTAACCTTTACAGCGGTTTATACTCCACAAACGCCTCCATTGCCTCGTAGCAGGCCAGTCCGAGGTCGTCGTAGAGCTTCGCCGTTCCACGGTTGCGGTCTTCGGCACGCTGCCAGAACAGGCGTTCGTCGTTGCCGAGGAACGGCGCACTCTCCATCTGCGACTGATGTTTCAGAATCGAGTTTCGCTTCGCACGCAACTCCTCTGGCGACATCGGCACGCACATTTCGATGTTCTCGATTTCCCACTCGGCCCACGCGCCGCGATACATCCAGATGCGGCAGTCTTTGAGCCACTTCGTGCCGGCCTTCTTCTCCTCGTCGATGGCGGCGAGAACGGCGTCGGTACATTTGCGGTGGGTTCCGTGGGGGTCGGCGAGGTCGCCAGCCACGTAAATCTGGTGCGGCTTCACCTCGTTGATGAGTTTCTGGACGATGGCCACATCTTTCTCCGACATCGGCAGTTTCTCGATTTTTCCGCTCTCGTAGAACGGCAGGTCAAGGAAATGGACGCGGTTGAGCGGAATTTTGTTGTAGATGCTGGCCGTGCGAGCCTCTCCACGACGAATCAATCCCTTGATGTTCAAGATGTCGCGTGTGTCGAGGTCGCCTTCTTTCTTCTTGGCGAGGAATTTCTTGATTTCAGCATATTTCTTGTCGAAAACATCGTCTTTACCTTCGCCGAAAATCTGGTGGAAACCCTCGACAAACATCAAGAAGCGCGACACTTCCTCGTCGCCTACGGCAATGTTTCCACTGGTTTCGTAAGCCACGTGCACCTCGTGACCTTGCGCCACGAGTCGCTGAATGGTTCCACCCATCGAAATCACGTCGTCGTCGGGGTGCGGCGAGAACACGATGACACGCTTTGGGAACGGCGTGGCACGCTCAGGACGATGGGTGTCGTCGGCATTCGGTTTACCGCCAGGCCAACCTGTAATCGTATGCTGTAAGTCATTGAAAATCTTAATGTTAGCATTGTAGGCCGAGCCGTAGAGCGCCAACAATTCCGACAGACCGTTTTCGTTGTAGTCTTTGTTCGTCAATTTCAGAATCGGTTTTCCCGTCTTCTGACAGAGCCAGACAAGGGCCGAGCGCACGAGTTTGTCGTCCCACTTGAGCGAGGTGACGAGCCACGGGTGCACGATGCGCGTCAGGCGCGAGGCGGCGGCGATGTCGCAAACCACGTGAACATCGTTGTGGGTTTGCAGGAAGGTGGCTGGAATCTGGTCGGTGATCGAGCCTTCCACCGTGTTTCTGATGATTTCTGCTTTTTCCTCGCCCCAAGCCGTAAGGAAAATCTTGCGGGCGGCCAAAATCGTGGCCACACCCATCGTAATCGAGCACGGAGGAACGGGTTCGCTGCTACCGAAACTGCGCGTCATTTCCTCGCGCGAAGTAGCGTCGATGAGGATGATGCGCGACGGCGAATTGAGCGACGAACCAGGCTCGTTGGTGGCGATGTTGCCCATACGACCGATGCCGAGCAGCATCACGTCGATGCCGCCGAAACTCTTGATGCGCTGTTCGTAGAGGCGACAGTGCTGCTGCACTTGGTCTTGCTCGATGGTTCCGTCGGGCGAAAAGACATTCTTGCTGTCGATATCGACGTGGTCGAGGAATCGCTCGTGCAACTGCCGAATGGCGCTCTGCTGTCCGTCTTTCGACAGTGGGAAATATTCGTAGGCGTTGAAAACAATGACATTCTGGAAACTCACGCCCTCTTCCTTGTGCAGTCGGACGAGTTCCTCATAGACGGGCGTCAGCGAAGTGCCAGTACCCAGTCCGAGCACGCAATATTCTCCCTCGCGACGCTGTTGCTTCACTTCTTCGACAACCGCCAAAGCCACTTCCCTCACACCGTCCTCGGTCTTCGGATAGATGTCGGTCGGCAACTTCTCCATTCGCGTGATTTCGCTGCGATCCACAGCGGTGAGCGGACGGTAAAACTCCTCTGGTACTTTATTCAGTACGATTTGTGAACTTAAATTCAGTCTCATAGTCTTAATATTTTTGAGTTTTGAATTTTGAATTTTGAATGATTCTCGCTTCGCTGCGATTGTGAATTTTCAATTTTGAATTCTTAATTCTTCAATTCTTAATCGCCGAAGGCGACAATTACTTCCCTTCGGTCAGTGACCGTTGGTTCAACATTCAACATTCAACATTATAAATTTTCTTTTTCGATGTCCTTAAAATACTTATACGTAGCCACTTTCAGTTCGTCGGTAGCAGCCTCGTCGCACACGATGATGCCGTGGCGATGCGTTTGCAGTGCACTGATGGTCCAAGCTTGTGTCACAGGACCTTCCACGGCGGCTTGCAGGGCGCGAGTCTTGCCGTGTCCGTTCACCAGAATCATCACTTCGCGAGCGTCCATCACTGTGCCCACACCCACCGTCAGCGCTGTCTTCGGCACTTTATTCACATTGCCCTCGAAGAAGCGCGAATTGGCAATAATCGTGTCGGTTGTCAGCGTTTTTTGGCGCGTGCGAGAGGTCAGCGACGAGAACGGCTCGTTGAAGGCGATATGACCGTCGGGACCGATGCCACCGATGAACAAATCGATACCGCCAGCCTCGCGAATCATCGCCTCGTAGTGCTCACATTCGGCCTCCAAATCCTCGGCGTTGCCGTTGAGGATGTGGATGTTCTCCTTCGGGCAGTCGATGTGGTTGAAAAGATTCGTCGCCATAAACGAATGGTAACTTTCAGGGTGCTCCTCGGGCAGTCCGACATATTCGTCCATATTGAACGTCACCACGTTTTTGAAGCTCACGCGCCCTTCTTGACAGGCTTTCACGAGATTTTTATACATTCCGATGGGCGACGACCCCGTCGGCAGACCCAGCACAAACTTGCGCTCAGCCGTAGGTTTAAACTCATTGATGCGCTTAATCACGTGCTCGGCAGCCCAGCGCGACAGCTGCTCATAATTGGGTTCGATGATAACTCTCATATCGTTTTTATTGTTAATTGTTAATTGTTAATTCGTCCTCTTAAACTCCACTCCCTCAAATTCGCCAATCGACTTCACCCAATGGTCGGGCAGTGGAATCGACTCGCGCTGGTGCAGGTCGTAGAGTACCATAATCGACAGGCAGCGGCATTTCACCTCTTGCGTGTCGGTGTCGATGACATCCTGCTGCAAGTGAAAACTCGTGCGCCCGATGTGCGATATGCGCGTGCGGGCGGCGATGTGGCTGCCGGCTTTCACTTCAGAAAGAAAATCGGCCTCGATGTGCACCACGACAATGGCCTTGTGCTCCCAATTCACATCGGGGCAGACGGTCGAAAGATACTCCGTTTTCGCCGTGTCGTAAAACTGGAAAAACACGCCGTTGTTCACGTGTCCGAACGGATCCACGTCGTTCCAACGAATCTGCAGCGGCAGCGTATGGTGGAATTCCTGCGTCTCCGCAGTGCTTTGTATGTTTGTCGGTTGAGTCATATTATCCCAAAGATTCAAAAATTCTGTTCTTGACTGCAAAGGTACGATTTTTCTCGAAAAACTCACAGAAAAATGAAAATATTTTGTATCTTTGCCGACGAAAAAACGAAAAATATGAAAGAATTTGTCATTTCCGAGGCCAAGGCCGAGACTGCCGTGCTCGTCGGCCTCATCACACAAGAGCAAAACGAGGCGAAAACGAAGGAATACCTCGACGAACTGGAATTTCTGGCGGAAACGGCTGGCGCGGTCGTCGTGAAACGTTTTACGCAGCGCGTGGGCGGACCGAGCAGCGTGACTTACGTCGGCAAGGGAAAACTCGAGGAAATTCGCGACTATATCAAAAAATGTCAGGACGAAGCCGACGAAGCGGCTGCCAACTATCAACTATCAACTGTCAACTATCAACTTCCCCAGCCCGTTGGAATGGTGATTTTCGACGATGAACTGACGGCGAAGCAGATTCGGAACATCGAAAACGAATTAAAAGTGAAAATTCTCGACCGCACGAGCCTCATCCTCGACATTTTCGCGATGCGAGCGCAGACCGCCAACGCCAAAACACAGGTGGAACTGGCACAATACCGCTATATGCTGCCCCGTCTGCAACGCCTTTGGACGCACTTGGAACGACAGGGCGGCGGCTCGGGTTCGGGCGGTGGAAAAGGCTCGGTGGGACTGCGCGGACCGGGTGAAACGCAGTTGGAAATGGACCAGCGAATCATCAAGCATCGCATCACGCTGTTGAAACAGCGACTCGCCGAAATCGACCAACAGAAAAGCACACAGCGCAAGAATCGCGGACGGCTCATTCGCGTGGCGCTCGTGGGCTACACCAACGTGGGCAAATCGACCATTATGAACCTGCTGTCGAAAAGCGACGTGTTCGCCGAAAACAAGCTGTTTGCCACGCTCGACACCACCGTGCGCAAGGTCGTCATCGACAATCTGCCCTTCCTCTTGGCCGACACCGTCGGTTTCATCCGAAAATTGCCCACCGACCTCGTCGAATCGTTCAAATCGACGCTCGACGAGACCCGCGAGGCCGACCTGCTTGTGCACGTGGTCGATATTTCGCATCCCGACTTCGAGGAGCAGATTCAGGTCGTAGAAAAAACGCTGGCCGACCTCGGTTGTGCCGAAAAACCGTCGATGATTGTGTTCAACAAAATTGACAATTATTCGTGGATTGAGAAAGAACCCGACGACCTCACGCCGCCGACGAAGGAAAACGTGTCGCTCGACGAGTTGAAACGCACGTGGATGGCGAAACTGGGCGACTGCATTTTCATTTCGGCCCTCGAAAAGCAGAACATCGACGAATTTCGCGAGGCGGTCTATCAGAAAGTCCGCGAATTGCACGTTCAGAAATATCCTTACAACGACTTTTTATATAACATTGAAGATTGAAGATTGAACATTGAAGATTGAACATTGAAGATTGAACATTGAAGATTGAACATTGAAGATTGAACATTGAAGATTGAACATTGAAAAGTAATCATAATTCTTAATTTTTAATTCGTAATTCTTAATTTGAAATTCTTAATTCAAAAAAATATGAAAAAAATCCTGACCATCGGCCTTTTGCTGCTTTCGATGACGGCATCGGCCAAAGAGTATGTTTACAAAACCGTCGCGGGCGACCAAACCCAGACACGTATCTACACCCTCGACAACGGACTGAAGGTCTATTTGTCGGTGAACAAGGAAAAACCGCGCATCCAGACCTACATCGCCGTGCGCACGGGCTCGAAAAACGACCCTGCCGAAACTACTGGACTGGCGCACTACCTCGAACACATTATGTTCAAGGGCACGAAGCAGTTTGGCACGTCGAATCCCGAGGCCGAACAGCCCCTGCTCGACGAAATCGAGGCACGCTACGAGGCTTACCGCCTGCTGACCGACCCCGAAGCCCGCAAACAAGCCTACCACGAGATTGACTCGGTGAGTCAGGTGGCGGCGCAGTATTTCATTCCCAACGAATACGACAAACTGATGTCGGCCATCGGTGCACAGGGCACCAACGCCTACACCTCGAACGACGTGACGTGCTACACCGAGGACATTCCCTCGAATGAAATCGAAAACTGGGCGAAAATCCAGGCCGACCGCTTCCAGAATATGGTGATTCGCGGTTTCCACACCGAACTCGAAGCCGTTTATGAGGAATACAACATCGGCATCGCACAAGACAGCCGCAAAGCCTGGGAAGCCTTAAGTGCTATGAACTTCCCTACCCATCCCTACGGCACTCAAACCACCATCGGAACGCAGGAACACCTGAAAAATCCGTCCATCGTCAATATTAAGAATTATTTTAATAAATGGTACGTGCCCAACAACTGCGCGATTTGTATGGCTGGCGACTTCAACCCCGACGAAACCATCGCCATCATCGACCGCTATTTCGGCTCGTGGAAACCCGGTGCCGACGTGCGTCAGCCCGAATTTCCCGCGCTGAAGCCCATCATCGCGCCCCGCGACACCACGATTTACGGTTTAGAGGCTGAAAACATCTTGATTTCTTGGCGTTTCGGACGCGGAAACTCGCCCGAAATCGACACGCTGAACGTTGTCGGCGAAATGCTTATGAACGGCACCGCTGGCCTCATCGACCTCAACATCAACCAACAGATGAAGATGCTCGGAGCATGGGCAACACCGTATTCGTTGCGCGACCATTCAGCATTCATTATTGGCGGCACACCGAAGGAAGGACAAACCCTCGAGGAAGTGCGCGAACTGCTGCTCGGCGAGGTCGAAAAACTGAAAAACGGCGACTTTTCCGACGACCTGCTGCCCTCGATTGTCAACAACGCCAAATTGAATTATTTCACGCAGTTAGAGAGCAACCAGCAGCGTGCAAAACTCTTCGTCGATACCTATATCAACGAAATTCCGTGGGAACAGCAAGTGGGCTACCTCGACCGCATTTCGGGCATCACCAAACAGCAAGTCATCGACTTCGCACGTCGTCATTTCCGCCAAAACTACGTCACCGTATTCAAGCGTCAAGGCGAAGACAAGACTCTGAAAAAAATTGACAAACCAACCATCACGCCGATTCCCGCGAACCGCGACCAGATGAGCCAATTTGTCAAGGACATTCAAAATTCTGATGTGAAACCCATCGAACCGCGCTTCGTCGATTTCCAGAAAGACCTCACGTTCGGAAAAACGAAGAAAAATCTGCCCTACATATACGTCAAAAACACGGAAAACGGTCGTTTCTCTTTGGGGTTCTACTACGAGTTCGGCAAAGAAAGCGACCTGCGCTATCAATACGCGAAGGAATACCTGAACGTGCTCGGCACCGACAAATACACGAAAGAGCAGATTCAGCAGGAATTCTACAAGTTGGCGTGCGACTATCGCATCAGCGTGGGCGCTCGTAATATCTACATTATGCTCACGGGCCTTTCCGAGAATATGCCGCAGGCACTCGCCCTGCACGAACACCTGATGCAGAACGCGAAAGTCGATCTCGACGCCGCCAAGCAAATCATCGACCTTGAGGAAAAATTACGCAACGACGCAAAACTCAACCAACAGCAGAACTTCTCGCGGCTCGTGCAATACGGCATCTACGGCCCGTACAACCCCGCGCGCCACGACCTAAGCATCGCCCAACTGCGCCAGCAAGACCCGCAGGAACTGCTCACACTGCTGAAAAACCTCAAAAACTACGAGCACACCGTGTTATATTATGGTCCGATGAGCGAACAGGAATTGGCGAATGTCATCACAAAGACGCACAAGACACCGAAAAAACTCGCCGCCGTGCCCGAAGGAAAGCACTACACGATGCAGCCCACACCCGAAAACGAGATTCTCATCGCACCCTACGACGCGAAAAACATCTATATGCGGATGATTCACAACGAAAATCGCAAGTGGAACCCCGACGAGGCAGCCGTGAAAGCACTGTTCGACGAATATTTCGGCGGCGGAATGAACGGAATCGTCTTCCAAGAAATGCGCGAAGCACGCGGACTGGCCTACAACGCCTACGCCGACTACGTGGAAGCGAGTTACCGCGACCAGCCCGAGTATTTCTTCACCCACATCATCACGCAAAACGACAAGATGATGGACTGCATCCGCCATTTCCACCACATTCTCGACACGATTCCGCAGAGCGAAACGGCCTTCCGCATCGCCAAAGACGCCCTGACAAAGCGCCTGCAGAGCCAGCGCACCACGAAGTTCTCGCTCATCTATGCGTGGCTGGGTGCGAAACTACTCGGCATCGACTACGACATCAATCAGAAAATCTACTCGGCACTGCCCGCCCTGCAACTCAGCGACATCGTCCGCTTCGAGCAGCAGCAAATGGCCCGCAAGCCCTATCGCTACGTGATTCTCGGCGATGAAAAAGAGCTCGACATCGAGTCGCTCGAACGCATTGCGCCGATTCGCAGAATCTCGACCGAAGAGATTTTCGGATATTGAGTTAAATATTTTTAACTAAGTGAGGCATTGCCAATTCAAATAAATTCGTACATTTGCAGGTTAAAGTGATATGACAGATATAATATTATCCAGTTTCCTAAGCCTTTTTGCCTTGTTTGGCAAGGAAAAACAGGTGGATGAAACGCGGGCAAAAGCCATGCTCGCGAACTTCATGCGTCACTATTTTGGAATCAGGAATATCGACTCATATCTGAACCTGTACAGCGATTTGCGCGGTGCCTACGAAATGACGGAAGACCTTGACACAGAGGAAGTTGTGGCTTCCATCTGTGCCAATCTTCACGGAAAAATTCCCGTCAGAGAAGAGCAAAGGCTGTTGTTGCGACTCATGGAATTTTGCGGAGTCGGCGAGGGGAACATCCATCCGATGTTCAACATCATGGCCGAGAAATTCAACGTGCCAGATGAAATGTTCCAAGACTTCATCGACTTCCTGAAAGGAGAACCGACAGACCATGTCATCATCCATCAGTCGGACGATTTCGACGGCACCTTGAAAACGCTGATTCATCCCGAAACCGGCACCATCCTTTTCTCTTACTCTGGCTCCGACATTGTTCGGCTGAACGACGTGCCCGTACTTCACGGTTCCTACCAGATTTTGCAGCAAAGCAGCGTGTTGAAAGGGAAAAACGGCAAGCCGCTCTATTATTCCACGCTCTTGGAAGCGCACCAGCGGAAGTTGGGACTGTGGAAAAGCGAGGCGCAGCGCGTCGAATTTTGCGGACGCAACATCAATTTCCGCTTCCCCGACAGCGACAACGGCATGCACGACCTGAATTTCACGCTCCGAAGCGGCGAATTTCTCGCCGTCATGGGCGGTTCGGGCACAGGAAAATCGACCTTGCTCTCGATTCTGAACGGCACGCTCACTCCGCAGGAAGGACGAATCACCATCAACGGACAAGACATCTCGGAACCGCAGGCCAGAAACCTCATCGGATTCGTGCCACAAGACGACCTGCTCATCGAGGAACTCACCGTCTATCAAAACCTTTACTACACGGCAAAACTCTGTTTTGAAGGAATGTCGGAGGAGGAAATCGACAAACGAGTCATCAAAACGCTGAAAGACCTCGAACTCGACGGAGCCAAAGACCTGAAAGTTGGGTCGCCCATCCGAAAATACATCTCGGGCGGACAGCGCAAGCGATTGAACATCGCCCTCGAACTGATTCGCGAACCCGCCGTGCTCTTCCTCGATGAGCCCACCTCGGGACTTTCCTCTGCCGACACCGAGAAGGTCATCAATCTGCTGAAAGAACAGACGCTCAAGGGCAAGCTCATCGTGGCGAACATCCATCAGCCATCGAGCGACGTCTATAAACTCTTCGACCGCCTGTGGCTGCTCGACAAGGGCGGCTATCCCGTGTTCGACGGCAACCCCATCGAGGCCATCACCTATTTCAAAACGGCGGCCAACTATGCCGACGCCGAAACGAGTGCTTGCCCGACCTGCGGAAACGTCAATCCGGAAATCGTCTTGAACATCATTGACGAAAAAGCCCTGAACAACAGCGGAGAAATTTCAGACGAGCGCAAAATGACACCCAAAGAGTGGCACGAACTCTATTTGAAGAACGCACCGAAACTGGAACAGCCCGAGGTCAGCGAAATTCCGCCATCCGAACAGCGAAAACCGGGTGTCTGGCGGCAATTCCTGATTTTCTTGGAGCGCAATTTCAAGACAAAAGCCACCAATCGGCAATATCTGGCCATCGCCCTGCTGCAAGCACCCGTTCTGGCATTGATTTGCGCCATGCTCACCCGCTACGCGCCGCCCGAAGGCTATTCGGTGATGAACAACAAGAACCTTGTGAGCTATTTCTTCATGGCAGTCATCGTGGCGACATTCATCGGCATGAGCGGCAGCGCCGAGGAAATCATCAAAGACCGCGCACTGCTGAAGCGCGAACGGTTCCTACAACTCTCCTACGGCAGTTACATCTGGTCGAAAATCGTATTTGTGGCCACTGTTTCGCTCGTGCAGACACTCCTGTTCATCGTCATCGGCAACAACATCATGGGACTCCACGGCCAATTCAGCACGTGGTGGTTCATCTTGTTCATGACGGCTCTTCTGTCGAACCTGACCGGCCTGCTGCTGTCGCAGATTCTGAGTTCGGTCGTCGCCATCTACATCAGCATCCCCATCTTGCTCATTCCACAGATTCTGCTCTGCGGACTGGTCGTCAGTTTCTCTGACCTCACGCCGAAAAGCACGACGGGAAATGTGCCGTTGATTGGCGATTTGATTCCCTCGCGATGGAGTTACGAGGCCCTTGCCGTAACATCGTTCGCCGACAACGACTACGAAAAACCTTTCTTCCAACTCGATAAAGAGAAGTACGAGACGCAATTCTACAATATGGTGTTCCTCTACGAACTCCAGTCGCAACTCGAAACGATGAACGACGAGAAAAAGCGCGGAAAAGAGGTCAATCCCGACCATCTGAACGTGATTCAGACCAACCTGCCCGTGCTGACGGAATATGCCGGTTTGGAGGCGTATCAAGGCGATTACTCCTACGACTCGCTCCGCGAATACATGAAAAATGCCGAGAAAATTCTCTCGAAGAAGAGCAACCGCGCCACGTTGGACAAAGAAGCGGTGGTCGATCAATTCGTTCGCGAAAACGGCAAGGAAGCGCTGTTGGAACTGAAGAAAAACCACCACAACCTCAAATTGGAAGACTTTGTCGTCGGAGCCGACCAAGGACGAATGCTCGACATTGTCGATGGGCACATCGTTCCCCGCGTCGGGCCGATTTTCCTGACACCCCACAACCAGATGGGACGCGCTCCGTTCTACAGCAGCGAGAAAATCGTGGCAGGCATCCACGTGAAAACACTCTGGTTCAACATGGGCATCATCTTCCTGATGTGCATCGTCGCCACGATTCTACTCATGGCCGACTGGCCCGGGAGAATCATCAGAAAAGAATCATCAACACAATAATTTATTTAAAATTTTTATTAACTAACTAAACACAAAAGAGAAATGAAAAAGTTATCAATCTTCGCAGTGGCTATCGCTGCAATGGCTTTCACAGCATGTGGAGGCAACAAGAGTGCAAACAACACTGAAGAAGTCCAGAAGAGCTTCGACCAAGAACAAATCGAGGCGAAAATCAAGATGGAATTCGACAGCCTTGCCAAGGAAATCGGAAACCTGAAGCACCTTCCCATCGTGCAGAAGGGCGACGGTGGAATCCAACTCTCCGAAGAGGAAAAGCAGGTGAAACCCGACTATCTGCTCGACCCTGCCGTGGCTGAAAACGCCGTCACACTGGCCGAGAAATACCGCATGGTGAGCGCCCTGAGCGTTGACCAGAACATCGCCGCCATGTACGACATGCCGACCGAAGAGTACGACAAGGCCATCACGAAGCTCATCGCCGACATCAACGACCCCTCTTTCAAGGAAATGGAGGCCAACAACATCTTCGACAAGGCTCAGCAGCTCTATGACGCCATGAACGAGAACGGTCGCATCAACTATTTCTGGCAACTTTCTGCCGCTTCGTTCGTCGAGGAACTCTACTGCATGACGCAGAACACCGAGAAGTTCATCACCGCTTTCGACGATGAGGCTGCAGCGAATGTGACCTATCGCACTACGCTGCTTATCGACGCCATCGACCGCCTGGTCGAATACGACCCCGAGATTGCGCCCGTCGCCGAGGCTCTGAAGCCGCTCGCCGACCTCAACGCCATGACCGTCGATCAGCTGAAAGAGCAACTCGCTCAGATGAAGGAAGACGTGACGAAGGCTCGTGCAGCCCTTGTGAAATAATAATTGAGAGAAAACCATCACAAAAAAAGCCCCAGTTTTTGGGGCTTTTTTGTGTTTAGAAGCGATTTCAATAGACGATTTTCCGACCGCCTTGGATGTAGATGCCGCGCTTCTGCGGGGTGACGACGCGGCGACCTTGCAGGTCGTAGATCGGCTGACGCGAACGGTCGATGTTGTCGTAATGGACGATGCCGATGGCCGTCGGAAGAACCATCGAAGCGTCGTTTTCCTCGACAATTTCGTAGATGGTCGGAGCGGTGCCGTTCCACGTCAGGCGCAGGGCTCGAACTGTGGAATAGGTCGAGAGGTCGAAGCGTTGCGCACTCTGCGAGAGGCTGCCCAACTGCGTCCACGACTCACCGTCTTCCGTCACTTCCACGTTCACGCCGCTCGGCACCTGCGTACCGCTGAAAATCGTCACGGCAAGCGTCGGATTCTGCCTGATGAAGCGATAGACGACGCTCTTCGTGTCGGGTGTCGCGTTGGTGTAAGGCAGGGCATCGACAAGGTTTTTGATTTCATTGCCATTGCTGTCGTGGCAGCGCGGCTGGGTCAGGCTGTGGCGATTCACTTCCATCTCGAAGAGTCGCAGCCATTTGTCGGTCTTGGCACTGACAACGCGCAGACGCACGAACTTGGCTGTGGCTTCGCCGCCGTTGAAATCGACATATTTCATTTCACTGCCACCCTGCACGGCGTAACTTCCGTTGAGCGTGAAGTTCGACGTCGAAGTTCCTTTGACCTTCAAAGCCGTCCATTTCTTGCCATCTTCAGAAATTTCGACCACCGCCGTGTTCATATAGTCATTGTTTTTCGTACCGATGCACACGCGCACATCGCGAACGACGGTCGGCTCGGCCAAATTCAGCGTGTAAGTATCGCCATTGGCCTGATTTTTCTTCACCGCCCACCACGTCGAATAATTGCCGTCGGTGAGGTGCGAGAGCGGTTGGTCTTCGGCATTGTCGCCTTCGGGCACGCTCACGCTGCTAATCGTCGGAACTGTTTCAGGAATCAACGAGAAGACGGGCATCGAGAATTTCGCGGTCTGTGTTTCGCCACTGAGGTTCTCGAAAATCACATATTTCACGAAATCCGAGGGTTCTTCACCATTTTCCAACGTCTTCCACGTGCGGAAATCGGCACTGTAGCGCACGGTGAATTGCTGCTGGAGTGCCTCGTCGAGTTTCCACTGCTTCACGAGCATGGGTTGCGGCAAACTGAGACCCACGAAATGGCCCGTCGGCACATCCACCGTTCCGCCAAGGTAGTAGTATTTGCTGGCGGTGCTGTACGTAGCGCGGAAAGTCGTTCCGGGGTCGGTCGGCAGGTTGTGGATGGCTTTATGCTTCTCTTCACCTGTGCCGAAAGCGTCTTTCAGGATGTTTTCACGCATCCACTTCACGAAAGGATAGAAATTCTTTTGCGAGGTCTGCGCCTGTCGCCACGACACACTTCCACCCATTCCTTCGAGCGCGTAGGCGGTGTAAATCGTGTTCACGTCGATGTCGGTGATTTCCTCGAATGCCGCCACGTAGCCCGTCCATCGCTCTTCGAGTTCGGCTTGGCTCTGCGCCGCGTCCATCATGTCGAGCGTAATGCCCACCATCGCCTGCAACTTCAACAGCCACGGCGAAATGTCGGCATAGAGCAGGCGGTCGCATTCGCGCTCGCTATCCTTGTAGGCCACGAATTTCGCACAAACCGCCTTCAGTCGTTCCATTCGTTCGCGAAGTTGCTTGGAATAGGTGTTGGAAGGGTTCGTAATGCGCGTTTTCACGTTGTTCAGAAGTGTTCCGAAGGCCGTCGGGTCGTTCCAGCGAAGATAGTCGCAGAGGAACGAGAAATCGTCGGCATCGTCGTTGCCCACGATGGCTTTCACAGCAGCCTTGTAACTGGTCGTATTGTTGAATCCGGCATTGTTCCACGAGTAGTCGGCCACGCTGAAAAGCGCCACTTTCGACATTTCGCCCTCCTGCATCGGATTGCTGACGATGCCGATGCCGCCTGTCAGTTCCGAGGGAACGGTTCCGTTGCTATCGACGGCAGGCATTTCGAAGAAATTGGC
>Ga0256404_1008388_pt1 | contig 15565 bp, 18 predicted proteins | sample RumenRJG_01DNA_FD_185990 | JGI IMG/M metagenome (GOLD analysis project Ga0256404, IMG submission 185990) | Bovine rumen microbial communities from Lethbridge, Alberta, Canada - RJG_01 | ecosystem: Host-associated > Mammals > Digestive system > Stomach > Rumen | place: Canada: Alberta | collected...
AGAAAATCCACGAATCCAAAAGCGTGCTTTCCCATTTTGCCTATGCCGTATTCTGAGGGAAGGCTTGAAATATGCATTAATATACAGCTTTTTCGCATATGATTTAACTCCTTTTTGCATAGTATATCCGCTGTAAAAGCTCAGATAATAGCTTCATACAAATTCATTTTAAAAGAGGTGTCCCCACTGAGACCTTATGAACTATTCTTCTCATTTCTTATGGGATTCTTCCTTTATGCCCTTGTGGAGATAGCCGGCAGGGGCTATACTCACTGGACTATGTGTATCACAGGCGGGATCATCCTCGCACTGCTCTATATCCTCAGCCGCCGTCCGCTGAATCTTATGAGATACTGCCTGACAGGCTCCCTTATGATAACCGCTGTCGAGCTCCCGGTGGGAATATTCGACAACATTATAATGCACTGGGAGGTATGGGATTATTCCGGTCTCCCATTTAATTTTCTCGGACAGATATGTCTTTTTTTCTCGATATACTGGTTCATACTCTGCATCCCCGCATATTATCTGTGTATTGAGATAGCAAAGCTTTTCCGCATACAGAGAGTTCCCGAAAATAAGCAGTACACAGCTTAAAAAACAAGGCTGTTCCGGAATAATCAGAACAGCCTTATGTTTTTGTAGATCAATAATTCTTATTGGAATCTGCGTTGAAGAAATTATTGCTGCTTTCTGTATAGTAGTCGTTAGGTTCCAATGACATGAAATCCTCATCTTCCATATCCGGCAGTCTTGCTCCGCAGCGTCCGCAGAACTGGAAGCGTTCATTGACCTCTGCATCGCATTTTGGACAGATCTTATATCCCCTGATCTGATTGAGCTCATATCTCATCTTCTTGATCCTTCTGCGTCTGGTATCGATATCATCGCAGAGCACTTTAAGTGCAGCAGGATCCTCGGTAGGATTCTTATAATACTTCTTACCGATATCAGTGAAGATCTCCACAATTCTTTCTTCTTCGTAAAGTATTTTTCTTTTCAGGTTATTACCCTCAGAGATGTTTTTCGTTTTTTCGGAAACACCCTTACTAACGTCATTGAATTTATCGAGAATTCCCATTTTTCATCACTCCTGTCGGAAAATTTTCTCGTTAAACGCTATAATAATTATACATCATTTAAGTGATTATTGTCAAGCGTTTTCAAAACAAAATTGCTTTCCCCAACAGGATTTGTGAAATGTTCACATTTCAGCTATATCATTTTCGGTAAGCTGAATAACACCGTTCTTTTCAAAGGCTTTTCCGGCACGGGCATTATCGTCAACTCGAATAACGAAGGATACAGCTCTGTCGGAAGCTCCGAGGAAGGAATACATATATTCCACATTAACATCGTCAGCTCCGAGTGCATCGAGCACACGGCTGAGCTGTCCGGGAGCATCCGGTATGGAAATTGCACACACTTCGGTAACATTAACGGCATAGGATGCAGCTCTGAGAGCCTCTACTGCCTTCTCTGTATCGTTTGCGATAAGTCTGATTATTCCGAAATCTGCTGTATCGGCAAGGCTGAGAGCACGAAGATTTACTCCGCTGTCTTTTATAACTCTCATAGCTCCTGCTGCCTGATTCGGCCTGTTATCTACGAATACTGAAATCTGTTTTACATTTGACATGGTATTCCTCCTTTAGTTTACTATTATTATATGCGGTCAGTCTGCTTTCATCATATATGGCAGCCATACTTCGCCGCCGCTGAGGTAAAGGAATTCGGGGCTCATTATGATGGAATCCTTATTCATGTGTGCTGACTCCTCAGTCACAAACATAGCGATAAGACCCTTGTATTCCTCGCTCTCCTTGTAGATGCCGTCGTTGATGAGCTCGCCGTCGCTGTCATACCACTTCCACTTTCCGCCGGAAAATTCTATCCGGGTATCGTCGGTACTGCCGAGCTGTTTCTCAATGTAAGTTTTGAAATTGTTCCTGAAGCTATCGTCCTGGGCCATATAGTACCGGGAATACTCATCCTCCAGGTAGGTGTCCATAGCGTTGTAAACGATAGTGAAGTCCTTGCCGTAGCTGTAGCTGCTGTCCAGCTCAGTGCCGTAGGTAGGAACGCAGATGAGGTCATCCACGGGGTAAAGATACACCGGGGTGTCGTCACGCTTAGTGGAACCAAAAACATTCTGCACCACCAAAGGCAGGATATTGTAATCGATATATTTATCATTAAAGTCTATCCTGTTGCCTGCATAAGTATAGAAAGTGCCGGTCTTGTTGAAAGCTTCCATTTGTGCTATACAAAAAGCAGCTATCATTTTATCCATTTCCGCCTGCCATTCCTCGTAGGAGGCATTCTTTTCATGGTTGATTATCCCTTGGTCATAATGCGGCTTTCCATCAGCTAAGTTATAGACCTTCTTTTCCTCACCTGTCTCAATTGTAGTTGTCTGGTATTCAAAGAGTATCTTTCCGTCGCTGACCTCATAGCTTCCGCCGTATACAGTTGGTTTTTTTCTTATGGCAAATGACTGCTTATCGGACATTTCAAAGCTGTCACCGTCAAAAACAAGTTCTTTAAAATCAAGACTTTCATAGCTGTCTCTTGAGCTATCCAGATACTCATCAAGTGACATATTTTCGGACATTGAGCGTCCGTTATAAGGTTCGATAGCGCAGAACGTACCGCTGAGCCTGCTGTCTTTTCCTGCATTATCATCCTTGCTGCCGCAGGAAACAAGTCCTCCTGCGAGCACAGCTGCCGCTGATAAAACAGCTAACTTCCTCAATTTCATATAGACCTATCTTTTAGTCCTCGTACATTACCATAGCGGAGAAGTCTTCGATGTACTCATTAACATGGGTCTGAGCGTCGTGACACATACCCACTGCGGTGCTGTATTTGATATCTATCACCTTCACGGTCTGGATGAACTGGTTGATGTCGTTTTCAAAAGTTATGAACCGCTCATACTTTTCCTGTACGGGCATATAGCTTGTTGAAAAAATCTTCACTTTCATAATAGCACCTCATTTTTTATTATTATCTGAACGCTCTTGGCGTTTCAATGCTTTTTCAGATCTTGGCAGGGTTATCGATGAGCTTTCTCTTATCAATAACTCTTACAGCCTTGCCTTCACTTCTTGCAATGGACTTAGGTGATACGAGATGTACCTTAGGATTGATCCCGAGCATTGTCTTCATAGCAACAGCAAGAGCCTTCTCCTGTGCCTGCATATCCTTTACCTTATCAGAGAACTGATCCGGATTCATCTCAACGCTGATATCCAGTGTATCAGTATTGTTCTTACGGTCTACCTCTATGAGATAGTTGGGAGAATACCCCTGCTCGATGAGGACTGTCTCGATCTGGCTCGGGAACACGTTTACTCCTCTGATTATCATCATATCATCGCTTCTGCCCATAGGCTTGGCCATTTTTATGAGAGTACGTCCGCATGAGCACTTCTTTCTGCTGAGTACGCAGAGATCACGGGTGCGGTATCTTATAAGCGGGAATGCCTCCTTGGTAAGGCTTGTGAATACAAGCTCGCCTACCTCGCCCTCCGGAAGGACCTCTCCTGTATCAGGATTGATTATCTCGGGGTAGAAGTTATCCTCATTTATGTGCATACCGCTCTGCTCACAGCATTCAAATGCAACACCGGGGCCGCTGGACTCTGTAAGTCCGTAGATATCATATGCCTTTATGCCGAGAGACTTCTCGATAGAGTGTCTCATCTCCTCAGTCCAGGGCTCTGCGCCGAAGATTCCGGCCTTGAGCTTGATATCATCAGGAGTAAGTCCCATTTCCTGAAGTGTCTCACCTATGTATGCTGCATATGAAGGTGTACAGCAAAGTATAGTAGCTCCAAGATCACGCATGAAGGCGATCTGTCTCTCAGTATTTCCCGATGACATAGGGAGTGTGAGACATCCTACCTTATGGGAACCGCCATGAAGACCAGCTCCTCCGGTAAAGAGTCCGTAGCCATAGGCGATCTGACATACATCCTCGTCAGTACCACCTGCTGCTGTGATCGCTCTTGCAACGCAGTCCTCCCACATATCCACATCTTTCTGTGTGTAGAATGCAACTACTCTCTTTCCTGTGGTTCCGCTGGTGGACTGTATCCTTACGCAGTCATTGAGCGGCTTTGCCAGAAGTCCGTAGGGATAAGCCTCACGGAGATCAGCTTTGCTCAGAAAAGGAAGCTTGCAAAGATCGTCGATACCCTTGATGTCCTCAGGCTTAACGCCCTTTTCGTCCATGAGGTCACGGTAATACTTCACATTTTCATAAACGTGCTTTACCTGAGCAACAAGACGTTCATCCTGAAGCTTTTTCATGTCCTCACGAGACATACATTCGATCTCTTGGTTCCAATACCTTTCCATTGGTGATCATACTCCTTTAATTAAAATATATATACTGCTTGATTATGTCCTTGATATTACTGCGGATTATTTCCTGCAACAAAAATTACGAAATATATCCTTCCATCGCCGGATACCTTGGCGCCTGCCCCGATACCGGAAACTATATCTGAGCCGATCATATTCCAGAGGTTCTCATTTTCAATGATGAGCTCAGCGCTGTTCTTAGCTATCTCCTCAAGGTCCAGCTCTTTTATCTCAGGCTCTCCGGAATCCAGATATGTCTCCGTAAGGAAGGGACTGCCCTTGATCTCTGAGTACAGGTCATATTCATCATAGAAACCGCCGTCAAATGCAGCTTCCACTGCTTCTTTCATAAGGCTGCGGTCGCTGGCATTGTTTGCATAATCCTCTTCAAGCTGTGCCGCACGGATATTGCCATAGGTGCTTCCGTCAGCGATGATCTTCAGCGACTCCTTGCCCTTGCACTCCCTGTAATAGCTCAGCCAGCGGCAGAGATACAGTGAGAATACACTTTCCATCTCTTCCTCCGAGAGATCTGAGTAGTTATCAGGAAGTCCTCCCTGCTTCAGAAGATATCTCTGTATAGCAAGCGCATCAGCAGGAGTTACCCCGCCATAGCGGTCCTGAACATCAGCATTTGCCATTCCCGGTACAGTAAGGCTGTACTTATCCGGATTGGATATACACTGCATTATCAGAACGACATCGTTCATTTTCACAATGCCGTCGCAGTCTGCGTCACCGTAGACTATGCTTTTTGCAGCTTCCCCGGCAAGAGCTCCGGTCACACCTGTACCTCCCGCTGCGAGGACTAATGCTGCAAGGGTCGATATCAGCTTTTTCATGGTTTCATCCCCTTTTTAAAAGGCAGTAATTATGCGTTCTTACCCAGCTCAAAAGCCTTCTTGTTGAGTTCAAGGAACTTAGGCGGCACACACTGCTCAAGTGCATTCTGCCAGAGCTCCTCCGGGAAATCTGTGCGTGAAGCGAGAACTCCCATGAGAACAACGTTTGAAGCCTTTGAGGTACCTGCCTGCTCAGCAAGTGAGAGAGCATCAACTGCTACCAGCTCAACACCTGCATCAGCCAGCTTCTTCTCAAGATCCTCAGGATACTTTGCTGCACCTGTGATAACAGGCATAGGATCTATCTGCTGTGTGGATGTGATGAGCTTTCCGCCCTTCTTAAGGTAGGGAAGGCATCTTGCAGCCTCTAAAAGCTCGAATGAGATAACAGCATCAGCCTCACCCTTTTCGATAACGGGAGAGTAAACCTTATCGCCGTATTTTACATATGTTACAACAGAGCCGCCTCTCTGTGACATTCCGTGTACTTCGCTTACCTTTACATCATATCCCTGTGCAAGAAGCACATTTCCAAGAAGTCTTGAAGCGAGGAGCGAACCCTGTCCGCCAACGCCGACTATCATGATTGATCTTGTTTCCATTATTCTTTACTCCTTTTTCTTTTTTGGGCACCCGGCAGTATCACTCCGCTGAATGCTATATAATTACATATAAGTATGTATTCTGTATATTCCTTTTTCATATGGCAGTTACTCAGCAGAGCGGAGAAATGTTCATTGCACTCACGCCGGCTGATATCCTTGACTCCGGCCTCCCTGCATATAACTGCCTTTGCTTTCTCCTGAACGACTATATTCCTTATCTCACTTCAGGCTTTTCCGTCAGAACCTGACTCTTTTCTGAACAGCGTTCTTCATAAGTGAAGCTGCTCCCATTGCCGCTGAGATATAGCTCTGTATCAGGTCTCCGTAGTAGGCCTTTGTCATGTGGAGCTTTCCGAGTATCCTGTGGAAATGAATAAAGCAGTCGCTGAAATCGCCCTTGGTAAAGCCATAGGTGCTGTTGAGCCGGAAGTCGATATAGCTCTGTATAACGCTGTCCGGCACCTCCGGATTCTCTTCCTTTATCTGCTGAGTGACATCCATTCGCATGACCCTTATAGTCTCCTCAAAGGAGTCCGTCATAAGCCATGAAAGAGTCAGACGCTGAGCAAAATAGACCGTTCCCACGATTATTGCCGTACAGATGAACACTCCGGTTATAACATGGAGCTTATTTTTCCTGGTAAATACCGAATATCCCTTGACAGCTCCCGCCGCAAGGAAGAATCCCACTATAGCGGCTCTGATACGGTATTTTCCCAGTACCACCCAGACTATCATTCCGGGCAGTGAACCTATAAGCGCACCAAGTATCCCCTTGAAAAAGGTAACTATGCGCTTTTCTTTTTCAGGTTCTTCATAGGCATCCCCGAAGTATTCCTTAAGGTCGATTATCTCCTCATCCTGAATTATCTCAGCTTCAACAGCCGGAGCGTTTTCGCTGACGGCCATTATTCCGCTCTCCGGAGTATCTCGATATCGCCGTCCACAAAGCCTATGCCCACTGCTTCTGTGTTGAGCAGTATAGTCCTGTGAAGGCCGCTTTCAAGATACTCAGAGACAAGTCCGCTGATAAGCTCCATGGCTTTTTTCCAGCCGGTATCATCCTCATCGGAAGTATCAACGCAGAATATATCCTCCTCAGAGGACCATACCTCATCGCAGGCCCAGTCAGGATCATTCTCATCAAAACGATCGGCAGCTATGAGCTGTACACCGTAGATACTGTCCTCTTCTGATTCTTCATATAGATTGAAATTGAAGGCTTTGGTATCATCCGGTATCGTATTCTGCTCCAGCAGATCGTTGAGCCATTTCTCAAATTCTTCGTATATTTCCATCTGTACCATTTTCGTCACCTTTTTTACTTTTTTTGTACCTGAAAAATTCAAGCTTTCCGCAGGAAGGGCACTCATAGATACTTGCGGTCAGGGCTCCCGACAGCCAGTTATCCAGATGTTCAAATATTACACCGCTCCTACCGAGCTGTATCCTCTTTGTGCCCTTATACCCCATGAGCACATTGCAGTATGGACATGATATTTTTCTGATCTTCATAGTAATTCCCCTTTAGCGCAGTTAGCATCGGATCGTTTATTCTTAACTCTTATCTCTTCAGTTTATAGCGCCTATCTTACACTGCTCCTGACAGATTCCGCAGCCTACGCACTGAGTATGATCGATAACAGCCTTGCCGTCTCTCATGGAGATCGCAGGACATCCCAGCTTCATGCACATCTTACATCCTACGCACTTGTCATGGTCGACCTTAAGCGGAGCATTGTGCTTTACATATTTAAGGAGAGCACATGGTCTTCTGGAAATAATTACAGAAGCCTCATCAGCTGCAAGCTCTTCCTTTACAGCCTGCTCGCACTCAGCAAGGTGATAAGGGTCAACTACTCTTACACGCTTTATTCCGATAGCCTTGCAGAGCTCTTCAAGATTTACAGCAGCAGCCGGGTCACCCTTAAGATTCTTTCCTGTTGTAGGATTCTGCTGGTGGCCTGTCATACCTGTAATGGAGTTATCAAGGATGATAACTGTTGAATTTGAATTGTTGTATGCTATGTTTACAAGGCCTGTCATACCACTGTGCATGAATGTGGAGTCACCGATAACTGCAACAGTCTTATGCTCAGTCTCAGCGCCTCTTGCCTTGTTGAAGCCATGAAGTCCTGATATGGAAGCTCCCATACAAATAGTTGTATCAACTGCGAACAGAGGTGCAACTGCTCCGAGGGTATAACATCCGATATCGCCGGAAACTGTTACTCCCAGCTTTTTAAGTGTATAGAACATACCTCTGTGAGGACATCCTGCACACATTACAGGAGGTCTCATGGGGATATTCTCCTCCAGCTCCACGAACTCCTTCTTCTCGCCCAGGAGCTTCTCAGCGATAACAGACTGATGTATCTCGCCTATGTAGCCGAATATCTCCTTGCCCTGTACATTATTCACACCGATATTGCGGCAGTGCTCCTCGATTATGCCGTCAAGCTCCTCGATAACGTAAACCTTCTCGTACTTAGCAGCAAAATCCTGGATAAGCTTTACAGGGAGAGGATTTACCATACCCAGCTTAAGAACAGAAGCCTTGTCTCCGAGAGCTTCCTTGACATACTGATATGCTGCACCATTAGTGATAACAGCAAATTCAGCCTTGTCAGAGATCTCCACTCTGTTGAGGGGAGAAGTCTCAGCGTATTCGATGAGCTTCTTTGTGCGCTCCTCAACAAATACATGACGGCCCTTTGCATATGCAGGCATCATTACGAACTTCTGAGGATTCTTCTCATAGGGCTTGAGCTCAAGCTCTTTTCTGTCCTCCAGCTCTACCTTGCTCTGTGAATGAGCAACTCTTGTGGACATTCTAACTATAAAAGGTGCATCGAACTGCTCTGAGAGCTCAAATGCAAGCTTTACAAATTCCTTTGCCTCACCTGAATCAGAGGGCTCCAGCATGGGCACCTTTGAAGCGATAGCGTGATGACGGCTATCCTGCTCATTCTGTGAGGAATGCATTCCCTGGTCATCAGCAACGGCAATGACCATACCCGCATTAACTCCTGTATATGCGGCTGTATAAAGCGGATCAGCAGCTACGTTGAGACCAACGTGCTTCATTCCGCAGAAGCTTCTTGCACCTGCGATAGAAGCTCCGAGAGCTGTCTCCATAGCTACCTTCTCATTCGGAGCCCACTCTGCGTAAACCTCATCGTACTTTGCCACCTCTTCAGTGATCTCTGTGGAAGGTGTTCCGGGATAGCTTGATACTATCCGGCATCCTGCTTCGTATAAGCCTCTTGCAAAGGCTTCGTTTCCTAACATAAGCTTGTTCATTTTTTAATTTCCTTTCATTATATATTATGTCTTATGACTATTTAACCATTCTGCAACTCCGTCCTCGGAGTTATTGCCTATTACTGCATCGGCAGCCGCTTTTACCTCGTCACGGGCATTTCCGACTGCTATCTTTATATCTGCCTGCTCAAACATGGGAAGGTCGTTCAGATTATCACCGAAAGCCACTATCTCGTCAAAGCCGTATTTCTCCCGCAGGAACCGAAGTCCGTTGGATTTTGAAGCTTTATGGGAGAACACCTCCAGGTACCAGGCATTATTGTATACATCCAGATAAAATGCAATATCCACTCCGGGGAGCTTTTCTATATCCTGCTTGACGGGATACAGCTCCTCATATGGACCTGTTGTAGTGAAATACACTGCAAACTCATCCGCATGATCCTCAAGCCTGCACTGCACAAAGGGCTTTTTGTACTCGTGCTTTCGCACTTCTGCAAAGCTCCGCATTACTCTGGAAGTCAGCTCTGAATAATAACAGGTCAGGATCCCATCGTCTATCCGGTACATAAAGCACTCCACTCCATGACGGGCAAAGGCTCTGAGCACCTCCGCTGAATCAGCAGGCTCAATAAACTCATTCTTTATATACCGCTCATTTCCGATATCATAAATGCTGACACCGTTCATAAGTATACATGGCACATTTATCTTCAGCGCCGATGTAATGGGTATTGCAGAGTATATTGATCTTGCTGTAGCAAAAGTAAAATTCATGCCATTTGCTGCAAGAGCATTGATCGTTTCCGCTGTTTTCCTTGTCACCGCAGGTTCAGGGCTCAGCAGAGTTCCGTCCAGATCGGATATGTACAGCGTTTTTCTTCCCAAACCTTCACCTCCTGTTTGCACACATAGATATGCATAATAACATTATATCACAAATGTTAACAAAAGTGAAGAAGTTATTTTTACCTTTGCGTATATTTGTTGATTCTGCATAATTGAAAGGACGTTTTTTTGACATAGAAAAAGCCTGACCTTTAAAGTCAGGCTCAAATATTACGCAAAACACAATATCAATGAATACAGAATAATTGCGATCAGATTCAGAGCAATGCCGATTTTTCCGTCCAGCAGAGCAACTCGCCCTATAGGGTTCTTTTTGATCATGATCTGTGCAACAACACCAAATATCAGACCGACTATTGCTAACTCACAAGAATCGGCTACAAAAAATAATGAGATGAATCCCATAATTTCTGATAAGACAGCAAATGTTTCTGGCTCCTTGTTTTGCTTAGGTGCCACGTTTGTCATCTGTTTCGTCTGTTGTATCTGAGGCGGTTTCTGCATTTTTTTCTTAGGATCATCTATTTCCGGGATAAATTTATGCACCTCCGGAAGCATCTCCACTGAATCACAGAAAGGGCACCTTATAACGCCGGTAAAGCGGTATATCTCACGTACTCCGCCGCATTTAGGGCATTCAGTTGAAACCGGGTTCTCCTCTCTCGCCTGCATTATCCTTTCGAGCCTTTTCCACTGTTCAAGGACCTGCTTTTGCTGAAAGCGACGTTCTCTGTAGCGGACATCAACCAGCCTTATCCCCCTCGGTGCGGTCTCTATGTAAAGCCTTTTTCCTTTATTATTTTTAATTAAGTTTTTACCTTTATCACTCATATTTTTCCGTTCGGCTTTTCCTATGATACGGATAAAGCTGACGATTTCCCTCCAAATAATTTATATCCCTTATCAAAAAATGGAGCGCAGGTATCATATTGCAGTCATGCAATACTAACTCAGATACGCGGCAGTATTTTAATGTTGTTTAATATTCAAAAGCTATATTTATAATAATAATACCTATGAATATTACAAGCGAAGCAAGATTCAAAAAAATCCCAACCAAAGTTTCTATATATACTTTTTTAGTTTCAGGCTTCTCGTGAAGCTTGACCAGCGCAACACGTCCCATAATCACCCCGAATATTTCTATAAAAAATAAAGCTCCCAAAAAGAGGAAGGAAAGTACTCCAGCTATGATCGATATGATAGCAACGCTTTCTACATTACTGTTTGCAGATAATGTATGCTGCTTCGGTGTATTTACCTGAGGCGGTTTCTGCGGCATTCTCTTAGGATCATCTATCTCCGGGATGAACTTATGCTCCTCCGGAAGCATCTCCACTGAATCGCAGAAAGGGCACCTTACAACGCCGGTAAAACGGTATATCTCACGTCCGCCGCCGCATCGAGGACATTCAAGGGAAACGGGGTTCTTCATTCTTGCCCGTCTTATCCTGTCAAGACTCTTCTGATGTCCCAGGATCATTTTCTCCTGAAAGCGCTGTTTCTTGTAGAGGAGTTCAATTTGGTCGGCACCTGTCAGATTATCATCAATATATGGCTTTTTAGCTTTATTATCTGTGTTTTTGCTGTTTGTTGCGTTTTCGTCCATGGTTTCAGTTCAGCTGTTCCGGCGATACGGATAAAGCTGATGATTTTTTACCCTCCCAATACTAATATATCCCTTACCATTAAAAATGGAATGGAAGTATTATACCATACCCCATATTGTTTGTCAAGTGCTCATATCACAGTATATATGCAAAAGCCTGCCTCAGGCGAGACAGGCTTTAAATCGATATATCATTCAGATGAGCAATTACTTAGCGATAACTCTTACTCTGATAACGCCATCGATAGCGTTGATCTTGCCCTCAACAGTTGCAGGAACATCGCCTGTAACATCGAGCATTGTGTAAGCGAAATCCTTCTTGCTGGCATTTACCATATTCTCGATGTTGATACCCTCGTTACCAACAGCAGAAGTGATAGAAGCGATAGTTGTAGGAACGTTCTTGTGGATAACACAGATTTTTGTGCCTACAGCATTCATTGAAGCGTTAGGAAGGTTTACGCTGTTCTTGATATTACCGTTCTCGATGTAATCGATAAGCTCCTGTGCAGCCATAACTGCGCAGTTGTCCTCGCTCTCAGGAGTTGAAGCTCCGAGGTGGGGAAGAACGATAACATCATCAACGCCGAGAACAACATCATCAGCAAAGTCTGTAACGTACTTAGCAATCTTGCCGTCAGCGATAGCCTTAACAACAGCCTCGCTGTTGATGAGCTCACCTCTTGCCAGGTTGATAAGACGAACGCCGTCCTTCATCATAGCGATCTGCTCAGCATCGATAGTATTCTTTGTCTGAGGAGTATAAGGCATATGTATTGAGATATAGTCACTGTTCTTGTAGATATCGTTGATATCAGAAACGATCTTTACAGAAGGCTCAAGATGAAGAGCAGCGCCGATAGAGATATAAGGATCGTAACCGATAACCTTCATACCGAGTGCTTCAGCAGCGTTAGCGATCTTGCCGCCGATAGCGCCGAGACCGATGATACCGAGAGTCTTGCCTGCGATCTCAGGACCTGCAAACTTGGACTTTCCGCCCTCTACAGTCTTGGGAGCATCAGGTGTGCCCTTAAGTGAAGCAGCCCATGCAGCAGCCTCTGTGATCTTTCTTGAAGAAAGGAGAAGTGCACAGATAGCAAGCTCCTTAACAGCGTTTGAGTTAGCACCGGGAGTATTGAATACGCAGATACCCTCCTGAGCGCAGCGCTCTACAGGGATATTGTTTACACCTGCGCCTGCTCTTGCGATAGCGAGAAGGTTATCACCGAAAGCCATATCGTGCATCTTAGCGCTTCTTACCATGATAGCATCAGGATTAGCGCACTCATCAGCAATGCTGTACTTGCTCTTATCGAAAATATCTGTACCGATGGATGAGATCTTGTTTAAAGTCTGAATCTTGTACATCTGGATCTACCTCTTTCGTATAATATAGTTCTGATCCCGGAGATCAGGAATTCTCTTCCTCAAACTTCTTCATGAAAGCAACGAGCTTTTCAACGCCCTCGATAGGCATAGCGTTGTAGATAGAAGCTCTCATACCGCCAACAGTTCTGTGGCCCTTGAGGTTCTCGAAGCCTGCAGCCTTTGACTCTGCAACGAACTTCTTGTCGAGCTCATCGTTGCCTGTGATGAAAGGAACGTTCATGAGTGAGCGATCCTTAGGCTCAACAGTTCCCTTGAACATCTTGCTGCTGTCGAGGAAATCATAGAGGATCTTAGCCTTCTTCTCGTTGTGAGCCTTCATAGCCTCGAGTCCGCCCATCTTCTTGATCCACTTGAATACCTTGCCGCAAACGTAGATACCGTAGCAGGGAGGAGTATTGTAGAGTGACTCGTTGTCAGACTGGATCTTCCAGTCCATCATAGTAGGAGTGCACTTGAGTGCAGGACCGTCAGCGATAAGATCCTCACGAACGATGATGATCTGAACACCGGAAGGTCCGACATTCTTCTGAACACCGCCGTAGATAACGCCGTACTTTGAAACGTCAACAGGCTCTGAGAGGAAGCATGAGCTTACGTCAGCAACGAGCTCGTGGCCCTTTGTGTTGGGGAGCTCCCAGAACTTTGTTCCGTAGATTGTATTGTTCTCACAGATATATACATAATCAACATCATCAGGGATGTCGAGGTCTGAGCAGTCAGGAATGTATGAGAAAGTCTTATCAGCAGATGAAGCAACTCTTACTACCTCACCGTACTTCTCAGCTTCCTGAGCGGCCTTCTTAGCCCACTGACCAGTGATGATGTAAGCAGCCTTGCCCTTCTTCATAAGGTTCATAGGAACGCCTGCGAATACCAGTGAAGCACCGCCCTGTACGAAGATGACCTTGTAGTTATCAGGGATGTTCATAAGATCACGAAGATCCTTTTCAGCCTCTTTGATGATCTCGTCATATACCTTTGAACGGTGGGACATCTCCATTACGGACATTCCGCAGCCCTTGTAATCCATCATTTCCTCTGCACATTCCTTGAGTACTTCTTCGGGAAGTACAGCAGGACCTGCGCTGAAGTTGTAAACTCTGCTCATTGTAATAACCTCCAAATATATTATGAAATTTAATGAGTATTTGCCATACAAGAATAATTATACTCTTTTTATGGAAATAAGTCAATATGGGAATGAAATTTTTTTGTTATCCCTGCATACAGCGCCGGATCTGTTAATCCGGTGCAACATTGCATGAAAAAAAGAGCAGGAACGCATATCCGCTTCTGCTCTTTTATAATAGTATGATATTTTATTTATAGTCTGACCAGGAACACTGCCATGAGATAGATCGAAACAAGAGCTGCTCCGAACATGATGCCTATGATTATAAGCATATTTGCCGGTCTTACACCGCCTGCCTCGGTCAGGAGTGCGGGGTCAGCCTTGCCGTCCACGCCTCTTGCACGGAGCTTCTTTATCGAATTTATAACATAGCGGAAGTATATCCAGTTTCCGAACAGGCAATAAAGTATCCTGAGAGCCCAGTCTGCTACGAAGAAAGTGCTGTCAAGCTCTTCAATGAAGCTGCGGTGTCTGTTAACTGCGTCCACGAAGCTTGCTGCTTCCGAGATCTCACTGAAGCTTGATGCGAAATTCAGAGCTGCTGACGGCAGTGAGAGCACCAGTCCCACCAGACCTGCAAATACTGCCCAGAACCACATCCTGCGGTTTGCAAAATACAGTGTCGGGAATACAAGACAGCTCAGATTCAGGGAAATCTTTTTCCCCATATCCTTCATGCGCTTGAATATCGGGAGATAGTAGAATTTATTGGTTGCTACGAAGCTTGATACCTCGCCGAGAGTAGTTCCGCCCATATCCTCCTCAGGGTCAAATCCGAGGAAGGCGAGTTCGATACCTGATGCAGCATCCGCCCCCTGAGCATACTGCTGAGGCTCTCCGTACTGGCTCTGTGCATTGCTGTTCTCAGATGCGTCTGTTCTTTCGATATGGAGTCTTGCACCGCAGCGGGCACAGCTCTCCTCATGGCTTGCATTCGGGAAATGGCATATCGGGCAAACCGAAAATACTGCTCCCTCCGGATTTTTCTTCTGTTCCCTGCGCTCCCATTTATAGCCTGCGGTATGCTTTTCAGCATGAGCACAGCGATTTTCCTTTTTATAGCACTCCCTATGGTGCGGAGTTCCGCAGTCCGGACAAACTACGATATCGTCACCAGAAGCAAACTCCTCATGACACACCGGACACTTTTCACCGATATAATCCATTGCCATCCTCCTTTAATTGAAATGATACTTTGTATTATACCACTTTATCATAAAAAATACAAGTATTTTATTTGTCGATATCAGAGAAACAGCATTTACTTTCTATTAGGGTGAGCGAAAGCAGAGTAACCGCCACATACAGAGCAGCAGCGTGAAAAGGGATGCAAGGGATGTTATCCCTTGCCAGAGTCCGGAGGCAGCGCCTCTGGCCGCCGTTTTCAGCTTTAAAGACGGCGAAATAATACGAAGGCGCTTCGCAAAGGGGAATCCCCAAACATTCCGGTGGACTGTTTGGGAAGAGGGAACGCCTTGCAAGTGAAGGCGTTCCCTTGTTA
>Ga0256404_1008389_pt1 | contig 15561 bp, 14 predicted proteins | sample RumenRJG_01DNA_FD_185990 | JGI IMG/M metagenome (GOLD analysis project Ga0256404, IMG submission 185990) | Bovine rumen microbial communities from Lethbridge, Alberta, Canada - RJG_01 | ecosystem: Host-associated > Mammals > Digestive system > Stomach > Rumen | place: Canada: Alberta | collected...
TTCTCAGCTTGTTACATAAAAAGTTAACTTGCTGTTCTATATCAGATTTTTAAATGGCGTCTTACGACGCAGGATTTTTATTTGCTTATTGGATAGAGCTCGTTACTGGGCTTTCATAAAAAAAAATATGCCCACAAGTTGCTCAAAAGTACATATATTCTTTTCTTTTGATATAATACGAGTTTATTGTACAAATCAAGAGAAATTACTGTGTTAGAAACTATTTCAATAAAAGATCAAGTAGCTTTACTCAAAGAGCGTGCAGATACTTTAAGGGGGTATCTTTGACTTACAGTCTAAACAAGAACGTTTAGAAGAAGTTAATGGCTTATTAGAAGATCCTAAATTATGGGATGATCCTGAGAAAGCTCAGCAGCTAGGTAAAGAAAGACAGTCTTTAACTAATATAGTAAATAACTTTAAGAATTTGTATCAAGGCTTAGATGATCTATTAACTCTTGATGAGATGGCTCGTGAAGAGCAAGATCCTGAGCTTGAAAAAGAAGCAAACGAAGAAGCATTACGTTTAGAACAAGCCTTAGAGCGTTTGGAAATGGAAAGAATGTTTTCAGGTCCAAATGACAATGATCCTTGCTATATGGATATCCAATCAGGATCTGGTGGCACTGAGGCTCAAGACTGGGCTGAAATGGTAATGCGTATGTATATTAAATTCGGTGAAAAGCACGGCTTTAACGTGACTGTTACTGAATTGTCAGACGGTGAAGTTGCAGGTATCAAGTCAGCAACTCTACGTTTTGAAGGTGATCATGCCTATGGTTGGTTTAGAACTGAAACAGGCGTGCACCGTTTAGTTAGAAAATCACCATTTGATTCTAACAATAGAAGACATACATCCTTCTGTTCTGCTTATGTGTACCCTGAAATTGATGACAATATTGAGATTGACATCAATCCTGCAGACTTACGTGTAGATGTGTACAGATCTTCAGGTGCAGGTGGTCAGCACGTTAATAAAACCGAATCAGCGGTGAGAATTACCCATATTCCAACTGGAATTGTAGTTTCTTGCCAAAATGAGCGTTCTCAATTCCAAAACCGTGATCAAGCTATGAAGCAATTGCGTGCAAGGTTATATACCTTAGAGCTTGAAAAACGTAAGAGCGTTCAAAAAGAAATCGAGGATAATAAGTCTGACATTGGCTGGGGCAGCCAGATTAGATCTTATGTTTTAGATGATTCTCGTATTAAAGATTTACGAACAGGCGTTGAATGCCGTGATACCCAAAAAGTATTAAACGGCGATTTAGATCAATTTATCGAAGCAAGTTTAAAGTCAGGTCTTTAAACTTATATTTTAGGAAAAATGAAAATGGCACAAGAAAACATCGGTGGTGCAGAGACTTTAAATAACGTGATGCAAGAGCGTCGCGGTAAGTTAGAGCAACTTCGCACTCAAGGTCAAGCTTATCCAAACGATTTTAGACGTGATGCTTTATCTTCAGATATTTTTAAAGCATGCGCAGATAAAGATAACGAGACCTTAGAAAAAGAGCAAAACACTTATACTATCGCAGGTCGTGTAATGACTCGTCGTATTATGGGTAAAGCTTCTTTTGCAACTCTTCAAGATATGGGCGGTCGCATTCAGATTTATGTTGCACGCGACAATTTACCTGAAGGTGTATACCAAGATGTTTTCAAAAAATTAGATTTAGGTGACATCATCGGTGTAACTGGTTTTGCTTTCAAGACTAAGACTGGTGAGTTATCACTTCACGTAAGTGCTTTACGTCTATTAGTAAAATCACTACGTCCACTTCCAGAGAAGTTCCACGGTTTAACCGATCAAGAAGCTCGTTGCCGTCAACGTTATGTAGACTTGATTGCTAACGAAGATTCACGTCGTACTTTTGAAATTCGTACTAAGATTGTTTCCTTCATTCGTAAATACATGAACGAGCATATGTTCATGGAAGTTGAAACTCCTATGATGCACGTAATTCCTGGTGGCGCTAATGCTAAACCATTTATTACTCACCACAATGCTTTAGATATGGACATGTACTTACGTATTGCTCCTGAATTATATTTAAAGCGCTTAGTTGTAGGTGGCTTTGAGCGCGTATACGAGATCAACAGAAACTTCAGAAACGAAGGTATCGATGTTCGTCATAATCCAGAATTCACTATGATGGAATTCTATATGGCATACCACGATTACCACGACTTAATCGATTTTACTGAAGATCTTTACAAGAAGATGTCTCTAGAAGTTCTAGGCACCACTAAGATCCACTACGGTAAAGAAGGTGAGCCTGGTTTAGATATCGATTTTGCTAAGCCATTTGACAGATTAACCATGAAAGAGTCTATTGTTAAATATGGCAATGGCATTACTATGGCTGATCTTGAGGATGAGAACAAAGCTCGTGACCTATGTAAGAAACACCACATTGAGTTAATGGAAGGCTGGACTTTAGGTCACTACATTACCGCTTTATTCGATGAGTTAGTAGAAGCAAATCTTCAGCAACCAACCTTTATTACCAGCTACCCTGCTGTAGTATCACCACTTGCTCGTAGAACTGATGGCGATGAGGAATTTACTGATCGTTTCGAGTTCTTCATTGGTGGTCGTGAGATTGGTAACGGCTTCTCAGAGTTAAATGATCCTGATGATCAAGCAGGTCGTTTCCGTCAACAGGCTGAAGCTAAGAAGCATGGCGATGATGAAGCTATGTACTACGATGAGGATTATATTAACGCTATGCAGTATGGTTTACCTCCAACTGCTGGTGAAGGTATCGGTATTGATAGAACAGTAATGCTATTTACAAATAGCCATACTATTCGTGATGTAATTTTATTCCCAACATTAAGACGCAACTAAAAGCGGTTTTAAAGGTAAAGATAATGCAAAAATATCATGGTTCAATGGTTGCTTTAGTAACCCCATTTAACAATGGTAAGGTTGACTTCCAAGCACTAGAGCGTATGGTTGAATTCCATATCGCAAACGGCACAACTTGCTTAGTTGTTGCAGGTACTACAGGTGAGTGTCCTACACTTAGCCCTGAGGAGCATATTGAAGTAATTAAAGCTACTGTTGAATATGCTAAAGGTAGAATCTTAGTAATGGCAGGTGCTGGCTCTAACAACCCTGTTGAAGCTATTTACTTCTCAAATGCAGCTAAAGATGCTGGCGCAGATTGCTTATTACACAATGCAGGTTACTACAACCGTCCAAATCAAGAGGGCTTATATGCTCACTTTAAGATGGTTCATGACAACACTGATCTTCCTATTTTTGTATACAACGTACCAGGCAGAACAGTTGTTAACATAAGCTCCGAGACTTTAGCAAAGATTGCTAAACTTGAAAGAGTAATCGGTGTTAAGGATGCAACAGGTAACCTAGAGCGTCCATGGCTTGAGCACAACATGATTGATAAACCATTTATTTATCTATCAGGTGAAGATTCAACCGCTGTAAGCTACAACATCGCAGGTGGTGTTGGTGTTATTTCTGTAACTGCAAACTGTGCTCCTGCACTAGTTGCTAAAGTTCAGAACTTAACTTTAGAGAAGAAGTGGGATGAAGCTGCAGCTGAGCAATACAAACTTATGAAGTTACATAAGTTAATGTTCAAAGAGCCAAGTCCAGCTCCTGCAAAATATGCAGTATCTTTACTAGGTTTATGCAAGGAAGAGTCTCGTCTTCCTATTCTTCCAATCTCTGACTCTTTACGTGCTGAAATTAAAGAGCAGATGCAGAAGTTAGAGTTAATCTAATTTATGGTAGAGCAAAACAAAGTTGAGGAGCAGGTAGCACCTGCTCCTCATGCTGAACACCGCATTAAGTCCTTTGTAGTACGTGCCGGCAGAATGACTGAAGGTCAAATCCGTGCTATTGAGGAATTAGGTCCAAAATACATGGTAGATGTGGAAGATTTAAAGCCACTTAATATCGATGAGATTTTTGGCCGTACTGGTGCTCCTTTAGTTGTTGAGATTGGTTTTGGCATGGGCGTATCTTTTGTGCAAATGGCAAAGGATGCCCCAGAGTGCAATTTTTTAGGCATTGAAGTACACCCACCTGGGGTTGGCTCAGCACTTAAGTTAATTGAGGAGAATCAATTAACTAATGTCAAGGTTATCAAATATGATGCCTTTGAAGTATTAAGCAAGTGTCTACAACCTGAAAGTGTGGATATTCTTCAGATCTTTTTCCCGGATCCTTGGCCAAAAAAGAGACATGTAAAGCGTCGTCTAATCAATGACAGTTTTGTTGATTTAGTAAGACCTTTATTCAAACATGGTGGTCAGTTCCGTATGGCTACTGATTGGGAAGATTATGCAATTCAGATGCTTGAAGTGATGACTAGAGCACAAGGCTTTAGCAATACTGCAGCAGATGGAAAGTATATCCCAAGACCAGATTGGCGTCCGCTTACTAAGTTTGAAGCTCGTGGTCAACGTTTAGGTCATGGCGTTTGGGACTTGGTATTCAAACGTGATTGATAAAAGAAAAGAAGCCTTAAAAGCTTATGTTAAAAGCATTATTTTAGACAAAGAAATAATGCTTTTGTCTTTAAATGGTGATGCAAGTTTTCGTCGTTACTTTAGAGTAGCTGACACCTCCTATATTGCAGTAGACGCCCCACCTCAAACTCAAAAAAATCAAGAATTCATTCAAATTGATGAAGCTTTAGCAAGTAGCAAGGTTAAAGTTCCTAAGATTATTGCCTATGATCTTGAGCAAGGCTTTATGCTACTTGAAGATCTTGGGGATACTACTTTTGCTAAAGTTGCCATAGGCGATAGACAAGAGTATTTCTATCAAAAAGCAATTGAGGTATTAGGTAAAATTGCCACTGTATCTTTACCTTCTTTACCAAAATTTGATGAGGCTTTTATCAAGTTTGAATTGTCTTTATTTGACACTTGGATGTTAGATAAAGCACTTAAAGTTACTCTAACTGAAAGTGAAAGAAATGATTTAAACGAAGCTTATGACTATTTAACTGCAAATTGTCTTATGCAAGAGCAGATAGCTATGCATCGAGATTATCATTCAAGAAATTTGATGGTATGTCAAAACGATGAGCTTGCAGTTATCGATTTTCAGGACATGGTAAAAGGTCCGTTGTGCTATGACTTAGCATCGATTGTCTATGATTGTTATGTAGTGCTTGATAAAGCTTTAGTTGATAACTTAACTATAAGAGCTTATGACCTATATCAAAGTAAAGGTTTTCTAAAAGATCTAAGCTATGAGAAGTTTTTAAATCAATTAAGATTAACTTCATTGCAACGCCACGTAAAAGTGCTTGGGATCTTCTGTCGTCTCTCTATAAGAGATGGCAAAGACGGTTATTTAAAGGATTTACCAAGAGTAATTAACTATGTGTTAACAGAATGTGGTGATGATCCTAAACTTTTGAAGTTAAAACAGCTAATAGAGAAATACGTAGTCGGAAAGTTTTAAATGAAAGCAATGATTTTAGCTGCAGGTCGTGGTGAGAGATTAAGACCTATTACAGATACTTGCCCAAAACCTTTAGTCAAGGTAGGTGGCAAGGAGCTTTTAGTTTGGCATATTGAAAAGCTTAAACAAGTAGGTATTACTGATATTCTCATCAATTCCGCTTATCTTTCAGAGAAAATCGTTGATTTCATAGGCGACGGCTCTAAATTTGGAGTGAAGGTAACTCATTCTGTTGAAGGAGCTTCAGGCTTGGAAACTGCTGGTGGCATCATTAAAGCTCTACCTTTTTTTGAAGGTAAGGACTTTTTAGTTGTAAACGGCGATACTTTTATTGATGCTGACTACAAGCAATTTTTAGAACCACTAGAAACCGAGTATTTAGCAAGACTATACTTAGTTGACAATCCACCTCACAATCAAAAAGGTGATTTTAAAATTGAAGATGGTAAATGCTATCGAGGCTCTGATTACACTTTCTCAGGTACTGCTGTCTACAAAACAAAAGCCTTTTTAAATATGCCTATTGAGAAAAAGCCTTTATTACCACTATTTTTAAAGTGGTCTCAAATCCATGAGCTTAGTGCTAAACCATTGTGTGGTAAGTGGTTTGATGTAGGTACTATAGAACGACTAAACCAAGTAAATTCCTATATACAGAATTTAAACTAACGATTTATACGCATGGCAGAAAAGAATACTGATACAGAAAAACAACTTAAGGTAAAACAAGGTTTTATAGGCACGCTAGTAGCTTCAGCTATTGGCGCTATTATCTTTGCTATTACAGGTAAGGCAATTTTATTGCCTATTTTTGCTATAGCAGGATTTGTGTTTTATGACCGCCCAAACTATATCAAGAGAAAAGAGCAAGAAAGATTTCGTATCTTAGAGATAGAGCAAGAAGCATTAGCTAAAGAACAAGAAAAAGAGCTTAAAGCAGCTCAGAAAAAGCTTAAAGCTGCTCAGAAAAAGAATCGCGGTAATAGAGCTTCTTTGTATGAGAATATCTACACGGTGGCAGGTTACGCTCTTGCCTTGCAACAGGATCTTAATCCCTACATTAAAAAAGCTGAGGATGTAATTAAGTATTTTAAAGCCTCCGTAGTAGAAAGACGTATTGCAGTAGAGGCCTTTAACAGAGCATTAGATCCTAGTTTTGATGTAGATACTTTTGTAAAAAATTACATTGATAACATCGGTAGGAATCGTGATTACATAAGTTATGTTTTAACTTATGCTTATCTTATTGCTTGTAATGAAGATCTTATCAATCCTACTGCAAAGGATAGACTTTTTAACTTAGCTTTATTGTTAGGATCTTCAAAAGCAGCCTTAGGCAGACTTTTTAAAACAGGTTGTGCTCAAGCAAAATTTGCTCAAGAGTATGACGAGTACTTCAAATCTGGTGATAGCTCTACAGTAAAGACTTTTGCTGATGAAAAGTACAATGATAGAACTTCAAGTAAAGAAGCTGAGGCCGAATATCAAAAACAACAGCAGCAACAACAAGAGCAACAGCGTACTCAAAAGGTTAATGATGAGGATAAGACTAATCAAGCTTTAGAGATTTTAGGTTTAAGTTCTAAAGCTACTATGGATGAAGTTAAAAAAGCTTATAAGAAATTGATGTTTAAATACCATCCTGATAGGTTAGCAGCCTCTGGGCTTCCTGAGGACATGATTGCAATTTACACAGAAAAATCTAAAGCAATTCAAGTTGCTTACGATCATATCAAAAAGATTTATGCAGATGCTATGTAGCAACACAGCATATCAAGTTTTAATTTAAAGACATTTGTCTTTTAAAGGTGATGTATGGGGTCTTATAAAGGTAGAATTTGGGGATTTTTAATAGGTTTAATCTTTTTTAATCCTCTTACAGCAGTCATTGGATCTGTCTTAGGTTATTTCTTAGTTGATAAACCTAACATGAAGAAAAAAGAGGATAGAGCAAAAGCTTACAAAGCTTTTACTCAAGATGCTAACTACAATTTAGCTTTAGTAGATATTACATTTTCACTAGCTGGCTACGTGGCACGTGGTGCAGGTCACATCAATACAGAGCACATTAAAAAAGCTAATCAAATCATGGACACCATGCAGTTATCTGAGAATGCTCGTGTGATTGCAAGAAGTGCTTTTAATGAAGGTAAAAGTGAGAGTTTTGATTTAGGCTCAAAGATTGCTGCCTTAAATAACTTGATAGGTGGTAATACTAGTTTTATCGACTACTTACTAGAAATTGAAATTCAAGTAGCTCTTTCTGACAAAGTGTTAACCCAGGATGAGCAATACCGCTTAATGGAGCTTGCTAGATACTTAGGCGTGCCATCTCAAAACATGGCAAGACTTATCCAGCAAAGATATTCTCAAATGATTTTAGAGAGTATGTTCTCTGGTCAGTCTTATGGTGGCTATAGCCAAGGTAACAGCTACAATCAAGGTTACTCTTATAGTGGTTCAAGTGATGATAGTCAGAACTCCTATTATCAATCTCAAGGTAGTGCTGATAAGTTACAAGCAGCCTATGACTTGTTAGGTATTAGCAAAGATGCAAGTGATGAGGAAGTTAAAAGAGCTCATAAGAAATTGATGCTCAAATACCATCCTGACAGATTAGCCTCTCAAGGTTTAACTCAAGAGATGATTAGACTTTATACTGAAAAAGCCAAAGACATCCAAGCTGCTTTTGACTTAATTAAAAAGAGCAGAAATATGTAGCTAGAGTAGAAACTCAGGTTTACTTGTAAAACTTAATTGCTCCCCTGTAAAAGGGTGAGTAAATTCTAAAACAGCAGCGTGCAGACAAAGTCTTGAAGCTGCTGTTTTAGTTTTATCATCAGCGTAAAACCTATCCCCTAAAATTGCATGATCAATTGAGGCTAAATGAAGTCTTAATTGATGGGAACGACCTGTAATAGGAGTAAGTTTTAAGATAGAGTAATCGGATGTACTTACAAAATCAGGATTTACAGTGTAGTCGGTAATTTTTTGATACAAGGTAAGAGACTCTTTGCCTTGCTCAAAATCTACAATCTGCAATGGTCTGTGCTCAATATCGCATCTTATAGGTAGGTTAATCTCGCCATCTGGTTTAGTGTTACCTGTTACCACAGCTAGATATGTTTTACTTACCTCTTTTAAACAGAACATCCTACCAAAAGCACTACATGCTCTTTTAGTTAAAGCAATCACGACAAGTCCTGAAGTATCCATATCTAGACGATGTACAGCACTAGCATCAAGATGCTTTTCTTTGACTCTAGATAAAAGAGAGTCATAGTGCTCTTTTAATCTACCAGGGACACTTAATAAACCTGAGGGTTTATTAAGCACGATTAAATCGTCATCTTCAAAAAGAATGTCTAAGTAAGGAGTTTTAGGTGGATTGTAGATAAAGTCGTTCATGAGGGGAAGCAAAATAGCAGCCTAAGCTGCTATTTTTTAACTAGTCTTCAAAGTGGGAGGCTGCGTAAACTTCACGTGCGTTTTTAGCAGGTAATGTTAAGCCTAACTTATCGAAATTCTTAATCATCATTTCAAAGGCTGGCTTTACATACTCAGTATCTGTGAAAGTATAGATAATGGTCTGACAATGTCTAATAGCAGATACTAAAGCGCCTCTTTCTTGATAATACTTTGCGATAAACCACTCACGCTTTGCTAATTCTGTTTTAACGAATACCAATCTTTGATAGCCGTCTTTAGCATATGGTGAATTTGGATAAGTCTCTAACAGATCGCTAAAGGCTTTGTAAGCGTCATATAAGAATTGAGGATCTTTTTGTGATCTGTCAAAGCCTAAAAAGTCTTGAATTAGAGTACCGTGCTTTTGAATTTCATTCAAACCTTTCATATATAGCACATAGTCTACATATTGAGAGGTTGGATTTAATCTTAAATATCTTTCAATAGCAGCAGTGGTTAGATCTGATTTTCTAGTCTTGTAATAAGTATAGATAAGATCTAACTGAACCTGATCGGTAAGCTCACCAAAAGGATATCTTGAATCTAGAGCTTCTAAATAATCTTTAGCATTAGCAAAATCGCCAGTTGCTAAGAATTGCTTTGCTTTTGAATGTAAAACTTGTTGTGAAAAATCTGGTATTGCATCTTTCTCTTCAACTTCATCTGAAGAGCATGCTGATAATCCGAGAGCAGAAGCAATTACAAGTGGTAATAATAACTTCTTAAACATTAAATTTCTGCCTCATGTTTTTAGTTACGATTTAATTTTTTGTATCTTATATGTTATCTTAGCATAAGTCAAAAATTATGAGAAAAACTTAGGATTATGTCAGATAAATTAAACTACGTTATTGAAGATGATCTTCATGGTAAGAGATTAGATCAAGCTTTATCAATTTTAAATGATGGTATCTCAAGAAGTACTTTAGGCCAATATATCAAAGATGGTCTTGTAACCGTTGATGATAAAGCCATCACTAAGCCAAGCGTTAAAGTATCTTCAGGACAGGAGATTGTAATTACTTTACCTGAAGCTGAAGATCTTGAAGCTAAACCTCAGGATTTACCTTTAGATGTGGTGTATGAAGATCAAGATCTTATCGTCATCAACAAGCCAATTGGCTTTGTAGTACACCCAGGTGCTGGTGTAAAAGACGGTACTGTAATGAATGCTGTGCTTTATCACTACCCACAGACATCTGTATTACCAAGAGCAGGTATTGTGCACAGACTTGATAAAGATACCTCAGGTCTTATGGTAATTGCCTTATCTAAGTACGCTCAAATTAAACTTGTAAGAGCTATTAGTAAGCACGATGTAGTACGTGAGTACGAAGCTATCTGTGAAGGTTTAATTACCGCAGGTGGTACTATCGAGGCAGACATTAGTCGTGATCCTTACAATAGAACTAAGATGGCAGTAGTTTGCGATGGCTTAGGTCGAGAAGCTATTACCCATTACCGTGTGATGGAGCAATTTAGAGAGCATACTTTAGTAAAGCTAAGACTAGAAACTGGTAGAACCCATCAGATCAGAGTGCACATGGCTTCAATTGATCACCCTCTATTAGGTGATGCTACCTACGGTGGTAAGAGATTAAGACTGATGAAAGGTGCTAGTGAGGAGTTATCTCAAGCTTTAAGAGAATATCGTCACCAAGCCTTGCATGCAGCTCACATTGAATTTATTCATCCAATTAAAGGCGAACCAATGTCCTTTGATGCTCCATTACCAGAGGATTTTGTTAATTTAATTAGATTACTGCGCCAAGACGAGATTGAAAATGGTGAAAAGTACTAGCACGATACCAGTTGATTTATCTATACCAAACATTAAAGCTTTTTATACCACTAAAAATGGAGGTTTTAGTGTAGGTAACTTTGCAAGTTTAAATTTAGGCTTGCATGTAGATGATGATCCTGTTGCTGTACTAAAAAACCGTTTACTTTTAGAAGACATGATCCATAAAAAAATCTTATTTATGGATCAGGCGCATTCAGCTATTGTCAAAGTTGTGGATAATCACGATTTGGCAGATGCAAAACAAATGCTAGATGGAAAAACACCTATAAGCTTAGGTGTCAAAGCAGATGGTGTAGTTTGCTTTGAAGATGATATTGCTATAGCAGTGCTTACCGCTGACTGTTTACCGCTGTTACTTGCTACAGAAGATGGAAGTGCAATCGCAGCTGTACATTGTGGCTGGAAAGGCATCTATCAAAATATTGCTAAAAACGCAGTTGAACTTATAAGACAGAGAAGTAAATGTCCTATTAGAGCCTATTTAGGTCCTTGCATTGGTCCTAAGAGTTTTGAAGTTGGCGCTGACTTAAAAGAAAAGTTTTTAGCTTTAGATTCTGCATTTTCAAAAGCCTTTACTCCAAAGAATAATGACAAATACTTATGCTCGTTAGCATCTCTTTGCTCTATGCAATTGTTACAACTTGGCATTGATAACATTATTGACAGTGCAATCGATACTTTCGATAAGAACAATGAGCTTTTCTCCTACAGAAAAAGCCATATCACAGGTCGTATTGCTACAGTCATTTATAAAAGTAGTACTAAGTTTTGAAATCATGAAAGAAATCCTATTGCAACCTGTTACCACTCAAGATGATAAAGATCTTTTTATAAAAGAGATCCAAAAAGCCTTTCAAGATGCCTTTGAAAGAGAGTATGGAAAATTTGGTAAAACCATCTTACCAACCTCCGATATTGAAGAGTCTTTTAATGGTGAGGGAGCTCAAATACTTTTTGCCTTTGATAATGCAAAAAGAGTAGGTGGTGTTGTAGTAGCGATAGATCCTAAAACTCAAAACAATTCTCTTGATTTGTTGTACGTCAAAGACGATTCCCAGAATTCTGGATACGGCATAAAAATTTGGAAAGCAATAGAACAGCAATATCCAAATACTAAAGTTTGGCAGACTCATACTCCGTATTTTGATAAAAGAAATCTACATTTTTATATCAACAAATGTGGTTTTAAAATCGTTGAATTTTTCAATCCAAAACATAGAGATCCTCATCAATCAGGTGAAAGTACAGGCAACATTCCTTCAGATCAGAACAATTTTTTTAGATTTGAAAAACAAATGTATTAAAAGATCTTCTTTGATAATAAGTAATAGCTACTATTATTCAAATAAAGCTCTTATCAGATATTAGACTACGGTCTTTCCTGCAACAAATCAGATGTTAAAAAGAGATAGCAAATGATTGATTTTAAGTTTTCTAGCATTTGAGAGTTCCTTCACTTTAGAATGACCGAACCAGAAGAGCATTATATTGACGATGATTATTGGAATGAGCTAGTAGATTTTGTCTAAAACATAAAGACGAGACAATTGATTTTATTTGCAATATTGCAACGGATGAAGAGTTATATTGGTTTGACTTAGCAAGTTTAATTGCTTAATTCTCAAGTGCATACCTTTTATCAAAGCTGGTTTTGTATAGAAACGAAGGAATATCTCTAGTAAGGCTTATTCTCTCCTACCTTTAAAAAATACTTTCAAAGCTTCTTTAAAAATCTAAATTGATCCCCATATCTACAAATAGACAAGATAATACTTAACAAGATATAGGGGAGGCACAATAATGCGCTTAGACAGATTTACTGTTAAATTCCAAGAAGCACTAGCTGATGCTCAATCCTTAGCAGTAGGTCACGATAACCAATTTATTGAACCTGCGCACGTACTATCTGCTTTATTAGCTCAAGAAGACGGTGCGGTAAGACCACTAGTAACCCTAGCAGGATCTGATCCAACCGCTTTAAAGTTATTAGTTGATAAAGCTATTGATAAGTTGCCAAAGGTTCAAGGTATCAATGGTGATTTGCAATTATCACCATTAACTGGCCGTTTGCTAAATGTGTGTGACAAATTAGCTCAGGAGAATAAAGATACTTATATTTCCTCAGAGTTGTTTGTTCTAGCTTGTGCTGAAGGTGACAGCGAGTTAAAGGAGATCTTTGCTCGTTGTAACTTAACAACTAAAAAGTTAAATGACGCTATCAAAGAAATGCGTGGTGGTAACAACGTTAATGATGAGAACGCAGAAAACACCCGTGGTGCTTTGAAAAAGTATTGCATTGATTTAACTGAAAGAGCAGAAAAAGGTAAGTTAGATCCTGTAATCGGTCGTGATGACGAAATCAGACGAACCATGCAGGTTTTACAACGTAGAACCAAGAATAACCCAGTGTTAATTGGTGAACCTGGTGTTGGTAAAACTGCAATTGTTGAAGGTTTGGCACAACGTATTGTTAAAGGCGAGGTTCCTGAAGGTCTTAAGAACAAGCGTGTCTTGTCCTTAGACTTAGGTGCACTAATTGCTGGTGCAAAGTATCGTGGTGAATTTGAGGAAAGACTAAAGGCTGTCTTAAATGATTTAGCTAAAGAAGAAGGCAAGATCATTTTATTCATCGATGAGCTACATACCATGGTAGGTGCTGGTAAATCAGAGGGCTCAATGGATGCTGGTAACATGTTAAAACCAGCTCTAGCTCGTGGTGATTTACACTGTATGGGTGCTACTACTCTAGATGAGTACCGTCAATACATTGAAAAGGATGCTGCCCTAGAGCGTCGTTTCCAAAAGGTATTTGTAGGTGAGCCTTCAGTTGAAAACACTATTGCAATTTTGCGTGGTCTAAAAGAACGTTATGAAATCCATCATCATGTTCAAATTACTGATCCTGCAATTGTAGCTGCTGCAACTTTGTCAAATCGTTACATTACAGACAGACAATTGCCTGATAAAGCAATTGATTTGATTGATGAGGCCGCTGCAAGCATTAGATTGCAAATTGACTCAAAGCCAGAGCCTTTAGATAAGCTTGATAGACGTTTAATCCAGTTGAAGATGGAACGTCAAACAGTTGCAAAAGAAACTGATGAGGTAAGTAAGAAGAGACTTGCTGCTATCGATGAGGAAATTGCAACTTCTCAAAAAGAGTATGACAAGCTTACTGAAGTTTGGAAGCATGATAAGTTAATTTTAGAGGGAACTCAAAAATTAAAGATCAAGCTAGACAATGCTCGTCATGAGTTTGATGTTGCAAAGCGTAATGGTGATTTAAACCGTATGAGTGAATTGCAATATGGTGTAATTCCAACCTTAGAAAAGCAAATTGCTCAAACGGATAAAGCCAACGCTGCAGGTGGTACACAGTTAATTAAGAACAAAGTAACTGATGCTGAAATTGCTGAGGTAGTATCTAAGGCTACAGGTATTCCTGTATCAAAGATGCTAGAAGGTGAAAGAGCAAAGCTACTTCGTATGGAAGAAAGTTTACATAAGCGTGTAATTGGACAAAACGAAGCTGTACAAGCAATTGCTAATGCAATTCGTCGTAGTAGAGCAGGTCTATCTGATCCAAACCGTCCAATTGGTTCGTTTATGTTCTTAGGTCCAACTGGTGTTGGTAAGACCGAGCTATGTAAAGCATTAGCTGAGTTCTTGTTTGATACTGATAAGGCTATGGTTCGTATCGACATGTCTGAGTTTATGGAAAAGCACACTGTTGCAAGACTAATTGGTGCTCCTCCAGGATATGTAGGTTACGAGCAAGGTGGTTACCTAACTGAGGCTGTTCGTCGTCGTCCATACTCAGTAATTCTGTTAGATGAGATTGAAAAAGCTCATCCTGATGTATTTAACATCCTATTACAGGTATTAGACGATGGTAGATTAACCGATGGACAAGGTAGAACTGTAGACTTTAAGAATACAGTGATCATCATGACTTCAAATCTTGGTTCAAGCATGATCCAAGAAGAGGAGACTAAACATAGTGATTATGAGACCATCAAGACTAAGTTACTAGGTATACTTGAACAGAACTTTAAGCCTGAGTTCTTAAACCGTGTAGATGAGACAGTAGTGTTCCATCCATTGTCTTTTGAGAATATCAAGAGCATTGCTATGATCCACCTACAAGTTTTAGGTACAAGACTAAAGAATGCAGGTTACGACTTAACCTTTGGCGACAGTATTTATCAACGTGTGGCAAAAGTTGGTTTCGATCCTGTATTTGGTGCAAGACCATTGCGTAGAGCAATTCAGTCTGAGATTGCCGATCAATTGTCTAAAGCAATCTTAGCAGGCAAGATCCCTGTTGAAAAACCTCTAATTCTAGAAGTTGACGACAACGGAAAATTGTCTTGCAAAGATAAAAAGTAATTTTTTTAAGTTGCCTAAAAATGAAAAATTGGCTTGTAAGATTAATCAATTCAAGCCAATTTTTTAAAAAATTTTTTTTATATTAATAAAGGGCATGCATATGCCCTTTATTGCCACTAAAGACAAACTATTTATAAAAAAACTTTAAAAAAAAGTTTGACAAGAAAAAATAAAAGACTATAATGCCATTCCGTTGTCACGCAAGACAACGTAAATAAACCAAGCGTTTAAAAAGTTCTTTAAAAATCAGTACGGACAATCTGTGTGGGCCCTTGAAGAAAGGGTTTAAAAACAAAAGACGTTGAGAATACTAACGATAAGGTTAGTAGAAGGACAACGAAAAAAATCAAATAATTCTTTATCGAAGAGTTTGATCATGGCTCAGATTGAACGCTGGCGGCAGGCCTAATACATGCAAGTCGAACGGTAACATAAAAGAAGCTTGCTT
>Ga0256404_1008390_pt1 | contig 15561 bp, 13 predicted proteins | sample RumenRJG_01DNA_FD_185990 | JGI IMG/M metagenome (GOLD analysis project Ga0256404, IMG submission 185990) | Bovine rumen microbial communities from Lethbridge, Alberta, Canada - RJG_01 | ecosystem: Host-associated > Mammals > Digestive system > Stomach > Rumen | place: Canada: Alberta | collected...
GAATATCCCGTCAGTGATGTCTCTGACTCCGAATGGGGCAGCTGCAATTTCATTTTTGCCCGCCGCGAGGTAGCCTGCTTTATGCAGTCTGCTGCCAACTACTGGCTTGAAGAGTATCATTTTGACGGTCTGCGCATGGACGCAGTCAGCCGTGTGATCTACTGGATGGGAAATGAGCTGCGCGGTGTAAACCAGACAGCTGTGGAGTTCCTGAAAAAAATGAATTCCGGTCTCCATAAGCTGCATCCGACTGCTATGCTGATCGCAGAGGACAGCACATCTTATCCCGGCTGCACAAAGCCTGCGGAAGAAGGCGGCCTGGGATTTGACTACAAGTGGGATCTTGGCTGGATGAACGATACGCTGGACTATTTTATGAAGACTTCGGACGAGCGCTCCAAGCGCCCCGAACTTCTGACATTCTCCATGTATTATTATTACAATGAGCGTCATCTGCTTCCCCTCTCTCATGATGAGGTAGTACACGGGAAACGGACGATCATTGACAAGATTTTTGGCACTTACGAGGAGAGATTCCCGCAGCTGCGCTCCCTGTACATGTACATGTATGTGCATCCCGGAAAAAAACTCAACTTTATGGGCAATGAGATTGCCATGTTCCGCGAGTGGGATGAGACGAAGGAACCGGATAACTTCCTTCTCAAGTATCCCATGCATGATTCCTTCCACAAGTACATGATCCGCCTGAATGAGATCTATCGTGAGCTTGGTGCACTCTCATCGGCAGACTATGATCCAAAGGGCTTTTCCTGGCTTGCCATGAATGACCAGGGGCATGATGTATTTGCTATCCGCAGAAACGCTGCCGGGAATATCGCCGCAGCGGAAGAAGGCGCCGGGGCAGACGGCAGAAGCGCGTCGGCCGGCAGAGCCAATACCGGTGAACAATTCTGCGATACGGCCGCGGTCTTCAATTTTTCCAACCGCGTGCGCAGGCTGACCTTAAAGCCGGAAAAGACAGAAGAGTGGACCCTGCTCCTCCATACCGAATGGGAGCGTTGGAGCGGTACGAAAAAAGAGGAGCCCGAGAAGCTGGAAATGAAGGCAGGGACGGAGATTACTTTGGAACTTCTTCCGTTCAGCGGTGCCCTGTACACCATTCGTCACTGAAGAGTCGAAGACAGCGATTCCTGGTCACACCCCGGTCAGGGGGTGACCAGAAGTCATTGCGCCCTGACCGAAGCCACAACAGTTCGAAAAACTTGAACCAGTCGGCATAGTTCATTGTGCCCTGACTGAAACCACAACAGTTTGAAAAGCTGGACAGATTATGAAAAAAATCATCTACTACTTGCTGCTGATCATTTTTGCAGGAATACTTGGGTACAGCGGCTTTCGTCTTGCCGGCATTTTTTCCGGGTATTACAAAGGACGCTCGCAATACAAAAAGACTTCTGAACAGTATATGACCCTGAAGGAAACAAAGGAAGACGAGGGCGAGAAAGAGATTGAGACTGCGCCGATCGAGATCGATTTCGACAGTCTTTTGAAGGAGAATTCAGATGTGGCGGGCTGGATCTACTGCCCTGACACGATCGTCAATTATCCTGTTATGCATGGCACGGACAACGAATTCTACCTGCACCACCTGGTCAATAAAGAGTACAATTTTGCAGGCTGTATTTTCGAGGATGGTTACAATAGGCGGGATCAGAAAGACCCCGCAACCATTCTGTACGGACACAACATGTACGACGGATCCATGTTCACCATGATCCATGACTATACCAAGCAGGATTTTTATGACAAACATCCTACCATGTGGTACCTGACACCCAAGCAGAACTATCGCCTGAACCTGGTGGCAGGTTTTGTGGCCCAGGAAGATGATCCCGTGTACAGTCTGTTCACGTCTCGCCTGGATATGCGCAAATATCTAAAGGAAGCGCTGGCCAAATCCACCTTTAAGTCGGAGGTGGAGTGCGATCCCTCTCAGGTCGACCGCATTATCGTGCTCTCGACCTGTGCCTATGAATTCAAAAATGCGAGGTATATTCTGATTACCGTGCCCGTTCCGATTGGATAAAAATATAAAAATCTCTTCCTTAGCGGAGGAGATTTTTTTTGCCTTTATCATCTTTTTCCGGCGTCTATTTTATATCCATTGGAAGAAATGACGGCGATCCGTGTGTCCAGCTCATCGGTTACTTCTATAGAGTAGAAAGTCGTTTTTCCACCCTCTTTGACGACACGTGCTTCGGCTGTCAGCAATTTGCCTTTTGCCGCACTCAGAAAATTGATCTGGCTGGAGAGGGTGACAGTAACGCTGCTTTCCATATCGTAGTTATTCGCAACTGCGAAGGCGAAGTCTGCCATGGTGTAATAGACAGCACCCATGACACGATTGGCCGCGTTCATATGCCGCTCATCCACCTGCAGCCTTACTTTTGCATAGCCGGGGCGGGCTTCAACGATCTCAATTCCGGTTGTGTTTGTTGCGTATATATCCTGTGTAAAAAAAGCTTTTACTTCTTCTAGTGAACGCATCTTTTGACTCCTGTATGTGGTATTGTGATTTGTCACAAACGATATCCTATCACAAATGCAGAGACGTTTCTATGGATGATTAAGAATACGGAAAGGAAAACGCCCGGTTACCGGTCACGGTGTGAGCAGTAACTGCGACTTGCAAAAGTTTATGGTAAATAGGATAATGAAAACCACAAAAGATGAAAGACGAGGAAGAAAACCATGCCGCAGATAGATCTGATTACGGGATTCCCCGGAGCGGGAAAGACAACTTTTATCAAAAAATATGTGCAGTTCCTGACAGGACAGGGACTTACCGCGGCAGTTCTGGAGACAGATTACGGAGCTGTAAATCTGGATATGGTCATCCTCAATGACCTGATCGGGGATAAGTGCGAAGTGGAGATCCTTGACGGGGGAAGCGGCGTCCTGCCCTACAGCCACCGCTTTCACACAAAATTGAGTTCTATGGCTGTTTCGGGTTATGACCGTGTGATCGTGGAATCTTTTGGCTTCTATGATGTGGACAGCTTTTTTGACGCGTTGGCAGTGGGGCCTTTGTCCCAGTGGTATTCTCCCGGCAGCATCGTGAACATTGTCGATGCCGGGATGGAAGAGCAGCTTTCCGATGAGGCGCAGTATCTGCTTGTATCCCAGACAGCCAGTGCGGGAAAGATCGTTCTGAGTCACTGCGGGGAAGCACAGGAGTCTGCCGGAAAGGAACAGGCCGCAGGCCATTGCTGCCTTACGTCCGATAATCTGTCCGCTGTCAAAGAAGGGGTCCTTGCCCGTCTGAACGCTGTCCTGGAAAGATTTCAGAGTGACAGGCGCATCACACCGGACGATATCATTGCGAGGGACCGGGATGCGCTGACACAGGATGACTTTGCCCTCATTGCAGCAGCCGGCATGGTCCCTGCGGACTATGCACGGATTCCGGATGATATGAGAAGCGGTCACGGGACCATTCTTTATTCCGGGCTGGAACTGGAAGAGGAGAGAGTAAACAGGACTATCGCGGAAATCTTTGCAGATAAGAGATGCGGCAAAGTGATGCGTGTCAAGGGCTTTGTCCGCACAGGGGATAATGTCCGGATCCAGGTCGATGCAACCCGGCATGAGGTGAAAACCTGCCGGACACCGTTTGCCCGGGAGGTCCTGATCATCTCCGGCGATGAATTAAATGAAGACAGGATCGATGAGATTCTCGCACATGCATAGAGTGCGGAGGTACCGTCTGGCCCGCCTGAAACGCAAGTGATCTGTTCACGCTCTCGATAGGGCATGAACAGATCATCAGTAACAGTGCAGCGAGTGCAGGCGATCGTTATCACAGCTGCTGTGTCAAAAAGACCTGAGGCAGCGCATCAGCCTTCCCGGAGATCGAACTCCTCCTCGTAATATTCCTGATTGCCTTCGTCTTCGTAATTATCCTCGTCCTCGTAGTATTCTTCTTCTTCGTGATCTCCCTCATCCTCATAGTATTCTTCTTCGGAATCTTCCTCTGTGTATTCGGGTTCTTCCTCTGTGTATTCGACATCTTCCTCACTTTGGTCCGATTCCTCTTCCGGTGCAGTGTCTTCATTGTTTTGATCGGCACTGTTATCTGCATCGTCGTTCGGGGAATCTTCCTCCGGCACAGGTGTGTCTGTGCTTTTTTCAGGTGACTCGGAGGAATTGGTATCGGGAGCAGGGACAGGCTCGGTATTGTCGCTTTCCTGAGATTCTTCTATCGGCTCTGAAGTTTCGGCAGCAGGCTTGGAGGAACCGTTGGAAAAGCCCGGGATCAGGGAGGAACCGGGAGAGAAACCTGCCAGTCTGGCCTGGAAATACAGGACGATGATCAGACAGGCAATAATACCGGCAAGAGGAAGTATGGCCCGGCGGAGTTTTTCATTCGGGTCGGTGGGACCGTCCCCGTTGAAAGGATCCACCTCCCCGAACAGCATTGTAGGACTGAATCTGTCAGCAGGCAGCCTGTGCTTTTTCCGGGAGGATTCTGCAGCAGAATCTGCTTTATCCAAAAAGGATCTCTCCGGATGATCAGCTTCGTCTTCCGCCCCGGAAAAGGACATTTCCCTGACATCTGTGACGTCTTCTTTCCCGGAGAAGGACATCTCGGGGATATCTCCGGCGTCTGCCGTCCCGGAAAAGGACATCCTGGGATGGTCTGCAGCGGCCGCTGCCTCTGAGAGGGTAATCTCAGTAACATCTGCGGCATTTGCGTCAGCCGGAACGGAAGACTCCTGGTGCTCAGCCGGGAGAGGTGCATTTGCAGGCCGATTTGTCCTTGCGGCGGAAGACCTGTTGTTTCTGCTTTTACTGCGTTTGCCTCTGTGGTTTTTTGGACTACTCATGATAATCTCCATTCCGGAGCGCTTTGCGCGACGGGAAATTCGTATTTCACAGTCTTTCGCAAAAGGACTGTGAAACCGGCGATTTCCGGTCTGCCGTCGTGGCTGTTTGCAGAGCTCCAGCACAAAATCCCTATGTGTTCATTGTTAATAGATTCACTTTATTATATACAATATCCAGCCCGTGTTCTACCTGAATATCGGGTTTCTCACGATAAATCGTCCCAATAAGCTGTCTTCGGTTTTTTCGATCCGTCATTCCCAAAATGCGGACCAGTCATTTCCATAATGCCGGACGGTGTTATTTTACAGCTTCTGTGGTATAATGACCGGATTAAACATGACCGGAGATAAGCGGAAGCGGTGGCATGTAACGCGCCGTTTGTTCCTCACCGCGCAATATCCGCGGGCGGATCAGGAAGGCGCATGTTTGTGGACAGGAGGTTATCACCAGAAATATGAATCAGGATTATATGAAGTCCAGAGATTTTTCTGCGAGCGACAGCGGTAAAATATGGAAGATTTTCGGTACAGATTATAAAGAGATGACCAAAAAGATCCTTGCCGCGGCAGATCTGGCGGGCAGGATCGGCGATAAAAAAACCAGGATCGGGATCAAGCCCAACCTGGTGGTGGCGTCACCGGCTCAGTTTGGCGCAACAACACATCCCGAGGTCGTCGCCGGGATCATCGAGTATCTCCAGGAGAGGGATTTTTCCAATATTATCGTGACCGAGGGATCCTGGGTGGGAGACCGCACGGCCCTGGCCTTTGACTATTGCGGCTATCACGCGCTGACGGATCAATACGGCGTGCCGCTTGTCGACACACAGAAGGAAAAATGGCACGAAGTAGACTGTGCCGGTATGAAGCTGCAGATCACCGATGTTGTCGACAGGATCGACTTCCTGATCAATGTACCGGTCATGAAGGGGCATTGCCAGACAAAGATGACCTGTGCGCTCAAAAATATGAAAGGCCTGCTTCCGAACAGGGAGAAGAGCCGTTTCCACCGCATGGGTCTGCACAAGCCGATCGCACATCTGCAGAAGGGCATACATCAGGACTTTATCGTTGTTGACCACATCTGCGGCGACCTGGACTTTGAAGAAGGAGGAAATCCCGTCGTCCGCAACTGCGTAATGGCGGCGACAGACCCCGTACTTGTTGACAGCTATGCCTGCCACCTGATGCAGTATCATGTCGATGAAGTACCTTACATACGTATGGCGGAAAAGCTTGGCGTCGGCACAACCGACCTTTCAAAGGCAGAGATCATACGGCTGAACGGCGACAGCGAGGAGGAAGAGCTTCCCCGCCAGAACCGCATTCTGGAAGTGTCCTATGCCGTCGAAGAGGTCGACTCCTGCAGCGCCTGCTATGGAAATCTGGTCCATGCCCTGAACCTGCTGCGGGAAGAGGGGCTGCTTGACAAGCTGAAGGACCGTATTGCCATCGGGCAGGGAATGCAGGGCAAGACCGGACCTCTGGGAATCGGACGATGCACCTCGGGGTTTGACACCTGCATCATGGGATGTCCCCCTGAACCTGAAAAGATCTATGAAGAACTGAAGGCATATATACTGACACATGCCTGACAGGCAGCATGCGGAAGGCGTCTGTACCGGCAGCATACGGAAGGCATGTGTACCGGCAGCATGCCAAAAGCGTATGTATCAACACATACCCGGCAGCCACCCTGTCAATGCGCTCACTTCTCTCCAAGGAGAAACCATGCGTTTAAGAAAAAAAGAAAGAAAACAGTCTCTAAAACGCCCGGGACTGACGACAGCGGCATTACTGCTTTTGCTGTGTCTGGCAGTGACACTTACCACGGCCTGCGGGTCAGCACAGCATTCGGAGAATGCGGGGACAATCAGAGCGGAACAGACCTCTCTCCCTTCAGGAAAAGTACAGAATGCTGAATGGGCAGAGGCAGCGCAGACAGAAGCGTCAGAGGCAGCGCAGACTGAATCATCAGAGGCAGTGCAGACAGAATCGTCAGAAACAGCGCAGACCAAAGGTGCAGAGGCGGCGCAGACAGAATCGTCAGAGACAGCACAGACAGAATCGTCAGAGACGGCACAGACAGAGAAGACAGATGTGACGGAGATCACATTTACCGCGGTCGGAGACAACCTGATCAACGAAGTCCTGTACGGACAGGCAGCAGAGCGTGCCGCAGAGGAAGAAGGGGGAAATGCGTATGACTTTTCACCCTGTTACGCAAAGATGGCGCCTTTTATACAGGAACACGACGTCAACTGGATCGACATTGAGACTCTGATGACAGATACACTTGAGCCCTCAGGTTATCCATCTTTTTCCACACCCGGAGACAGCGGCCGCGCCCTGGTTGATGCGGGCTGGAATGTATTCAGCCTCTGCAGCAATCACACCTATGACCAGGGGGCCGATGGAATCTTGGAAACCCTCGACTTCTGGAAGGGGATGAAGGAAGAAGCGCTTCAAAACAGGGAGGAGCAGAATCGCGAGAGTGCGGGCAGTGCGGACAGTGCGGACGTTTTGAACAGTGCAGATGGTATCTGCTGCACCGGACTGTGGGAATATGGGACGGAATACGATATTCCGGTCCTGACTGTGAAGGGCAGAAAGCTTGCTTTTCTTACATATACCTACGGGACAAATGATATTCCGACTCCGGCGGATGCAATAGGCCATGTGATCTACCTGGAAGAAGAGGGGATGATCGCTGAACAGATCAGGCTTGCCCGCGAACAGGCGGATGCTGTCATTGTCAGCCTTCACTGGGGTGAGGAATACAGCCATTGTGAGACACAGGAACAGCGGGACCTGGCACAGCGGGTCGCCGATATGGGCGCCGACCTCATTATCGGAGGGCATCCTCATGTCGTGCAGGGGGCGGAAATGCTGACTGCGGCGGACGGCAGAAAGGTGTTCTGTGCCTATTCCCTGGGGAATTTTTTGTGCGCCCAGAACTCTATGCCTGACCCCGACGCTATGATCGGAGTGCTGCTGTCCTGTACCTTCCGCTTTACAGACCGGGGGCTCTCTGTCGAAAATCCGGCCCTGATCCCCATCCTGTCCGATTACGGGGACGATTACGAGGATGACCATACGGTCCTCTATGCCGACTATTCCCGGGAGCAGGCGCTCAGGCACGGTATGCGGGATATGTTTGGATTTACGCAGTTTGACTATGACTATGTTGCGGATATGCTGACGGAAGTTGTGGGAAAAGACTACCTGAAACTGCCCTGAACCGGACACCCGAGAAGGCTGGCAGTCAAACGGCTTGGCGGCAGTGAAAAAAACCTGAACCGGATATCCGAAAAAGCTTGCGGCCGGACGGTCCGGCGGCAGTGAAAAAGAAAATGCCTGAAAGAAGACTGCGGACAGGCAGTGGGAGAGCAAAGCAGATGCAGGAAGAGCACACCTACATAGCGATTGATCTGAAATCGTTTTATGCGTCCGCGGAATGTGTGGACAGAGGACTGGATCCGCTCACGACCAATCTTGTCGTGGCAGATGTTTCCCGTACGGAGAAAACGATCTGTCTGGCGGTTTCTCCCTCATTGAAGCAGTACGGCATTCCCGGCCGTCCCAGGCTCTTTGAAGTCGTACAGCGGATGAAGGAAGTGAACCGGGCCAGGGAGCGCAGACTCCTGGAGTCCAGGGGCATGCGGCGGCTGCCCGGCGATGCCCAACCCCTTTTCTCAGGAAAATCCTCTTCTGCAGTGGAGCTCGAGGCGGATCCTTCTCTCAAGGCGGATTATCTCATTGCCGTTCCGCGCATGGCCTATTATATCGAATGCAGCACGAAGATCTACGAGATCTACCTACGCTATATCGCACCGGAGGATATCCATGTCTATTCTATCGACGAAGTAATGATGGATGTGACGAAATATCTTCCTCTCTACCAAAAGACCGCACATGAGCTGGCCATGGAGATGATCCGCGCGGTCCTGAAGGAAACCGGGATTACGGCGACTGCAGGAATCGGCCCCAATCTGTATCTTTGCAAGGTCGCCATGGATATCGAGGCAAAACATACTGCTCCGGACCGGGACGGCGTGCGGATCGCAGAGCTCGATGAGATGAGCTACCGGAAAAAGCTCTGGGGGCACAGGCCGATCACGGATTTCTGGCGCGTCGGAAAGGGAACGGCCCGGACGCTGGCCCGTTACGGCATGTTTACCATGGGAGATGTTGCCCGGTATTCCTTAAAAGACGAAGAACTGCTCTATAAGCTCTTTGGCGTCAATGCGGAACTTCTCATCGACCATGCCTGGGGATGGGAACCCTGCACCATTGACCTGATCAAAGCCTATAAACCGGAGAATCGTTCGTTTAGTGCAGGACAGGTGCTGCCGTGTGCCTATGACTTTGAGAAGGCACGTATTGTCGTTCTCGAAATGGCGGATGCTGCCGCCCTGGACCTGGTTGAAAAAAAGCTGCTGGCAGACCAGATGGTCCTGACCGTGGTCTATGACAATGACAATCTTTCGAATCCGGCGATCCGTGAAAAATATAAAGGACCTGTCAGGAAGGACTGGTACGGACGCCCCGCACCCAAGCCCGCTCATGGAACGGTAAACCTGGAGCAGCACACGTCCTCTTCCAGACGGATCACCGATGCTGTTCTGGATCTCTATGACCGCATTGTCAACCCGGATCTGCTGGTCCGCAGGATCTACCTTGCGACAAACCACGTCATTGACGAGGCGGAACTGCCAAAGACAAAGGAAAAAGCACAGGAAGCATTTGAGCAGCTTGATCTCTTTACGGATTATGAAGCACTGGAACAGGAAAAGGAAAAGAGAGAGGAAGAACGCGAGAAGGAGCGGAGACTCCAGGAGGCCATGCTCTCGATCCGAAAAAGATATGGCAAAAATGCGATTTTGAAAGGAACCAGTCTCCAGGATGGCGCAACCATGCGCGAGAGAAACCGGAGCATTGGAGGACATAAAGCATGACATATGTACAGGAGAAATGACAATTATGTCTGATCAATATGAAGATATCATTGATCTGCCCCGCCCTGTCTCCACGAAACATCCCAGGATGTCCATGGAGGACCGTGCCGCCCAGTTTGCACCATTTGCTGCCCTGACCGGGCATGGGGATGCGATCCGGGAGACGGCAAGAGAAGTGGCAGAGAGAGAGGAACAGGGATATGAAAAGCAAAAAGCTTAGAAGAAGCAGGAATAAGAAAAACATACGGTATTCAGGATGGAGGGAAATACCTTCCGGAAATGCACCGGAGGAGATCACGCAGGGATGCCTGGTACTGGAAGGAGGAGCATTCCGCGGACTCTACAGCCAGGGAGTCCTTGATGCGCTGATGGAGAACGGGATCAACATGTACTGCACCATCGGCGTCAGTGCCGGTGCCCTGGCAGGCTTTAACTATGTTGCAGGGCAGATTGGCCGGTCCGCCAGAGCCAATCTCCGCTTCCGGCATTATAAGGATTACGTAGGGAGCGCCGCTCTGCGGCATGCGCACAGTCCCATCCGGCTGGACTTTCTTTTTAACGACTATAACAAGCTGGAGCCGCTGAATGAAAAACGGTTTCTCGACCCGGCCAGAAGGTATATTGCGGTGGCAACCAACTGCCTGACCGGAAAGACAGAATATTTTGAGAGAGGGGTATGCAGGGATATTTTTTCTGCAATGAAGGCATCCGCTTCCATGCCCTTTATTTCACCCATGGTGACGGTGGACGGAACGCCCTGCCTGGACGGAGGCTGCAGCTGCAAAATACCTTACCGGTGGGCTCTGGATCAGAATTTCGACAAGATCGTGATCGTCCGGACCAGGGAGACCGCCTACCGCAAACATATCCACAAGAGAAGCCGTATGCTGCGTTTCTACAGAAAATACCCCGAATTTGCACAGGCCCTTGCCCGGAGCGACAGGGACTACAACCGCCAGTGTGATGAGATCGAGCAGCTGGAAGATGACGGAAGGGTCTTTGTCCTCAAACCATCCAGCAAAGTCATGGTCGGACGTATCGAGGGAGATATGGAAAAACTCGGTTCCCTCTACTGGCAGGGGTACCGGGACACCATGAACCGGATCGGAGAACTCAGGGAATATCTGCAGGGTACAGTATCTTAAGATACGCAGCGGTCTGAGAACATATAGTCAGGACTTGCTTGCCTGTATAGAGCAATGAAAAATAAACAGCCGGAGAAACACCACTGTTTGCGCAGTGGTAGTTTCTCCGGCTGCTGTTTTCGGTATAGAGCAGTATTATCCCCGCGGCTGTGAGGCTGCCCGGACAGGATGTTTTTCTTACATGCCTTCGGATGAGAAGAGTTTTGCTCCCAGCAGGCTTGCGGCCTCTTCATCGACACCGTAGACTTCTTCCGATCCTTCTTCCGATCCTTCCTGCGATCCGCCGAGAAGGCCGTAGTGGACGACAACTTCTTCGGCCGGCGCATACCTGGGGGCTTCAAGATTTTTATTCAGAGCTTCAAACAGTGTATCGGTGAGTGCCGCGCGCTGCTCTTCCTTTGACATGGAGACTGCGGCTTCTTCCGTTGCAGTCATCTCATCTATTTTTGCATTGAGGGCATCGCTGACACCGTCAAACACCAGAAGCGGCTCTATAGAGACGACGACATCATAGCCTCCGTCTTCTGTTTTTGAGGCGTTCTTGACAGAGTAGCGGCAGGTGGCGAAAGCCTGTGTAATGTATTCCCTGAACTTTTCGGACTGCTCCTGCGTCAGATCGTTCTCTTCCGCGACGGAGGAGACGATGCTGTCGATCATGGCATTCCTTGAAGCCTGTTCATCTCCTTCTTCCACATCCGAAAAGGTCACAGAGTGATCGTAATCTCCTGTACACATCAGATCGAGTACGGCCTTGACATATTTTTTGGCATCCTTTTCGGTGGGACCGGATGCACCGCAGCCGGTGAGAAGAGATGTCATGAGCACTGCGGCAGCCAGCAGAGCTGCAGCTGTTTTATATAGACGTTTCATTTTTCTGGTTATGACCTCCTGTTCTTTAGTCGTCTTCTATTTTCTCACATGCCGTGGGAGACTGCAATAGCGGAGCTTTTTCACCTTTTGCGTGAGTAAACTGTAATTACACGGACAGATCGTTGAATTTACAGACATGCAGAAATGATATTTACAGTTGACATAAAGTTTACTGTCAGTATAATTAATCTTGGCTTCGGGTTTAGTAATAGAAAGATAATTGTTTACTATCCGGAGCTGTTCTTGTGTCGTCGCATTTTGCCGATGGCGTGTAACAGATAATTGCAATACACACCCGCAATCTGGCAAAAACACACCCGCAATCTGGCAAAAACACAGCCGTGATCTGGCAAAAATACAGACGCAGTGCGGCAAAAGTACAGACGTTGTAAGGTGAAAAAAAGCTTCAGAGAGGTGCAGAAGCACAATCACAAAGAGGTGAAACGGTATGGATACAGCTGAAGTCAACAGTTATATAGGGGAGCGGATCAAAAACCTGCGCAACCGCAATGGACTTACACAGCAGGAACTTGCAGACCGTACAGAACTTACGAAGGGCTTTATTTCCCAGCTGGAACGAGGGCAGGTGTCCGCGTCTGTGGTCACTTTGTTTGACCTGATTGAATGCCTGGGGTCTACCCCGGCGGAGTTTTTCCGTCAGGATGAAGAACAGGTCGTATTCTCCGAACAGGAGTACTTTGAAAAAATAGACGGCCAGGGCAACAGCATTCAGTGGATCGTCCCCTCAGCCCAGAAGTACCAGATGGAGCCTCTTCTTGTCGTTCTGGCACCGCACGGTGTGCTGGAAGAGGACAAACCTCACAGCGGAGAGGAATTCGGTTTCCTGATCAGCGGACGGCTCAACCTCCACCTGGGAGAAAAAGTCTACCATATCAAGGCGGGAGAGAGCTTCTATTATCAGGCCGCCAAGACCCATTACCTCTCCAACCCCGCAAACCGCCCCGCAAAACTGATCTGGATCAGTTCCCCTCCGGAGTTCTGAAATACAGCGGTGAGGGAGCGGGAGCACTGAGCAGGGTGTGGTTTCTCAAAACACGACATTGGAGCGAAAAAAGCTGATCAAATGCCATGCCCGTATGAGCATTTGAGAAAACTTGAAATATAGATAGTAAGAGGATAACCAGATGGAAAACAGAGATACGATTATCGAACTGAAAGGCATCACCAAAGTCTTTGAAGACGACGGCTTTAAGGCTGTAGATGATTTTAACCTGGAAGTAAAACGCGGCGAATTTGTCACGTTTCTGGGACCTTCGGGTTGTGGAAAGACAACAACACTGAGGATGATCGCGGGATTTGATGTGCCTACGGAGGGCGATATCCTGCTGAACGGGAAATCGATTGTCGGCCTGCCGCCTTACAAAAGGCCGATCAATACTGTTTTTCAACGGTACGCCCTTTTTCCTCACATGAATGTTTACGATAATATTGCCTTTGGCCTGCGGCAGAAAAAGATCCCCGGGGATATGATCGACCGCAAGGTCGGCAGGGTCCTGGAACTCGTGGATCTCGAGGGATTTGAGCGCCGCAGAATCCAGACTCTGTCCGGCGGACAGCAGCAGAGGATCGCAATCGCGCGTGCCCTGGTCAATGAGCCGGAGATCCTGCTCCTGGACGAGCCTCTGGGCGCCCTGGATCTGAAAATGCGCAAGGAGATGCAGATCGAGCTCAAGGACATGCACGACAAGCTCGGAATCACTTTTATATATGTCACCCATGATCAGGAAGAGGCACTTACCATGTCTGACAAGATCGTGGTCATGAGCGAGGGCCGTACCCAGCAGATCGGAACTCCCGAGGATATTTATAATGAGCCGGCCAACGCCTTCGTCGCGGACTTTATCGGAGAGAGCAATATCTTCAACGGAATGATGACCGGACATCTCAAGGCACGTTTCTGTGGCGGCGAATTTGTCTGCGTGGATGATTATGAAGAGGGTACTCATATCACGGCTGTCGTAAGGCCGGAGGATGTGGAGATCACGAAACCTGACGCCGGTACGATCAACGGTATCGTGAGCAGTGTGATCTTCAAGGGCATCCACTATGAGATTACGGTTCTGTCCGGAAAGAACGAGATCGTCATTCAGACGGTGCACAACGCAAGGGTCGGTGACAGGGTAGGACTGCGCGTGGATCCCGAAAACATCCACATTATGCTGGCTGAGGACCACACCAACCTCTTCTATGCGGAAGTCAACCGAGATTTCCGGCTGGAGTACAACGGTCATCATATCGACACCAGCCTGACCCGGATCATCAAGGGCAGCAGGCGCCAGGAGGATGGGAAAATTGTGGATGCGAACGGAGACATTCTGGAACCCGGCAGGGTGCGGATCCTTGTCTCCATCCAGCCCGATGACATAGAGATGACGGACGATCAGAATGCCGGACTCATTCAGGGTACCATCAGCAACCTGATCTACAAGGGCGACCATTACAGTTATATCATCCACACAGAGCTGGAGCAGGATTTTGTCGTCGACGATGAATATCTGTGGAACATGGGAGACCGTGTCAGTCTCCTGATGCCTGTGGACAAGATGAAATTCACACTTAAGAAAAAATAAAAATGCGCGTTCTTCGCGCAGCTTTATCTGCGAGGTATAGACAGATGCATTTTTCCAGAAAGAGTCTGGGCATACCATATGCCGTTTTCCTTACGGTTTTTGTGGCGGCGCCGCTTCTGGTCCTGTTCTACTATGCGTTTACCAACGGACAGGGACAGGTTACGATCCAGAACTTCACACATTTCTTTACAGACCCCAATACGCTGGGAACCCTTTTCTACAGCTTGTCGATCGCGCTGGTGACAACACTTGTCTGCCTGCTGCTGGCCTATCCGGTCGCCTATTTTCTTGCGACCAGCGGCCTTCGCTCGCAGCCTGTCATTCTGATGCTTTTTGTCCTGCCCATGTGGATCAACTTTTCCCTGCGTATCACTGCGCTCAAGGAGGTCCTGAATGTGCTGGAGGGAAACCTTGCCATGCACCCCTTCCTGAACGCGGTCATCGGCATGACATATGACTTCCTGCCCTTTATGATACTGCCGATCTACACGACGATCTCCCGTCTGGACGGAGCTCTTCGCGAGGCGGCGATGGACCTTGGCGCGGACAGTGTGCAGACCTTCCTGCGGGTGACACTCCCTCTTTCCGTTCCCGGCATTATCAGCGGTGTATCCATGGTCTTTCTGCCTGCCATGACCAACTATGTCATCCTCGATATGCTGTACAACAGCACCTATATCATGGGCAGCCTGATCGGAAGCTACTTTGCTGCCTACGACTGGCACGGCGGATCCATGATCTCCCTCATCCTGCTGGCCATGATCTGCATCTTCACACTGCTGACAGGCGGGGAGGAAGATGCTGACAGGAAAGGAGGAGCCCTGCTGTGATGTGGAAAATAATCAGAAGAGCGTTCCTGTTTCTCGTCCTGCTCTTTCTCTATCTGCCGATTTTGATCCTGGCCGTGTACAGCTTCACCGAATCTACCAATATCGGTGCGATCCGCAGCTTTTCTCTGCAAAACTATGTGACACTGTTTACAACGCCTGAACTCACCGGCATGATCGCAGGTACGGTCATTCTGGCCATCGGTTCTGCTGCCATCGCGACAGTACTGGGAACGATCGGGGCAATTGGCGCCTTCTACTCCAGAAAAAACGCGTCATCCTTTATTACGACATTGAACCAGATCCCCGTGATCAATGCGGAT
>Ga0256404_1008391_pt1 | contig 15558 bp, 11 predicted proteins | sample RumenRJG_01DNA_FD_185990 | JGI IMG/M metagenome (GOLD analysis project Ga0256404, IMG submission 185990) | Bovine rumen microbial communities from Lethbridge, Alberta, Canada - RJG_01 | ecosystem: Host-associated > Mammals > Digestive system > Stomach > Rumen | place: Canada: Alberta | collected...
ACTGATTTTCTGCTCAGGCGATTGTTGGAGAAGTATAAGCAAGAATTCCTGGAGAATGGCGGCATCAAGGAGCAAATGTCGCAGGCCCGTCGCAGTTGGCGCGAAGAGCATGGAATGGGATATCTGACCTTCGATTGAAGAGGCGAAATGACAAAGGAGGGAATTCAACTCGTGAGTGTCACTCACGACTTCAAATTCCTGGCTCCTGATAGTAAACTACGAGATTAAGTAATGAATGTGTAAATTCTCATTTATGGAAGAGTGGAAAGAATATAAGTTCATCCACCGCATCGGCTTTGTGTAGGACGAAGAAGAGAAATTATTAAACAGCCACGTAGTGGCGCTTAAACAGCCCGAAGGACGCTTAACCCCTTATAAGGTCATTGTCATGGTCATTGTCATCGTCGTGTCATCTCTTTCCGTTTTTTTCGTATCTTCAATTTCGCTACATTAGAATATATTTCGCCTTGAATTTTGAATTCTCATTTCTTATTGCTATCTTTGCATTATAATAACATTTCGACTCGAATGAATGGTAGAGAGTATGATATTGTTTATAAATACCTTGATGTTCAAGGTGGTTTGAAGATGCTACAAAACAGTAATCTTCAATTCACCAATGCTACAAAATTTAATGATCCCTTTGATTGCCATCCTGCCTTGTTTGACTATTCAAATACACCAACAAACAAGAACAATTGGCCTCCCGCTGATTTCTTAAAATTAAAGGCCGAGACAGACATGAAGAACATAAGGAACAGCACCTGGATATGCAGTTTGTCAAAGGTATATGACTCTCTTCTGATGTGGGCCTATTACAATAGCCATAAAGGAATTTGCATTGGATTGAACTTAGATTCTTTATTAGATAGTTGTCAACGTAATTATGTTGGACTAGTGTTCCCTTATCCTGCTGAAGTTAAGTATAGGGACATCCTTCAAAAACCTGATTACTTCAAAGATACTCCAAGTTGGAATGATTTGCTGATAACGAAAGCAAAGGATTGGGAACATGAACAGGAAATACGCTTGATTACCAAAGAACCTATGTGGATTCGTGCAGGACAGAATGTCCCTCAAGAACTGAAAGACGAAAAACTGATAGATGGAAAAGAAATCCGGCATTATCCTAATATTTCTGGCGATTGTTTTGAATCCATTTATTTGGGAGTGAATATCTTCCATCGAGATAAAGATGAAATCATTAAAGCTGCTAAGAAACTGAATCCTAACATCAAGATATATCAAATGACAATAGACCCTGAGGCTTTCAAACTGAAGGAGCAATTAATAGAAGAATAGATATGCCAAGAACATCAAATAAGCAAACGAAACAAAAAGCTGCCAAGAGCATGGAAGCGGCTCTTTGGGAGTCTTGCAACAAACTTCGTGGTGCTGTAGAGCCAGCAGAATATAAGCATGTGGTGCTGAGTCTAATCTTCCTGAAATATGCTGGCGACCGCTTTGAGCTGCGCAAGCAGGAACTTATCGATATGGGCCTGCAAGAGTATCTTGACCAAGTGGAATTCTATACGGCTGAGAATGTATTCTATCTTCCTGAAGAGTGCCGTTGGTCGTTCATCATGCAGAATGCCAAGCAGCCCAACATCTTCCAGATTATTGATGATGCACTCTCTAATATCGAGAAGAAGAATAAGCAGTTGGCTGGCGCCTTGCCCAACAACTATTATTCCAATCTCGGACTTGACAAGACAAAGTTCGCTTCTTTGCTTGACGAGATCAACAAGCTGGATACCGTCAAAGATGCAGAGAACGACTTGATAGGCCGTGTCTATGAATACTTCTTGGGTAAGTTTGCTATTGCCGAAGGTAAGGGTAAGGGAGAATACTACACGCCAAAATCTGTGGTGAATCTCATTGCAGAATTGATAGAGCCTTACGATGGCAAGATATACGACCCTTGTTGTGGCTCAGGTGGTATGTTTGTGCAGTCAATGAAGTTCGTGCAGGCTCACAACGGCAACCAGAAGAATATCAGCGTTTATGGTCAGGAGAATACCAATACCACCTTCAAGCTGGCACGAATGAACTTGGCTATTCGTGGTATCTCTGCAGATATCCGTCAGGGTGACACTTTCCACAACGACCAGCATAAAGACCTGAAGGCAGATTACATCATGGCCAATCCTCCTTTCAATCAGAAGGATTGGCGCGACAGCAACCAGCTGGCGGACGATCCCCGTTGGCAAGGCTACGATACGCCACCAACATCGAACGCCAACTATGGCTGGATACTTAATATCCTTTCCAAGCTATCCACCAACGGAGTTGCGGGATTCTTGTTGGCTAATGGAGCATTGAGTGCTGATGGAACTGAGCTTGCCATCCGAAAGAAATTGATAGAGAATGATAAGGTGGAGGCTATTCTTATACTGCCAAGAAACCTGTTCTATTCTACAGACATTAGCGTAACGCTTTGGATATTGAATAATAACAAGAAGGCTCACGTGGTGACGAAGAACGGACAAGAGATTCATTTTAGAGATCGTGAAAATGAAATCCTCTTTATGGATTTGCGCCAGATGGGTGTTCCTTTCGAGAAGAAGTATATAGAGCTTGACCCCGAAACAAGAGAGAAAGTCGCCCAGACTTATCATCATTGGCAGCAAGAAGGCTATGAACAGACTTATCAAGACGAACCCGAATACTGCTATTCAGCCACTCTCGAAGAGATAGAAAAGAAAGGGTGGAGTCTCGTGCCCAGCAAATATATCGAGTTCCAAAACCGTGATGAGCAGATTGACTTCGACACCAAGATGAAGCAACTGCAAGCAGAAATGAGCGACCTCCTGCGACAGGAGGAAGAGAGCAAACAGCAATTGAAAGACCTCTTTGAGAAGTTGGGATATAACCTATAAATAAAACAAAAATTGAAAATGTCACTTTTTCTACATGGAATTGTTATTAAATATTGAGAATTATGAAGAAAAAGCCTGCAATGATAGGCTTGATTATTCAGATGCTGAAAAAGAAAGAATAAAAAAGAGTTCTAATTTGGATTATATTACTAAGGTTGATTTTGTAAATATCGGCCTTGGTGCAGATATGATAGTTATTTTACTTGTACTAAATCTAAGTCTTCAGATATTAAACATAGGTAAAGAAATAAATGAGGGGATTGATGGGTGGATTGGATTAGGACGAAAGATTCGCAGACTATTCCAACGTAAACGAATTGTTTCTATTGATGAGGAAGCCGCTACAGCATTAGCAATAAATCTTATTGCTCAAAAAGAGAAAATATACAAATTGGTTAAGATACAAGAAGATACAATTAATTTCGTCGATGTTTCTGGAATGCTTCGTAAAAATAAGGGGCTAAGCAGAAAACCTTATAACTATTATGTACAAACATTTTTAGTCAATGATGAAATCACTTATGTAATAGGTATAAAATCAACTGGAGAAGCAAAGATTCTTATGCATTATGAATATTTCCATAAATTGTAATAATAGAGTTATTAATTGAAATCTATTGTGATGGAATATAAGCGATTAGGCGACTATATCAGAGAGGTGAATGTTCGTAATCGGGATTTGAAGGTTACGAGCTTGCTGGGGGTGAGCATATCGAAGGAGTTTATGCCTTCAATAGCTAATACCATTGGCACGGACATGTCCACCTATAAGATTGTAGAACGAGGACAGTTTGCATACGGTCCTGTCACCTCACGCAATGGCGATAAAGTATCTATTGCTTTGTTGGATGGTTACGATGATGCGATTATTTCTCAGGCTTATACGGTGTTTGAAGTTATTGACCAAGAACTGTTAATGCCGGAGTATCTAATGATGTGGTTTCGTCGTCTTGAGTTTGACCGTTATGCCCGTTTCCATTCACATGGAAGTGCTCGTGAGATATTCGATTGGGCCGAACTTTGTGATGTCATACTCCCCATCCCTTCCATCACTCGCCAGCGTGAAATCGTAGCAGAATACGAAACGCTGACCAACCGCATTCGTCTCAACAATCAAATGATTCAGCACCTCGAAGCCACCGCCCAAGCCCTCTACCGCAAAACCTTCGTCGATAACATCGACAAAGAAAACCTCCCCGAAGGTTGGAGAATGGGGGTGTTGACGGATATCGCAACATATCTAAATGGAACAGCCTGCCAAAAGTATGAGACAAATGGACAAGATTATCTACCTGTTCTAAAAATTAGAGAATTATCACAAGGGCGTTGTGATGAAAATAGCGACCATGTTGATGTTTCTATCCCACAAGATTACATTATAAACACTGGAGATGTTATATTCTCTTGGTCTGCTACCTTGTTTATAGATATATGGTGTGGTGGAAAGTGCGCTTTAAATCAGCACCTATTTAAGGTTACCTCATCTGAATTTCCTAAATGGTTCTATTTCTTATGGACTCAGAATCATATTGCGGAATGGAAACGCTTGATTTCTGCAAAAGCAACATCAATGGGACATATAAAGCGCGAGGATTTAGAGACTGCACAGGTTATAATTCCTTCAGATAAGTGCTTAATGGAATTAAATGAAAAGATGCATCCAATTCTTGAAATGTATATATTAAAGAAACAAGAGAATTTGAAATTAACCGAATTACAGTCTTTGCTTTTGGCAAAGATGGGGCGATAAAATACAAGTTATGGATAATTCATATTATATATTAGCGAAAGACAAAGTAAGTATTGAACGCTTACATATTTGCACATGGGAGTTTCCCCATGAGCCATCATATATAGAGTTAGGTCTGGAATTTTCGTTTGAGAGTTTCAGAAACGACTCGATTCTATTCTATTTGGCAGCTCCATTTATAAAGAAGGGTGGTACCGTTTCATGCTTGCTAAAGAATTTGTCGGATAGAGCTAATGGACGTTTTATCTTTAATGATGTTGTTTGTGGAATAAACAATGTCGGGGATGATTCTCGAGATGGAAGTATATTGTCTTTTGAAAAGAGGGACAAACTAACCGTACTTCCGTGCAATATCAAAATTGATAATGGATTTATTTCTTTTGAAATAAAAAAGCCCAACAGATATGAAGGAAATCTTTATTTTCGTGTCTTAATAAAAATAGACAATGATACGATTGCCATCAAGAAGAAAGGAATCGCTCAAACCAGCTACATTTATGACTTTAAAATAAACGAGACACGAAATCTTCCACAAAACATATATGATTTGAAGAAGAATATAGATTTAAATATATGTAAGGTTAATAGAGTGTTTTGCCTTCATGCTGTTCCTGATAATTTCGTGTTCAGTTTTGTCGATTCATCTAAACTGAAAAATATTAGAAAATTGGAATCTATAGCATTTCAAAGATATCTTCCTGAAATAGAAGGAATCAGCAAGGATTGTTATAACATAATGTTTTTGAAAGACGATAACAGTGATGGTAAAGAAAGCTATTCCTTATTCACTATATGTACGGAAGAAACGATCGGTTCCAAACAAATCGCATTTGCTATTGGAGCAAATATATTGTGTAGTTTGCTATTTGCTCTTTCTTCTTTGAGATTTATCAGGAATCCCGACATAGAGTGGTATAGTCAGATTCCTTGGGAATATTGGACTGCTATTGGAATCTTATTAATTTTATGCATATATTTGTTTGTGCCCACTAAGAGTGTTTGGTCATGGTTAAAAAAATAGATAACAAAAGGAGATGAAAGCGTTATTAGATACCAATATAATTATTCATCGAGAGGCGAACAAAATCGTTTCTCAGGATATCGGCATTCTCTACCGTTGGTTGGATAGAGGACAATACACCAAATGTATTCACTCTGCAACGATTGAAGAAGTTAAAAAGAACCCAAACAAAGAAATAGTCGATTTGTTTTTGGTTAAGCTTGAAAGTTATGAAGTTATAGACATACCTTCTCCACTTCAAGACGAAGTAAGAAATGTGTCAGATCAGTTCGATACAACTGATAATGATAAAGTGGATACAGTTCTGCTTAATGAAGTGTTTATCGGACGAGTTGACATTTTAATAACCGAAGATAAAAAGATTCATAAAAAAGCACTTGAACTGGGAATTCGAGATAAAGTTTTTACCATTGATTCATTCTTGGAAAAGACTTTTGCAGAACACCCAGAGCTTGTCAACTATAAAGTCTTAAATGTCCAGAAACTAAAATTCGGAAAGATTGACTTAAATGACACTTTTTTCGATAGTCTAAAAGAAGATTACGTTGGGTTTGATAAGTGGTTTATTAAAAAATACGATGAAGAGGCATACATTACCATTAATTCTAATAATGGTATGCTCTTGTCATTCCTATACCTCAAAGTAGAAGATGAGAATGAGAATTATTCGAATATAAATCCTCTGTTTCTCCCCAAACGGCGCCTAAAGATAGGAACATTCAAGGTTATTAGTAATGGATTCCGACTTGGGGAACGGTTTGTCAAAATAATATTTGATAATGCATTGAAGAATCATGTTCAGGAGATATATGTGACCATTTATGACAAGCGTCCAGAACAACGCAGACTTATAGACCTGTTAGAGCAATGGGGATTTGTGCTATGGGGAACAAAAGGTGAAGGAGAATTGGTTTATGTTAGAGATTTCTCTCCGAAATTTGATATAGAGAATTTAAAAGCTTGCTTCCCTTATATTTCAAAGGGAAAAAATGCGTATATCGTTCCAATTTACCCTGAATATCACACCGAATTGCTACCTGATTCTATTTTGAATACAGAATCTCCAGAAGAATTTATTGAGGATTTCCCTCATCGAAATTGTATTAATAAGGTATATGTATCAAGAGCGATGGAGCCATACCCCAGTGTTGGGGACATACTTGTGTTTTACCGGACAGGAGGCTATTATAAAAGTGTTGTCACAACAATTGGCGAGGTTCTGGAGGTAAAAACTGACTTTCAGGATGAAAATGACTTCATTCTTTATTGTCGCAAAAAAAGCGTATATCCAGAACAGGCTCTTCGTGAGATGTGGAGGTATTCGGCAAGAAAACCGTTTGTGGTAAACTTTCTTTATGACTATTCTTTCCCACATAGAATCAATATGAAGGAACTCATCGATTTAAAAGTCTTGACGGGAATAAATGATGCTCCACGAGGCTTTAAACCAATTACCAAAGAGCAATTTGAGATAATTTTAAAAGAAACAAGAAGTGATGAAAGTTTTATTGTCGATTAAGCCAGAATTCGTAGAAAAGATATTTGCCGGAACAAAGAAATATGAGTTCCGCAAGTCGTTGTTCAAGAAAAGCGGAGTAAAATACGTCGTTATTTATGCTTCTGCTCCAATTAAACGTGTGGTTGGAGAATTCGAAATAGATGATATATTATCGGATGATGTAGATATTGTATGGGATAGAACCAAAAAGTACTCAGGCATTACTAAGGCATTTTACAAATCATATTTTCAGAATAAAAAGACGGCAAATGCCATACAAATTGGTCGTATAAAAAAATACGAGAAAGCAAAGTCTTTATCAGATTACAATATCCAACAGGCACCGCAATCATTTTGTTATGTAACCGAATAGCTTATGTAGATATGGACAAATTAGGCAAGATGAAAAGAATTACCGATTTAAGGTCGGTATGGCCTCATGAAGCAAATGATTTCACGAGGTGGTTGGCGCAGAGAATCTTACGCTGCTGGGGGATGCGATAGATATTGAGTTGGGGATGTTTGGTGAATAAAAAGTGCAATTAACATGAAGGGGAAGACCAATATAAAAGTAGTAAAAATGCTTTAATAATTGGTTTTTACAGAAAATGTTGTAAATTTGCAAAGTAAAAGAAAAGAAGATGGCATACGACTTTAACTCAATGCAATTATATGTCTCTCAGATTATAAAAGACAGAGAGACGGCAGAAATAGAATACAAATCTGCTAAAGGCGGTTTCCCAAAGAGCTTCTGGGAAACATATTCTGCTTTTGCGAATACTCATGGTGGTACTATTGTGTTAGGCGTAAAAGAGAAAGACGGCATCTTTGCTTTAAATAATCTGACCGACGATGACATAGACAAACTGCAAAAGGATTTTTGGAGTGGCGTTCATAATAAGAACACTATCAATGCGTGTCTGCTAAAAAATGACGATGTTGAAGTGGGAGAAATTGATGGACACAAAGTGATCTTGTTCCATATCCCTCAGGCACAACGTGACCAACGCCCGATTCATTGTACCCAAGATGCCTTTAATGGTACCTTCAGAAGGAATTACGAAGGAGATTATCTCTGTGGTAATGCAGAAGTAAGAAGAATGTTTGCAGATGCTGACATCACTCGCCCTGCTGATGGAAGAATTCTCAAGAACTATTCTTGGGATGATATTGACATGCCATCTTTCGAGCAATATCGTCGCCTTTTTGCCACCGCAAAACCCAGCCATCCTTGGCATACACTAAGTAATGACGAATTGATGCGAAAATTGGGTGGCTATAGAAAGGATAGGGAGACAGGAGAAGAGGGGTTTACTTTGGCAGGAATACTGATGTTTGGAAAATATGATTCTATTAAGGACCAAACTTGTGCCCCTAAGTTCTTTCCAGACTATAAGGAAATACCAGCAGACACGTCTAGTACAAGATGGATAGACCGCATTTATCCTGATGGTTCGTGGGAGGCTAATCTGTTTCAATTTTATAGGAGAGTCCTCCCTAAATTGCAGCAAGTTATCCCAACTCCTTTTCGCTTAGAAGGCAATCAGCGCAAAGATGAGACTCCTGCCCATGAATCGCTACGTGAGGCTTTTGCCAATCTATGTGTTCATGCAGACTATAGCGAGGAGTCTTCTTTGTTGGTTTACAGATATCCACATCGAATTGTTTTCTCCAACCCTGGTGTAATGCTGATTTCCAAACAGCAGTATTACCAAGGTGGAGAGAGCGTCTGCAGAAATACAAGTCTTCAGCAGATGTTTATGATGATTGGTTCTGCAGAAAAGGCCGGAAGTGGCGTGGACAAGATTCTGAAAGGATGGGAAACGCTTAATTGGAAACGTCCATACCCTATAGAAAAGGCGCAACCAAATAAGGTTGAACTAGTTATGCCTTTGGAGTCATTGCTTGATGAAAGTGTTCTTTTAGAACTTGACAAATTATTTGGTAAACGATTGGGGCAGCTCGATTCCAATGAAAAAATTGCCGTTTCGATGGCTCTTACTGAGAGGGTTATTAATAATGAGCGCCTGAGAGATACACTCTCCTTACACCCTGCTGATATAACACACATGTTGCAACACTTATGTAAGGAAGGCTTCTTAGCATCTTCTGGACATGGTAGAGGAACAGTTTATATGCTTAATGATGCAACCTTGGGCGAAAAGGTTGCAACCTCAGAGGGAAAGGTTGCAACCCCAGAGGAATCATGGGTTGTGACCCGAACGGGGTCATGGGTTGTGACCCCAACGGAATCAAAGGTTGCAACCTCAGGCGAAAAGGTTGCAACCTCAGAGGGAAAGGTTGCAACCCCCAACTCGAAGCGAATGAGCAAAGAAGATATGCGTAAAATGATAATTGATTATTGCTCAGAATGGAGAACCGTATCTGAAATAGCTGATCACGTGTGTAAGAATAAACAATATATTAGGAATAAAGTATTGCCACTAATGCATGATGTTCTCCAGATGTTATTCCCGAAGGAGAATCATCCAGGACAGAAGTATAAAGTAAGAGATTAAAGTCTATGCCATACTTCAACGAAAGCCAATTAGAACAGGCTATTATAGACCTGCTGAAAGAGCAGGAGTATAATTACGTAAAAGGTGAGGACATCGTGCGCGACCTCGACGAGGTTGTGCTGCATGATGATTTGGCTCAGTATCTTCGCAATCGCTATAAGAATGATGGCATCACGGAACAGGAAGTAGAGAATGCCATCAGAGTGATTACCCAGAAGCAAGGTCTTTCGCTCTATCAGGAGAACAAGCATACGCTAAACCTTCTGATGGACGGCTTTTCGTTGAAACGTGAAGATGCAACAAAGCAAAACCTATATATCTATCCCATTGCCTTTGACGAGAAGAACCTGAAGCACAACATCTACAAGGTGGTGAATCAGTTCGACATCATAGGCAATGAGCATCGTATTCCTGATGCAATAGTCTTTGTGAACGGTCTGCCTGTAGTGGTGTTTGAGTTCAAGAATGCCCTGAAGAAGAATACGACCATCGAGGATGCCTATAAGCAACTGACCATACGCTACAGAAGAGATATTCCTGCGCTGTTCAAATACACGGCTTTTATTGTTATCTCAGATGGAGTGAACAACAAGTTTGGCACACTCTATACTCCATACGAATTCTTCTATGCCTGGCGCAAGGTAAATGCCAAAGACAAGGCTGATAGCGGAATCAGTTCACTAAAGACGATGATAGCGGGAATGTTCTGCAAGGACCGGTTGATAGATGTGATACACAACTTTGTGTATTTCCCAGATACCTCTAAGGATGAACGGAAGTATATTTGTCGCTATCCGCAATACTTCGCTGCCCGTGCGCTTTATCAGAACATCCTAAACCATAGCAAACTGAATGCTGGGGGTGACGGAAAGGGTGGAACATACTTTGGTGCAACCGGCTGTGGTAAGTCGCTCACGATGCTGTTCCTCTCGCGTCTGCTGATGAAGAGCAAGGCACTCTGCAGTCCTACGATCATTCTGATAACCGACCGCACCGACCTTGACGACCAGCTATCGCGTCTGTTGCTGAATGCTAAGCAGTTTGTGGGCGATAGCGTTATTGAGCAAGTGGAGAGCCGCGAGGATTTGCGCAATAAGTTGCAAGGGCGCACCAGCGGAGGCGTATTCCTCACCACGATACAGAAGTTCTCGAAGGATATCAATCTGCTTTCAAATCGTGCCAACATCATCTGCATCAGCGATGAAGCACATCGCTCGCAGACAGGCATGGATGAAAAGATAGAGATTACCGAGCAGGGCGTAATGAGAAGATACGGCTTTGCCAAGTATCTACACGACTCATTGCCCAATGCCACCTATGTCGGCTTCACCGGCACACCTATTGATGCCACGATGGATGTGTTTGGCGATATTGTGGATGAATACTCTATGATAGATGCCGTGAATGATGGTATCACAAAATCCATCGTGTATGAAGGCCGTGCCTCGCATGTGTTTGCTGATAGCGAACTCATCAAGCAGATAGAAGCCTACTATGACAAATGTGCAGAGGAAGGCTCATCGGATTATCAGATAGAAGAGAGCAAGAAAGCGATGACGCAAATGAGCGTGTTGCTCAGCAGTCCCGACTTGATACATCGCTTGGCCGTTGACTTCCTGCAACATTATGAACGCCGAGTAGAAGAAGGCAGTACCGTGAAAGGAAAGGCTATGATAGTCTGTGCCACTCGCGAGATAGGTTATGCCATCTATAAGGAGATTGTTGGCATGCGTCCTGAGTGGGCTGAAAAGAAAATCTGTAGCGATGGCGAAGAGCTGACAAAGGAAGAAGCTGAGAAGATAAAGCCTATCGAGAAAATCAAGATGGTCTTTATCCGTCAGAAAGATGATGATCCTGAATTGTACAACCTGCTTGGAGCAGACGATGAAAGAAAGAAACTCGACTTGCAGTTCAAGGAAGAAAAGTCGAACTTCAAGATTGCCATCGTGGTGGATATGTGGATAACAGGCTTCGATGTGCCTTGTCTTGACACGATGTATTGCTATAAGCCAATACAGATGCACACCTTGATTCAGACTGTGAGTCGCGTAAACAGAAACTATCCTGGCAAAGACAAAGGCCTGATTGTTGACTATCTTGGAATTAAGAAGAAGTTCAATCAGGCGATGAAGAAATATGCCAACGGTGAGCTGAACGAAACGCCTGTTGAAACTGTTGATGCTGCCGTAAAACTCTTCAAGGATGAATTGGATGTGTTGAGACGCATGTTTAACGGTTTCGACTACAGCAAGTTCTTTACAGGAACGCCTCTGGAACAGCTGGAAGTGTTGCAGTTAGCTGCAGAGCGTATACAGCAGACTGACGAGCTGGAGAAGCGCTTCATGAAGCACACCAGCATTATGAAGTCGGCCTACAATATATGCAATAATGATGAGCGAATCACGAAGGAAGAAGTTAACGATGTGCATTTCTTCTCGGGAGTGCGTTCCATTATCTATAAGACTACTATTGGCGAATCGCCTGATGCAACCCAGATGAACCGCCACGTATTGAAGCTGGTTAACGAGGCACTTGTTTCAGAAGAAGTGGTGGCTATCAATACGATGCGTCTTGATAACAACGAACAGATAGACCTCTTGGCTTCGCAATATATGGAGAAGCTGCAAAAGTTGCCATTTAAGAACACGAAGGTAAAACTGATGGAGCAGTTGCTGAAGCGTGTTATCGATAGCGTGAAGAAAGTAAACAAGGTGAAAGCGGTAAATTTCACAGAAAGGCTGAATGACATTATCGAAAAATACAATGACCGCTCAGATGATATCGTTTTGGCTGATGAGATTGTTACTGAGGTGGCAAAACAGTTGGCAAAATTGTTTGAGGATATCAAGAAAGAGAATAAGTTGCCAGAGGGTATTCCTAACATCGAAGTCAAGGCATTTTACGATATCCTGAAGTCTGTAGCAGAGCAATATGGCTTCCTTGACGAATATACGGAAGAGCAATACATAGCCCTTGCAAAGGATGTGAAAGAAGTGGTAGACGATAAGACGCAATATATCGACTGGGATAAGAAGGCAGATATCAAGGCACAACTGAAGGTACAAATTATACTTACGCTTGCCAAGCACAAATATCCACCTGCTACTCGTGATGATGTTTTCAAGGCAATATTCGAGCAAGCCGAGAATTTCAAGAAGAATAGAAGTATTCTCGCTGCAAAACTCGACAACGTGGAAGACGACAGCGAGGTGCGAAACCTGATATTCAACCGCCTGCAACTCGACAACAACACTACAGACCTGCAACTGCAAAGGGAAGTGATAGAGATGTTTGGCGACCGTTATCCGGGAATGACTTTGAATGACTGGCGACACATCATCGAAGACTATACGCCTATGGTGAGAAATGCCAACAAGGCAAGAGAAATTCCGCTGAATGTGTCGAAGGCTGCCGAGGAAGACGTTATGCACAAGATAGAAATGACCGATGAAGAGTTGTATGTCCTGAGGAAGAAGCTGAAAGGCGGTTTAGGTGTCTTTGCCAATGATAAGGCGAGAACATTGCTGATGAGCGTCATCGACAAGGCAGACAAACTGATGGAAGAACTTGATGCCTACGACGAATTGGACGGTGATCTGCTCTATTGGTTCTATGAAAAGTATAAGGAACAAAACGGTATAGTCGAAGATGACCTCAGACCCAAAGGCGGGCGTTTCTTAGTAGATTAAGGATCACGTGACGGTTCTTTGATTCACATTCAATAATAAATTATGGAATACTTGGAAGAAATCATAAAGTGAACGTGGGTTGGTTCTTCGTTCACAGTAACTTCAGGATCTGACCCCTCGTCTTCATTGACTATCAAGGAGTTATACGAAAAACGTGATGTTTCCCCCGTGATCCTTTAAATAACGATTTTATTTTTCGTCAGTTTTGAAGAGTGATTAGGGCTTAATCACTCCTCAATTTTGTCAATTTTGAAGAGTGATTAGGGCCTAATTACTCACCACCTTTTACGTTGGTGTTTGTGACAAGGGGTTAAATCCCTTTTTACCATTGACTATCAAGGAGTTACAAAATTACTAAATTGTTTACAAGGTTTTTATCTTTTCTACAAGTGAACATTGGACGGTTCCCCGTTCACATACGAAGAAGAGAAGTAATTAAACAGCCACGTAGTGGCGCTTAAACAGTCCGAAGGACGCTTAAACAGTTGCGAAGCAACGCTTAAACCTTTATAAAATTCCGCCTCGCATTTTGATTTCTCAAAACTTCTTATTACTTTTGCGGTTACATAACAAAAAAAATACTAACAGTTATCAATTAAATAAATATGGGAAAGTTAATTATCAGTGTGATAGCCTTTATGATGGCTACTGCAAACGCCTTTGCTGACAGCAAGGTGATTTCGGGTGATGTGAACGTGCTGAGAGATGCAAGTGCGACCTTCAGCGTGGAGTACGATTTTTCAGAGACTAATGTAGAGGGAACTCCCTACAAGCAGTATGTTGCAGGACGCGAAGCCGATTGGCAACGCGACTGGCCCGAAGATCAGAAGGAAGGTCTCAAGGCTTTCATAAAGAAATGGAATAGTAAAAATAAGAAAGGAATGAAGGCAAGCGAGACTGGAGGTGAATACCGTCTGGTCATCAAGCCTACGGAATTACATTTCGGCAGCGCTGCCTTGTCTCTTACCATTGGCTTTGGTGCCGGAGGAATGAAGATTTCGGGCACTTTGGAACTCTATCAAGGCAACAACCGTGTTCTTGTCATTGAAGTGAAAGATCAAACGGGCAAGAGCGAATGGACCGAGACCAAGCGTTTCAAAAGTCTGATGCAGGAACTCGCCGATGATACCTACAAAGACGTACTTAAATAGAAAGAGGTTGTACTAACGGGCAACAGTATAATAATCTATAACCTAATAATTTGAAGGCCGCGGGTAAGCACTGAAGCGAGTGAAAGCCACGGGCTTCTGCCATGTGATGCAAGGACAGGAATCAAAAACCTGTCCTTGCGTTTTTTTTAATTCCGATTTATCTGTCTATTTATTGTTTGCAAAAGTAGATAATAATCTCGACTCATGCGAGTCTTGGGGGGATGAATAAAGTTAAGATGACAGGAACCTGTTCCTTATATGGTGGGCATAATTTATATAAACTCAATGATGGCACTCACCTCACTCCCTATAGACAGGGAGACGATGATGCCATCAGCTTTTTTGTATATAGCAGGAATCAGACAATCACCCAGCTTGGCTGCCACCCGATATTCTACCCGTAGGCCTTTCACCACAAAATCCTCAGGCAACAGTTCCATCGCCATACGGACATAGTTGGCATTATTCAGATGCTTGTTGTAGTCGATGTCGGCACGAAGCACCTTGATCGGCTCCAGCACCTCTCCTTCAGTCTTGGGCAGGATGATGCGGCGGTCTTTGTAGTTCATCTCCAGCTGTGGCTCCAACGTCATGGATTGTATGGTCGCATCGTCCACACGCTTCAGTTTGCCTGCCACCTTGTCAACGAACGCTCCCATGCTCCATGTCTTGTAGCAGGGATTTCCCTGTGCATCGTAGATGAAGGTGTTTCGGAATCCGAACATGGGCTTCATGCCATAGACGGAGGTCGTCACCGTCAGTTCCTCTTTGTATTCTGGCACTCGGACGATTTCAACCTGGCGTGTTGCCAAGAGCTGGGCCATACTCTGCTCTGTGAAATACTGCTTTACGCCTGGCTCTGAGTCTATCCACATCTCAGAGCAGTCCTGCATCATCTGGAGGGCGGAATAGAGCTTCAGCTTACCCTCGCTGTCGCAGGTGCTTGTCGTTACTTTAAATTTTAAGCTGTACATATAGTTTTATGCTGATAAATTGGAATTCATAGGCTTATCTCATCCATCCTTCTACACGATAGACTTTTTCCATTAGC
>Ga0256404_1008392_pt1 | contig 15558 bp, 11 predicted proteins | sample RumenRJG_01DNA_FD_185990 | JGI IMG/M metagenome (GOLD analysis project Ga0256404, IMG submission 185990) | Bovine rumen microbial communities from Lethbridge, Alberta, Canada - RJG_01 | ecosystem: Host-associated > Mammals > Digestive system > Stomach > Rumen | place: Canada: Alberta | collected...
TCGAAAAAATTTTTCGGCGCAGGCTTTAGTAGGAGATACTCTTTTTGTTCCTTTTTAGGCGGAATGTATGGATTTCTTACTTGTTTTTCTACTTTTTGCCTATTGACATTTCACCGTAGGACTTTCAAATTGTCACATCCACTACCTTCACAGCGCGTATCATCGGACTGGTATTGTCGGTGATCGCTTTCCATGCAAGGTAATAATCCCCGGTGCTGATACCGCTGCACTCATGCATTACATTGACATAGTTGCCCACAGTGCCGAGCCAGCCGAACGGAACAGAAACTGCCTGATTATTCTGGATAGCCTCGTAGATATATCTTGCAGTATCCGCCGGAGAAAGTGTATCATTGTTTTTCGGAACAAGCCACATCTCCCCGATATCTGTAGCGCCAGACTTATAGCTCATCATGATCTTTCTATTGCTGCTGATGTGAAAAGGCTCCACACACATCGTATAAATGGTCTGCCCCCAGTTGAAGTCCGGCTGATTGTAGTAGATCGCATAGCCGTTCTCTTCGCAGCAGAAATGCGGATAATTCTCTGTAAATCCGGCAAGAGAACGGTATCCGTCGTTATAGAATGTGTACAGCTTTTCGCCGTAATCATGGAGCGCGTCAATGGAAGCCCTGAACAGTGTGACATCCGGCTTTGTCTGCGGGATCTGCAGCACCTTCGGCACGAGCGTATTCAGCTTTTCGTTCTCCGAAGCCTGCACGCCCATTGTCACAAGATTTCTGGTTAAAGCATCCCTCTGCTCATCGAGAGCAGTCAGATAGTTTCCGATACTCATTCGCTCACCTCCACAATATCAGCCAGTGCGGTCTCAACGCAGGAGAGCGTTTCCTCCACGGCAGACAGTCTGGTAAGGATGTCAGAAATAGAAGTACGGCAGCCCTGCATATCATAGAGGATCTCAGTCTTGAAACGCTCGAATACACCCTCATTGACACCCACACGCTCAGTCAGATTCATGGCTGTAGTATATGCATCGTTCCAGCGAGTGACGTGGGATTCCGTGATGCCGTTGAGCGTCGTAAGGTTGTGGTGCCAGTGCGCCTGTCCGACAACAGTACTGATGGATGCGATATCGTCAAGCATTTCCTGTGTGATGCCGTCCAGCACTGCCTTGTTAGTATGCGAATGTGCCTGCGCAGATACTTCACTGAGTCCAGTTGACAGTCCATGCAGAGCGTCTGCTGTCTGCGCATGGAAAGCCGCTTCATCACGCATATACTGATCCGTGATGGTATCCAGTACATCCTTGTTGTTGTGAGTGTGGGCGGCAGTGCTGATCGGGAGAAGTGCTTCACGGATATCATGGATATCGTAATTTGTGGCGTCTTCAAACTGTTGTAAGCCCTGCAGGTCAGCAAGTAGCGCCGCCGTCAGAGCGTTCAGTACATCGAGATTCGCATGGCTGTGTGTGCTCGGTCTGAGGTTCTCCACAGCTTCGTTCAGTGTCTGAATCTCATACTGTGTTCTGTCCTCAAACTGCTGTAAACCTGAAAGGTCAGAGAGCAATTCCGGCGTGATACTGTCGAGCGTTTCCTTATTATCGTGGCTGTGTGCCTCTTCTGCAACGGGAGCGATCTCACGCTCAATGATCGTTGTGACCTCAGAGGTTTTCGGATACTCCGACATATCCGGTGTCACGCCGTCCTTGCCCTTCAGACTTTCCAGCCACTCCTCCTCGGTGCCGACATAGCCGTGCTCTACTGCAATTTCATATGCACTTTTGCCATCAAGACCATGCTCAGCGTCCTCAATACGCTTCAGAAGCTGCGTATACAGATCAGGTGTCGGCGGGATAGGCGGTTCATCACACTCAAAGCCGGATTCTCGGATATTCAGCGTCACCGGAACAGTTGTCGCTCTCACAGTTGTATCCGATTCTGTATCATAGCCAAATACTGCCATTTTCACCGCACCCGCGTGAAGCTCCGCCGGCAGATACAAAGTCGTTCCCTCTGTGCCGAGCACAACGGAATACACCTCATCACACTGTGAGAACTGCACGACCTTATGAAAACGCTTCCAGTCACCGTCAAATGTGAATTTGAACTGCACATACTGGATCTGGTGGTCAGCGAGTATCTCACGCTCCACGATCTCAATACTCTGGTTTTTTACAAGGAATTTCCACATTATTCACGCACCTCCGTCCATTCGCGAGTTTCTGTATCATACTGCATATATCCGTCAAGACAGATGACCTTGTGCATATTACCAGGCGCAGTACTGCTATTGCCGTCCCAGTTAGATTCCTTTGTCACAGCCGCCCATTCTGCAAGAGTGCCCTCATAGGTGATCTCCTGAATTGGGGTGTAATTAATCATATGAGCGCAGACCTTTGTTACATTATGGCTCAGTGTAAGATTCCGAAGCGGAGTCTGCACAAAGCAGAATCCGGGAACTGTAGCGCATTCCACTCTCGCGCTTACAAGAAACGGACAGCCCATGAAGATATATGTGCCGAGTGAAGTAAGTGTTTCTGGAAGTGTCACATTCGTAATATGCTGGTCCACAAATGCTTTTTCTCCGATTGCGGTTATATTCGCCGGAATAATAAGCTCGGTTAGTCCGCCGTGTTCGTACATAAAGAATGCACGCTCTCCGATCTCGGTAAGAGTTGTCGGAAAGCTGACAGACTCCATATTTTTACATCGTTCAAAGTTACTCTTGCCGATAGCGGTAATGCCTTCGGAAATAACAAGTGAACGGATATTTTCATTCTCCCAGAACGGTGAATCACCAAGTTCATAATCATAGGTCACACCGGTACCATGAAGAAGCAGTTTTCCGTTCTCGTACAGTACATAGTGGATATGCTCGCCGCAGGTACCGATCTCAACGATACCGCCGATGATATCATCGACTTCGGTCTGAAGTGCCTCCACCTGATGACTGAGTTCTGCAATGGTCTGATTGTTCTCCTGAACCTCTGCGATAAGCTGAGCAAGCTGAGACTGCATATCCGTCACTTTACATTTACCGAGGATGCATTTGCAGTAGCCGCAGACATTCTTGTCCTCTCGATAATCGTACCAGTCACGCTCTGTAAGATCGGTAGCACCCGGATTCAGACGAACCGCATACATGAGCAGTCTTGTTTTATATTCATCTGTCGGCAGTGACGGCAGGCTCGGATTCTCCGCAGGCGTACCGGGCGTTATCTCAAGAGATACATTTCGTACTGATTCTCCGACATCAAGCAGAATTGCGATCGCCACATATCTGGGTAGGGATTCATCCTGATACTCTGTCAGGTCAATGGTGTAGCGGGAATCGTTGACGAAATAATGCCCATCGATCCACGCCTTACCAGTACCGAGAATTACTTTCAGACCACTGCTTGCCGCTGTCAGCCTGAACATCTGACCGTAGGTGTCGAGGATGCCATTGCAGATGATGCTGCCGAGATAATCACAGAAATTCTCCGCTGTATAGGTTCTGTCAAGCCCTTTTGAATTGAAAAAGCCGCATGAAAATGCCATAATATCATTCCTTTCTGAATGTCGGTGTAAGGCTTCTGCCGTTTTGGTCAAAAGCTTCGATCATGCCGATGAGCTGCACTTTCGGCTGGATCATGCCGAAACGCTTATGCTCTACGGTCACATAGTCACCGACATAATAATCACGGTTGTATACATACTGTGTGGAATCCGCCGCTATCTCTGATTCTGAGGCAGTTTTCGGATCAACCAGTTTCTCCGAGCCTCTTGTCTTCAGCAGTTCAATATACTTATCTACGGGAATAGGCACTGTTTCACCCTCAACTTGCTCTTCCTCGGAAATATCCTTTGCATCCACATATAGCTCGTAGCGGTCAAGATAGGTCGGCTCATCGCCAACACAATATGTGGTATGCTTGCGCTCTGAACCCTCACCATGTCCATAGATATAGGCGAAATTTCGCGTAATAGCTGAATCTGAAGCATAGGAGAATGAGAGCAGATTGCTGTAAGCATCGGAAAAGATGATGTGCGGCTCTGTATCCTGTGTCAGGCTGCGGTCAGTTCCCTCCGAGAGGTCAAGCACCATTTTGTATGTCTCACCAACGTCCTTTACAAGACGGATATTCGCTGTGCCGCCGATCTTATCGCAGATCGTATACATCCATTCCATCAGATTCGTGTATGAAACCTGCAAGGTTGCCGTCTGCTCCCAGCATGAGCCGGACACAGTTCCGAGGGAAAGCCCCGGAATTCGTCGGTTATCTTGCTGTATTGCATTCAATGTCACTGCATTGCGGACAATATCACTGTAAGCTGTATCAGCAGTGATAGAGAGTGTCGGATTGATGATACGCCTTTCCAGCAGACACATCAAAAATCTGCCTTTTACGGTCAGATAGTCGCCGTTCTCTACATCAGTGTCGATCTGCACGGACTCAATAATGCCGAAATGCAGGCTGTCATCATCTCTGCCGACAATGCGTCCGGTCTGAAAGATAGCGAGATTCTCCGGATTGGCTGCGATATACACCTCAAAACTGCCGCACTGGTAGTATTCAATATCCCACAGGAGCGAGGAAAAGCTGTCGCATACTGCTTCCAGTGTGATCGTCAGATTACTCTCATCTGCTTCCATCTTATACACTTCAATCTGCATATCACACCCCCAGATAAGCGTTCGTGTGAATGATAGTCACTCTCAGATTTTGCAGTCCTGTTCCACGGAGATAGAAACGGTTCTTTCCCTCACGCAGTGTCAGCCATGTTGAGCCGGAAACAAGGCGGTTGATGATATTGGTCTTGACACCGCCTCTGTCCAGTGTTACTGTCTTATGACCGGTCTTTGTTGTGACGGTAATGATGTCTCCTGCAAGAATCTCTCCTGTGATTTGCAGATATTCGTCCGTATCCGCGTTATACAATGTGGGAGAACGTGCATCTTCGAGGGCTTCTATCACAAGCGTGAAGCCGATCTCGTCACCGTCGTTGATGATCTCCATGATATTCTGCGTATTATATTTACCCAGCACAAACGGTTCTGGATTAGATTCTGTCGGAAACGGGAAAGTGAATGCACCCGTGATCTGGCTGTAATACGCCATGACAGATTCCGTAGAATACCAGTAGATATCCGGACAGAGAATAGAGATCTGCCCAGTGACAAGCTGCTCGAAGTTGCTGACTTCGCAGGTTTCCACATAGCCCTCAGTGAACACATCTATGCCTGCGGTCTTGTAGTAAACCTTGACATATCTGCTCGGTTTCACCACCTTGTAAAGCTGATGACGGCGCTTTTCTACGCCCACACCGCGCATTTCAAAATGGATGACCACATTCCTCTTCTCGATGAAGGCGTTATTAAGGTAGCTGCCGTCCATACCTGCATATGATGAGGTGCTGATCGTACCGGGCGGAGGCGATAATCCCTCTATCTGAGAGGTCATATATTGATTTGCTGTAGCCGTCATGTCGATTTGGTCACCGGCTGCATTTTCTAATATAAGGCTGAAAAACATGATATCGCCTCCTTGCATTTTCGGCTTATATATGGTATAATTACGTTAGGTGATAGAAATGAAAGATCATAATGAAAAAACGATTGATATGTTATTTGCTTCTGTAATAAACAAGATTAAAAAAGGCTTTTGCATCATTTTAAAAGATATAAAAAAAGAACATAGAACGCTATTTGCACTATTGTTCACCTCATCTATTTTAACATTAATATATAAACTTCTAATTTCCTTCCCATCTATTTTTCAATTGAATATAAACAAAATTCTATATCAATTTGTCTTAGCTGCCCTCTTGCTGATCTTTTTTTTATTTTTTCAAAAGAAAGATACATGTTCAAATAGAGTGCATATGAATTCAGTTATAAATAGAGTGATACTAGCTATCAAAAAAGAGAAGAGTATATTTCATAAGGTTTTGACCATTCTATTTACCTTTATTTCTTGTTTTCTTATGTTGATTATTGTTTTAACTCCATTATGGTATATTATATATGGGATAATAAATAAAGATGCAACCGTAATTGTGTTTAGTAATATTTTGTATCTTGCTGCCGTCGCTATATGTGAAGAAATGATGTTTAGAGGATTATTAGTTTCATTATTCTTCATACAGCGTTCAGAGAGAATAATTGCATCAAACTTTTGGAGTATAATTGTAACTTCAACTATGTTTGGATTAGCACATCTTCCGAAAGCAAGTACAGGTGCAGTTTTAAGTATTATTCTCATGGGCTTAATCTGTGGAACAATTCTCATAACTACACGAAAAATCGAATTATCCATCTTATTTCATTTTGAGTGGGATGTAATTATGACTGTAATGTGTGCAGCAAATAAGAATATAACAGTTGCAGCTAACGATTTTAACTCTGATGTACCATTCTCTGTTCTTGTATTAGTCTTTATTATAGCATTACTATTTTATTGGGTATATAAGACAGAAAAATGTAATGCACTTACCCATTCCTCCGTTTGATGAATAGATTTCCAACCATGACAACGATTTCGGACTTATTGGTCTGATTCAATGTGCGTCTGGTTTCATATCCACATGATCGCCGGCTGCATTCTCTAAAATAAAGCTGAAAAACATTATATCCCCACTTTGCAATTATACATTTAATGTGTTATAATATAAAGAAGATTGTTCTATAATCCAAATCATAAGGAGAATACATATGAATAGACATGACGGTTCAGAAACATGGCATAGGCTTCTTGAATGGGACAAGGGTCAAACTCCTGCTGAGAGATTAGCCGCTGTCATCCTTAATTTAGAGGGATTTCAAAACATTGATCCATCGCACCCATTAGGTGGACGTGATGAACTTAAAGATATGTTTCTGACATATAATGGTGCTAAATGGATAGGTGCTGTGTATTTTCCTCGTAGGCAACAATCATTCTCTACCATACAAAATAAATTTAAACATGATTTAGAAGGAGTAAAAGCCAACAATGCCCAGGGAATGGTGTTTTTTACAAATCAAGAGCTGACTTTAGGTGAGAGAAAAAAACTTCAAGAAAGTGCATCTGATATTGATGTACTAATATACCATTTGGAACGCATATCCACCATTTTAAATACTCCGCAAGCATATGGCATAAGAATGGAATATCTTGATATTGAGATGAGCAAAGATGAACAAATTGCATTTTTCTCCATGCAAACAAATAGTATTAATGACAGAATGAATGGTATGAATGATAGAATGATTGGCATGAATGATCTGCTACAAATGATAGCTCAAAAACTAGAAGAGAAAACACCACTTGAACTCCAAGTATTACAAGAAAGCGATGATGCAGAAAAAGGAGCATTTATTGATAAGCCAAGAAATTTAAGTGAAATCGCCGAAGCAATTGAGGAGTTTTGTGATAAAATATGGTTTGACCGACATTTGTCTCTTAGCTTTCGAGTTGAATCTGGTATAGAAACAGTAAATCCAGACATATGGGAAGGCGCATTAAAATCAGCACAACGCGTAATTGATAAATATGGTGAAGAAAATTTAGGACCTTATAGCGATTTCGAATGGGGTATGCTAAATGGAAAACTATCTGCATTACGATGGATATTGGGCGATGAATGGGATATGCTTGATACATGAAACTTTGGGGACAAGTCCTATGGCTTGCCCCCATTAACCTTTTACACATTCAGCGCATTCCGCGTCTGACGATAGATTTCCAGCCGTGACAGTGATTTCGGACTATTATTGGTCTGATTCACTGTGCGGCTGTTGTCGTTATTGTAGTTGTTTACAACTGTCGTACCGCCTGTGCCTGCCATTACACTTGCCACACCGGACATATCCACATTGAAGTCGGAATTCATCGCAATGGTCATAGCATCCGCAACACCGGAGATCGCCTTCTCAACATACTTTTTGCTCTTATTGATGCCGTCAGCAAGCCCCTTCATAAAGTCAGGCATCCAGGATTCAAATTCTGTCAGAGGCCCCTTATCAGGAACAGAGAAGTGCAGATAGTCGCTGATTGCCCGTGCTACATCCGCAACAGTGTTAATGAGATTGCCGAGCATATAGTTCAGACCGTTGATAAGGTTCTGCATGAGGTCACGTCCCCACGACCACGAGCTGTTGACCTTCTCCATGACCGCATCATATACAGCACCCATTGCATTTCTTACTGCATCACGGACGCCGCTGAGCCTATCATTGATGCCGTTCCGGATATTATCCCAGATAGACAGCACAGCGTCTTTTACCTGATTCATTGGATTTCTCACGATGTCGGGCATCGCGTTCCATACGGACTGCACCATGGATTTGATACCGTTCAGAGCAGTATTTACCACATCTTTCGCGGCATTCCAAGTAGTCGAGATCACATTTTTGATGTCAAGCTGTCCGGTATTGATGAGCGTTTTCATCGCTGTCCATACCGCAGTCACGATCTTTTTGATACCGTTCAGTGCTGTCTCAATAACAGATGCAGCCGCTTTCCATGTTGTGGTGATGACCTTTTTGATGCTGTCGAGCGCATTTTCAACCACGGAAACAATGGCCTTCCATCCGCCTGTGATGCCGTTTTTGATCTGCGACATTGTTGCATCATTTGCTGTATTTGCATTTGCCCAGACGTTCTTTACAGTATCAAAGACCTGTTCCATGAAGCCCTGCACTGCAGTGACAACATTGGACAGAGCATTTCTGATAACAGTGCTGATCGTTTCCGCAAGATTGCCTGCAAAGCCGTTGACTGCATCGCCTACAACATTTGCATTGGCATTGATACCGTCGGCAAGTCCCTGCATGAAGTCCGGCATCCAGCTCTCGAAATCAGCTAGAGGTCCCTCATCCGGCACCGAGAAGTGCAGGAAGGACTTGATCTTGTTTGCTACACCTTTTACTGCATCCGCTACCTTGCCGATACAGTTTTTGATACCGCTGACAATGTTGTTGATGATATCCGCGCCCCACTGAAATGCCTGTGAGCCGAGATTTTTAATGAAGTTTACTGCCGCATTGAAGCCGTTGACAATCGTATCCTTGATGGCTGTGATCTTTTCTGTGACCGCAGATTTTACACTGTTCCAGATATTGGAGACAGTGTTTTTTATTGCGTTCATGACAGTGCTGACTGTATTTTTGATGCCGTTCCAGATGTTGGATACCGTAGTGGAGATTGCATTAAGCACGGATGATATGAATCCGCTGATCGCGTTCCACACCGCAGATACGACCGCATGGATCGCATTCAGCGTATTGGTGATATGATTTTTGATGCTCTCCCAGATAGAGGAGATCACAGACCAGATGGCATTCAGAATACCGGAGATGAAGCCGGAGATCGCATTCCATACGGTAGAGATCACATTGGAAATGGTATCCATTACCGTGCTGACAGTTGTAGAAATCGCATTCCAAATCGTCTCGAAAAACGTCTTGATTGCTTCCAACACGATTGTCACAACAGCCTTGATGGTTTCCCATGTGGTCGTGATCTTTTCGTGAATCCAGTCCATAACACGGGAGATAATCACATGGATCGCTTCAAAAATCGTCTCAAACAGATACTTGAAAGCATCTAGCAGCGGCGAAATGAAGTCGTATATTGTCAGCCATACAGTTGTTATAACAGACCAGATCGCATTCAGAACAGTGGTGATTGCTGTATGAATCGCATTCCAGACAACCGTGATAACCGTCTTGATCAGGTTGATTTTCTCAGATACGCTGTTATAAATCGCCGTCCAGATACCGACAAAGAAATTCTTGATACCCGTCCAGATAGTTGTGAAAAAGTTCTTGATCGCATTGAGGACTGTGCTTACGAAGTTCTTTATACCGTTCCAGATGTTTACAAAAAAGTTCTTGATGCTCGTCCAGACGCCTACCCAGAAGTCTTTTACTTCACCAAGATTGGTGCCGAAAATACCGCAGATCATATTCAGCGCATTTTTCAGCGTATCCTTGATGAAATTCCATACAGCAGCAAAAATGCCCTTGATACCATCCCATACTCTGCTCCAGTCGCCGGTAAAGATGCCGAAAAAAATATCCAGAACACTAAGGATGATGTCTGTCACAGCCTTGAAGATATTTGCAATTTGCTGGAACTGCCCCTCGAAGATCGGCTTCAGGAACTTGCAGAGTCCGTCCCATACAGCCTTGATGACCTCGCTGATGTTTTTGAAGTCGAAGCCGAGAGCGTTGATACGGTCAACGATGCCCTGACAGAAGCCGGAAAAGATGCTCTTGATCTGCTCCCAGATCGCAGTGATCTTATTTCGGAAGTCCTCATTCGTGCGCCACAAATGCACAAAAGCCGCTACCAAAGCGGCAATGACCGCAATGACAGCGACTACGGGTGCGGATATACCGCCAATGGCTGCGCCGAAGGATGAAAAGGCGGCTTTTGCGCCTGCGATCATGGAAGGCAGGTTCGCTACAAGCTGCATCAGCTTGCCGATACCGACCATTGTTTTGCCGATAACAAGAAGCAGCGGTCCCAGTGCCGCCGCCACAAGTGCAATTTTCACGATAGTCTCCTTCGTTGCCGGAGACATTGCATTGAATTTATCAATTAGAGCCTGAATCTTGCTGACAATAGACCTGATCGCAGGCATCAGAATCTCACCGAAGCTGATTGCAAGCTCCTGCAACTGAGATTTCAGGATGGTCATCTGTCCGGCAAGGTTGTCCTGCATGGTGTCTGCCATGCCCTTTGCAGAGCCTTCACAGCCGTAAATAGCAGTAGAGAGCTTGTTGTAGTCCTCCTCGCTGGCATTGATAATTGCAAGCATACCTGCCATATTCTGTTTACCGAAGATAGCGGCTGCCGCTTGCATCTGCTCTGCCTGTGCAAGACCCTCTGTGGTCGTTGACAGTTCCGCAACGATATCATCAAAATCCCGGGCATTTCCCTCGGCGTCTGTCAGTTCCACATTGACCTTGCCCATTTTCTCACGAAGCATACCCATGATATCTCCGAGCGACCGCATATTGCCGTCTGCATCGGTCATGAGTGTATTTGCTCCGGCGATCTCTTTTGAGACACCTTCCTGTTCTTTGGCAAGCTCCTCTTGTGCACGGGCAAGTTTCAGTTGTGCTTTTTCGTAGTTATTGCTTGCAAGCTGTGCCTGCGAACTGCCCTCGCCGTACTTGCTGATCGCATCGTTTAGCTTGATTTGTGCATTATCCAGAGAGATCGTCGCATCCTCAACAGCGTGCTCTGCCTTCTCGACCTTCTCAAAGTCGATTTTCTGAATCGTTTCAGTGCTGATAAAACCGAGCTGCTGCATTGCCGCTGCCTGCTGTTTTGTCGGCTTTGTGAGGTTTACAAGGGCGTTTTTCAGACTGTTACCAGCCTGAGAGCCTTTGATACCAGAATTAGCCATAAGGCCGAGTGCAATAGACAGGTCTTCCGCAGATGCTCCCATAGAGCCGGCAATCGGTGCAACATACTTGAAGGATTCGCCCATGAGAGACACATTGGTGTTGGCATTTGAGGATGCTGCAGCAAGGATATCTGCAAAATGTGCAGAATCATCCGCGCTCATACCGAGTGCTGTCAGAGCGTCCGTGACAATATCCGATGTCGTTGCAAGGTCTTCACCGGAAGCGGCGGCAAGGTTCATAATACCCTCGACACCGTTCAGCATATCTTCGGTTTTCCATCCCGCCATTGCCATATAGTTCATGGCGTCAGCGGCTTCCGATGCGGAGAATTTTGTCTGACTGCCCATCTCACGGGCTTTTGCACGGAGAGCCTCTAAGTCCTCGCCGGTTGCACCGGATACAGCGGAAACCTTGCTCATGGAAGCATCGAAATCAGCAGTCGTTTTGACCGCGGCAGTTCCGATACCGAGAATCGGCACTGTTACATATTTTGTCAGGTTTGTGCCGACCGTTGCGATCTTATCGCCGACCTTTTCGATAGATACTCCCGCTTCACCGATCTTTACAAGTGCCGTCTGAGAATTTGCGGCTTCCTGCTGCAGATTTCGCAGTTCCTGTTCCGTATCAACAATTTCACGCTGAAGGGCGTCGTACTGCTCCGGGGGGATCGGATGACCGAATTCATCTGACACATCCTTTGCCTGCTGTTTCAAGCCGTTCAGTTCATCAGTTGTCTGCTTGATCTCATTCTGCAGGGCATCGTACTTCTCCCGCGAAATTTCACCGCGGGAAAGTTGCTCATCAGCAATGCGGCTCTGCTCCTTCAGTTCCCGGAGTTTTGTCTCAGTCTCACCGATCTTCTGCTTGATCGGATCGTATTTTGCCTTCCACGCGTCGTAATTATCTTTGGTTTTGGCGGCCTGTTCGCTGGCTTTTTTCAGCGTTTCGAGCTTATCACTGGTCGATGATACGGCATCGGCAAGCAATCGCTGTTTCTGCGACAGCAGTTCCGTATTGGTCGGGTCGAGCTTCAGCAGCTTTTCGACATCCTTGAGCTGCGTCTGCGTGTTTTTGATGTTCTTATTGACACCTTCAAGGGCTTTGCTGAGTTTCGTGGTATCGCCGCCGATCTCAACAGTAATACCCTTGATTCTGTTTGCCATGCGGTTTCACCTCCTCGTCAGGGTATAAAAAAGCACCTGCATAAAGCAAGTGCTCGGTATATATTCAACTTGAAAAGAGTATTATAGATCTTTATGCTCTTGAAAAACAAATTCTCCCTTAATATTCTTGTAGATATCCATTGCCGTGAACTTTTCTTTTTCACCGATTTGGACAACATATTTCATCTGTGTTGCCGGTGAACCGCTGAAACCGATTGCGATCTCCTGTGATGTTCCGCTTGCATTACCTGAATAGTACGTAAACAGACAAATCATTATGCCGGATTCTATTTGGCTATAATCGTATTCTTCTGCCTGAACATAAAGAAAGTGTCCCGCATACAATTTGTAGAAGCCCTTAAGACGCTTTTTTTCATCATATTCGATCTTATGATGATTGTCAAAAAGGTGACCGCTTTCAGAAAACTCAGCAGTCCAGATAGCACCGTTATATTTTACAAAATATATGTTAACACCCTTTTTCGCAGGCAAAGTATCAGAAGAAATGTAATTGAAGCGTTCAACTGCTAACGGATAGCCCTCACTATCGTAATAAGTTCTTTCATATATCTGACCGGGCTTCACTTTTTTGATTACTCTGCCGCCTTTATGTTTTCCGATGATATATTTTGTCATGTTGCTTGGAGAAGAGATTCCCAGATCACTGCCACAGGTGGATAGAACAGATCGACACTGATTTTGTTCAAACATTGTTCTGAAGTCAGCAAGATGTTTCTGTGCATACACATGAAAAGCGTCGCATTCGTCAGAAAACGAATTCCAGTATTCGTAAAGATCCATATTTGATTGCTCCTAAAAAGTAATCTTCTGTAAAACCATTATAGCATAGCAGAGAGGAAAAGTCAATCAGCGGCGGTGATGAAACGGACATACAAAAGCACCTGCTTTTCAGCAAGTGCTCAACTCAGAAATCTATATCATTCTCGGTGAAGCTTCTCTCGGATTGATTCTCCGTATTTCTTTAATGCTTCTGTGAAAGGCATTTCTGTTTTCATAGAAAACAGAAATCGAGGTTTTCGTTGCTGCAGGTTGTAGTTGATCTCCTCTCGCAGATGTTCAAGACGAATAATGATCTCATTATCCGCAGAAAACTTTCGTATCCTGCTTATCATCTGAGTTGCATTTACGAGATCCAGTACAAGTATGCCGTAATAAAATCCGATTCCAAATGAAAACGCAAGATTTTGTGAGAGCCATTCCAAAGCATCTAATATATGCGGATGCACAAGGAAATAGTATAATGCACTGAGTATCATCCAGTAAAATGAATACTGCGGGCAAATAATACCCTGAATGTTTCCCCAGCATTTCGTATAGTCCCATAGTCTGATGTGTTCAACAGAGATCATGACTCGACCAACAACATATTCAAGCGCAGTGATGGCAATAGCCATTAGTATAAACAGAAGCAGTTTTTGTTTCCAGACCTCATTTGCAGATAAATATGACTCCATACGAGCCATTGAGTACAAAATGCATAGGCTGAATCCATACAGCGGCAGGCACGGACCTGTAAGAAATCCGGGGTTAACCCAATGTTTCTGTGAAACAAAGCGCCGATATATTACTTCGATTCCCCAGCCTACTGTACCTCCGACTGCGAATAAGAACGTCAGTATAATGAAGCGATTCATATTTTCTCCGATCAATACAGTGATCAAGCTGTTTGAAGCTTTTTGTGTGTGGTCTTACTGTACAAGGAATTATACAGTTTTATGATATTGCCGATCAAAACCGCTGCAATGATACTTCCTTCCCGCACGCCTTCCAGTTTTCCAACGAAAATAAAGCAAATTGCAGCAGCAATTACAATATACAGAACATCAAAAAAGATCTTGATGTTCTCATATTTAATGCCTTTCACTTCACTGATCGCACGGTTCATTGCTTCTCCGGGTAGCATTGCGACACCGCCTTTGAACTGAATCCAGATGCCGAACCCAAGAACAAAACAGCTCAGGATCATCAACGCAAACTGCATGATGTAGTTGTTCGCTTGCAGTCCGCTGATGAGCTTACAGGAAAAGTCGGTCAGATAGCCGTACACAAATGCGAGTACCGTTTGAATGATGATTTCTACCGGCTTGCATTTCTTGCGCAACAGTGCAATCTGCACAGCGATCTGCAGCACGCTCCACATATTCAGCCACCAGCCAAATGTCAGTGCGTGGTTGACAAGCGATACCGAATACGGAACGGATGCTACAGGAGATGTTCCCAGACCGGCTTTTGTCGATAGTGCAACGCCCATAGATGCAATGAAAAGCCCAATGAGGAACAATGTGTAGTTTTTTATTACTTGTCTCAATAGATGCGCCTTCTTTCAATAATACAATATTATTATAGCACATCAAACTGAAAAAGTAAAGGCATCAGACTTTTTTGAATAGCCGCGCCAGTGATTCTGTCAGGCATTTATGTTTCATTTTTCGCGGCTCAAAGCCGATCACATCGAAGAACAGGTGCATCACAGCACCGCCGAAAAATACAGAAATGAGTGTACCAATACCAACCGAGCCGCCGAGTAACCACCCAGCAAATGTGATAACTGCCCACAGTAGTATCTCAACCACCCCGATCGGTATCTTCGGCATTCGTTTCCCGATAGCAATCAGCAGCCCGTCCTTCGGACCACAGCCCTGTTCTGCTGACATATACAGATACATTCCGAGTGAGATAAACAGAAATCCGAACAGCATCAGTACGATACCCAGCCAAATGCTGTGATTCTCAGGATATGGGGAATAATCGTTCAATAGCTGTGTCAGGTTCCCGGTTATAACAGCATCCAGTATTGTCGCAAACCCGATACGCTCCAAGAAAAGAAGCTGTATCAGAACCGCAGTCACAGAGATCAGCACCATAGAACTGCCGTAGTTCAGCGGTGTATGCTGTGCGATACCCATGCCGAGGCAGTCCCAAGGTGCCAGACCAATGTTTGCGGCTATCGTCAGATGCACACCGAAGGAGTAAACGGCAAGCCCGAATAAGATCCGCAGCCAGCCGGAAACGATGTGCTTTTTAGAAGGCA
>Ga0256404_1008395_pt1 | contig 15549 bp, 14 predicted proteins | sample RumenRJG_01DNA_FD_185990 | JGI IMG/M metagenome (GOLD analysis project Ga0256404, IMG submission 185990) | Bovine rumen microbial communities from Lethbridge, Alberta, Canada - RJG_01 | ecosystem: Host-associated > Mammals > Digestive system > Stomach > Rumen | place: Canada: Alberta | collected...
TCGGCAAGCAGCTGATTTCCGTTCACGTAAACCACGGCCTTCTTCGCAAAGGCGAGCCCGAGCAGGTCATCAGAGTTTTCCGCGACGAGATGAACGCGAACCTCATCTATGTCGACGCGGTAGACCGCTTCCTTGACAAACTCGCAGGCGTCTCCGATCCCGAAGAGAAGAGACACATCATCGGCGAGGAGTTCATCGACGTATTCGCTGACGAAGCCAGAAAGCTCGACGGCGTGAAGTTCCTGGCACAGGGAACCATCTGGCCCGACATTCTCGAGAGCGAAGCCGGCATCAAGGCGCACCACAACGCAGGCGGCCTTCCGGAAGACATCGCTTCCCGTTTCGAGCTCGTTGAGCCCGTCAAGATCCTCTTCAAGGACGAAGTCCGTATGGTTGGCAGAGAGCTCGGCCTTCCCGCCAGCATGGTTGACCGCCAGCCCTTCCCGGGCCCCGGCCTCGGCGTACGCTGCCCCGGCGCGATCACCCGCGACAGACTCGAAGCAGTCCGCGAATCCGACGCGATCCTTCGCGAAGAGTTCGCCAAGAACGGTCTCGAGGGCAAAGTATGGCAGTACTTCACCGTCGTTCCGGACTTCAAGTCCACCGGCGTCAAGAACGGCAAGCGCACCTTCGACTGGCCTTGCATCATCCGTGCCATCAACACCACCGATGTCATGGAAGTCACCGTCGAGCACCTGCCTGACGAGCTGATCGACCACCTCGTTCAGCGTATCATCACAGAGGTCCCCGGCATAAATCGTGTTCTTTACGATTTCACGCCTAAGCCGCCGGCAACTGTAGAGTATGAGTGATTGCAGAAACCCCGGAAAGCCTTTATTTATGGGCTTTCCGGGGTCCTTTAATGCTCTCTTGACCATACATTGACAATAAAAACCGACAAATATTATAAAATTATCAAGGGGATTAGAAATGAAAATGTCGGGATTTGTGACTAATGAGTAATCTATAGAAAGGTGGTCTTTCTTCTTTTGGTCATGATCGCAGTTCCTCCTGTTTCGGAAGCCTTCGGCTATTCATGATCATCACACTTTTAAAATCTATTTGCGCAGTTGCATTTCTGACCGAATGATTAATCCTGAACGGCGAATTGGCATCGTTTTGGAATTAAGTTTGGCAGAATCCCCGGTCTTTGATCCTTCTATATCGAAGGTTCCATATAGCCTTATCCAGTCTTTGAGCGATTGCTGTGCGATTTCATGGATTTGACTTAATTCGCGTAAACCATATTACAGTCTGATACTCCAAGAGAATCTTTGTTTTTTCATCATACGTATACTTGTGTTTAAAAGAAGAAATGCCCCCTTTCTGGCAACAAGCTTTTACTGTTTCGCTTGTTTACCTGGGAGGGAGCATATCATTTGTTTTAATGATTAGAGATTAAACTTAATCGGCGTGATTTAGCAAAGTGGCATTAACGTGCAAACTATCTAATGCATTTATTAAAGCCTCACGAACTTGTTCATATGCGTCGATGGCTTCGTTGGCTAAGACGGCAAAGTCATAAGCTTCGGTTTTTGCATCACCGTATGCTAGGGTGAGCACCATTGCTCGTTGAGTAGGGTTCGCATTATACAAATCCATGAGGAGATGTAAATCTTTTTTGTTGCGAAACGTGTAAGTCGACTCCCAATTTTGGACTGTATTTCTCGTTACACCTATTTTCTGCGCCACTTCTTCTTGTGTCATGCCAGCATCAACCCTTAAATGTTTCAAAATACCCATTATTTATCCTTTCTTGGCTGAGTGATAGTGTCATAACATATATGTCCGAAAAGCGAAATTATAATAAAAAGAAGGAAATGAGTTGGTTGGCTCGATTATTTGTTGAACTATCAAGAATAATAAAGCTATCAAGCAACTAATATCTTTCTTGCTTGCTGAGTGCAAGAGATTACTTAAATAGCATTGTCACTAGTACTGATTAATCTGGAATTAATAAAGGTTAATAATGAGTAGGCAAAGTTTGCCAATATGGAAAGATTATTTAAAATTTCAAATTGGCAGGAATTAAATGCGAAAAATGAGATTATTAAGATGTGGGAGGTCGATTAGATGTATCATTCCTGCTAATACTGTACGAGGTGACAAATAATGAGTATTTTTAAAGCTTTGGTTAATGGTATACCAGTATATGCTAACCAAGGAGAGGAGTTGCGCAATAAAGACGTTGTATGCAAGGATTGTGGAGCACATATGCATCCTCAAAAATACCCTGGAAGAAAGGAGTATTATTTTTCCTTGAATCCCTTTAACGAACATACGCAGGAGGCTTGTTTAAGATACTCGGGTAAGGTTAATGCGCCTGTTATTATAAACACTACCCCTGAAGAATTAATCACCGCTTTCTGCACTCCGACAAAAAAGAGAGTTGGAGGAACTAAAGAAGTCGAGGAAGGAGAGACGGAAGAAGTCGAGGAAGGAGAAACGGAAGAAGTCGATACGAACGATAATAATTTCAAACCTAGAAAACTGACGAGGCTTAAACAAATTCTTTTAGCTGCCTTTTTTAATGAAAACCCATTCCACTTGACTTATGAAAATGAAAAATATAGGTTCATCGACTACGTCATTTTCGCGAAATGGGCCTGCATTATATGGAAAGACAAACGCTCGGTTATTATTGGACCCCGGGTCATAGATGCTAGGTGGATCGGAAGCTTTCAATATAAAGGGAATCTTATAAAAATAATTACAGATAAAATGAAAGCTACAAAAGAAATATGGCTAACTACTTACTGGAAAGGCTCCGATGGAAAGTATGTAAACGTCAGGTTTTGTCTGGATTGTAATGATTGCTTTGGCGATGTAAAACGTAAAATTTTTGATACGGCGGTACGCGACAATGGAACCGTATACGATTTTGTTCCCAAAGAAGATCCGTTAGAATTGTTAGTCGCTGGAAAATATGGACAGATGTCAAGAGATCAATGTGGCGAAAAGTGTCCATTAAAAGCATCAAAAGAACAGAATGACGAAAAGAAAACTACATTTTGCGATAATTGCCTCGCCGCCTACTGGTGCAAAATAGTAACCCCTAAACAAATAGTCTTGTTTACGGCGGCTGACCGAAAGGGGTCTCGATGAATGAGTTTACTGTAACACCGATTAAGCAGCCAATTAATGGCACAATCAGTGAGGCTATTAATTCGTATGAAGCAAAGGGAGTTCCGCTCAGTCAACTATTAACAGATTTCAACGATGTAATTACAAATCCAGATTTGCTCAAAACAGCAGTGAACCCATGGGAGAGCATAAATAAGAAAAAGGGAGTATCTGTTGTATGTAGTGTGAGCGCGTTGGAGACAAAGTTCATTTTTTCCGCTATGAGCTTATACAAACAACGCCCCATTTCGGTCATAAAAAGCATATACTACCGTAATAATATGCGTAATGATTCGGCGCTTGAACGAATTTTTCTGGGAATTATTTTTGAAGAAATTCCGATTAATAAGAATCTCCTAATAATCAACCCAAGTCCATTTGTTGTTGAAGCTGTTGAGAAGATCCGAAAAGGACAAAGCTTCGCTGTTATAGATGAAACAATGGCAAGCTTATATTCTAAACAGTATAAGCACTCAAGATTCGTGCCTATCGATAGTATTAATAGTATTACTGGTGAAGACGTTGCGATTATCTTCACAAATTGCATTGACGAAAAATCACTTCAGAAGACCGTGGAGTATATAGGATTTGCTTCGGTAGAAAGAATATACGGTATCTTCCAAATCAGAATGCTAAACAACAAAAACTCATTATTCTGGAGAGCATTATTAGAAGGTCACTATAAAATTAACAATATTATTATTGTCCCGAAAGAAGTATCTAAATCTAGCCCTAAAAATAAGTGTCTGATATGGATACAAGGGAATTCGAAAAAAACGGAAGTAGTTATCCAAAAAATGGATTATGATGACCGCAGAAAGATGGTCAGTTTGGATGGTAAAAAGCAAGTTGTAAGCTACGAAGACTTGATTGGGTGTAAGACACTCAATTTATTGTGGAAACGAAGTTCAATTAAAAGGAAAGAAAAGAAAAAGGAATACGCGAAATTTGAACTATACGCTTTCAGCCAAGAAATCCAGATATCGTATGCAATATATCATGATAAAACAGGCAGTTATGCAAAAGCGTATTATGCAGCAACAAAACTAACGCACCAGCCAACAGTTCGGGGGAAAGCACTAACACCAAGAACAGAGAGAGGACTACATGCTAAGTCCGAAGATCTGGTTATTGAGGCTTTGAAAAAAATACCGTATAACAAAACAATGGCTGAAGCAATAATAGACGATATTACTATTAATTACCTTGATATGGGTATTCCAGTATCACTTAAAACATTGTGGTTTTGCCTTCGAGGCATGCTGCAAAAGAATGTGTCATATGACGATGCTGCTATGATAGAGATGTTTACTAATAATACCATCTCAGATTTATATCCAGATAGAGACACAGGAGATGCATTCAGGCGAGCAGTCGAAGAGCAGCTTGAAGAGGGGGAAGATGTTAAAGAACTGAAACTACTAAAAATGCTAAATTTAATAATTTCTGAGGCTATTAACAAAGGATATCTGCATGAAAACAGAATCTTGCCTCTTATCCCAGTTGCACAGAATAGAGCAACAAAGCGTCAAAAGGAAGTAAGACAGGCATTAACTAAACGGAGCTTTGAAGGTGTTGAAGAAAGAAAGATAATGGAATACCTAATGCCATTTTATACTAAGTCAAGCACCTTTCTCGCAGTTGTTATCAGATTAATGACAGGTATTTCAATCCGAGAAGCATGCGGCCTACTATGGAGTGATTTTCAATATGATAAAACACTGAATATCTTTAGGCTGTCTATTACTAAATTTGTGGATTCAAATGCAAAGATTATCCATCATGTCATGAACGACAACTGGGAAAAATATAGAGTTCTACCGATTTCATTTCTATTAGGGGAAATGATTATGGCTAGAAAAAAATATCTTAATAAAGAAGGACTGGATGACGAAGTACTTGAGGAATATCCGATTATTCTACATCGAGAAGACTTAAGCCGTATACGAAAGGGATATCGACCTATATATTGTAAACCTTCAACCGTGGCAGAAAAATGTAGAGAAGCAGTGAAAGCGGCAGAAATACCACAGTTGCAGATCATTTTACCCGATGGAGATGGAAATGAGTTAGAAACCGATTTGAATAGTTATGGCGGGGACATTTTTCGGTCAAACTTTCGTGATAAAGCCCTCAATGTGGCTGGATTTGAACTCGACGAAATGAATTATTATTTGGGCATTAAGCGGCCGGATACTTTTTCACAACATTATTGCGACTATACCAACCAGTACGTGCAACTCCAGATGGCACGAAAGCTGGACCGTTGGGCAGAACGCTATGAATTTGGAATAAAAACAGAATATAGCGGAATGAGTACCACAAGGACTATTAATGGAATAGGTGATAGCGTCCCGTGTGCGGAGATTGAGATTGACAAAAATGATGCTGAAAATGATGCCATTACAATTCGAGTAGAAACCATGCACGGGTTTAATGTGTCAGTAGCTACTTATAAACGGAGGATCAATGATGCGTAGACCATTAATATCCGATCAATGGGCACGAGAGTATCACTCAGATGAGTCATCAGGTTTTCGGGACGGAATAATGATTACTCCCTTGACCTTTTGTGGAGCATTGGAAGATTTGTACCGCGGCATAGCTCGACATTGGAACGACGCGACTAGGAAAAAATATGATCGCGATTACAACAATGTGATTCTGCCACATATAGAAAACCATAATTCTAGGATAATATCATCATATGCAATTAAAGACTGCGAAAATATACTTCTCAGGATACAAGAAGATGGATATGACAACAAAGGGGTGAAAACCGAATATTCTGAAAGTGCGTTGAATCATTTTAAATATCTGATATACTCGGTGTTTTATTATGCTTCGTTGGCAGGGTATTGTCACGATTTCTTGTGGGGGACAAAATTCGAGATTAATGTTGAGAGAGAAGCGCTTGCTGTTCGATCGAAGACATTGATTAAAAAATCACTATCTATTGATCAGGAAAAGAAGCTTATTTCTATTATAATGGAATCTCTAAAAGAAAATGGAAGACTTATTGCGTTGCTATTGATGTTTGTACTGGGACTTCGCGATGGGGAAGCGTGCGGGTTGGATTTCGGCGATATTTATGAGCTGCCTTATTATAAAGGCTGTTACGTCGCTGTTATCAAGCAATCAACTATCCCAGACACAAATAAACTGCAGTCCAGCGGCAAAACATGGAACACGGGCAGAAGGATACCAATTCCAAAGAAGATTGTGGATTTTTTACTGGAGCGCAAGGCTATAGTTGAGAGAATTGTTAAGGATAACGCTCTTGAAATGGATATAAACAGGTTGCCGGTTGCCGCAGACTGTGACCTGTATCACGATTTGCCGGATATCGGGAAAAGACTAAAAGCAGACGATGTAACGGAAGAGGCAAGAAGTGTTTTTAAGCAGGCTGGCATAGATTCTGAAGTGTTAGCTTCTTTGGAAATTGAAATGGAGGAAGAAAGCGCCCGATTAGAGATCAGCGAAAGTAATGTAACAGCCTATCTGCTGCGCCGTAATTTTGCGACTCACCTTAAAATACTTGGGTTGGATTACCCAGATATCCAGTATTTATTAGGTCACTGCATCGACGATCCATATATCAACAGGCCGGACTATACCGATGGCAAGCTGTATCAATTGGGCAAGCACATGGCGTATCGGCCGTTGGTTAATTACAATGCTGATGATCATGTTAAATTGCCCGGTTTTTGCGAAGAACAATTCTCTGGGAGAAAAACCATAAGTATAGATAGCGACACGGAATGTGTCAGTGTTAGGATTCACGCATTAGAAAAAAATGACGTGCTGAAGATTAAGGTAAATCCAGATAACCTAGAGGGGATTGCCTATACGATACGAAACGGCTATAAATCGTATGAACCGCGCAGGACTATCAATATTCTACAAAAGTACATAGACGACTATGACTATATGAATTGAGGCTGTGATACTATCATACAAGAAAAAGCCATGTCCTATGCTAAACTGAACAGCATATGATATGGCTTCTTGCGTTATGGAGTTGAATTCTGAAGGATATTCAGATACCCACCGTTATACTTGACCTTAGCGCCTGCAGAATCTTGTGTGATGGCATTGTTTTGCATGAGATCATCAATAGTTGTCAGCTGAGCTTCCAGATCATCGATCATGTGAACAATCATTGCATATACAGTGCGCGGGTTTTCTCCATATTCACCGTGGTGCTGGAGCAATACACTGCAGATCATATAGAAGAATTCTTCGTCATAAATGAGTATTCCGGCGGAGTTTCCCGCACCTGTCCGATGTGAGGAAATCACCATTCCGGTCTGAAGGAAATCGCAATTCTTGCCAGGAAATCGGCCTCATATAATTGAATTATGCACCATTGGTGTAAATTCATTTATAAGGAGGTCGAAATATGACCAAGTACCGCGAAATCCTTCGGCTTACAGCCTTAGGACTATCACAGCGAGATATCTGCAGCAGCGCAGGTGTCTCACAGAAAACTGTTTCTAAAGTTCAGAAACGAGCCCGAGAGTTACATATTGAATGGCCGTTGGATGAATCCGTAACGGACATTATCTTGGGCAAAAAACTATTCCCCAATGAAGCCGTGCAGACCGAACGAAGGATGCCGGACTTCGAGTACGTGCGCAAAGAATTACTGCGCAACAGTGTCACCAAGAAACTCCTGTGGATAGAGTATCTTGAAGAATGCCGTCAGGCGGGCGATGAACCGCTGATGTATTCTCAGTTCTGTCACTATATACAGCAGGATGAGGAAAAGCGCCGTGCAACAATGCATGTTCCCCGAAAGCCAGGTGAACAGGTTGAGGTCGACTGGGCTGGAGATCCTGCACAGATAATCGACCCTGACACAGGTGAGATCACAAAAGCGTGGATCTTCATAGGAGTAATGACGTACAGCCAGTATACCTATGCGGAGGCCTTCGTCAATCAGCAGGAAGCTGCATGGATCAAAGCACATGTACATATGTACGAGTACTTTGGCGGAGTTGCCCGGGTCCTTGTACCTGACAATGCTTCTACTGCTGTAGATCACAAGGATTACGACTGGTACTCACCTAAACTGATCCGTGTCTATCACGAGATGGCTGAGCACTATAATACCGCTATAGTTCCGGCCAGGATACGCAAACCTAAGGACAAGCCTAATGCTGAAGGATCTGTCAGGCATGTATCTACCTGGATCACTGCGGCCTTAAGGAACGAGCAGTTTTTCTCTATTGAAGAGCTTAACCAGGCTATCAGGAGAAAACTAAAAGCTCTCAATTCTCACACCTTCCAAAAGAAGGAAGGCAGCAGAATCAGCCTTTTTCTTGGGGAAGAAAAGCCATTACTGATGCCGCTGCCTGCTACCCGGTTCGAACTGGCCGCCTGGAAACAGGCTACTGTCCAGTTCAACTATCACATTTCTGTAGAAAAAATGTTTTACTCCGTGCCCTTTCAGTATATCAGAGAAAGGGTGGATGTGCGGCTAACAGATACAACGGTAGAAGTATTTTTGAAAAATGAACGTATCGCTTCACACAGACGTCTGACAGGACGTCCCGGTCAATACTCAACGGTCAAGGCCCATATGCCTGCAGATCACCAGAGATATCTTGAGTGGGACGGCGACCGTTTTAGGCGCTGGGCGAAGGAGGTTGGCCCCAATACATACCAGGTAATCAATTCAATACTTACTTCCGGAAGGATCGAGCAACAGACATATCGCGCCTGCATGGGAGTAATGCGGCTCGCAGATAAGCACTCCAAGTTCAAACTTGAAATTGTCTGCAAAAAAGCATTACAGTTCACTGCTTCTCCCAGTTACAAAGGCATCAAAAACCTGTTCGCAACGATGAAGCCCGAAGACTTCGCTTCTGATAAAGACCCAAGAGATGAATCTGAAAAGAAGAATCCTTACAGTCTTACCCGAGGGGCTAAATACTACGGAGGTAATAGAAATGCTGACTAATACGACCATAGATAAACTCATTGAAATGAAGCTTACTGCGATGGCAGATGCTCTCAGGGTTCAGCTGGATGATCCTAAGATGAACGGTGTAAGTTTCGAAGACCGTTTCGGTATGCTTGTCGACATTGAGTATTCGAAGCGAAAGGACAACCGGCTCAAGAGGCTGATAAAGCAAGCAGAGTTCGAACAGCCTGACGCAACGATAGCAGGTATCAATTACAGAGCTGGCCGAAAGCTGAACCGGGACCTTATAGAGCGGCTCTCTACCTGCGAGTACATTTCGGAATATCGCAACATATTCGTTATCGGTGCTGCCGGAAGCGGCAAGACATATCTTGCCTGTGCTTTCGGCCTGGCAGCATGTATGCATTATTACAAAGTAAAATTCATACGGTTGCCTGACCTCCTGATAGAACTGCTTCCTCTTGTTGGTACCGATGCCTTTGCTAAGGCTACCAAGAAATACACGAATCCAAAACTGCTGATCATAGATGAATGGCTGCTTACACCACTCAACGATGAAGAAGCCAAAGTGGTCTTCGAAGTAATCCATAAACGAAGGAAAAAGTCATCCACTATATTCTGCTCACAATTCCTTGACGAAGGATGGTACGACCGTATCGGCAGCACTGACAGCCCCCTTGCGGACTCAATCATGGACCGGATCAAATACGATTCCTACAAAATCAAAATCTCAGCTACCGACCCTGACCATGACAGATCCATGCGTGAAGTATATGGGCTCCGCCCTAATGAAGCAGAGTAAAGCGAATTTACGATGCGTCTGCCAGGAGGCTTAAAGCCTCCTGGCGGCTTCGCCGCCCTTGGGTGATAGTACATGCATGATTTCCTGTCGCCGGACAGGTGATTTCCGTTTCATCGGACAGGCGCTTTCAGCGCCCAAGAATAACCAATAAAGATCGACGATCAACTTTTTGTATTGCAAAAGATGTTCTAAGCCGAGTCCTCTGTGTGTTAAGAACGAATACTTTTGGTACACGCCATCGTGCATTTCATAGATCTTCCCCACATCGTGAAGGGCAAGGCTGATCACCATGAGATCATTGACTTTGGAATCTTCTAAAAATGAATAGGCTTTCTTAATTCCATTATAAAGCTGTATACATTTGGTAGTATGTGCGAGTAGTCCGGTCGCACAATTATCGTGGTGTGAGTATGCGGCATATTCTTTTACAATCCGCTGGCTCACCGCATCATTATAGTCCATATGAAATACTGCCCGAATCACGGAAATGGCACTGTCTGTGATACCGCTTGTATTCAGAGCAGAAACGAATTCCGCAGCCTTTTCTTTTGCAGAGTATTTATGATAAATGAATGAATCAGGATTAAAACCATCTGCATCTTTTATACTGCTGATGACAAGTCCATATTTTGAAAGAGAATAACTGATCCATACGACGTGCGGTCTCACATCCGGAGAAAGCTGATCAAAATATTCATATGCTGATGAATTGTTCCATACGTTAAACTTGACTTCATCGATATTGGCTATAGTCCCGGTGTACTTCGGCTTACCGGAATTCGTGGATCCCTGGGCAAAGTTTTTTAGAAGAACGATCCCTTCTCCTCGATATTCGGGAGGAGAGCCGCCCGTATCAGCAGCTCTCTGAATTTCGAGTAATTTATTATTTACGTTGGCAATGTTGATCAAACCCTGGTTAGTCATTTTCAGTATCTCCTTCATTTGCGGTATTTACTGGTGGTAAGTGCTTCCCGGGAGGAGAATCCTTCAAACCATCATAGATTCGGGCAACCAGATTAATTGTATCCAACAGCATGTCATCAATCTCAGCTGTTGTCTGCAGACGGAGTAATGCTTCGCATAGCCGTTTCATTTCTAACTTCAGTGCTTTATGGACTCTCGGATTGCCGACCACTACAACGTCTTTATTCATGAGTTTCTTGATGATATAGTCTTGTTTTGTCATACCGGCTAGTGATACGGCTTCATCGATTGCCCTGTATTCTTCATCAGATACTCTGAAAGCGATTGTCTTTGACCGCCACCTGCCGTGGCGGTCCCTGTTCTTAGCTGACATATTAATCCTCCATAGTTTCTTCAGTGAGCGCGTTGAGCCTGTTCATCATTTCCTTTTGTGTTGAAGGAAACATGTGCGCATACCGCAAGGTAATCGTGATACTCTCATGGCCAACCCGCTTAGCTATATCAACTGCACTAAAGCCGAGGCTGATCAGCAATGAAATATGAGAATGGCGAAGGTCATGTATGCGAATTCTTTTTACACCGGCACGTTTTGAACCGCGGGTCATTGCTTTATGCAGGGAATACTTGGTAGTCGCAAATGCACGTGTGCTTTTTTTGTCATAACACACTTCAAAATAGTCTTTCATTTCATCACAGAGTCGGTCGGGCATATTTACTATGCGGTTACCCTTGGAAGTTTTGGGTGGACCAATGATTTCTTCACCTTTGACGACCTGATAGGTCTTAGTGATAGATATTGTCTTATTAACGAAATCAAAATCATCAAATGTCAGAGCAAGCAGCTCGCCTTCACGTATTCCGGTCCAATAGAGAACTTCGAAACAATAATAGTAAAGCGGCTCCTCCATAATTGCTTCTGCGAAAAGCAGGTATTCATCTAATGTCCAGAACTGCATTTCTTCAGCATTGCTAATACCAATACTGCCTGCTTTCATAACCGGGTTTTCGCTCAATTCGTAGTACTTGGTTGCGAAGTTCATTATGGCGCTCATTTGGCTGTGTATTGACCGAAGATAAGTCTTAGAGTAAGGTTTTCCTGTCTGAGGATTTCTGTATTTCAGAAGTTCATTCTGCCATTTCACAATATCTTTGGGCTTGATTTCTGTCACTTTCAGATTTTTGAAATAGGGAAGGATTTTGGTGTCGATAATGTGATCCTTGCTCGCAGTTGTACTAACACGGATTCGCGGATAGCGGTCTTCGCGGTACAATGCAATGAATTCCTCAAAGGTCATGTCAGGATTGCCGGCAACACGAAGTTTGAATTCGCGTTCATATTCGACCGCCTCCCGCTTGGTGGAGAAGCCTCTCTTTGTGGTGTAGTGGGTTTCACCTTTCCAGTTCTTATAATTAAACTTGGCATACCACGTATTATTCTTTTTATGTTAGCGGCAGGCGATATTCGCCATTCCGCGCCAGCTTAAATTGACCAATTACAGTCAACATAAAAAAGCCATTACAATTAGTTCTTCAACTCCTAGAATGATGTTAGCCAATGCATCATGAAAGGAGAATAATGCGCGAAGATACCAACCGTAATGACTTACAAGAAATCATAACACAAGCCATCGAGGAGATAAAGAACGAACAAGGAGACAACTTCGATCTCCAGAAGATCAACCTCGCTGAGCTCAGTCGCAGGACAAACATATCCCGCAGTAAACTTCGTCGCCTGAAGAAAAATGGTTTTGAGGTCAAGCCTCATGCCAGCACCGGCAGAAAAGCCAGAGAGACTGTTCTGTCTGGCTATACCGGTGTCATCGATGACCTGCTCAGACACGGAGTGACCAACTCCGAAGTGTGTTACAGCAGGATCTATGAACTGGGTTATGCCGGCGGCAAAACCACTATCAAGAATTATATTAAGAAGCACAGATACCTTGTCCCTGCGCCCCGTCAGATGGTCGCACCTCAGGGGAACCGAGGCCGCAGGTATTCAACTGGTCCGGGTGAATCTTTCCAGATGGACTGGGGATTTGTTCACGTTGAGACTGACAGTGGTGCAGTCTACCGGGCCGCATGCTTTGCTATGATCTGCCACCATTGTGGGCAGAGGTACGTTGAATTCTTCCCGAATGCCAAGCAGGAAAACCTCTTCATCGGCATGCTGCATTCCTTTGCGTATATGGGGGTTCCCAGGTATGTCCTGACAGATAACATGAAGAGCGTTGTTATCCGGCGTGATGAGGAAGGACATCCTATCTGGCAGAAGGACTATGAAGCGTTCATGAAATCAGTGGGCTTCAAGACAAAGCTGTGCAAGCCAAGGCATCCTTTTACAAAAGGAGCCGTGGAACGGCTAATCCGCTTTGTTAAAGAGAACTTCCTTGCTGCAAGGACGTTCAGCAATGTCACAGACTTAAACTATGAAGCCCTTCGCTGGTGCAGGGAGCAGAACAGTTCTTATCACAGGGCGATCGACTGCATTCCCAGCAATGAACACAGCCTTCACTGTATGTCTGTTGCCCGGGTTCTCACTATGACACAGGAACTCTATTTCTATCTTTGTCCGGAAAGAAAGATATCTTTCGACGGTTTTATAAACTATGAAGGACGAAGATTCGGAGTCCCCTATGAATACACACAGAAAACCTGCCGTGTGCGGCGTGATTATTTTACCCTGTATATTTACTCAGCTGACCTGAGCAGGGTGCTCGCCAAGCACGACGTAACCTGGAGCAGGCGCGACAGCTTCTGTAAAGACCAATACGTTTCAATACAGCCGGAAGAACTTCCTTCAGCGCCTGTCAGGATACAGATCAGACAGGTGGAACCTCCTGAGACGAATACAGCATTCGACAAGTTCAACTTTGAGGAGGGACTGTGGAATGAATAAAACCGTATTCGAAGTTATCCAGGAAAACGCTGAGGCATTGAAACTGGATCTGTCCGAAAAAGAGCTGGCAGTCTTTGCCGACGACCATGAACTGACACCTGAACAGCTGGAATCCATCAAAGAATTGTTCAATTACCTTGCAAGGAAGAAGCAGGACAAGATAATCAGCACTCTTCTCAGGCTGAGCAGGCTTCCGGATAAACAGCCTAAAACATTTGATAACTTTGATTTCTCCCACCTTCGTGGGAAGCAGGTTGACCGCCTGAAATCCCTCCAGTCATTGTCTCCGGTTTATTCGCATAAGAATCTGGCCTTCATAGGTCCACAGGGTGTCGGAAAGACTCATCTGGCGATGGCTTTCGGGTATGAATGCTGCCAGAAGGGAATGAAAACATATTTCCTTAAGGCGACTGAACTGAACCAGAAGTTTACTGAAGCCCGCAGGCGCGGCCGGGAAGGAGCCGTTATCAATGGCCTGGTCAAACCTTCCTGCCTCATTATTGATGAGATAGGACGCTGTGTATTTGACAGAGACAACACTCAGATGTTCTTCGATGTCATTGACCGCAGGTATGCCAAGAATGGACCTAACACCATTATCTTTACAAGCAACAAATCCGCACACCAGTGGAAAGAGTTCTTCCGAGAAGATGATGATCTGCTCTGTGCACTGGACAGGGCATTCGATGATGCCACAGTGTTCATGTTCAAGGGCACCAGTTACCGAGGCAGGAAACTGGAAACAATACCGATACAGGCCGGTGAGCTTAAACCGGTAACTGACAAGCAACTCTAAACTACAGCCAAAACTAAAATGATTATGATGCATTGGCTGTTTTAATCTGGCGGAGAATGGTCATTTCAGCCTGACGCTGAATGGTCAATTTCTCCTGCCGCTAACATTATCCTTGTAAACTGGCATTTTGTGATCCTCCTTATGCAATGAATCCGTTGACTTTCTGCTCAAAGTAAAGACGATTGATCTTACCAGCAACAGTTATAAATCCCTGTGCTTTGAGCTCGTCGTTGAGTTTGCGGATGATCTTATATGCCATTGGTATAGAGATGTCCATGTATTCGGACACATCAGCCGCGTTCAAAAAACTCTTTCCTGTTTTCATAATGAATTCCTCCTTTTGGATATGGAGAAAATAAAAAATACCGTGCAGGGTATCACTCTACACGGCAGTTAAGAAAAGACTTGAACGCTGCGATTGCAAGAAGGAATCGACACATTGAAAAAATGGCAGACTAATAGTAAACTTACATTGCAGCGCGGTTAATCCGCTGGTAGGTGCTGGTGTCACCTGCTGGGTGTACAGGAGCGGCAACTCCTGTGCACTGCTGTATTTTTTATTTCTTTTTTATTGTTATATATATAATAAGACATATACATGTATATGTCAATAGAAATATACATGTATATGAAGAAATGTACATGCATATTTTCTTTGAATATTAGAATTACATAAGGTAGAATTGTGTTATCGGTATAGTGATAGATAAGGATGGTGGCCAAGATGGCATATGATGAGGTCAGCAAAAGGGCAACTGATAAATATCGAAAGAAATATGATTTGATACAGATCCGTACACCACTTGGCGAAAGGGATAAGATTGCAGAGCATGCGGCAAGTCACGGAGAAAGCATAAATGCTTTTATTAATCGAGCCATTAAGGAAACCATGGATCGAGATAATACGGTTGATATAAACAACAATGAGAGCTTCTGAGTCATATAAAGTAATGGGGCTGTCGCATTAAGTGAAGGTTCAAAACCTACGCTTTTGCGGCACGCCCCTTTATCGTTACGTTGAGTTCGCGGGGATTCACTCAGATCTTTTCTTCGCTTCGGAGGGAACCGCCTCTCCAAAA
>Ga0256404_1008396_pt1 | contig 15548 bp, 13 predicted proteins | sample RumenRJG_01DNA_FD_185990 | JGI IMG/M metagenome (GOLD analysis project Ga0256404, IMG submission 185990) | Bovine rumen microbial communities from Lethbridge, Alberta, Canada - RJG_01 | ecosystem: Host-associated > Mammals > Digestive system > Stomach > Rumen | place: Canada: Alberta | collected...
GGAGCTCATAACCCGTTCATTTACTTTAATTTCTGACGGCAAAACCGCATTCGCGGATTTTGCCTCAGCGGGGTATAAGTTTGAAAGTCCTGCTGATGCAGGACTTTCAAACCGCAGCATCGGTGCTAAAGCACCGGCTGCCGCATTCGGCAAAACCGCATTCGCGGATTTTGCCTCAGCGGGGTATAAGTTTGAAAGTCCTGCTGATGCAGAACTTTCAAACTGCAGCATCGGTGCTGAAGCACCGGCTGCCGCATTCGGCAAAACCGCATCCGCGGATTTTGCCTCAGCGGGGTATAAATATGACAGAAGAAATCAGAGAAAGTTCATTGCGTCTGAAACTGATGGCGGTGCTGTTCACTGTCTTCGTTGCGGCTGCTGCCGTTTATACCGATATCGGGTTTGCGCACTATAAGATCACCGGAGAGCCGGATCTGTCCTACTGGACGCGGAATTCCTCGGACAATTTCGAGAGTGAATACACGGGCTGCATGCCGTTAAAACTTGCCGCTCTTTCGGTAAATGGAGCCATCAATAAATCACTCGGGCAGCGGGAAATGAACGAAGTCATCCGCATGAATAACGGGTACCTGATGTCCCCGATGCTTCCGGCGTCGGATGAACGCCTGAAATATGAGGCAGATCAGATCATCGCGCTGCAGAACGAACTCGAATCGCAGGGTGTGCAGTTCCTCTATGTCGCGACGCTCACGAAGAACAGCAAGTACGATCCGCAGCTTCCGGTCGGCGAGGACGATTATACCAATTCCAATCTCGACAAGTTTCTTTCCTATCTCGATGAGGGAGGTGTGAACTATCTCGATTTACGGGAGACCGCACACGAGGAAGGACTGAATACCTACGATCTTTTCTACCACACGGATCATCACTGGACGACAGAGGCGGGCTTCTGGGCTTATACGGAGATCGCAAAGTGGCTGGAAGCGAACTGCGGATTCGAGATTGATGATACCCTCACGGATTTCGACAACTATGAGGTCACGCATTACGAAAATGCCGTGCTCGGTTCGAGGGGAAAGCGGGTTGGTGTCTGCTACGGAGGACTTGATGATTTTGATGTGATCAAGCCGAAGTTTGAGACGAAGCTCGAGGACCTTGAAACACATGAGGTCGGAACCTTCGAGGACCTTCTTATCAACGAGGATTACGTGAAAGAAAACAAGGACAAGCTCCTGAGTGCGGATATCTATGATCTCGGACTGCAGGGCTCGATGCACACGCAGAATCAGCTGTGCACGAATGATTCGAATATTATCCTGGTCGGTGACTCCTTCTCCTTCACGGTGGAGCAGTATCTCGCGCTTTCGACCAATCGATTCGATGTGCTGTCGGCATATGTCCCGAACGGACTGGCCGATCTTGTAAAACAGGTCCATCCGACCTGCGTCATTGTCGCACAGTGCCCGGTCTTTAACCTCGGATCGGATATGAGTTTTGACTTCGGATACGGAACCGGGGAATGACCGGCGGAAGGCGTCGGGGCGTCAGAACGGAACGAAGCAGAACACAGCAAACAGAGGGAATCAGCAATAACAGTTTAATGAAAAGGGGTACAGGCAGTATGGTGGATTCGAAGGTATTGGAACGCATTTACGGGGACAAAGCGTCACAGGCAGAGGGCCGCTACGAAAGTCTGGAGAAGAATTTCCGGGAGAAGTTCGGTGAGAGTGTGCCGGAATTTTTCTCGGCGCCGGGGCGCACGGAGATCATCGGCAATCACACGGATCACAATGGAGGGCGCATTCTCGCGGCGAGTATTGAGATGGATACAATTGCTGCCGCTGCCCGGACGGATTCTCCGGTTGTTACAATCATCAGCGAAGGGTACCGCGACCCGATCGTCGTTGACACGTCGGCACTGGACAAGGTTCCGCTCTGCAAGGGTTCTGTCTCGCTGGTTGCAGGAATTCTTGCCGGCGCTCTGAAATTCGGCTATCAGATCGGCGGCTTTAACGCATATGTTTCGACGCAGGTCATTTCCTCGGCGGGGGTCAGTTCATCGGCATCGTTCGAGATGCTCGTCTGCGCCATTATCAATCATTTCTTCAATGAAGGAAAGATTGATTATGCGCACTATGCGCGGATGGGCCAGTACGCGGAGAATGTCTACTGGAAGAAGGCATCCGGCCTGATGGATCAGATGGCCTGCGCGGTCGGCGGAACGATTCTGCTTGATTTCGGCGGCGGTGACGTGAAGGTGGAGAAAGTCGATTTTGATTTTGGATCGATCGGATACAATGAGGTCATCATCAACACTGGAAAGGGCCACGCGGATCTTTCGGCCGAATATTCTTCCATCCCGAACGAGATGCGCGAGGTAGCGCATGAATTTGGCGCGGAGAATCTCTGCGATGTAAAGGAAGAGGATGTGCTTGCAAAGATTCCGGAGCTCCGGGAGAAACTCGGAAGCGACCGTGCTGTCATGAGGGCACTTCATTATTTTGAGGAATGCAGAAGAGTTGACCTCGCGGCAGCGGCATTGAAGGAAGGCCGCAAGGAGGAAATGCTCAGGCTGATCGATGACTCCGGCAGAAGTTCTTTTGAGATGCTCGAGAACTGCTATGTCGACAGCAATCCGAAGGAACAGTCCATTCCCATGGCGCTAGCCCTGTCAAGAATCTATATGAGCCGCATCGGGGCAGGTGTCTGCCGCGTTCATGGCGGCGGTTTTGCCGGCGTCATCATGTGTGTGCTTCCGAAGGATAAGACGGAGGGATTCGTGGACTTCATGGCGCCGTATTTCGGCAGGGAAAACATCTACATCACCGGAATCCGCGCTGCAGGAGCCGTGACCGTGGAGTGAAATGCGGGCACCTGGCACAAGGCCAGGCACAGGGCCAGGCGCAGGGCCCGGCACAGGGCCCGAATGCCGGGGCCGGACATCGTCCGGGCGCAGCCCTGGCAGCGAAATAACAGGACGGATGGGACAGATTCTGGAGAAGCGGGGACATGAGTATGGTAATTGCAGAATTCCTGAGCAGCATTCATATGCCGGATGAGGCCGCGGAGGCCATTCTGGACGCCGGCAGCAAAAGCGAAGTAAAGGAAATTCTCTCGTCCGATGATTTTGAAATGCTTTGCTTTTATCCGACGGCGGAAGAGGCCGGAAAACATATAAGAAAAAGGCTGAGCGGGAAGGATGGCCGGGGATTTTCTGAGCTTTTTATTCACTGTGCCGCTGCGGTACGGAACCGAAATGAAGGCTGCTGGAAGAGTTTTGACGGAGACATATTTACGGCGACGTTCGGATGCTTCTCCCGGTTTGTGAACGAATCGCTTGTTTCGTACGGGTACTATGCTTTCGACCGCGGCTTTTGGACAATCCGGCAGATCGGCGCTGTTCTGTTTCGGCTCGGCGCCCTCGAATATGAAATCTGCAGGGACGAAAAGCGGGTTCAGATCCATATCCCGAGCGATGCGGACCTTCGGAGAAATTCAGTATCGGCGTCGCTGGCGATGGAAATGGAGTTTATGAAAAATCATTTTCCGGAGGTGTGCGGATGGACGCATTCCTGCGGGTCGTGGCTTCTCTCGCCGGCGCTTCCGGAGCTTCTCCCGGAGACATCGAACATTCTTGCGTTTCAGAGACGTTTTTCCCTGGCAAAAACGGACCCGGAGGCAAGGGATTATCTTCAGTGGGTATATAAATTCGCGGATCCGGACCGGAGTAGTATCAATCTGAACGAGCTTCCGGAGAACACCTCTCTTCAGAAAAGAATGAAGGAATTTGTACTTGCCGGCGGCAGGGTCGGTGTCGGATACGGCGACCTTACGGACCGGAAGTAAGGCCAGTGCCGGGCAGCTGCCCTGGGCCGGCTGGACAAGATGAAAACAGAATAATAAAATCCAGTAATGACCGGTCGGCTTCCGGGTTATTACTGGATTTTGTTTTTGCTTTTTTTAGTGAGGTTGCTGGCGAATGGAAAAAGTACGGGATCGAATTATTGAAGCATACGATTCAATGACAACGGTTGAGCGCGGTGTGGCGGACTTCTTTCTCAAGAATGAAGACCTGATGGATTTTTCGTCACGGAATATATCCGGTCTTCTCTACATTTCAGAACCTACGCTCTCCCGATTTGCCCAGAAATGCGGCTACGACGGCTACAGAAAGTTTATTTATGACTATGAGAAGGAAATCGCCGAGGCGATCCGGGAGAGAAATATCAGTGAGCTGTCCCGCCGTGTGAAGGGAACCTATGAGCGTCTTCTGAATGAAGAGTTTCAGCAGCTCGAGGAGGAAAAGGTAAAGAAAGTCTCCGAAATGCTGGGCAAGGCGGAGAAGGTCTATGTCTGCGGGCGGGGAAGCTCGGGTTTTGCCGCCAGGGAATTTTATCTGCGGTTCATGCGGCTGGGTCTGGAGGTTCAGGCATTGACTGATCCGCAGGTAATATCCATGATCGCAGCTGTGAGCGGCCCGGAAACGCTTGTAATAGGAATTTCGCTGAGCGGTCATACGGAAGAAATTCTCGAAGCGCTTACAACTGCAAAGAGCAGGAATGCCTCCGCTGTTCTGATCACTTCGGACCGCGATACGGCGATGAAGTCCGTGTGTGATGAAGTTCTGCTGGTGGCAGGCGACCGGAACATGGATACCGGAACCGAGATTTCTCCGCAGTTTCCGATCCTCATGCTGATGGACGTTCTCTATATGTATTATCTGAAAAATGACACCAAGGAGAAAACGCGGAGGTGGAATGAAACGCTGAAGGCACTGCATGAACACCGAAAACCAGAAGAAGGAGAAAGAGGCAATGGACAGGATGAATAAGACAGCATATCTGGGAATCGATATCGGCGGGACAGACGTAAAAATGGGTCTGATCACGGGAAAAGGAGAGATCATTGCGAAAACGGAGACTTCGGTATCTTTTGACGGCTATAAGACACCGATCATTGACACAGTCATCCGCTGCGCATCCTCTTTTCTTTCCTCCATGAAGGAATCCGATACGTGTGCAGGGTATATGCCGGCAGCGATCGGAGTATCAGCCACGGGTCAGGTAGACACGGAGAAAGGCATTATTACAGGGGCAGCAGGGCATATCCCGGGCTGGACAGGAACGACGGTCGGAGAGGATCTCGAAAAGGCTTTTGGTCTCCCGGTCCATGTCGAAAATGATGCAAATTGCGCCGTGCTTGGGGAACGCTGGACCGGGGCTGCCAGGGGTGTAGACGATGTGATTGCCGTCACGATCGGAACCGGAGTCGGCGGCGGAGTGATCACCGGCGGACATCTGCTCTCCGGGGCCAGAGGAATCGCAGGAGAACTGGGGCATATTATTATCAACGGAGACGGCGAGCTCTGCAGCTGCGGCAACCGAGGGTGCCTCGAGCGGTACGGATCAACGACGGCACTGGTCCGGATGGTAAGCGAAGAAACGGATCGTGGCAATATTCCTGCTTTCAGAGACGGAATAAACGGAAAAACGATCTTTACCCGGCTCGCAGAGGAAAAGGCCGGGGAAAGAGCGGATAACAGTGCCGGAAAGAATACGGAGCAGGGTACTCTTGAAGAGGTCGTCAGATGCTGGATCGCGTATATAGCGGACGGACTCGTAAGCCTCGTTCACATTTTCAATCCGGCGGTGATTCTGATCGGCGGAGGTGTCAGCGCGCAGGAAGATCTTTTTATCGATCCCCTCCGAAGGCAGGTTCTTTCAAGAGTCATGCCTTCCTATGCGGAAGATCTCGTTATTAAAAGAGCCGCCCTCGGAAATGATGCCGGCATGGTCGGAGCGGTCGCAGCATACATCGAAAGCACAGGAACTGTATTCTGAAACTACTTTCAGAGTTTGCGGCGAACTTGCATTTCTGCCAATATCACTGCTATGATAGCTTTCGTGAGTCAACAGACAGACTGTAGAAATGACTGTATTGATTTGAAAGGCGCAGCGCCAGACCGGAGTTTTGACGCAGAGCCATAAAAGAGTGAACAGGTAAAACCGGCAAAGAGGCCGGGATGGAGAGAAACCATCCCGGCCTCTTTGTGCAGGCGGCCGTGCATCACCCGGTGCGAAGCACAAAATGACGGCGAAGCCGTGAATTCACTTTCAGAATTGCAGAATGCCTTGATTCAGATGATGCCAGTAAGTAAAATGCATATCAATCAGTTGAATTCAGATAAAAAAACGGGCAACATTGACAACTGGTGACAGACCATTAGCCATACTCATGTGCTAATTGTCTATATCTGCTGTCGGACAAACACTGCTGGATGATATGAATGACTATAGTCCGGCGGCAGATTTTTTATCTCAGACTCTGAATCAGCAGGTACAACCCACAGGAAAACATTTTACAGCGGTTTCCTGTTGAGAATATACCAAATGGGAGGAATATTATGAACGGAAAGAAACTTGTAGGTATTGGTCTGGCTGCAGCCATGACCGGTGGTCTGCTTGCAGGATGTGGAAGCACCACCTCGGATTCCGCCACATCGACATCTGCAGACACGGCTTCCGCTGAAACCGCGACATCTTCCGCTGCTGCATCGGACACGGCAGCATCGGATGGTCAGGCATCATCCGGAGACCGGGAAACCGTGAACTTCTGGTATCTGTGGGGCGGAGATGAAGCCGGTTACATCGAACAGATCATTCAGGCTTACAACGAGAGTCAGGACAAATATGAGGTTGTAGGGCTCAGCACTCCGGATCAGCAGAAGGTGATCACCGGCATTTCCGGCGGAGACGGCCCGGATATAACCGATGATTTCGGCTCAAGCATCCCGAATTATGCGGAGCAGAACATTGCCATGGCTCTCGACGATTACATCGCAAAGGATGGCATTGATGTCAACTCTACCTTCATCTCCGGCTCGATGGATCAACAGACCTATAACGGAAAGGTCTATGCACTCCCGATCAGTGCAAACGTCAATGCGCTGTATTACAACAAGGATCTCCTGAGTGCGGCGGGATACGATAATCCGCCGGCTACCATGGAAGAGCTTCAGGAAATGGCATCCAAACTGACGACCGCCGAGAACGGAACCATCACACAGTTTGGCGCTCCGCTCATTCCGACTTCCTACTGGTGGGAGAATTTTGTTTTTGCGAACGGCGACACCTTCGGTGAGCCCGGCGCATTAAAGGCGGACAACGAAGGCTTCGTCAAAGCTCTTACCTGGCTTCAGAATTATGTATCTGAGTTCGGCTCCGATACGGTCAACAGCTACGTGACATCCGGCCAGTCCAAGATCAACTCTGCACAGGATCCGTTCCTTGCAGGAGAACAGGCACTCAGAATCGACGGTCCCTGGTTCTACAAGATGGCAAAGGATGCGGGCGTGAATTTTGGCCTCGTTCTCACCCCTTCCTATGAGGCGCAGGGCGATAAGACGTACAGTCTGCTTGATACGTCCAACTTCTATATCCCGTCCACAGCCAAGAATCCGGATGGAGCGTGGGATTTCCTGAAATACATCACGATGGGCGACGGAGCCAAGATGTTCATCACTCTCAAGGGTGATCTGCCGGCTCTTCAGTCTCTGCTGGACGATCCGGATGTTTCGGGCGCTTCGGAATCCTACGATGTATATCTGAAGGTGCTCTCTGATTCTACGCTGGTGACCATGCCGAACATTCTGGACAGCACATCCTTCGACACCGCGCTTCAGACAGCCATCGATACGGTGATGCTCGGTGGAGATGCAAAGGAAGCGGTAAAGGAAGCACAGGATACAGTATCCAGTATTGAATAACAACATAAGCTGAGACAATCGGCTTTTAACAGCGCCTGTCTGCTCTCCGGATATATCAATCGGTGGATGGCAGACGGGCGCTTATCTTTTTGAACATATAGAGGCTTTTATGAGAAAACCCAGGACAAAGGCAAATATCCGCGCACGGAAGGAGAACAGGGATGGATTTCTGTTTGCGCTCCCCTGGCTGATCGGTTTTCTGGCATTCAGTCTTTATCCCATCGCGATGTCAGCATATTACAGTTTTACCGATTTCAGCGCCATCAAGGATCCGGTATGGGTGGGATGGAAGAATTATTCAGACCTCATGAAGGATAAGCTGTTTTGGAGGAGTCTTGAAAACACTCTTCTTTATGTGGCGATTTCTGTACCGGTAACGATTCTTCTCTCCCTGCTGCTTGCGGCTCTTTTAAAAATCGTCACTGTCGGGAAGGCTTTCTTCCGGTCGATCTTCTTCATACCTTCTATTTTCCCTGTTGTGGCATCGACCATGATCTGGCTCCTTATCCTGGATCCGATCAGCGGCTATCTCAACCGGTTTCTTAACCTGATCGGACTTCCATCCGTAAACTGGCTGGGCAATCCTGTCTGGACAAAACCGGCACTGGTCATTATGACCTGCTGGGGTGTCGGCTCGACGGTCGTCATACTCCTGGCTGCGATGGGAGATGTTCCATCCGAGCTGTATGAATCAGCCTCTATCGACGGCGCCGGAACATGGACCCAGTTCTGGAAGATCACAGTGCCCGGCATAGCCCATGTTCTTCTTTATCAGATCATCCTTGCAGTCATCAATGGCTTCCAGTACTTCACACAGGTATACATCCTGTGCAGCGCACAGTCCGGAAACTTAAGCGCCGGCGTGGGAGCAGGAAAGCAGAACAGCCTGCTCATGTATCCGCTGTATCTGTTCCAGAATGCGTTCGGAAGGCTGAAAATGGGTACCGCATCGGCAATGGCATGGATTCTCTTTGTCATCGTTCTTCTGCTTACCCTTCTGATGATCAAGGTTTCAGATAAATATGTTGATGTGAAATAAAGGAGGCGAACGGGATGGAAGAAAAAAAGGTTAAAGGAAGGCTCGGAAATCTTGTTCCATTTATCCTTCTTTGCATTTTTGCAGTCATCTATATCTTTCCGATACTGATCATGCTGTCCTCCTCATTCCGGACAAACGATCAGATCTTCGACACTTCTCTTGGACTGTGGCCGGAGAGCTTCAATCTCGATAACTTTACGGAAGTGTTCGATGTGATGCCGTTCTGGAAATATTTCTGGAACACGATGTGGGTCACCGGAATGAACGTCCTCGGGACGCTGGTCTGCACACCGATGATTGCTTTTTCCCTTTCCAAGATCCGCTGGAAGGGCAGAGACCTGTATTTCAGCATCATCATGGCCAGCATGATGATCCCGTACACGGTTACCATGATTCCCCTTTACAGACTCTGGTCCAAAGCGGGATTTGTCGGTACTTTCTGGCCCCTGATCATTCCTGCATTTTTTGGATATCCCTTTTATATCGTGATCCTTCGTCAGTTTATGCTTACAATTCCGGACGAGCTGATCGAAGCTGGAGAAATTGACGGAGCCACCAGATGGCAGATTTACTGCAAGGTCATTCTTCCGCTCTCCAAACCGGGAATTGCGACGGTCACGATCTTTACATTTATGAGCACCTTTTCCGACTTCCTCGGACCGCTGCTCTATGCCAACAACAGTGACCATTACACTCTTTCCCTCGGACTATATTCCTTCATGAATGAGCACACCGTTGACTGGGCAGGGATGATGGCCGCGGCTACGCTGCTCATGATCCCGATTCTGATTGTGTTCGTATTCTGCCAGAGATATCTCATGGATGGAATTTCAACATCCGGTCTGAAGGGATAATACAGGGGAAAATGGCGGATGCCGCAAAAACGCGGCACGGGGTATAACGATGGATCATTCAAAAACGAAAATACTTTATGTTCCGCTCGATGACCGGGACTGTAATTACAATTTTCCTTATTTTCTCTGCCAGATGACGGATGACTGTGAAATTCTGAGGCCGCCCTACGAGTGGATGGGAAAACTCAAAGAGCCGGCGGACTGCGGCAGGATCTGGGAATGGCTTTTTGAAAATGTAAAAGACTGTCAGTACTGCATTCTTTCGGTCGACACTCTGGTCTACGGAAACATAGTGAACTCGCGGACACATCATCTGTCGGAAGAGGAGTGCAGCCGCAGGCTGGAAGGATTCCGGAAACTCAAAACAATCAATCCTAAGGTCCATATTCATGCCTTCAATCTGGTTGCCCGTGTAGCTGCTTACAACAGCAGCCAGGAAGACCCGGATTACTGGGAGAATTACGGCGAGGACATCTGGAAATATACCTCGCTTCTCGACAAGGAAAGTCAGATCGGAGTAAGCCTGGAAGAGAAGAAGGAAATCGAAACTCTCAAGGATACAATTCCGCAGGATTATCTTACGGATTTTCTCGAACGAAGAAAAGTAGACCGATTTGTCAACCTGCAGAGCGTAAAGCTGACACGGGATGGGGTCTTCGATATCCTGACGGTTCCCAAGGATGATACTGCTGAATACGGCTACGCGGCGATGGACCAGGCGGTACTGGCCGGGAAGATTCGCGAAGAGAGGTTGTATGACCGGGTTTTCGTCTATCCGGGAGCGGACGAAGTCGGGAGCGTATTGTTTGCGCGCATCTTTAATGAGGTGCATCACTACGTGCCCGCCGTCTATGTGCGCTATTCATCCATCAACGGTCCCGCGGTCTGCCCGAGATACGAAGACCGTCCGCTTGGCGAGAGTATCAAGTGGCAGATCACGTCGGCCGGCGGCATCATCACGGAGACTCCCACAGACTCGGACTGCATGCTGGCGGTAAACTGCAGCGGTACCCGGCAGTACGAGAGCGCGGATCAGCTGAATCGTCCGGTGTCCTACAAGAACAATACAAACAGTGAGGAGCTGCTTCGATACATCAGCTATTATCGCGAAAAGTACGATAAGGCCATCGGCGTGTCGGATGTCTCTACCAGCAATGGCTGTGACAATGAGTTCATGGACAATGCATGCCTTCATGGAACGTTCGACAAAATCGATGCAGTGGGCGGATGGAACACGGCGGAGAACACCAATGGTGTTGTGATAGCGCAGATGATGATTGCCGCTTATTATGACCGTTTTCGCGGATGCAGCAGGCAGATGGAAGCGTCGGATACATTCTTTGCAAGATCTCTTGTTGCGGACTGGCTCAGTCAGGCAAATGTCGCCCGTGAGTTCTACGAGGACTATGCCCCGGCACACGGGATCGATCCGTATCGTCTCCATGACTGTATGGATGAGGTGACGGGTTTTTACGAGAAGAGAATCGATGAGCTCCTCGGAGAAAAACTTCATCACAGCATCAAGGGGAGAAAAGTGGTCCTCGACCGCGTTCGGTTTAACTGGGACGGAGCGTTTTACTTTGCAGCGGACTGCTCGCTGAAGTAGCGATGGGCATGGCCTGTTTTCCGATTGAATGGAGCAGGACGGGCTTAGACGGTACCAGGATTACAGGGGCTGGACAAGACAAAAAGAGCAGGAAAAACAGAGCAGAAAAAACAGAGCAGAAAAAACAGACATCCTTGAGAAGGGGTTATTAGAATCAAATGAAACAGTTGAATATCATGGTCATCGGAGCGCATCCGGATGACTGCGAGGGAGGCTGCGGCGGAATCGCACTCAAATACATAAAAGAAGGCTCCAAGGTCACGTTCGTTTCCGTCACCGACGGAAGCGCAGGGCACCAGACGATGGATCGGAAAACGCTCGCGAATGTCCGCAGAGAAGAAGCAGAAAGGTCCGCAGCGGTATCGGGAGTAAAATCCATTGTCCTCGATCATCCGGACGGACTTCTGGAGAACACACTCGAAAACCGCGAGGAAATGGTCCGGCTGATTCGAAATATAAAACCGGACATTATCTTCACTCACAGAATCAATGATTATCACCCGGATCACAGAACGACGTCACAGATTGTCGAGGACAGTTCTTATCTGGTGATGGTTCCGGCTGTGTGCCCGGATGTCCCGGCGCTCGATTATCAGCCTGCCATATTTTTTATCTATGATTTCTTCCGGTATCCTTATCGGTTTCATCCGGATATTGCGGTGGGAATTGATGATGTTATTGATCAGAAAATTCAAATGACATCCTGCCACAAATCGCAATATCATGATTTCCTTCCGTGGATGGCATTGAAGCAGGGGGAAATCGATTCCACCTATGACATTGACAATTATGCCCGCGATGCCATTGTGAACTGGGACCGGAAAGTGGCGGATGAATGCCGGCAGGAACTGGACAGACGCTATGGGAAGTCGGAAACATTTCAATATGCCGAGGCATATGAGCTGAGTGAATATGGCAGTCAGATCCCGGAGAGCGAACTGGAAGAGTATTTTCCGAGATAGCTGTTTGGACAATATCGGGTTTTCGCGGTACCGAACTTTACATACAATAAATTTTTCGCCGGAGGTGCGGTCAGGCACCGTGATCAGAAAATGATACCCGGCAGAAAGGACATGATGAATAAGGAAGAGCTGTTCGCAAAAATCAGAGGAGGATTGATCGTCTCCTGCCAGGCACTCAAAACAGAACCTCTTTACAGTTCCTTTATTATGTCGAGAATGGCTTATGCGGCCGAGGAAGGCGGAGCGGTCGGCATCCGTGCCAATTCTCCCGAAGATATTTCAGAGATCCGCAAAACAGTTGATCTGCCGATTATTGGATTATACAAAGTGGATTACCCGGATTCAGAGATCTACATTACTCCGACCATGAGAGAGGTGGATGCGCTTATGGCTGTCCGGCCGGATGTCATCGCCATGGATGCGACGGAAAGGGTACGTCCGGGCGGACTTGATCTCAAAGAATTCTTCCGGCAAGTGAAGGAAAAATATCCCGATATGATTTTTATGGCGGACTGCTCCTGCTTTGAAGATGCAAAAAGAGCACAGGAACTCGGATTTGACATCGCAGGAACAACGATGCGGGGGTACACGGAGGCAACAAAGGGAAAGGCAATCCCTGATTTTGACATGATCCACCAGATGACACACGAGCTCACCATCCCGGTCATTGCCGAGGGAGGAATCTGGGAAACAGAGCAACTGCGGAGAGTTTTCAGGGAGCCTGTGCTTGCAGCCGTGATCGGCACCGCAATCACAAGGCCGAGAGAGATTACGAGGCGTTTTGTGAAGGCAATCCATGAGGAATAGCGAAAAGTACTGAAAGCAGCATAATAGAAGACAGTAAGAAAGGCGATAGAAGCAGTCTGTATCATTGTCTCCTTACGGAGAGCCTGGCCTTTAAGACAGCTGTATGTCAAGGGGATCTGGCATGGCATGGTCGATCACGTGACCGTCTTCTCAAAGGACGATATTAGGTTCAACATGAAGGATGGCACGGGGGTTCAGGCATAAGAAACGACTCCCCGGAACCAGTTGATCACTGGTACCGGGGAGTCTTTCGATGGATTATTGAACAAGAGTGCTGCCCATCTCATAAACCCGCCTGCATTCCTGCGGAAAGACCGTCTCATGCCGTTTCAGCTTCGCCTCCCCGTCAAAATACCAAGGCCAGTCTGTTTTGCTGTAATCCTTCAACTGGAGGGTATCTCCGCTGATAAATAGTTCGGTCGGTCCGACAAACATTGCCAATACCTGCTTATAGTTCTTCATTTTATCCAGATGGGTTGTGTCCGGCGAATTGCTCGTCATGATCAGCAAAACCGGGATCACGTTCTGATTGCAGCAAGGCATGTCTGCGTTATAGGTCAGGTTCTGGAAGACAAGCCGCTCATATAAAGCCCGGAATGATGCCGTCAGATCTCCCAGATAGTTTGGCGAACCAATGATCAGTCCATCTGCCTTCCGGATAGCATCCAGTACCGGCGTTAAGCCATCTTTGCAGATGCAGTGTTCTTTGAACTTCTCTTTCTTACATCCAAAACATGAAATGCATCCTGTGTATTTTTCTAGGTGGAACAGGTCGAACCGCTCAATCTCTGCCCCGGTAGATCCTGCTCCCTTGGAAGCCTCTGTCAGCAGGGTATCCGTGTTCCAACCTTTGCGCGGACCCGCATTTACAACAACTATTTTCTTTCCCATAATTTTCATCTCCCGATCTTATTCACTTGCCACTTTTATAGAATGCCAAAGTAAGAATGAAGCCTCTGACTCTGTTACCAAACGGAAAACCACCGGCAATTCCGGCATATCTCCTTCCAGTTCTCTTTTACAGCATATTCCTCTGGAAGTCCGTGCGATAGACTAGACATAATGTTTCCAGCTACAACATCTCTGTTTTCCATGCAGTCTCCGGAATCAATGTCATGGTCTGCCAGCGGGCAGTAAACATAATCCGGATATCCTGATTCTGTGCTCACGCTTGCACCCCCCTTGAAGGCCAATGCCTCCCTCAAAGTGTCTTGCACTCCTAGACATTTAGGTGGCTGTTAATCCGTTAGATTGTATCAATCTCTGAGAATTGATTTCCCTTTTCTTGTACACCAGATGTTACAGTTTACTGTTGCTTTAGAAAAAAGCAAAACGCACAAATTGAATGGAAAAAATGAAGATATAATGGTAATATTTACAATATAAATGAACTGAAATTCTGAATAAATTTGCAATAAGCTGTAATATACGTAAATTATACTCGAATAGAGCAACATATTTATCTATTTGGCACGAGGCGAAAGATATCCTGTGCAAGAAGATGTGGTCTAAAGCAGATTTTCACTGGTTCCCATTGCAGAGTGTATTTTTTCTATACCGGATGTTTCCATCTCGGCAGTTTTTGCAATGAATTGTCTCGGCGTACAGCCGTATGTTTTTCGGAATGTGTCATAAAAGTGGCTTAGATTGTTGAAGCCGGATCGGTAGCAGACATCGATCGTCTTGTACTTTCTTGTAAGAAGCAGACTGCAGGCATATTCCATTTTCTTACTGTTTATATATTCGGTCGGCGTCATGTGAAAGTATTTTTGAAACTGACGTATGACATGCTCCTGAGAATAGGAGCAATTTTCGTAAATGGCCTCCGTTCCCCGCAGAAAGTTTTCGGGTTTGATCAGCTCCTGATCAAGGCGCGAAAGCCAGTCAGGCAGGATACTGTCACGGCTTTCCAGTTCCTGCTTTGAGATCTTTGTCAGCGGATAACACACATCCGCCAGTACAGAGCGGAAGAGCGGAAGACAGTTCTTCGAAGGATACAATTGAGACAGATGAATCAGCTTCGAAAGAATACCATCAAATCCGGCCTCTTCTAAATGTAAATGAACCGGAAGCCCCGGATCTGTGATGAGATTGATGGGCAGTTCGTAGAAATTCAATGCCCGCGCAAGCTCTGATTGTGGAAAGCCGACATCGATAAACTGAGCATCATAGCGGTTCAATGCAACGTAATAGTGAACGTCGGAAGGGCGCACAAAAACCAGGGATCGTTCTGAAATCAATTGAGAGGAATTATTGATGTAATGAATGGCCTGACCTTCCACAACCAGAAATATTTCATAAAATCCAATATGAGTGTGCACAGGATAGGACTCGCTGATACGCTGAATTATGGCGTGAGGACCGAGTTCTATTTCCTCTTGCGGAATGCTTAGTTCAATGATTTTCATGATATACGCTCTCCATCAAATAATACTTTCCCAACCAGTGAGACTATATCGACAATGACATAGTCTCAGATGGATGTTTTCTTCATCGACCTGTTGAGTCACGTTGATGGTTCTGGCGGAGCTGCCTTCGGCTTATTTTTGCTACC
>Ga0256404_1008397_pt1 | contig 15547 bp, 16 predicted proteins | sample RumenRJG_01DNA_FD_185990 | JGI IMG/M metagenome (GOLD analysis project Ga0256404, IMG submission 185990) | Bovine rumen microbial communities from Lethbridge, Alberta, Canada - RJG_01 | ecosystem: Host-associated > Mammals > Digestive system > Stomach > Rumen | place: Canada: Alberta | collected...
TTTTGTTTTGCACCATAAAATTAGTGAAAATTCTGCAAATGACAAAACTCTGAGGAACTTATTGTTCCTCAGAGACTTATAAAAATTATTAATAGAAAATTAAACGCTTTGTTGCGGATTTAAGGATCATTGTAAAATAGTACCTTCAACTTCTGAAGATAAATCTTTGAGAGATGAAGCGGATGTTGTTGTTTTCAACGATTGGATAGGATTGGACGTTTTTCACTTTACATCAAATCAATCTTATATACTGAGAACTTCTAAAACAGATTTTTTTGAGAGATATTTGTTTCTTAAAGGTGTGTTGGAAAAAGCAGGTCGGTTAAATGTAGTGTTGATAGACATAGAAACTTTCAACGGAGATGATTTTGACAAATATCAAAAGATTTTGGAAACATTGTCCAAAAAGATAGAGAAGTTGTTTGTACAAGGGAAATCTCCTCAACTGAATCTTTTGACAGACCGTATGCTTTTGGACAATATGAACAGTTGTAATGCAGGTGTAAGCAATGTAACTCTTGCACCTGACGGAAATTTCTACGTTTGCCCAGCATTCTATAACTTGCCTGTTGTTGATGGCAACGAGAAAACTTTGGATGATGTCTGCCAAAAAGGCTTCTCTATAGGAAATTTGCATAATGGACTTGACATAAAGAACCCTCAACTGTATCGGTTAGACCATGCTCCTATTTGTCGTAACTGTGACGCTTACCAATGTAGGCGTTGCATTTGGCTGAACAGAAAAACGACCAATGAAGTAAATACGCCAAGTCATGAGCAATGCGTAGTGGCTCATTTGGAACGCAATGCAAGCCGTGATTTGCTGTCGAATATACGCAAGCATGGAACATTCTTACCTGATAAGGAAATAAAAGAGATTGATTATCTTGATCCTTTTGAAGTAAGGGACATATTTTAAGAAAAAGCAAGATGGATAGAAGAACTTTTATCAAAGCTGCAACAAGAATATTGCCTTTATTGTGTTTGCCAACGGTGACAGCAAACGCAAGAATCGAGAAAGCATTGCCTATAAAAAATTGTGTCGGTAATTGTGAGAGTTTCTGTCAATCAAGTTGTGTCAATGAATGTTCCAGAGGGTGTACTTCTACATGTAAGGGTACTTGTTCCTATAAATGTGCATCTGCATGTTTTGAGACATGTAGGGCCTCTTGTAAGTCGACGTGTGGGGCGGCTTGTGATGGTAGCTGCTTAGGAACATGCCATAACACTTGTAAATTTGTTTCAAAATGAGAACAAAAAAGTTACAGATTTTAATAGTGTTATTTCTCTGTTGCTTGAATTGCATTGGACAAAATACATATTTTCTGGAAACGAGGTACCGTAACCCTGTAGACACAACTCGTATTATTCACTCGGACATTCCTTCTTTAATGCTTTTCGTTCATTCTAAACATGAGCATGGTTGTCCAACACAAAGAATGCAAGCTCTTTTAGAATTAGACTCTTGCAATATCCGTGAAGAGTATGGATTAAAGCTATATGTTGTTTATCCATCTTTCTCAGCCAAAGACATTAGGGATTTTGATTCACACAAAGCGACTAATTCCGAAATCCTTTTCGTTGCAGACGAATTGGAAAATTTCTATGGATACAACAAGACAACTCCTTATGTGATATTATTTTGTGGCAATGGGAAAGTGTTACCCTTTTCACATGGTACACATGAAGAACTTGTGAAGTTCATAGAAACAAATGTTCATAGAGTTCCATGTCCATTATGCAAGGGATGTGGCTATCATGTCTCAAACAATCTTGATTTTTGGAAAGATAAACGTCATGGAAAAAAATGTTCTGCATGTTATGGTACTGGTAGAATAAGAAAGTATAAAAAATAAAAAGAATAAAAATGGAAAAAAGATTGATCGGACAGGTTACTGTCGAAGAGAAAAATGAAATCCAAGCACTGTTTGAACGCAGAAACGGATTAAGCGAGTTATCCCAAATTCTCACAGTAGAAAATGAGGCTCTATACGAGAAACTTGTAAAAGACCTTGGAGAGACAGGTACAAAGTTCCAAGACTGGTGGAATCGTATGGGTGAAAAGTATAACTGGGAAAGTGTCGAAGGCGGTAATTGGGAAATCGACTTCGATACATGTAATATTTATCTTGTAACAGAATAAGTAAGATGGCACATTTACTATTTGCAACACAGTTGCTATTTATTGGTTCTACCGAATTGCTGCTGATTGGTGGCATAGCCTTACTCTTGTTTGGCGGTAAGAAACTGCCTGAGATGATGCGTGGCTTAGGACAAGGAGTTCGTGAGTTCAAAAAAGGAGTCAATGACGCCAAAGAAACCGAAGAAAATCCTAAAGAGGAAGTAGAAAAGAAAGAGTCAGAAGAAAATCCATCAAAAGATGAATTGAAAAATGACTAAAGAAAACGATTCTAACTTGATGACATTCGGCGGACATTTAGAAGTGTTTCGTCGAATGTTATTTCGCATTATTGCTGTTGCAGGCACGCTCTCTGTAATCGTTTTCTTTTGCAAGGAGACCACTTGGAGAATACTATTAGCCCCAAGCGAATACAATTTCACTACATATACGTTTATAGAGAATATAGTATCGTTATGTGGTTATGATTTCCATTTTGAAAAATTCCACGTTGATTTGATTGCAACAGACTTGTCCAGTCAATTTATGACCCATATTACAACATCTGTATATTTAGGGCTATTAGGGGCTTCGCCTTTTATCCTTTATGAACTTTTCAAATTTGTGTCTCCTGCACTTTACGAGAATGAAAAGAAGTACTCGGTAAGTGTAGCGGTAATAATATATTTGTTGTTCATAGTAGGAGTTCTCATGAGCTACTATATATTATTCCCTATTTCATTCCGTTTTTTGGGTACATACAGTGTTTCAGAAAATATTCGCAGTACGATTACGCTGGATTCGTATATTGAAACATTTACAACTCTTACATTCATTATGGGGATTGTATTTCAGTTGCCAGTAATTATGTTCTTTTTAGCAAAATTAGGCTTCATTTCCTCACAACTATTGGCAAGATATAGAAAACATGCTTTGATAGTCATTATGCTTGTTGCTGCGATTATAACACCTCCAGATTTGATGACTCTTGTTTTGGTAACAATTCCGTTGTACTTACTATATGAAGTCAGTGTAAGAATTGCTAAACTTGTTGACGCAAGTAGATAGTTATCAGAAAACAGAAAAGAATGAATGTCACGACATTGTTTCCGTACAATGCCGTGATACTCTTTTTTACTTGTCTATGTATGATGCTACAAAATAGACAATCGAGAATATTGTGTACAGAAGACACGGCAAGAATATCCAAAGCAAAGTCTTTACCCAACCATTCGACAACCAAACTCCTTCATTTCTTGACATCATATTAGACATATCATAGAAATGGCGAGAGAGGATTTCTTTGTTATCCTTTCGGTGGTCTTCAAGAAGTTTGGACTCATTTTCAATGAGTTTCTTCCTGTTGTTGATTGCCTGTTCCATATCGGCATCATCAACCTTAGCTTTGACAGTTATGTCTTTTACTTTGCCGATGTAGGCTTCAATAGCTTTGGTGACAGTATTCGCTTTAACTGAGGCTTCACTCAATTTGTCTTTTGCTTCATGCATGGAAGCTGTAGCCATTTCAACGCCACTTTTTGCCAAAGTCAAACTATTGCCAGCATCCTTGTAGGCTTGAAGCTGTTGGTCAAACTTGTCCGAAGCCTTGTCCGTTTCGATATTCTTGTCAATCGTGTTCTCGAAAGAACCGAAATCCATATCTGAGATTTTACTTTTACCTATTGGCATAGTTTCAATGCTGTTAGTTGAACATTCGATTATCTGCCATATCCTTGCTTCTTGCGAGGTCTGCACAGGCGATTAGCCATCATAGCGCAGCGATACGCCCAAGACAGTTCATCCTCGTCCTTGTCACGTCCCCAACCAGAGGTTGCACCACCTCCGCCACCGCCAGACTGGGCGGCAATGGTTGTGGCTGCATCAATGTATTCAGCAAAGAGAAGAATGGCTGTCTTCTGCACATCGCCAATCTTGGCAAACACATTGTCGGCATCCAAAGCTATATTCTCGTCGATGACATCCAGACAATTCTGAGCAATATCAACAGGATAATGATGAAACTCATCCGTATAAAAGTCGAAGTGACGTATCTTTGGAGTGTTGTCCGCAGTAGGCATGGGTTTGGGTACAGTCATAATCTTTGGCTGTTGGGTATTCTTTGTTGGAGTTGAAATTGGTTTCTCCAATTCTTGATGATGCAGTTTTGCCCAAGTGCCTTCAATCTTTGAGGGCATCAGACAACGACCTTTGCCAAGTTCCGAGGACTTATAAATGGAATTGCCTCGTTTAATGGCATATCCACGCACTTGTCCTTTGCTGTCGGATTGTAGTTTGACATCATACCCCATTTGCGTGAGGCATTTTGTGTATAGTCCCCAATCAAAGTACGGCATCTTAGCCAAAACGGAAAGACAATCATTGGTTATCGCTTCCTTATTTTGGCGGCTCACCTCTTGTGCATCTTTCCAACCACGCTGTTGCCCAACCTTGGCGGCAGCAGCCATCGCTCTCTCGTAGATATAATGGGCATCATTCACGTTGCCCCTCATGTCTATGCGGTTCGCATCAATGTGGAGGTGCATAATGCCACTCTTGCTGTCATGATGGAGTGCAACTACATACTGGCTGTCTTTGAGGTTGGTTGCCTTTGCACTCTTGCGCTTCGACTTGGCTGAAAGGTCAACCGCATCAAACTCACGGATAAAGTCATCCGCCAACCTCTGCCATTCCTCCATCGTCCAACCTTGCGTTTCCTCCGAGGTTGGGGAAACCTCAATACGTATCATGTTCCTTTTGAGCGGATGATAACGGTTCAACTTGTCCTCAAACTTCTTCTGCAAGGCAAGCATTCTTGCCCACATTGCCGTTGGGGAAATATCATCGGGCAAGAGATTGCTCTTTACAATCTCTGCCTTGTCCTTATCCACTGAGTAACGTATGGCATTTGCGCCATGACTTATCACCTTTGCTTTTGCTATCATATATGTCGTATGTTCTATTGTGTTAAGTATTTCTCTATCTCAATCATGCGGTTCAAGATCACCTCTGCGCTTGTTCTCCATCGTTTCATAAATATTTCGCTACGGAGAATGTTCTCACGTTCCGTAAGCGGACGACCTTTGAGGAAGCCGAACAATTTTTGTATATCGCCCCTGGCATCCGAAAGGCTGTTCAAAGCCTCCATTTCTTTGTCGGTCAAGCGTTGTTTGGGATATTTGCCCTCCAACCGCTTGCGTGCGTATGCGCTTGTGGTCAGTCCGCAAAGAGCAGCATATTCCGCTATCTCCTTATGGAGTTGCGGTGTCAGCCTTACTATCAGGCGGCTCGTGTATTTCTGTGCCTCCTTTTCTATATTTTTCTTATTCATACCAAGTATTGCTTCTATAAAAGTGTGCAACCCAATGCGAGCTTGCGAGCGTTCAAGAAGTCCATTGGCATACGGACAAACGAAGTGCGTTTGTATGACATTGGTATTTCTTGCATAGCACTGCTATCAGAGTTTACGCACAAGCACGCTACGCACTGCGGTTGCACCAGTTCGCAGACTTGTTGTATAACGGTTCTCAAATTATCCAAGCAACAGCAATTGTGGGGCATCCTCCGCTTCCATCTGTTCCTTGAAAAATTGCCTTCTGGCTTCTGCCTCCAGTTCCATGTCAGAGACGTTTGGCGGTGGAACATCTAACGGCACGCAGTTTGTTGCTTTGCATTGAAGTCCGTCATTCCTATCAAGCAAGTCCTAACTAACTCATTCCATCAGTCTGTATCTCATCCATTCGATAAGTAGGATTACGATAGACTATCTTCGCCATCATCTCATTGAGGCGGTCTGCAATTCTATCTCCATAGCGTTTGCGAATGTCCTTCGGGTCAAGATTCGTTGTCACAATGGTGAAAAGCTGGGCTTCGTATCTCTTTGTCAGCAGGTCAATGATTGGAGTTATGATGTTGCCATAATCCATTACCTCAACCGGCTCGGTACCCAAATCGTCAATGGCAAGCATGTCATCTTGTACCAGTTCAAGATACTTCGTGTGATTGGTCTTGCAGAGTTGGGCAATCTGCAAAGCGTCAACAATGGTCAAACCATAACAAGCACCATAGGAACTTCCTGGGTCTGCCGTTGGTCTGCGGATTTGCAAACGGCTTATAAGGTTTCGCAAAGCTTTGAGCATGGTGGTCTTGCCGTTACCGCATCCACCGCAAAGCACCATTCCAAATTTGGAAGAACCAGTGGTGAGCCATTTGGCTATCTGTCTAAGCTGGTCATCAATGAACTCGTTATAAACAAATTTTCTATGACGGAACTGCACCTCTGCAATTACCGCTGCCAACAGAAGTTCATACGCTTTATCTTCGTTCACGGGCAATCTAAAACGTGCTATCATAGTCCGCCCCTTCTGTAGTAACTGGACATATCCTGCGATTCTCTTTTTGCTTGCTGAATCCATTTTTACTTTCTTTTTTACTGTTGAAATTTTCACTCGACTTCCTTATAAAAAGTTCTTTGTCTTTATCTTTTATAAGTGTCAAGTCATGCGTCAATCCATCTGTTAAGTTATTTGTCAAATCATCCGTCCATTCAAGCAGTGTGTATTTGGACGGTACATGGCGTGATTTCCCCTCAATAAAAGAGATAAGCTTACGCTCGGCAAGGTGTTTCCGTGCTGTAATGACTGTTTGTCTTGAAAGGCGCAAATCATCGCATATCCTGGTAGTGGAACATACAAACGGCATTTTCCAATACCGCTTGTTGCTCTCGTTCACAAGGTACGCAAACAGAGCTATTTCACTGGCTGGCATTGGCGACATCATAGCGGAACGCCACAATTGGTTCATACATCCTATATAAGTCATGACATCACCAGTTTAAGGGTTTCGGCTTGCGTTTGTTTCCTGCAAGAATGGCTGCGTTCTCCTCCTCTGCCGTGAGAGGTACCGGATTCTTGCGGTTAGTCTCCAGCCACTTGTCAAGTTCATCTTGATAAAGGCAGTATCGCTTGCCAGGTTTGGTGGCGGGAATGCTGCCGTTTCCAAGTTTCATGTAGAGGGTAGCCATCGGCATTTTCAGGTATGCCGATGCTTCCTCCACACTCATAGGTATGTGCGTATTAGCCTTGTGTGGCTTGTTCTGTGATTGCAGACTGATGATCATCTGCTTCATGCCCACCACTTCGTCCCGAAGCTGGGCAACGACCATTGGAAGGTCGTTGAAAGTTAATTCCTTTGTCATATACAAGTTGTTCTAAAAAACTGGGACAAAGGAACAGAATGATGCTTCCGTTACTGAGGTTCGTGACAGTCATTTGTCATTCACGAAGGAATAACTCTAACAATGGGGATTATTCGGGAATTTCCTCCGTCACATCATGGAAATCATATCTACCATTGGCAGGTTCGTTAATAGGAATGACATCATTGGAACATGGTGCTTTCAGGTTCTTCAATGTGCTGTAGTCCAAGCCTTCAAACGGCTTTGGAAATAAAGCCTTGACAAAGGCTATTCGCATTGCCATTGTGTAATCACGTTTACCCAAACGCTCTGCGATATTCCACACGAAGTGTCTGAGTGGGATATTCTCAACCGTCTCCTTGAAACGGTTTATTGCTGTCGGGGTATATTTGGTGTCGTTGCTCCATTCCTTGACAGCCTCTATAACCTTATTCAAATCATCCTCATACAGAAAACGTGACATGGTACGGTGCACATAGTCAAGTACGGCTCTTGTTCGCTTGTCCTTTTCCTCCTGTGCTTCTTTTTCTTGTGCCTCTACACACTTGGCATAGTCCTCATGACTGTATTGTGCTGACTCTGTTTGTGGTAATGTTTGCTTTGGCTGTTCTTGTTCTGTTACTGGCTCTGCTTCTACAACGTTTTTCTTTGTCTTGCTGTTGCTACCAATGGTCATCAGTTCATAGGGATAATTCACCATAGAAATGAATATCGCCCAAAGCAGGATGTTGCTCCCTACAAAGATGATTGACTCGACAAACAGACTTTGGTGAAAGTCATTGCCTACATACATCGCCACGACAAGAGAGATGGCGAGAATTGCTGTACCAACAAAAGCGTAGATGGTACAATCTGAAGTTGTCTTGTTTTCTATCATTATTGTATTCGTTTTATTGTTATTCGTTCAAAAACTTCCACAAAGTTAGATGCAGAAGCATGTAAAAACCGCATTTACGTTCTCTGGCACTCTTTCTTTTACGCTTTATTAGCGTTCTAATATAATATCATACTCTGAATCATACTTGAAACTGCTCGTTAGTGCCAGTTGCTGCTTATTACTGGCTACAAAGGTAAGGGCAAAGAAAAGGGATATTTGCAGTTCCTCCTCAATATCAACAGAAATTGGAATGAATTTGTCGGATTGGTTCTATCCACGACAGCAAATAGAACCAACAAAATGAGAAAAGGACTGCTGGAACACTATCATTCCAACAGTCCTTTTCTGTGTGTTATTGTCAAATGGTTACTTCTTCAAGGTGATACAGCCAACCGAAGCACGTTTCTGAGCATCGGAAATTTTGGCATACACCTCTGTCGTTGCCACATTCTTGTGACCGAGATAACGCTGCACTACGGCAATACTTGTTCCTGCGTCCAACTGGAGACAGGCAAAGCTGTGGCGTGAGCAATGATAGGAGATATGCTTGGTAATCCCTGCATCTTTCAGCCAGTTCTTCAATGGTGCCTGCGTCATGGAGTCTTTGAAATCAGGGAACACCTTGCCACGTTTATCTGGTGAATAGCCTATCAGTTCCAAGGCTTCCTCACTGATTGGGTTATGCACGATGTCTTTTGTTTTCTGCATTCGTGTGGTGACATACATCACACCATCGCTGCCGTATGGCTGTATTTCCTCCCAAGTGAGTTTCTTGATGTCGCTCTTTCTCAAAGCCGTAAGACAAGAGAACAGGAAGGCTCGCTTCAAGGCAGGAGCAGAGCATGGTGTGGATGCCAAGCGGATAACCTCGTCTTGTGAAAGATGCTCCTTGTCAGTCGGGATTGTCTCGATACGCTCCAAGAAACCGTTCGGGTTCTCCTTTATCTTATGGTCACGATAGGCAGTGTGGATTGAAGCACGGAAAGTTGACCAGTAGTTGGCAGCTGAGTTGATATGTAGCTTTCTGTTCTTATGCAGTCCCTGTGGTGCTGTCAGCAGATACTCACGAAACCTGTTGCACAAGTCCACGTTAATCTCCCCAAAGGTACACTTGCCTTGCGTAAAGGTACGGAAGTGCATATAGACGTGTTGCCACTTGGAGTTCTTCTTGTCTGCCAGTTTCTTGAAGTAGGCAAGGAAATCTCCTTTCATCTTCTCCTTGTCGAAGAAATCGTAACGCTCGTTGACGATAGACTCAAAACGACGGCAGCGTATCGCCTCGGCTCTTGCCGTAAGGTTGAGGTTATACTTCTGTTCCATCTGGTTCTTCGGCTTGGCATAGATGTAGATGCCAAGCGACTCATGGCGGATGACTTTCATCGTGCTCTCGTCACGATAGCCTGGATAATAGTCAAGATAATAGGACAGCATGTGTCCGTCCTTGATTTTGCGTGTACGCAATGATACGGTCTTGCAGATATTACTCATAGTTGTATTGATTTATTGATGAATATTCATGGTGAAGTGTCTCTTCACGGCTGCAAAATAACTGAATGATACTTCCGTGACTCTAATTATTCATAGTAACTGATGGATAATGCTGAAATCATTTGAAATCACAGTCCTTTTGCTGCCCTTTCTGCCATTGCTCGCTCCACATCCGTCTTCAAAAGCAGGTTCTTTACACCCACTTTTACCTTACTGATATGGTGAACTCTCACGATATGGCAGATGTTGGCACTTGTCAGACCATACAACTGTTGCACCTGTTCGGTGGTATAATAGTTGTCATCGTTCATGAGGTCAGTCCTGCGAAGTCCTTCAAGATGTTCCTTGGAATAATAGGTGCGACCATACTCACGTTTGGTCGGTATCTTATGGCGGTAGGTGTATGCCCTGAGTGCCGACTTGCTCATGCTAAAGGCTTCCTCTACATCATCAGCAGTCACCCACTCGGTGATGCAGTGGATGTCAACGGCAGTACCGAAGAACTCATCAATATGCCGTTTGCTGTAATAGTTCTTGCCAGCGATACGGCACATCGGTATCTGGTTGCGCTTGGCGGATGTATAGAGCCAAGACTTCTTGACCTTATAAATGGACATCACTTCCTCGCCCGAATAATAGTCAAGCACCTCATTCTCCTCTTTCCCTTTTGTTGGTTCCTGGTTTTGTGTTGGCTTTTCTGTTTTTGCCTTTTTACTAAGCTTGCTCTTGCTGGCAGGAACCACACGCTTGTAGGGATTACCCTCAAACATCTTCTCTATATCAGTCTTTCTCACGAATGCCATTCTGCTGCTCAATCTTGATGCCTTCAACTTGCCGTTAGCCACAAGTTTGTAGATATACTGTCGGGTGCATCCCATCAGAATGGCAGCTTTGGAGAAGGTAAGATACTCCTGATGTTGCAGATCCATGATTGGCTCAATACCGTTAATCAAGTCCTGCTGTCTTTTCTTCCTAAGACGTTTTGCCTCTGCCTGACATTCCTCGGAACAGTATTTCTGCATACCGCTTCTTGGCACGAATGTCTTGCCACAAAATTCACATTTTCTTGTCGGTCTCATACTCTTTGATATTGCTATGTTCTACATACTTTGAGTATTCCACCTATGGAGTAAACGGAAGTGAACCATTGACAACCTTTGTCAACCCAGTCCACGATATAACGCTTTTTGCCTATCAGCTTCAAATCTGTCTTCCATTGTAACCACTCGTAAACCCTTGTCAACTACGTTCACGATATGACAAAATAAAAGCTCCGCAAATTCTCCACGGTAGAAATACGCTGCAAAAATATGTGGAAAACCGGGAACTGCCAAAAAGCACTCAGGAAGTGTTAAAAAACAAAAAGTGTTGAAAATCAAGACTTTATGGTTAGTTAGTCATAGTAAGTTATGGTTAGTTATAAGGCTCTAAATACACATCCAAAATGCCGATGTGCCGATATAAGTTGTTGTGTTCGGGACTGATACGCTCGTGATATTGCCGCAATATCTGAAAGCATTATCTCCTATTCTTGTGCAGCCTGTCGGTATAGTTATCTCACCGGACATTCCATTACGTGCATAAGCATATTCTCCAATCGTCCCGTCCCCTGACATTTTTTTTGGTATGGCGGCTGTAAATTGCACACCGCAAAAGGCTCCTTTGCCAATATGCGTTATTGGTTTTGTTGGCCAAGTTACTGTGCAAGTAGAAGGTATACCCGAGGCATGCAAGAACAAATAGTCGGGGATGGAAGTAATAGAACTTTCGAATACAATTTTTGTAATACTTGTACCATTGTAAGGACCAGCTCCATTTGAATAATAGGCATCAGTAGGTGCACATCCACTGTAAACCATATTAGGATCGATATCAATCTCTGTTGCCTGAGTATTCCAGAAAGCCTTACTGCCTACCGTGACGCCACTTGCGCCTGAAGGCGTTTTTACGGCAATGACGCCATTTTCGTTGCCCTTGAATACTTTGTTGTCCTCAAAGGCAGAGATGCCATAGGATGTGAATTGACTGCTTAAGTCAAGGGTCGTAGGGAAATTGGCATTATAGAAGGCATGATCTCCAATTCCTGTGATGTTTTTGTCTATATCTAAGGTCACACCATCCTTGCTAAACGATGCGCCGCCAAAGACATTTGCAGGAATGGTATGGTTGCCGTCGTCTTTGATAGAGACTGATTTTACACCCGACATAGACATGAAACAACCATTATTGCCCCACTGTCCGGAAGTCATGCCAGAATGAAGGACTATAGATGTAATGCCTGAGCAACCATCGAATGCTTTATATACTATATTAGCGCCATTGGGAATAGTCAGTGTACCACTCAGAGCCTTACAATTCAAAAACGTTTGTTCTCCAGTAAATTTGGTGTTTTCGGCAAAGGTGACATCCTTGTTGGCAAGCGATTTATTGTCAGCGAAAGCAAACGTTCCAAAGGATGTGAACTGGCTTAATTTAAGGGTCTTAGGGAAATTGGCATTATAGAAGGCACCATCTCCAATTGCTGTGATGGTGGACGGAATCGTTAGATCCACACCATCAGTGCTAAACGATGCATTGCCAAAGAAATGTGCCGGAATAGTATGGTCACCATCATCTATAAGAGTAACTTTTGTTACACTTGACATACTTCCAAAGCAGCCATAATTACTCCATGGATTGGAAATCTTAGATCCAGTGTATATGACAAGAGCTGTAACATTATTGCAACCATTGAAAGTTCGGTTATCATATGTACCTTTCGGAATAGTTAGCTCTCCTGTCAGTCCTGTACAGTTCTGAAACGCGCATTCTCCAACTGTCGCACCTTCTGGAATAGTTATACCAGTCAGTGCAGAACAATTTTGGAAAGCATAAGACCCAATTTTTTTTATGCCCGGAAAACTAACAGTTGTCAGAGATGTACAACCATCAAAGCATTTAGTAGGTAATGATGTGACGGTAGAAGGCATTTTAACTGTCGCAATAGAAGTGCCGCCCATTGCATCCATACTTGTAATGGTATAGGTGGTGCCATTCTCTGTAAAGGTGCCGTCAGGATAATCGGTTGCTAAGTCAATGCTCGTACCATTATACTTAGCGAGGGCTGTACCACCTATTTGCGACAGGGTAACAGTGTTGTTGGTACCGACCGTAAAGGTATAGGTCGTACCATTAATAGTGTTCGTAACGTCTGTGGCTAAGCTAACACCCCCCCCCCAGTCACAAACAGCAAAAGCCCCAGAATGACTCTGGGTAAGAATGTAAATCTTTTCATTGCTTCACTTTTTGAGTTTAGTTTTAAAGATTATATTGTTCTTATGATTTTAGTTCACACGCATCATAAGTAATAAATCTCGTCCCCTTAAATATAACACCACGCAAAGTTATAAAAAAATAACGAATGGCAACCTAATAAATATCTGCAAAATTCTATATTATCGTGCAAAAGATTGCACTGTGTATACAAAAAAGAACGGCCTCATTCTCAAATTTTTGAGATAAATAAGCGCATATCGTATATATGCCATGCGCTGGGCTATAGAAGTCAGCTTTGAAGAGATGAAAGGATATCTCAGATTGGGAAAATGCCAGGCCCGTAACTTCACGGTGCAAATTGCCAGCATCACACTGACAATGTTGCAATACAACATTCTATGCTTCATGAAACGGTTTGATTCTTATGAGACCATTGGCGGATTGTTCGGCGAGATAACAATCGGAACAGCGGAAATGACTATTGTCGACAGAATTTGGCTACTTATTGTTGAAGTTGTGACTGAGATCGCTGGGCTAATATCGGCTGACTACAATGAGCTGATGCAGAAGGCTATCTGTGGAAACTCACATCTGCACGCTATGTTTGTGCATGAATATGCAGAATTAGAACGGGAAAAATTCACTTGCGAAAGTTGAGTAAAATGCCGCTATTCCCAAAATGTTTTAGGAAAATAAAAACATCCACACCCCGACAACTGCGGAGCGTGGATGTTTGCCATATGAGTTGATGCGATTGTGGTTATCCTACCTGCGAGCCCGGCTTGACCTCGCTGAGTGTCGTGGTGACGCTGAGCGAGCCGTCGAAGTTGAGAGCAGAGAGCTTGGCGTAATAGGTGCGATTAAGGAATTGCATGATGAGGTTTTGTTATATTCCTCGCTTTCCTCGGTTTTGATGCGGTCGGCAAGCGTACGCATCTCTTCCTTAAATACAGAAACGGCTTCCTTGCTGACAGGCAAGATCATATAGCCTTTCAGCAAAGACTGTTTGGGGGTAAGGATCCTCTTTGGCATTATGCTAATGTGTATATGCTTGAATCGTGTGTGTTATGAATTTGCTTCACCATCCAGTCACTGATGGTTCCGGCCTCTGACGAGAACGAGCAGGCGATGGCATAGACCGGGCGACCATCGTGGGCGTAAGGCTCGGCATAGCCGCGGTCAGAGATCTGTGCCATAGCCTCAGCGGCAGGACGGTCGAGTTTGTACTCAAAGATATAGACATAGCGCGGTGTCTCTATCACGCAGTCGGCGCGGCCCTTCGACGTTGCCTTCTCGTGATAGACCGTGTTGCGGCAACTGCCGATCAGACGCATGATCAGATATACCGTGTACTGGAACTGCCGCTCATGACTCTTCTCGCTGTTGCTCTCGCGCACAGAATAGGGAATGCTCGCCAGGAAGTCGTTCAGCAGATCGCGGAAGTCCTCCGGATTGCCATGATGCAGGGCTTTCTTCAGTTTGTTGGTCCAGCTGTTAGGCTGCGTAGGCGTCTGGAAATAGCCCGATGCAAGGAGCGTTAAGAATCCCGATGCCACCTCGTGGTTGGGGAAGTCGAGCTTGTACTCATCGTCCTCACGGTTATAACCCTTGATGGTGAGATAACCGCTCTGATAGATCATCGGCACGGGTGCCTCCACCGTAGCACGGTAGTCCACAAACTCTTGAGCCTCATAGCTGCGGGCAATGATGTCCTGGATGTCCTCATTGCTGTGGGCGAGCAACCGCATCAGATAGCTCGGCGTACCGGAAGCGAACCAGTAGTCCCTAATATTGTCATCTGCAAAGGCATTCAATAGCGAGAAGGGATTGTAGATGTCGGTCATCCCATTACTGAAGTGATACCCGTCGTATCGCTGTTGCAGTTGAGACTTAGCTTCTTCAACAGAAAGCATGTTTGTGTTGGCCAATTCCTCTATAGAAGATGCAAAGACATTGTTCAACTCTTCCCTACTAATACCACAGATAGTATCAAAGCGAGGATTCATACTTATATCTCTTGCATTGTTGAATCCCGAGAACACACTCACCTGCGCAAACTTGGTGACACCCGTGAGGAACACGAAGCGCAGGTCGGCGTCGGCAAGCTTGAAGACGGAATAGAATGCCTTGAGCGTCTCACGGTTGTGATCCTCAATGAGCATCTCGTTGTCACCGACACGGGTCTTCAATCCCGTGTCCATCGCGTCAAGCATGGGTTTGTCGTATTCGTCAACGAGCACCACACAGGTCTTGCCCGTCTGTACATGAGCTTGATGCAACACGTCGGCCAGGCGCCGGCCAGGCTGGTCAGTAGCTGGCTTCACGCCATATTGCTGTTCCCACTTGATCAAATAGCCATTGAGCGTCTGCTCCAGGGCATCCGCCTCAGTGTAGTTGGAACCATTGAAGTCGATTTCGAAGACCGGATAAGTCTCCCATTTCTTCTCTAAGCTCTCTATCTTCAAGCCCTTGAACAGATCATGGCGCCCCTCAAAATAGTATTTGATAGTAGACACCAACAGCGACTTGCCAAAGCGCCTGGGGCGACTGAGGAAATAGACGCCATCATTCTTAGTTATATCGAACACCATGTCCGTCTTGTCGACATAGACAA
>Ga0256404_1008398_pt1 | contig 15546 bp, 12 predicted proteins | sample RumenRJG_01DNA_FD_185990 | JGI IMG/M metagenome (GOLD analysis project Ga0256404, IMG submission 185990) | Bovine rumen microbial communities from Lethbridge, Alberta, Canada - RJG_01 | ecosystem: Host-associated > Mammals > Digestive system > Stomach > Rumen | place: Canada: Alberta | collected...
GACCGAAAAGGCCGAGACCAAGGCGGAAGAAAAGCCCGTTGAAGCGGCTCCTGTCGTCGAGGAAAAGATCGACTTTTCCAACGTCGTGATCGAGCCCCTGTTCCAGGATCAGGTGGACTTTGAGACCTTCTCCAAGTCCGATTTCCGGGCTGTGAAGGTACTCGAATGCGAAGCCGTCAAGAAGTCCAAAAAGCTTCTGAAGTTTACTCTGGATGACGGTTCTGACGAGAAAAGGACGATTTTGAGCGGTATTCACGCATATTATGAGCCGGAAGAGCTGGTCGGAAAGACCTGCATCGCCATCACGAATCTGCCTCCCAGAGCGATGATGGGCATTGAGTCCTGCGGCATGTTGCTCTCCGCCGTTCATAAGGAAGGCGAGGAGGAGAAGCTCCATCTTCTGATGGTTGATCCCCACATCCCGGCGGGTGCTAAGCTGTATTGATTGAGGAGCTAAAATCGGCTCGAATCACCAATTTAGTCACCAAAAATCACCTTTTGATCTCCAAATCGGAAGGCACTATTGTGCGATTCATCATTAAATGGCATAAATCTTCGTTAATCTGCAAGAGACTCACTATCAAACGGTAGTGGGTCTCTTTTTTTGTTTCCAGCCTGTTCGAGATCGAACCTGCTGTACATATCCTATCTGTTTGCCCGCTGAGTAAAATCAGCGGGCTTTTTTTGTTTCTGGAGGTGTGTGGAATGAGCGCGAAAAATTTTTTTGAATTTTTTCAAAAATTGATGTCGTTTTTTGGCCTTCGATGTTGCGGTAAGGGGGTGAGAGGAGAAATTCCTACTCACCGCTACTTGACAACTGAATACACATTCATCAGGTACGTTCCTGAGCGGGGGCGAAAGTCCCAGCCGAATGAAGGTGCGCCAAGACCCTCCTGCCCATCCGGGTTATAACGGAAAGCAAGGTGGCGAGCGTTTCCGAACCATTCTGAAATATCCGGTTGCTACGGATATGGCCATGAAACGCTACAGGGTTAATGATACTTCTCTACGGAGCTGGCGGAGAACCCGGCAGGGGTGAGATTCCCATGGACTTGTTTCGCAAACAAGCGCCTGATGTATTCCCAATGTGCGTGGGGTGTCGAGGACAAATAACGCACAGGTACATAGCGGTACAGAAATGGATCGCTGTGAATTCCAAGAAAGGAGGAAAACGCATGGAAAACTGTAAAGTGATCGCTATCACGAACCAGAAAGGCGGCGTCGGCAAAACGACTACTACAGTTAATCTCGGCGTGGGCCTTGCATACACCGGAAATAAGGTCTTACTGATTGACGCTGACCCGCAAGGAAGCCTCACGGTGAGTCTCGGTGTAAAAAACCCCGACGAGCTGGATGTGTCGCTATCTACGCTCATGCAATCGGTTATAGAAGATGAACAGCCTCCCGGCAATGCGATTATCGCCCATAATGAAGGCGTTGATCTGCTTCCTTCTAATATTGAACTGTCCGGCATGGAAACGGGCTTGTTCAATGTTATGAGCCGTGAGTACGTTCTGAAATCCTGTATCGAAGGCTTGAGAAAGAACTACGATTATATCCTTATCGACTGTATGCCTTCTCTGGGAATGATGACGGTCAATGCGCTTGCTGCGGCAGACAGTGTGATTATTCCATCTCAGCCGAACTTCCTGTCAACCAAAGGTCTTAACTTGCTTCTGCGCTCGATTGCAAAAATTAAGCGACAGATCAATCCGAGACTGAGGATCGACGGCATTTTGTTGACGATGGTAGATAACCGCACGAACAATGCCAAGACGATTATCACATCGCTCCGTTCTTCAGTAGGAGAAAACATCCGCGTGTTCGAGTCTGAAATTCCTTTTTCGGTAAGAGCAGCGGAGTGCAGTCTTTCCGGAGAAAGCATCTTCTCCCACGACAAGAACGGAAAAGTGGCAGCAGCGTATGAGGCACTCACGAAGGAGGTGACAGAGATTGAAGAACGTGCAAAAAATCGACCTGGGCCTGACTGGATACGATGAGTTGTTCGCAAATGACGAGGAACGCAAGGTAAACAAGCTCCCTCGCATTTTCGATATTCCCATATCGGAGATCGACGATTTCCCCGACCATCCCTTCAAGGTGAAAATTGATGAGGATATGGACCAGCTTGTTCAGAGCATCAAAGAGCGCGGGATCATCACCCCTGTCACACTTCGCCCGAAGGAAGACGGACGCTACGAGATCGTATCTGGCCATCGTCGGAAAAAAGCTTGTGAAATCGCCGGACTGGAAACCGTGAAGGCAGAGGTCCGCGAAATGAGCCGTGACGAGGCCATTATCTTAATGGTTGAATCCAACCTACAGCGTTCCACCATCCTTCCGAGCGAAAAGGCATTTTCGTACAAAATGCGTCTTGAGGCCATGAAAAGGCAGGCAGGCAGACCGGCTCAAGATAATTATTCCCCAGTGGGGAACAATTCTTTGGGCACGAAATCATCCGAGATTATGGCGGACGAAGTGGGAGAAAGCAGAAATACTATTTTCCGCTATATCCGTCTCACGGAGCTTATCCCGCCGCTTCTCGACCTTGTTGACGAGGGACGTATCGCGTTCAGACCGGCAGTTGAATTGTCCTACCTCAAAAAGGAGGAGCAGGAAGACTTGCTGGAGGAAATCTCCTATGCGGACGCGACGCCATCCCTTGCCCAGGCAATCAAGATGAAGAGATTCTCCAAGGAAGGCAAGCTCTCCAATGAGGTCATTGAGTCCATCATGAGTGAAGAGAAGCCAAACCAAAAGGAGAAGATCCGCATTAAGTATGAAGATGCGAGACGGTTCATTCCTGACAGCGTTCCGTACAACAAAACCGGTGAGTATATTATGAAAGCGCTTGAGTATTATCACCGGGTACAGGAACGTCAGAAAGACCGAGGTGAAGCAAGATGACCCTTACGCCAAGGGAGTAGTGTACCCTTTTGGAGAAGCTTTACCGTTTCCCCCTCTCACACTCTCCCCCTGTTTCACCAGCTTACCAGCTCAAAGGAAGAAGAGTAAGGAGATAAGCGTACCTTTGCCTTACGAAACGGACGACCGTACAATGATGGTGAGAAAAATCAAGGAGGCGATCCTATGAGGAAATCACTTATCATCACGATTGTCATAGCCCTGCTGTGTTTATGCGGATGCGAGGCTGTTGTAACGGCTCCGGAGAGTGCTGAACCGACTAAAGCAAGCGAAATGCTGCTGACAACGACTGCCGCAGAAGAAAGCACAGATATGAGCTTGCGATGAAATTCACCAAAGGTGAGTATGCTTTCATTGTCGCAACCCATACGGACAAAGCGCATATTCATAATCACATCATCTTCAATTCTACGAACCTTGCCTGTGACAGGAAATTCAAAAACTTCTTTCTATCATCCTTTGTTATCCAGCGGACCAGCGACAGGCTGTGTTTGGAGCATGGTCTATCAGTCATCAAGCCACGGGCATATCGTGACAGAGAAAAGCGCACGGATTATCCAAGACGCGCAGCATACCGCGATGCAATCCGTGAAACAATCGACCGGGGGCTTGCAAGGAATCCGAAAGATTTTGAGGAGTTGCTTCGGTTCCTGGAGGAAGAAGAGTATCAGATCAAGCGGGGGCAGAATCCTGCGATCAAGGGGAAGGACCAGAAGCGGTTTATCCGTTTCAAGTCTCTTGGAGAAGGATACAGACCAGACGACCTTGAGAAGATCATCTCCGGTGAGATAGAGCACGATCCTGAGATCCGAAAGCGGAATGCGAAGCCCGAAAAGAGTATGGACATGCTCATCGATATCCAGGCAAAACTTGCCCAAGGCAAGGGTGCCGGATATGAGAGATGGGCAAAAGTCTTCAATGTGAAGCAGGTGGCCAAAGCACTTTTGTTCCTGGAAGAGCATGACATCCGAGATCTTGAAACCTTAAATCAGAGAGCCAAGGAAGCAGCGGATCGCTTCAATGAACTGTCTGCTACAATCAAGTCGGCAGAGAAAAGAATGGCGGAGATCTCGGTCTTGAAAACGCATATTCTGAATTATGCCAAGACCAAAGATATATACGTGGCCTACCGAAAGGCAGGATACAGTAAAGCCTTCTTTGAAGCCCACCGTGAAGAGATCACTCTTCATAAAGCGGCGAAGCAGGCGTTTTCGGAACTGGGGGTGGAGAAGCTTCCGACAGTCAGACAGTTGAATGAAGAATTCGCAGAACTCCTGGCGAGGAAAAAGGAAGCATACCGGGAATACAGGAAAGCCAAACAGGAGATGACGGACTTTGCTACGGCAAAATACGATATCGAACGGTTCCTGAATCTTGAAAAGGAAGAGGAAATCCGCGAGAAAGAAAAAGCAAAAAAGAAAGAAGAGTCTCTGTGATCAATGGGGCATTTCATCAGAAATCTATCTGATGGGATGCCCCTCTTTTTTATTTTCGCGTTCAGCGAAGTGCACTCAGCACCGCAAAGCGGGGCGTAGATCAGCAGATGCAAATCTGATGTTTGAAGGGATTGGGAGCAACTCCCAACAAGTCGAGCGAAGCGAGTTGTCTGGACACAGACATTGCTTGCGAATTTGTGAAAAACCTAGTTGAAGTCCGTTTTTTTGGACAGGTAATGTGGATAATGGAAAGTGGGAGAGTCTAATAAGGCTTTATAAGGAGATGCGCTAAAGGTTACTATTCCTAGAACATTCAAAATTGGATTTGAAGAAAAAAATATTCGAGAAGTCAAATATATCATTTTATATTCCGACACCTTATGATATAATACCATCGTATCATTATATTTTCCGAATGAACGCGTCGGGATTCTCAAAATGAGAGGTAATAGGATGGCTATATCATACAATGGTTTATGGAAATTATTGATTGATAAGAACAAGAAAAAAACAGATTTAATAGACGACATCGGGATTAGTAGTAGTACTTTGGCCAAGATGAGTAAGGGAGATGAGGTTTCTCTCTCTGTGCTTACGAAAATCTGTAATAAGTACGGATGTGATTATGGCGATCTCATAAATTTTGTGGGAACAGAAGATAATAAATAATAGACGACAGGAGAGATTAAGCTTTGGATATTAATAGTACAAGCGTTGAAACAACGAGCCAACAGTTGTTTTCCCATTTGTTTGAGGCGTGCAATATTCTTCGAGGTCCGATTAATCAGGACGATTATAAGAGCTACGTAACACCGATTCTTTTCTTTAAAAGATTATCAGATGTTTATGATGAAGAAACGCAGATTGCACTGGAAGAGTCTGATGGCGATGAAGAATATGCATCATTCCCGGAGAATCATAGCTTTGTAATTCCAGAGGGATGCCATTGGAAAGATGTTCGTGAAGCCAGTGAGAATGTTGGAACTGCAATTGTAAACGCCATGTATGGAATTGAACGAGCTAATCCTGATAGACTGGCAGGAGTTTTCAGCAGCTTCGATGATGCAAACTGGACAGATATGACAAAACTCAGCGATGAAAGATTAAAAGATTTAGTGGAGCATATGTCTAAAATTCGCGTAGGTAACAATGACTACGCGGCAGATGTTATGGGCGATGCATATGAGTATCTGATCAAGAAGTTTGCTGATTTGTCTAAGAAAAATGCAGGTGAGTTCTACACCCCAAGGACCATAGTTAAGCTTTTAGTTATGCTTATGGCTCCACAAGCAGGTGAGACAGTTTATGATCCTGCATGTGGAACAGGCGGAATGCTTATCGAAGCAATCAGATATATGCATAACGACCAACTTACATATGGAAAGATTTATGGACAGGAGAAAAATCTTTCTACATCAGCGATTGCCAGAATGAACCTTTTCCTTCATGGGGCAAGAGATTTCAAGATAACACAGGGCGATACTTTGAGGTCTCCCAATTATATTAATGCAGGTCAGTTACAGACTTTCGATTGTGTTATAGCGAATCCACCGTTTGGTCTTAAGGCGTGGGGAGCATCAGCTTTTGAAACAGATGCCTATGGAAGAAATATCTGGGGATGTCCATCAGATTCGAATGCGGATTTTGCATGGTTACAGCATATGATTAAATCCATGAATCCGGCAACCGGACGTGTGGCGGTTGTTATGCCACAGGGCGTTTTGTTCCACGGTGGCAAAGAAGGAGAAATAAGAAAACAGATTGTAGAGTCGGACAAGATTGAATGCATTATAACGCTTGTAGGAGGTATTTTCTATGGCGCTGGTGTATCAGCATGTTTGATTTTGATGAACAATCAAAAAGTACCAGATCATAAAAATAAGATTTGTATGATCGATGCGACTAGCATTTATACTCCGGCAAGAGCTCAGAACTATATGTCTGAGGATGACATCCAGCTTGTGTTTAATCTTTTTTCAAATTATAAGGATGAAATCGAGAAGGTTAAGATTGTTGCCTTGGATGATGTAAGAGAGAAGGATTACACTTTATCCGTTAATACTTACATCGAAAAGAAAGAACAGGAGGTAGTTTCGCCGGATATTGTTCGTCAAAACTATTTTGATGCATTACAAGAAGTAAAGGATGCCGAGTATAAAATGAAAGAACTGTTGATAAAAGGGGGATACGTGAATGAGTAAAAGGATAACCCAGGAAGAACTCGAATCGTATCTTTGGGGATCTGCGGTTTTACTTAGGACAAGTATTGATGCAGGTGCATATAAGCAATATATTTTCCCGTTATTGTTTTTTAAGAGAATAAGCGATGTCTATGATGAAGAGTGTGAAAAAATCTTAGAGGAATATGACGGAGACGAGAGTGCTCTGGAATGGGAAGAGAACCATTTGTTTATGGTACCTGAAGGAGCACATTGGAAGGATGTTCGAGCTAAATCTGAAAATATCGGGGCAGCTTTGGTTGATTCTTTTTATAAAATTCAAAGTGCCAATCCAGACAAGTTACAAGGAATTTTCGGTGATGCAGCGTGGACAAACAAAAACAGATTGCCGGATAGACTGCTTAAGGATTTGATAGAACACTTTAGTTCTAAAACTCTTTCTTTGGCAAATTGTCCTGAAGATGAACTGGGCCAAGGATATGAATACCTGATTAAGCAGTTTGCAGATGATAGTGGGCATACTGCGCAGGAGTTTTATACAAACAGAACTGTGGTACATCTTATGACAGAAATGTTGAAACCTCAGTCCGGTGAGAGCATTTATGACCCTACATGCGGCTCCGCAGGAATGCTCATTTCTGCTATAGCCTATCTTAAAGATAAAGGCGAAGAGTGGAGAAATGTTAGTGCTTATGGTCAGGAGATTAACGCTCTTACCTCCGCAATTGGAAAGATGAATCTTTTCCTTCATGGAATTAAAGATTTTGAAATTGTAAACGATGATACATTGGCGCGACCTGCTTTTTTGGAAAATGGCAAACTGAAAAAGTTTGACTTGGTTTTAGCCAATCCGCCTTACTCAATAAGCCAGTGGGACAGAGATGCATTTGCAAGTGATAAGTATGGTAGAAACTTTTTAGGTGTCCCTCCGCAGGGAAGAGCCGATTATGCTTTCTTGCAGCATATTATTAAAAGTATGGATGACGAAACAGGAAGATGTGCAATCCTGTTCCCTCACGGAGTACTCTTCAGAAATGAAGAAAGCAGTATGCGAGCTGAATTGGTCAAAGGAGATTACGTTGAATGTGTAATTGGCCTTGCGGCTAATCTGTTTTATAACTCACCGATGGAAGCTTGTATTATGATCTGCAAAATGAATAAGAAACCTCAGAACAGAGGAAAAATTTTATTCATCAATGCTGTAAATGAGGTAGAAAGAAAAAATGCTCAGAGCTTTTTAACAGATAATCATATTAAACATATAGCAACTGCTTATGAAAAATATGAAGACGAAGAAGGCTTTGCTACGGTTGCGACAATCGATGAAATTGAGAAGAATGATTATTCTCTCAGCATTCCATTGTATGTAAAGACTAGTAGTACAGAGGCAGAGACAGATAATAGACCATTCGTAGAAATATATCGTAGCTGGGAGAAAAAATCCTATGATATGCATGCTAGTTACGACGAACTGAATAGGTTATTGCAGGAGGTGGGCAATGTCGAGAGTTAAGTTGGGTGATGTTGCTTTTGAAAGGAAAGAAACATTAAAGAATGGGAATAACCAAGTTACCGTTGGTCTTGAGCATCTTATACCGGAGGAAATAGAGCTAACACAATGGGATGAGGGCGCAGAAAATACTTTTACAAAGGCTTTTCATAAAGGCGATATATTATTTGGAAGAAGACGAGCTTATTTAAAGAAAGCAGCCGTGGCTTCTCTTGATGGAATATGCTCGGGGGATATTACAGTTATTTCCGCAAATGAAGAAAAGATTTCTCCGAGGCTATTACCCTTTATTATTCAGAATGATGCGTTTTTTGATTTTGCTGTCGAGAAATCAGCTGGGTCATTATCACCAAGAGTTAAATGGCAACATTTAAAAGAGTATGAGTTTGAACTTCCCGATATGGGTAAGCAGCAAGAGTTGGCTGAACTCTTATGGTCGATGAATGCAACAAAGATGGCGTATAAAAAGCTACTTGAAAAAACTGATGAACTTGTGAAATCTCAATTTATCGAGATGTTTGGTGATGTAGTTAACAATACAAGACATTGGCCTGAATGTAGTTTGGGTGACAAAGCTGAAATTGGTTCAAGCAAGAGAATTTTTGCGAGGGAATATGTAGCGTCAGGGGTACCGTTTTATAGGAGCAAAGAAATTATAGAATTGGGGAAAGGACTGTCCCCATCAGTAGAATTATATATTACAAAAGAGAGATATGAGGAAATAAGGAAAAAATATGGAGTTCCACAGGTTGGAGATATTCTTATGACAGCAGTAGGAACTATTGGAAAGTTTTGGACGGTACAGTCAGAGCAACCATTTTACTATAAGGATGGAAACTTGGTTTATATACGCCCTTTCAATGTTAATACAACTTATTTTCAGTCACTATTGGAGATGCTAATAGAGGATTATAAAAGGGATGCAGCTAACGGTTCTGCATATGCTGCATTGCCAATTGAGAAACTAAAAGCGATGAAAATAGTGGATCCACCAAGACTTCTACAGGATCAGTTTGAGAGACTCTTGAGACAGAGCGATAAATCAAAATTTGAACTCGAACAGTCTATTGTAGAGTTGACGGCAACATATAAAAAGATAATATCTGAAAACCTTGGATAAAATAAAGAGGTCATGTAGTACCCTCCGGCTCGTGAGGCAACCGGAAACGGAGGACAGTAAAGGAGGGTACTTATGATTGACCAGATTATTGAAGAAATCCAAAAGGACCTTGATGATTTTTTGGATGAAAAACAAAAGGAACTACTTTTAGAAGCACTTGAAAAAAGATTACGCCCATTGAAAAAGGAGGATTTAGAGCAGGGCATTAGAAAAAAACAGGATATGTTACCGGTATTCATAGCTGCAAAGCGTGTAGAGGGATGTTCTGAAAAATCGCTAAGATATTACGAATCTACTATTCGGAATATGCTTGAAAGTATTGATAAAACTGAATGTGATATATGTACAGAAGATCTCCGGGCATATTTAGATAATTATCAACAGCGAGGAACAGTGAGCAAAGTCACTCTTGATAATGTAAGACGAATTTTATCTAGCTTCTTTTCATGGCTGGAAGATGAAGATTATATAGTGAAGAGCCCGGTAAGAAGAATACATAAGGTTAAAACAGGTAAAACTGTTAAGGAAACTTATACGGATGAATCTTTGGAATTGATGCGTGATCATTGCAATAACATAAGAGATCTTGCAATGATTGACCTTTTATCATCTACGGGAATCCGCGTAGGAGAGTTAGTAAAACTGAATCGTAGCGACGTAGATTTTGAAAATCGGGAATGCATCGTATTTGGAAAAGGTAACAAAGAGAGAAAAGTCTACTTTGATGCTAGAACAAAGATACATTTACAACGATACCTGAATGAAAGAACAGATAGTAATGATGCGTTATTTGTTTCTCTTCTAAAACCGTATTGTCGGCTTGAAATTAGTGGAGTGGAAATACGATTAAGGAAAATTGGGCGGGAGTTAAGCCTCTCAAAGGTGCATCCGCATAAGTTTCGTAGGACTTTGGCTACTATGGCTATTGATAAAGGTATGCCAATTGAACAAGTTCAGCAGCTATTGGGACATCAAAGTATAGACACGACATTACAGTATGCGATGGTTAACCAGAATAATGTCAAAGAGTCTCATAGAAAATATATAGGGTAGCTGTTTGCAATTCTCAATTTATCGGGCTTTTATGGAGACTGAAAAAGGTGATAATTGCCCCTCTGGAGGGAGGTGCGATTTATGCCTAAATATCGTTTTGATGACATCGCAATTAACAGTACTGAAAAGAAAAAGCCTGTTGAGGAAGATAAGTATACGTATCTTGGACTGGAACACCTTGATTCCGGATCTTTAAAAGTGACTCGGTTCGGATCTGAGGTTGCTCCAATAGGTGAGAAACTTGTAATGAGAAAGGGCGATGTCCTCTTTGGAAAGAGACGTGCGTATCAGAAGAAGGTTGCGATCGCGCCTTTTGATGGTATTTTCTCAGCACATGGTATGGTTTTGCGGCCAAAGGAAGATGTAGTTGATAAAGACTTCTTCCCATTGTTCATCAGCTCAGATTACTTCTTGGATGCTGCGATAAAAATATCCGTAGGATCATTATCGCCTACGATCAACTGGAAGGACCTGAAGACACTTGAATTTGAGCTTCCTTCCTTAGAAGAGCAACGGAAACTCGCAGAAGTGCTGTGGTCTATAAATGATACATTGGATGCTTATAAAAAGCTGCTGGAAATGACAGATCAGCTTGTTAAGTCTCAATTTATCGAGATGTTTGGAAATGATGATGACTCTGAATATCTAACATTAGAACAGTGTTGCACTTCGGTTACTGGAGGGAATACTCCTTCTATGAAGCATGATGAGTATTATGGCGGAGATATTCCATTCATAAAATCAGGAGACGTGAAAGATGCATATGTCTCTGCTGGTGCATTATGGCTTACGCAGGAAGCACTTGAGAAAACGACAGCAAAATATGTTCCTAAAGGAACGGTTATTGTAGTCGTGCGAAGCGGGATTCTAAAACATGATTTGCCTGTAGCGATAGCAGCTAATCCTGTAGTAATTAACCAGGATTTGAAAGCATTTCAACCGAGACCAGAGTTTACATCTCAGTATCTTGCATGGGCGATAAAATCAAAGGAAGACTATCTTCTTAGAATGACAAGAGCAATGACTGTAGACAATATTGAGAGTAAAGAGCTATTTAGTATACCCGTCATGGTAGCTCCGCTGGAACAACAAAAATATTTTGAACATTTTGTTGAACAAATCGATAAATCAAAATTTGAACTCGAACAGTCTATTGTAGAGTTGACGGCAACATATAAAAAGATAATATCTGAAAACCTTGGATAAAATAAAGAGGTCATGTAGTACCCTCCGGCTCGTGAGGCAACCGGAAACGGAGGACAGTAAAGGAGGGTACTTATGATTGACCAGATTATTGAAGAAATCCAAAAGGACCTTGATGATTTTTTGGATGAAAAACAAAAGGAACTACTTTTAGAAGCACTTGAAAAAAGATTACGCCCATTGAAAAAGGAGGATTTAGAGCAGGGCATTAGAAAAAAACAGGATATGTTACCGGTATTCATAGCTGCAAAGCGTGTAGAGGGATGTTCTGAAAAATCGCTAAGATATTACGAATCTACTATTCGGAATATGCTTGAAAGTATTGATAAAACTGAATGTGATATATGTACAGAAGATCTCCGGGCATATTTAGATAATTATCAACAGCGAGGAACAGTGAGCAAAGTCACTCTTGATAATGTAAGACGAATTTTATCTAGCTTCTTTTCATGGCTGGAAGATGAAGATTATATAGTGAAGAGCCCGGTAAGAAGAATACATAAGGTTAAAACAGGTAAAACTGTTAAGGAAACTTATACGGATGAATCTTTGGAATTGATGCGTGATCATTGCAATAACATAAGAGATCTTGCAATGATTGACCTTTTATCATCTACGGGAATCCGCGTAGGAGAGTTAGTAAAACTGAATCGTAGCGACGTAGATTTTGAAAATCGGGAATGCATCGTATTTGGAAAAGGTAACAAAGAGAGAAAAGTCTACTTTGATGCTAGAACAAAGATACATTTACAACGATACCTGAATGAAAGAACAGATAGTAATGATGCGTTATTTGTTTCTCTTCTAAAACCGTATTGTCGGCTTGAAATTAGTGGAGTGGAAATACGATTAAGGAAAATTGGGCGGGAGTTAAGCCTCTCAAAGGTGCATCCGCATAAGTTTCGTAGGACTTTGGCTACTATGGCTATTGATAAAGGTATGCCAATTGAACAAGTTCAGCAGCTATTGGGACATCAAAGTATAGACACGACATTACAGTATGCGATGGTTAACCAGAATAATGTCAAAGAGTCTCATAGAAAATATATAGGGTAGCTGTTTGCAATTCTCAATTTATCGGGCTTTTATGGAGACTGAAAAAGGTGATAATTGCCCCTCTGGAGGGAGGTGCGATTTATGCCTAAATATCGTTTTGATGACATCGCAATTAACAGTACTGAAAAGAAAAAGCCTGTTGAGGAAGATAAGTATACGTATCTTGGACTGGAACACCTTGATTCCGGATCTTTAAAAGTGACTCGGTTCGGATCTGAGGTTGCTCCAATAGGTGAGAAACTTGTAATGAGAAAGGGCGATGTCCTCTTTGGAAAGAGACGTGCGTATCAGAAGAAGGTTGCGATCGCGCCTTTTGATGGTATTTTCTCAGCACATGGTATGGTTTTGCGGCCAAAGGAAGATGTAGTTGATAAAGACTTCTTCCCATTGTTCATCAGCTCAGATTACTTCTTGGATGCTGCGATAAAAATATCCGTAGGATCATTATCGCCTACGATCAACTGGAAGGACCTGAAGACACTTGAATTTGAGCTTCCTTCCTTAGAAGAGCAACGGAAACTCGCAGAAGTGCTGTGGTCTATAAATGATACATTGGATGCTTATAAAAAGCTGCTGGAAATGACAGATCAGCTTGTTAAGTCTCAATTTATCGAGATGTTTGGAAATGATGATGACTCTGAATATCTAACATTAGAACAGTGTTGCACTTCGGTTACTGGAGGGAATACTCCTTCTATGAAGCATGATGAGTATTATGGCGGAGATATTCCATTCATAAAATCAGGAGACGTGAAAGATGCATATGTCTCTGCTGGTGCATTATGGCTTACGCAGGAAGCACTTGAGAAAACGACAGCAAAATATGTTCCTAAAGGAACGGTTATTGTAGTCGTGCGAAGCGGGATTCTAAAACATGATTTGCCTGTAGCGATAGCAGCTAATCCTGTAGTAATTAACCAGGATTTGAAAGCATTTCAACCGAGACCAGAGTTTACATCTCAGTATCTTGCATGGGCGATAAAATCAAAGGAAGACTATCTTCTTAGAATGACAAGAGCAATGACTGTAGACAATATTGAGAGTAAAGAGCTATTTAGTATACCCGTCATGGTAGCTCCGCTGGAACAACAAAAATATTTTGAACATTTTGTTGAACAAATCGATAAATCAAAATTTGACTGTCAGATGGCTTCAAATCTCAATTTATCGAGATGTCTCATGAGTGGTCGTTGGCATGTAAATATGAGCCATTGTCAGAGTACATGATGAGCATTACCTATGGATTTACGAATCCTATGCCAGATACGGATGAAGGACCATGGAAAGTTACTGCTAAAGATATAGTTGATGGAAAAATTGATTATTCTACTGCAAGAAAAACATCGCTTGAGGAGTATGAGAAGCTTACTGCTAAAAGCAAACCTGATGTTGGTGATGTGCTGCTTACAAAGGATGGAACACTGGGAAGAGTGGCAATAGTTGATCAAGAAGGAATATGCATTAATCAATCAGTTGCGACTATAAAATGTAATGAACGCATTATACCTAAATTTTTGTATAGCATACTTCAAATGCCTGAATATCAAGAAAAGATGCTCGCAGATGCAGGAGGGGTAACTGTTAGGCATTTATATATAACAAGAGTGGATAAGATGCCGGTTTGTATTCCTAGTTTTAGTGAGCAACATAAATGGTTACACTTTATTGAACAGAGCGATAAATCAAAATATTTATGTGATATTGTGAGGAGGTTTTTATGCTGAACGAAGATACAATTGAGCAGATGCTCATAGCAGTCCTTCAAAAGAATGGATGGACATACATACCTGCTGATAAGATGCCAAGACAAGATTCAGAAGTAATGGTTGAATCTATGGTTAAATCAGCGCTTATAAGACTGAATCCAGAGATAGCTGAGGACCCAAGCCGTGCAGATGAAGTAATTTATAAGTTGAGATCTTTGATTCTATCAGCGCAGCCACATAATTTGATTGCACAGAATGAGACATTCAAGAAGCTTATTTTTGAAGAAAACTCATTCCCGTTTGGCAAGGATGGCAGGATGGTTCCTATTCGTTTCTTCGGAACGATGACAAAAGAGAATCTTGCCTTGAATGAGTATGTAGTGACAAATCAATGGTGCTTCCCGACAAGAGAAGGGGGAAAGCGACTTGATTTGGTTTTGCTTGTAAACGGATTTCCACTTATCATAGGTGAACTTAAAACTCCCTTCAGAGATGCAATCACTTGGTTGGATGGGGCTAAAGATATAGCTGATTATGAAAAGAGTATACCGCAGATGTTTGTAACCAACGTCTTTAATTTTGCTTCTGAAGGCAAGTGTTACAGATATGGTTCTATCAATATGCCCATAGACATGTGGGGGCCTTGGCATACTCCAGATGATAAAACAGAGGGAACTCTTATATCTGTGCAAAAGAGTGTTGTCGACATGATAACACCTGAGAAGGTTATGGATATATTCCAGTTCTTTACAATGTTTGCAACAGATAAGAAGTACAGAAAATATAAGATTATTTGCCGTTATCAGCAGTATGAAGGGGCAAACCTTATAGTAGATCGTGTAAAAGCTGGTTATCCGAAGAAAGGATTGATTTGGCATTTCCAAGGTTCCGGTAAGTCATTACTTATGGTCTTTGCGGCCTATAAGCTTCGCATGATACCGGAACTTAAGAATCCGACGGTTGTTATTGTAGATGACAGATTGGATTTAGAGACACAGATTACAGCTACCTTTAATGCTTCTGATATTCCTAATATGGCGGCAGCACGCACAAAGGAAGAACTGATAAAGTTCTTCGAAGGGGATATGCGAAAGATCCTTATTACTACAATCTTTAGGTTTGGAGATGTAGATAAGTGTCTGAACGAGAGCAGTAACATCATTTTGATGGTTGATGAAGCTCATAGAACTCAGGAAGGTGATCTTGGTGAAAAAATGAGAACGGCATTACCTAATGCATTCTTCTTTGGACTCACCGGAACACCCATTAACAGAATAGATAAAAATACATTCAGGACATTTGGTGCGGAAGAGGATAAGAGCGGATATATGAGCAAATACTCCTTCTCAGACTCGAT
>Ga0256404_1008399_pt1 | contig 15542 bp, 11 predicted proteins | sample RumenRJG_01DNA_FD_185990 | JGI IMG/M metagenome (GOLD analysis project Ga0256404, IMG submission 185990) | Bovine rumen microbial communities from Lethbridge, Alberta, Canada - RJG_01 | ecosystem: Host-associated > Mammals > Digestive system > Stomach > Rumen | place: Canada: Alberta | collected...
TCGGCGGATAGGGGCACTCATTGGTGTTGAGCTTGATGATGTTGGGATCCTTTGGCTGCTCCCCCGCGGTGTAGGGCGTGACAATTCTGACATTTTCTTCCCAGGACATGGGCATTCTCTCCTTTGCAATCGAAACGGGCCGAATGAGACTGCCTCATCCGGTCCGGTACTCTTGTCTATTCTAATGCTTTTAAAGAACTTTTGACAGGAAATCCTGCAGTCTCTGGTTCCTGGGATGGGAGAAGAAGTCCTCCGGAGCCCCCTCTTCCTTGATGACGCCCTCGTCGATGAAGAGGACGCGGCTTGCGATCTCCCTTGCAAAGGCCATCTCGTGGGTAACGACGACCATCGTCATGCCCTCCTCTGCAAGCTGCTTCATGACTTCCAGCACCTCTCCCACCATCTCGGGGTCGAGGGCGGATGTGGGCTCATCAAACAGCATGACCTCCGGGTTCATCTCCAGGGCCCGCACAATGGCGATTCTCTGCTGCATGCCGCCGGAGAGGGAGTGGGGATAGGCATCCGCCTTGTCCTCGAGGTTGACGCGGCGAAGGAGCGATAACGCCTTTTCCTTTGCCTCGTCCCTGGTGAGGATGCCGAGCTTTACCGGGGCGAGGGTGATGTTGTCCATGATGGTCAGGTTCTGGAAGAGGTTGAAGCGCTGGAACACCATGCCCATGCGGCGGCGGACTTTATTGATGTCGGTCGCAGGGTCATTTACCTTCACGTCGTCCAGCCAGATCTCCCCGTCCGTCGGGGTCTCCAGCAGGTTGATGCAGCGAAGGAACGTCGACTTGCCGCAGCCCGAGGGGCCAACGAGCACGATCTTCTGTCCCTTCTGGATATCGTAGTCAATGCCCCGGAGCACGTGGTTGTCGCCGAAGTCTTTCTTGAGGTTCCGGATGCGGATCATCGCAGTTTTATCGGTTGTCACTTTCTCTCAGCTTCCTTTCCAGTATGCCAAACAGGAACGACAGGATCTTCACGACGACGAAGTACATGACCGCGGCGCCAAGGAGCGGCATCATGTACTGGTACGTCGCGCTGGACACCTGGTCCGCCGCGTGCGTCAGCTCAGTCAGGCCCACCGCACCCGCAATGGATGTCTCCTTCAGGAGGGTGATGAACTCATTCAGGAGTGAGGGGAAACAGTTCTTGAAGGCCTGGGGCAGGACCACGTACATCATGGTCATATTTCTGGTAAGGCCAAGAGACCGCCCGGCCTCCATCTGTCCCTCGTCCACCGACTGGATGCCGCCGCGCAGGATCTCCGCGACGTAGGCACCGGAGTTGATGCCGAAGGCCATGCAGGCGACGAGGATCTTGTTCTTCGAGGAGGCCATGATGACGTTCCACATGATGAGGAGCTGAATCATCGTGGGTGTGCCGCGGATCACGTCGATATAGACGTAGGCGATATAGGAGCCGATCGTCCGCTTTCCCTTCTTGTTCCGCTGCAGATTGAACAGGCAGGCCAGGGTTCCCAGGACCACACCGATGAGGGCCGCAAAGAGCGTGACCTCCAGTGTGTTGCCAAGGCCCTTCACGTATAGGAGCCATCTGCCATTCCGGATAAAGGCCTTATAAAACTGCGTGCTTAAGCTGTCCATGAAACCTCCCGTACCACAAAGTCGGACAGAAGAATCTTAAGACTCCTCTGCCCGGCTGCATTGCAAACGCTATTCTCAGGGCTATTACTCTGCGGAGTAGCTGGAAATGTACTGCTCCACAAGGGTATCATAGGTGCCGTCTGCCTTCATGGCAGCAAGGGCGCCGTTGATGGCATTCAGCATGACCTCGTCATCCTTGGGCATTGCGATGCCGTACTGCTCTGTGTCGAAGTTGAACTGAGAGCCATCCAGGACCTTCAGCTGACCGCTGTAGCTGGTGGCAAAGGCCTCTGCCGGAACCTGATCCAGGATCACAGCGTCGTTCTTGCCATTGACAAGATCTGCAACGGCCTGGTTGAAGCTCTTGACGGAGACCGTTGCCGCATCGTTGATGCCGCGGGCAACGGTCTCACCGGTGGTGCCTGCCTGCACGCCGATGGCAGAAGCATTCTTTAAGTCATCCTCGGTTGCGATCGTGCTGTCTTCGGAAACCAGGACGGACTGGGTTGCATCGTAGTAGGGATCCGAGAAGTTGACGGACTCCTTTCTCTCATCGGTGATCGTCATGCCGGTTGCAGCCACATCGATCTTGCTGCCGAGAGCAGGGATAATGCCGTCAAAGTCCATGTCCTCGATCTCAACCGTGACGCCGATGCGCTTTCCGATCTCATTCATCATGGCAACATCAAAGCCGGTCACATTGCCCTCGTTCGAGGTGATGTCGTCAAAGGTGTCAGTGCCATCCCCGACGTACTCAAACGGCGGGAAGGTTGCATTGAGGCCAACGGTCATCACGCCGTCGGACAGGTACTTGGACTGGGACAAATCCACAGAGGCATCGGTGGAAGCGGCCTCGGTGGCTGCTGTCTCTGCGGCCTCGGTTGCAGCTGCGGCCTCGGTCGCAGCTGTCGTCGCTGCCTCGGTGGCTGCCGTTGTGGAAGCGCCGGATGAACTGCTGCTTCCGCACGCTGCAAGGGAAGCGGCCATAAGACCCGCCAGAATTACGGATACTGCTCTCTTTTTCATAAATGATCCTCCTTGGACTGCACAGACTGCTGTTTCACCCGGATTATCACCGAAGATGGAAAGCCACGGCCCTGCGTCGTTCTTTCTACCTACTATATTTCTTCACAGAGGACAAATCAAGAAAAATTGTGACGAATTCTGAATGTTTATGCATCCTGCTCCTGTGCATCATTGCATACAATCCCGGATTTTCAGGCAAATCCGGCACTTTTGAAAGGCTGGATCGGCGCCGCGATTATTCATAAGGTCTGCATATATGCAATCATGTTCATGCCGGTTATGCATACTTTTTCTGTATGACACGGCTCCTCTCACACAAGGTCCGGCTCCTCATATGGGTTCTGGTACTGGCCCTTTCCCTGGGTTTTGCCGCCAAAGGAGATTGCATTCTTCGGACACCGGTGGACACAGCCAAGGCAGAGGCTGCAGCGCTCCTTCGTCCAGACGGGTTTCCCCTCCTTCAGGGTGATCACGCTGTCCGGACACTGCCGCATGCACAGGCCGCAGGAGATGCAGGCATCCGAGACGGCAAACTTCTTTGTCTTCCGGACGTGATCATAGACAAGTTGCGCCGCAGGCCACAAAAGCGCCCAGGCGCCCCGGTCGTAGTTGTAGTCGCCGACCGTCCGGTCTGCGACCTTCTCTGCGACCTCTGCAAGCTCCGTCTCCGCCTTTTGGAGAACCTTCTGATTCTTATTCTCATCCACGACGGAGAACATCGGGAGGTAGGTGTCCACTGTCTGCACAGCAAAGACCGCGGAGATCGTGAGGCCGAAGTTCTCCTTCAGATCCGACATGATCATCGAAGAGGCGCCGCCCGTCACGGTCCCGTAGGTCAGGATGCAGTAGACATAGCGGTCCGTCCCATGGCCGGAGAGCTTCACGGTCTTTAAAAACCGGTGCACGATGTCCGGAATTCCCCAGAAATAGACCGGCGTCACGATGCCGATGTCCTCTCCTGCTCCGGCCTGAAAGGTGAGTTCTCCTGTCTTCATCGCCTTTGCTATGGAGATCAGACGGTCCCCGTTTCTTTCGGCGATCTTCGCCGCAGCGTGCCTGGAATTTCCGGTCGCAGAAAAGTAAAAGATCATGGTATCTGGTTTCCTCCTCGTGTGGGTCTTCCCTTCGCTTCTGTAGGGATTATAGCACGGGAAGCGACAGGTTCCGCATGCGGGTCCTGGGAGGAGGATAGGGCGCTGCAGAATTTTTAAATTCGGCCTTGACAAATTTAATTGCGCGCAATATATTTATCTCATCAAGAGAAAATCAAATCACCCAAAACGCAAGATGCGACGCATGTCGGCAGGAGGTAACGATATGGCAGGTTTTTATGATTACAGCGTCAGGAATCCGAAGGGCGAGGACGTCCCGATGGCAGACTTCAAGGGAAAGGTCGTGCTGGTCGTCAACACAGCAACCGGCTGCGGCTTCACCCCGCAGTACAAGGACCTCGAGGAGATGTACCACGAGTTCCACGACAGGGGTCTCGAGATTCTGGACATCCCCTGCAACCAGTTCGCAGGACAGACGCCCGGCACGGACGATGAGATCCACGAGTTCTGCACGCTGAAGTACCACACGGAATTCCCGCAGATGAAGAAGTCCGATGTGAACGGGGAGAATGAGCTTCCGCTCTACACCTTCTTAAAGAGCCAGAAGACCTTCGAGGGCTTTGGCTCCGGCCCGAAGGCCCTCCTCATGAACACGATGCTCAAAAAGATCGATCCCGACTATAAGAACAACGCCAACATCAAGTGGAACTTCACGAAGTTCCTTGTGGACCGGCAGGGAAATGTCGTTGCCCGCTATGAGCCCACCACCAACATGAAGGATGTGAAGGATGAGGTCGAGGCGCTCCTGTGAGGCTCCTCCTCTGAATCCATTCTTCCAGACCGCCGCTTCCGGAATCCCGGGGCGGCGGTTTTTTGTGTCTGAAAAAGATGCCCGGGACACAGGATCCGGGGCAACTTTTCAGCTCACAGGCTCTGGCTACTCACTCAGGATTGCGATAGTACTGCAGTCCTCACGTTACGCCGATGGGGCTGTGTTGCCACAACCCCCATGGCTTGCCGTGGGGTTAGTGAGGTAGGTTCCTGCAAACATACCCGAGTGGGACAGCTCGATGCTCGGGATCGCATCCGCCGTGTAGGCTGCGCAGGCGATGGCGTTTAAGATGGACTCATCAAAATGATAGGCATGGGAGCCGTCGGTCTTTGGGTGCACCATCAACTCACTGGCGGTCACCGCACCGGCACCGCCCTTTGCCCGCAGCTCATAAAAAGCCGTCGACTTCGGCCCGATGCAGCCTTCGTCGGCGATGTCCGTGCCTCCCATCGGCGCGGAGAAGATGCGGTTGCGGAAGGTGGTTCTGCCGATGGTGATGGGTCTGCTCAGATTCGGATACTTTTGTTCATGGGGCCTCCTTTTCCACTCCTGCTGGTGTCTTAATGGCAGCAGCGTTCCCCTGGAACGGCTTTCCCGATTCTGTCACACCGTGAGGGACTGCCGGGTGCCAAACCCCTTCTCTTTGAAGGCCGAGCAGCAGACATCGAAGCGCTCCGGCCGGATCCGGACAAGGTGCATCGGGTGATCCAGGCGTGAGAAGACCGAGGCGGGATATCCGAGCCACATCTGATATTCCTCCGCGTTGTCCTTTGTGATCGCCGTGACCTCTGCCGTCCCCTGCACCTGGACCGAGGCGAGCTTTCCAAAGCCCTGATAGGGGTCAAAGATGGCAGCGGAGACGTCCCGGTTTTCCGCAAGGTGCAGAAACTTCTCCCCGCCCTCGCTAAGGATCACAAGCCTCTCCTGCATCCAGCGGTACTCGAGCGGCGTGCAGCGCACTCCCCTGGAGGATGCTGTTGCAAGGGCCAGCGTGCTGTGGGCCTTCAGGAAGTCCTCCAGCCAGCCCCGGAGCTCCTCCTTTGGCATCTTTACCGCCTCGGCATCCTTCCTTTTCCAGAACGCTGCCGCCGCTTCATACTGTTTCTCCGACATCGTATCCATCGTTTTGCTCCTTTCTCTTCCTAATTTCATGTTCTATGATACCGCTTCTCACAAAAAAAGGTGCACAGAACCGGCAGTGCCCGCCGGCTGCTGCCGGCGGGCACTGTCTTCCCCTTTCTATGGTTTCCTGTCTGTTTTTTCTTCGCCCTCTGTCCTTTTCCTCAGTCCTTCAGGTTCTGGAGCATCCGCACGGTCTCCACGTCATCGGGCGTCACGCGGATGTTTGAGATATACTCCTTCCCGTTCACGTCCGTGACCTTCATCTCGATCACGGTGCCGGGCTCCATCGCGCTCCCCGCGACCTGCTGGAAGAAGGGTATCGCCTTCGGGTGCTGCTGCTGAAAGATCTTCAGCCGCTCCATCAGTTTCATCATCTGCATTGGATTCTTTGGCATTGTCTTATCCTCGTTTCTGGTATCTCCCCCTGTATTCCCCATCATCCTGCTTTTTTCTCCCCCGGTCCAGACACAGTTTGGGGCAGTTGTCACGTTTTGTCAGGGAATGGGAACCTCCTGCCGGAGCGTAAAGCTGTACAGGATCTTTCCGGTGACCGGGATCCCCAGCATCCCCTGCAGGGCCTTTGCGTAGAGATCGAGCTGGGTCGCATAGAGGTCAATGAGCTGCTGCCCGGTGCGGACCCTGTCCGTCTTGTAGTCTACGACCACCGCGTGGGTGGTGCCGTCCTCTCCCCGCTCGATGAAGAAGGCGTCGATGATGCCCTGGATGAGGATCTTCTCCTCCTTCGGAAACTTCGGATCCACCTGGTTGGCATCCAGCGCATAGACAAAGGGCTGCTCCCTGCGGAGGTGCCCCGTCTGGGCGGCCTTTGCCATCCGCGCGGCAATCCCCGAGGAGAGAAACGGCAGAAAGTCCTCCGGAAGGAGCACCGACCTGTACTCCTCCGGGATCTCCCCGGAGGAAAGAAGTTCTGCCACAAAGTCCTGGAACTGCTCTTTTGTCACCCCTGCAGGCTCCTTCCACCTGCGGTAGGGGATGAGCTCACATCCACGGTGGATCGCCGTGCCCCTTGCAGCGCCGGTGAGCACTGCAGATTTTTCCGGTTCCGTCCCTGTCTTCTCTTTCTTTTCCGCTTCTTTGGCCTCTTCTCCTGCTGTCTGCGTCTTTGTCTCTTCCTTTAAAAGGAGAAAGTGCGGTACCGGAAGGTCTGCATCCTGGTGCTCCGGGAACATCTCCTTTGCCCCCTCGCCCTCCCAGGCAGAGGTCAGTCCCTTCTCCTCCATCGCCGCATGCTTTAAGTCGGAGACCGAGGTCTTGGTGTAGAGATCCCTCAGGTTCTCATGGGGATAGCGGAAGGAGAAGTTCTCCATGAGCTTTCTGGCAAGGTCTGGGTCCGGGAGCGCCGCAAGGCGCATTCCCTGGTATCCCGCAAGAAGGCTCCTTCTTGCCCCCGCGTTCAGCTGATCCTCCTTCTCCATGAGACTGAGGTCCTGTCCCCTCTGGACATGGATGTCAAGGGGAAGCCCTGTGAGGCTCTCCAGATCATCCAGGGGATCTCCCAGCTCCTTCGCCCGCCCTGCTGCCGCAAGAAGGACCAGGTCCAGGTAGCTCCCGGAGCCCGCAATGACGGGGATGGAAAGGGGAGACTCGCTCCCCGCAGCGGGCACAAAGGCGGCAAGATCCGCCCGGATTCCGTCCGTGTACTTTTCCACATCCTTTACCGATGCCGTCAGGATCAGCTTTTCCTTTGCCCTTGTCATCGCGACGTACAGAACACGCAGCTCCTCTCCCAGGCTGTCCCTGCGGATCTTTGCCGCAACCGCGCTCTTTCGCACAGTCGGCACCGCGCTCCTCGTCTCAAGGCTGATGTAGTCCGCCCCGAGCCCCAGGTCGCTGTCCGTGATGACGCGCCCTGCTGTGTCCCTCGAGAAGGCATAGCGGGAGGAGAGTCCTGACACGATGCAGACCGGGAACTCCAGGCCCTTGCTCTTGTGGATGGTCATGACCCGCACCACGTCCGCGTTCTCGTCCAGGATCCCCGCCTCGCCCTGGTCCACCGAGAACTGGTGCATCTGATCAATGTAGCGCACGAAGGCAAAGACGCCGCTGTAGGCGGTCTTCTCAAATCCTTCTGCGAGGACGATGAGTTCCTCCACGTTGGCGCGCCGCTGCAGGCCGGCGGGCAGAGCCTCCACGTAGCCGGCATACCCGGTCCCGTGGATGAGCTCGGCAAGCAGCGCATGAATCGGCTGAATCTTTGCCTCCTCCCTCCAGGCGGATAGCTTTTCCAGAAAGGCCTTTGCCCTTGCCCGGAGGCCGGCTTCCGCTTCCTCCGTCCCCGTGACGAAAGCCTCGAGGCTCTCAAAGAGAAGAGGCGGATTTGCTTTCTCCTCCTCTTCCTTTTCCCGCTCTGCCAGGATCCTGTCGCCGAGGGCGCGGATCCTTGCGATCTCCTCCTCCGTAAAGCCCCCGAAGTACCCGCGAAGAGCCCCGTAGAGCGGGATGTCCTGCCTGGGGTTCTGGATGATGCGCAGCAGCTGCAGGACCTCCCGCACCTCCTCGGTGGAGAAATACCCGGTCCGGTTCTGCATGTACAGGGGGATGTTCTCCCGCTCAAAGATCTGCCGGTAGGCATCAAGCCCTGTCGCGGAGCGCATGAGGATCACGATGTCCCGGTAGCGGCACTTTCTCCGCTCCCCGCTCTCTTTGTCCGTCACCTCGAGGGTGGAGACGAGGTCCTTGATCCTCTTTGCCACTGCGAGGGCCTCCCGCTTTCTGGCAGAGAGGGCTGCGATCTCGTCTTGGGCGGTGTCTCCGGTTCCCGCTGCAGCAGGAAGGGCTGCACCCTCTTCCTCCTCCCCTGCGGTCACGAGGAGGAGCTCTGCCCGGTAGGGGTCAGAGGCCCCCTCCGGCGCCGGATAGGATGCGCCAAGCTTTAACTCTGCCGCCGCGTCATAGGAAACGCCGCCGATCTCCCTGCGCATGATCTTTCGGAAGACGACGTTGACCGCATCCAGGACCTCGGCGCGGGAGCGGAAGTTCTGGTCGAGGTCGATGCGCTCGGTCTCCGGATCCTTCGGCAGGTAGGTGTCAAACTTGGCGCCGAAGATCTCCGGCCTTGCGTTCCGGAAGCGGTAGATGCTCTGCTTCACATCGCCCACCATAAACCTTGCATACCGGCCCTTTCTCTCTCCGGAGATGGCAGAGAGGAGCAGCTCCTGGACTTCGTTTGAGTCCTGGTACTCGTCGATCAGAATCTCATCGAAGTAGCTCCGGTAGGAGGCTGCCTCCGGGCGCTCCGTATACGTCCCGTCCGGATTCCGGACGAGCAGGATCTCCAGGGCGAGCTGCTCGAGATCCGCAAAGCTGATGACGTTCTTCTCCCGCTTCTCCTCCTGGAGCGCCGCATGGAAGCGGAGCGTCACATCGATCAGGGCATCCAGGACGTCCCCGGTCTCCTGCATGCGATGGACCGTGGTCTCCGGGGACTCAAAGAAGTACCGCTCCTTCAGGCTCCTTATGCTCTCCTTGGCAAGGTCCCGGAGGGCCTTTGCCTCCTCCTGCATCGTCTTGTCGACCTCGTCCTTTTTGCTGATCCTGCCGAGGGTCCCGAATTCCAGGTTTGCCGCGGCAGAGAGGGTGTCGTACTTCTCCCGTCCTGTGGCGGTTTTGGCCCTCTGCAGGGCTCTCTCCAGGGCCTGCTTCTCCTTTCCCACCGTGGCCGCATAGGCCCCGGGTCCCCCGGGTGCCGTGCAGATCGCAAGACAGCTTGTGTAGAGGGAGAGGGCTGCCTGCAGGGACTCCTCGGATTCAGCAAGGACGCCTTTCATCCAGTCCTTCCCGAGGAGGTCCTTTGGGTCCGTAACCCTGTAGTCTTCCTTCCTCTGCGCAAGCCAGCAGTCGCCAAAGGGATGGGAGAGCGCCGTGTGGAGGAGCGAGAAGACAAGGTCCGGGATCTCCGTGTCCGAGAGTCCCTGGCAGTAATACCGGTGTACGAGGGCAAGCGCCGGGTCCTTTGCCTCATAGAGGCCGTCCAGAAACCGCTCGCAGACGTCCTTTTCCATCAGGGCGTTCTCCGTCTCGTCCATCTGCCGGAACCCCGGGTCCAGGCCGATCGTCGAAAAGCTGTTCCGCAGAAGGTAGGAGCAGAAGCTGTCGATTGTCGTGATCTGTGCGTGGTGCAGGAGCGTCTCCTGCTTCTGCAGGTGGCGGTTCTCCGGGTCCTTTGAAAGGCGGTCCGTGACCGCCTTTGCGATGCGCTCCCGCATCTCGCCTGCTGCCGCCCTCGTGAAGGTCACAACAAGGAGCCGGTCGATGTCCAGGGGATGGGGTCCCTCTGTGATCATCCGTATAATGCGCTCGACGAGGACCGCGGTCTTGCCGCTCCCCGCCGCCGCGGAGACGAGAACGTTGTGGTTTCTCGCGTTCAGTACCTGTTTCTGCCTGTCCGTAAATTCAAATCCCATGTCAGTTTTCCCTGTACCGGTAGCCCGGTATTCTCTGATCAAAGCCGCAGACGTTGCGATAGGGGCAGTAGGTGCAGGCCGTGTTCCCGTTCCCCAGGTCCACCGGGTCTGCATCGATCTTCCCGTCCAGGATCTCCTGCGCCATCTGGCAGATGAGGCGGTTTACGCCCTGCATCAGCTCCTCAAAGCTCTCCTGCGAAAAGGTCTTGGTCACAGCAGCGAGCGTGCCGTCCTTCTTATGCTTTAAGGGCACCACCAGGGAATCTGCCTCCCCCGTGTGGTCCAAAAGCTGTAAGACCTCCTCGTCCTCATTCAGCATGCCCTTTGGCCGGAGGGCCTTTGTGATCTCCCGCTCTGCCCGCTCTCTTGCGGAGGGAAGGTCCTCCCCGGAATCGCCGAGGGCAAAGACCGCCTTGTTCCCCGTAAGAATCGGGTCCTGGAAGCGGTAGTATAACAGCGCTCCCGGGAGCACCTCCTCGTCCGGATACTTCCGCCTTAAGTAGTCCAGGACCGCCTCCATGTACAGCAGAAGCTGCAGCTGCAGACCGCTTGCGATCTTTTTGGGGTCCAGGGACAGGTCCCCGGACTTGTAGTCCACGATCTTGACATAGAGGGTGCCCTTCTTTCCTGCAAGGTCCACCCGGTCGATCCTGCCGTGCAGGATGAGCTCTCCGCCGTCCTCCAGGGCAAAGCGGAAGGTCTCCTCCCCGCCAAAGGGTGCCTCGAACCAGGTCGGGGCAAAGCTCCCGCACTGCACCTGGAACTGGAGCGTGTGCACCGTGCGGCGGAGGATCCTCTGCATTCTGGTAAGGGCCGCCTCGCTCCGGACGCTGTCGTAAAACAGGCGGTCACCGTAGCGGGACGCACAGGTCTTCAGCGCCTCATCGGCGATGCGGTCCCCCTGCTCCCCCGTGAAGTCGTTCCAGGAGAGGCCGCTGGTCCTTAAGAGCCCCGAGAACTCGGAGATCGAGTCGTGCAGGACGTTCCCCGTGTCATCCGCCTCCAGCCGGTACTCCTTTCTCTCGGTGAGGTGCAGGCCGTACTTCAGGAACTGGCGCAGGGCGCACTTTGCCGCGGTCTCAAGCCGCGTGACGGATCCCGAGACCGTGCGCATGTACAAAAGGAGCGCGGTCTCCTTCGAGAGGGGCGTCGGGCGGTAGGTCCGAAAGGCCGCCCTTGTGAGCTTTCCCGTCTCCTCCGGATCCTGATTCCAGAGGGTGCCGTACACCGAGAGGAAGGTATCCTGCGCCTTTTTCTCATCCCGGTAGGCCCCCTCTGCATAGCGGCGGAGGGCGCCGGAGAGGTAGGCCTTGCCATCCTCCTCCGAAAGGAGCTGCCTCTCCGGTGGATCCTCCTCCGGAACTTCTGTCACAAGATCCGGATAGAGGTTGGAAAAGACCGGCACCAGGTAGGAGGGGCGCAGAGCGGAGCCATCCCGTGCGACCCTTGCAAAGGAGAGCCAGAGGGCCTCGGAGGGCTTTGTCACGTTCATGTACAGGTAGAGGCGCTGAATGTACATCTGCTCCCGCGGGGTCGGGGCGAGCTCAAAGCCCGCATCCCGCAGAAACTCCCGGTCGAGATCCGAGATGAGGCCTCCCTTGTCCGTCCCTTTGGGGATGCTCCCGTCGTTGACACCGACGAGGAACAAAACCTTCACCTCATTCATGCGGGAGCGCTCGATGTCGCCGACGAGCACCCTGTCCGCCTTCTGGGGAAGAACCCCCAGGCGGATCTCCGCAAACCCCGTCTCCACGAGCTTTAAATAGTCCTTTGCGCTGATCGGCTCGTCGCCAAGGAGTGCATGGATCTGGTCGAGAAGGGCGATTACAGACCGGTAGATCTGTTCATACTCGAGCTCCCGCACTGCATCGCCCTCGCCGGCAAAGCGGGCGGCAAGATCTGCCGTCTTCTCCCCTGCGCGGATCTGAACCAGATAGCAGTACAGCGCCTCGGTCCTTGCCGCAGCGCTCTGGTCTCCGGAGAGAAGGAGCGGGCTGATCTCCGCAAGAAAGGCCCTCCGCAGGGGTTCTGCCTCCGGATCGGAAAAGGGCTCTGACCACTTCTTTTTCCCCCGGATGCCGTGCCCGATGCAGTAGTTCTCCAGGACATCCGTCTGGGTCAGGGTAAGGTCTGAGAGGCCGGCGCGAAGGTAGCGGAACACGGTCTCGTACGTAAGGCCCGATGCCGCAAGGTCCAGGGCGCTCCGGATCGCCTCGGTCAGGGGATTTAACAGGACCGCCCGGTTCTGGTCCAGGTAGACCGGGACCTTCTCCCGCTCCGCTGCCTCTGTGAAAAGGTCCGCGTAGGCAGAAAGGTCTCCGGCAACGACGCCGATATCCCGGTAGGCAAGGCCCTGTTCCCGGACAAGCCGCCCGATGGACAGAAAAACCTGCCGCACTTCCTCCTCCTGCGAGGAGGCCTCAAAGAGATGGATTCGCGAAGGGACCCCCTTCCAGGGGGACACCGGGTGCCGGAAGAGGCTCTTTTCCAGGTGGCAGAGCTCCGGGCTGTTATCATATCTTCTGCTGCTTCCAAGGAGGGAGAGATCCTTCTCCCTCGGGACCCCGAGGCGCTCCCCAAGGCGAACGATGTCCCGCATGGTTTTTCTCGAGAGGTAGAACAGGTCCTGCTCCTCAAGGGGTGTATCTGCATCGATCTCTGTAAAGGACGGTCCGCCGTCCTCCCCCGCCGTGATGCTGAAAATCACCTTCTTTGCCTGCCGCATGATGGCGCCGAGAACCCGGACCTGGACCGGCGTAAAGCCGGTAAAGCCGTCGAAGACGACAACGCTGTTTTTCACAAGCTGGGACTTTGGGATCGCCTCCGCCAGGATGTCGTAGGTCTCCTCGCCCGTCACAAACCGGTCCTTTCCGTCCTCCAAAAAAGCGCGGTACAGGACCTCCAGGTCTTTCAGCCTTGCGGCAAGGGCCCCCTGGCCCTTTGCCCCGGCATAGGCGGAGAGCTTTTCCACGTCCTCCGGGGAGAGGTCGTACTGCATGAACTCGGAGATCTGGCTCTTGACCTCAGAAATCATGCCGAGGCTGTCGATCCTGCTCCCGATGACGGCAAGGTCCTTCCGGTACTTCCCGGCAAGGCGCCGCAGGATCAGGGACTTTCCCACATCGTCCAGGACGGTCCTGCCATCCTCCCCGGTCTCCTCAAAGATCCGGTGGGCAAGGCGCCCGAAGGAGAGGACATCCACGTTCATGATGCCGCGGCAGGCTGCGCGGGACACCAGGTCCTTCTGGGTCTGCATCGTGTACTGCTCCGGGACGACATAGAGGTAGTTCGAAAAGCCGGGCTCCCCGCAACCTGTCATGGCGGCAAAGTCCGCGAGCTCTCCTGCCGCCTCCTGAAGAACAAGCTCCTGCAGATAGCGGCTCTTTCCTGCCCCCGAGGGGCCATAGCAAAACTGATATTTCATGGAACCTCCTTACAGGCTCTGTTTTCCATTTCCATCTCTGTGCCGTGCGCCAGGGCTGGTTTGAAAGCGACGTATCGACATCACTCTCAAGCCTTGTCACAGCGGGATGTCCGCAACGGACCGGTAGATGAGGTCCGGGACGGCAGGGCTCTTCTTCGCATCCTCCATCGTGCCCTCTCCGGAGAGCACGAAGACGGAGACAAACCCCGCGTTGACGCCGGCCGCCACATCCGTGTAGAGCCGGTCCCCGACCATGGCGATTTCTTCCCTTTTGATTTGCCCATGTCCCTCCCGTTTGAGGCGCTCCATCAGGTAGTCCGCGATGGGGGTGTTGGGCTTTCCGATGACGCGGTCCGGCCGGCGGCCCGTTGCCGCCTCCACGAGGGCGATGAATGCCCCCGCATCCGGGATGCTCCCCGTCTCCGTCGGGCAGACAAAGTCCGGGTGGGTTGCAAGATAGGGGAGCCCTGCCCGCACGCCGTCGCAGAAGGCGCAGAGCTTTGCATATGTGAGTTCCGTGTCGAAGGCAAGGACGCAGACATCCGGGTGCTTTTCATCCAGGGCGATCCCGCCCTCAGCAAACTCCTCCTGCAGAAGGGCATTGCCAAGGAGGCACACCTTCTTTCCCGGGAAATGGCGATTTAAGTACCAGATCATCGCCTGCCCGGAGGTGACAATCCGGTCTCCCGCGATGGGGTATCCCATCTGCTTCAGCTTTTCGACATAGGCGGTCTCGTTTCGGGAGGAGTTGTTCGTGAGAAAGAAGAACTCCCGCCCGGTTGCCCGGATCCTGTCGAGAAAGGCCTTCGCCCCGGGAATCCACTGCTTTCCCAGGTAGACCGTGCCGTCCATGTCGAGGGCAAAGACCTTTACCCCCGGGAGGAGTCCCTCTGCATCCTTCCCGATTTTGGGGAGGGGGTTTCTTTCTTCTTCCATCTTCGCTTCTCCTTCCATCTGCTCTTCGTATTCTACCGCCTGGAAAGATCCCATACCAGCAAAAAGCCGCTCCACCTCCTGCAGAGTCTTCCCTGCGGGGATGGAACGGCTTTCTATTTTGGGATAGCAACCGGCAGCGGGTTCTGTCAGCCCTTTTTCTTCTTTTCTGCCTCATCGGCCAGGTTCTCGCCCTGGTGAATCTGCAGGTCCACGCCGGTGTCATTGGGCTCGTCGTCCTCAAAGACGTAGTCCTTTCCGGGCAGAACCGCATTCAGGATGATGCCGACCAGGGATCCGGTGGCAATGCCGGAGAAGCCGATCGTGATGCCGCCCACAGGGATGTTGATGGCGCCTGCGGAGGAGTAGTTGATGCCGATGGAGAGGACCATGATCAGGGCTGCGATCAAAACGTTCCTCGACTTCGAGAAGTCGACGTGGGTCTCGACCAGGTTTCGGATACCGACGGCGGAGATCATGCCGTAGAGGACGAGGGAGATACCGCCGATGGTGGCAGAGGGCATCACCTCGATGATCGCTGCAAACTTCGGGCAGAAGGACAGGATGATCGCGATGACGGCAGCGAGGCGGATGACCGCGGGATCATAGACCTTGGTCAGCGTCAGGACGCCGGTGTTCTCGCCGTAGGTCGTGTTGGCCGGTGCGCCGAACAGGGAGGCAAGCGTGGTGGCAAGGCCGTCGCCGGTCAGGGTTCTGTGCAGGCCGGGATCCTTGATGAAGTTCCTGCCGACAGTGGAGGAGATGGCGGAGATGTCTCCGATGTGCTCCATCATGGTTGCAAAGGCGATCGGGACGATCGTGATGACGGCGGTGATGAGAAGGCCGTGGTCCACGTTTCCGTCCGTGAAGATCGAGAAGACCGTGCGGTTGTACTGCATCGGGAAGCCGATCCAGGCGGCCTCCTTCACCTGCGTGAAGTCAATGAGGCCCGCAAAAGCGGCGACGATGTAGGAGGCGATGACGCCCAGCAGAATCGGGATGATCTTCACCATGCCTCTGCCCCAGATGTTGCAGATGATGACGACCACGATGGCGACCAGAGCGACCGGCCAGTTCGTCTCACAGTTGGAGATAGCGGACTGGGACAGGTTCAGGCCG
>Ga0256404_1008400_pt1 | contig 15539 bp, 13 predicted proteins | sample RumenRJG_01DNA_FD_185990 | JGI IMG/M metagenome (GOLD analysis project Ga0256404, IMG submission 185990) | Bovine rumen microbial communities from Lethbridge, Alberta, Canada - RJG_01 | ecosystem: Host-associated > Mammals > Digestive system > Stomach > Rumen | place: Canada: Alberta | collected...
GCAGAACGAAGAAGAGGCGACGTTCGGATATGTCATCACCAAGGAAGAAGAACTGCTGTCGTTTGAAAATGAAAGCTACGACGCCATGTACGACCATATCCGCGCTTTGATTCCCGTCCCGTATGCCTACGGCATTCTGGAAGACGGACTGAAGCTGAAAATCTGTGCCGTAAGAAAAAGCAGCCTTACTACCGAGGGAAAAAACGGGGAGATCCTGGGTCTGGTTGAGAAGGGCGTCGGGATTGCCTTAAACGGCAGAGTGCTGATTGCGGATGAAGTTCAGCTGGAAGGAAAAAACAGAAATACCGCAAAAGAGTTTCTTAACGGGGCCGGCCGAAAGTATGCCGGTACCTGCCTGAAGTAACTTATCATAGGATTTGGCAACTTATGGAGACTTTCCGGAGGAAGCATTCCGGAGATGTTAAGATAAGCTTGCCTAGGGAGGAATTATGTTCAAGATAAAATTCCCGGCCAGGGAAAAAGAGATCATTATGCAGACTCTGGGCATTACAGAAGAAGAACCGTATCAGATCGTTCTTTGCGACAGTCCGGAGGATGTGGAAGCAGATAAGATCAACATAACATTTTCCATGGAACATCTGGATCTGGTCAAAGAGAAAATCCAGTTTTTTGCGATGGCTTCTCCGGTCTATCTCGTCGGTGAAACCTATCGCGGTCAGGTGCGTGTACAGACCAAGGACATCAACTACATTGAGTCCTACGGAAACGATGTCACGGCCTATACCAATCTCAGCAAGGTGGAACTGCCGAACAAGCTTTACGAGCTCGTGGAGCAGCTGGAACCGTTTGGATTTTTCCGGATCAACAAGAGCCAGATCGTCAACGTTGCGAAGATCGTCGCCGTACGGAGTGCCTTTAACGGCAAGCTGACGGTCACGTTGGAGAACGATACTTCTCTGGAGGTCAACCGCTCCTATAAAGCGGCATTCAAAAAATACTTAGAGGAGAGATAACATGGAAAAATACGTGATATTAGGAATTCTATTCGCCGCAGCAGTTCTGTGCCTCTATCAATACATCAACAACCGGAAATGGGAAAACCTGGTTTCCGAGAAGAAGAGAATCTACAGCGGAAACGGAGCATTGAAGTCCCGTGCTTCCGGCAGCTACAAAAGCGCATTAATGGTCTGTTCTGTCGCCTTTGCGGCTGTCGTACTGTTACCGAACCGGTTCATGGACTTTAACGGAAACTCTCAGGATTCCATGCGGGCGGATATTGCGAATGAGCCGGCGCAGAAGAGCGCGATGCCGGAAGATGCCGGCGTCACCCCGGACAGTGCGGAGGAAGAAGACAGCGTGGCCGTGGCAGTCTTTGCGGATTTCGACTATGCCTATGAAGCGGCATTGGTCAAAGTGGAAAGCATTGAGGAAAACGACGTTAAAACCGTCCTTCTCAGCAGCATGAAAAACGTTCTGATGAAAGACAATCACTATCATCTGAACATCATGGAATATTCCGGAGAAAAGGAACTGGAGGTCGAAGATACGATCCTGATCCTGCTCTCCGAAGAACCGGCCGAAGAGGTGCTGAACGTAAGGGCCATGCAGGTTCAGATCAAGGACAACGAAGTCTATTATTACAATTCCCAGACGCAGCTGTACCAACTGGCGGAAGGGCTGAAAGCGGAGTAAAACGAAGCGGAGGAAACTTGAGTTCTTCCGCTTCTTTTGATAAAACTATTTATATAGATAATTGATTTACGGAGGCTTTTAAGATATGAAAATCGGACAGTTCAGTGACTCTTTCATTCCGGTCGTTGATGGGGTGGGAAGAGTAGCATATAACTATTGCGACACGATCGCACGTATGGGACATGAGTGCAGTGCCATTGTTCCGCTCACCAAGATGGGCTACCGGGGCAAGTTCCCGTTTGAGATCATCGACTACTTCTGCCGTTCGGTCCCGCTCTTACCGCAGTATAAGTTCGGGGTTCCGCAGACGGATGAGCACTACCATCAGCATCTGGCCATGACCAACTTTGATATCGTTCATGTCCACACCCCGTTTATTGCGGGTTATGAAGGACTGAAATATGCCAAGAAGCATAACATTCCGGTCGTTGGAACATTCCATTCCAAATACTATGACGACTTTTTACAGATGACCAATTCCGAGCTGTTGGCCGGCATCGGTACGGACGTGCTCATCGTCGACTTCTTTGAAAAGTGCGATGAAGTATGGGCCGTCAGCGAAAACTCCGCGGAGACGCTGAAGAGCTACGGCTATTCCAAAGAGGTGCGCGTGATGCCAAACGGCATGCAGGTGCGCGCCATCGATCCGCAGAGCGAAGCGAATGCCAGAGAGAAGTTTCATCTGAATGACGATCCGATCATTCTCTTCGTCGGACAGATGAACTGGAAGAAAAATATCCGCACGGTATTGGAAGCGGCAGCAAAACTGAAACAGAGGGGCAAAACATTCCAGGTCGTCTTAGCCGGTCAGGGCCCGCATGAAGAGGAGATCTTCAATTTGGTGGAAACGCTGGGCATCAAGGACATCTTCACTTATTGCGGACACATCACGGATACGGCACTTCTCGACGGACTGTATTCCGCAGCCTCGCTCTTTGTCTTCCCGTCTCTTTACGACAACTCACCGATGGTGGTCAGAGAAGCGGCGAACGCAAAGACACCGGCCATCTGCGTCAGAGGAAGCTCCGCAGCGGAAGTTATCACGGACGGGGAAAACGGACTCTTATGTGAAGATGATGCCGATGACCTCTGCAATGTATTGGAAAACAACCTGTATGATCAGGAAAAACTCTCCCGCATGGGAGCGGCGGCCCGGGAAACGATTCCGGTGGCCTGGGAGATCATCATGGAAGATGTTCTGGCCCGGTATCAGGAACTGATTGATTTAAAAAAGAGCGGTAAGCTTTAGAATTTTATTACTATGCGACACGATCTGAAGTTGAATGACGCACCATTTGAAGCGGTGAAACACGGCAGGAAAACCATTGAGTTACGCCTGAACGATGAAAAGCGCCGGAAGATCTCCGTGGGGGATCTGCTGGTATTTCATCGCGCCTCAAAGGAATACGACATCCTTCTCGGACGTGTCGTTTTCTTATACCCGTTTGAAAGCTTTGAAGCTTTATATCAGGCATTGCCGTTAGAGAAGATGGGCTATCCAAAGGAAGAGATCGCCTCGGCTTCCTATCATGATATGGAAGCGTATTACTCGCTAGCTCAGCAGAAGGAAAACGGGGTTTTGGGAATTGAATTTGAGAAGCTGGAGCGGCCGTATCTCTTGGACGGGCATATGCATCTGGAGTACGGACCGTTAAATAAAGAATATGTCATGGAATTTGTTCAGAGTGCGGTAGAGAAGGGACTGGATGAGATCAATATCCTCGACCATACGCACCGCTTCGAAGAGTTCCGGGAAGTCTATGAACCTTTAAGGAAGATCGAAGCGCAGAATGTCTGGCTGCAGCAGAAGACCAAGTTCTGTAACACGTTGAGTGAATATGAAGCGTTGATTCAGGAAATCAAGTCAATGGACCTGCCGATCCGCGTGAAGTTCGGACTGGAAGTCTGTTATACCAAAGAGAGCGAGGAAGCGTTACGGAAGATTCTTTCCAATCACTCCTTTGACTTTCTGACCGGAGCCGTGCACTCGATCCACGGGATCCTTTACGATATGCCATTTTCCAAAGAATACCTGTGGGAAGCGAAAGAGACAGACTGGATCTATAAAGAGTACTATCAGGCAATCAGCGACTGCATCTGCTCAGGCCTTTTTGACCGGCTGGCGCATCCCGATACCATCAAGATGTTTCACTATGCGCCGTCTTACGACTTAACGGATACCTACCGGAAGATCGGCAGGGAGCTGCGCGAGAGAAACATGATTGCCGAGAGCAATACCGGAGCGCATTACCGCTACAGGCACGAGGACATCGGGCTGTCCGATGAATTCTTACAAATATTAAAGGAAGAAGGAGTTTCCCTGATTCCTGCGAGTGATGCCCATCACCCGCAGGATGTCGGAAGCTATATCCCGGAAGCAGCCGGGAAAATCAGAAGTTAGGGGGATTGTTTATGGAAGGGCGTGTTTACAACTTTGCGGCGGGTCCGTCGATGCTGGCGGATGAAGTGCTGCAAATGCTCAGCGAAGAACGTTACAACTATGAAGGAAGCGGGATGGCCGTCATGGAGATGAGCCATCGCTCCAAAGGGTATCTGAAGATCTTTGAAGAAGTGAAGGCGGATCTCAGAAAAGTAATGAATATTCCGGAGAATTACGAGATCTTCTTCATGCACGGCGGAGCCACGGGACAGTTTTCCGCCATACCGCTGAATCTTCTCAAGAAGAAAGCGGACTATATCGTTACGGGAAACTTTGCGAAAAAGGCGGCGGAAGAAGCGGCCAAATACGGGGAAGTAAATCTTGCCTATAACGGCAAGGAGGAAAACTATAAGCGCATTCCGAAGCAGGAAGAACTGAAACTGAGCAAAGATGCCGACTACGTGCATTTATGCGCCAACAATACGATCTTCGGCACGGAATGGGATTACATTCCGGAAACAAACGGAGTACCGATTATTGCCGATATGAGCAGCAATATCCTTTCCAAAGAGATCGATGTCAGCAGGTACGGTCTTATCTATGCCGGGGCGCAGAAGAATATGGGAATCAGCGGCCTGGCGGTCGTCATTATACGGAAAGATCTGATTGGGGACGCGAAAGAATATACGCCGGTGCTTTACCGTTATGATCTGACACAGAAGAATGACTCCATGTACAATACGCCGTCCACGTATTCCATCTATGTTTTAGGCAAGGTCTTAAAGTGGATCTTAAAACTGGGCGGTTTAAAGGAAATGGAGATGCGCAACGCGTTAAAAGCCAAAACGCTGTATGAGTGTTTGGACAGCTGTGACTTCTATACTCCGCTTGCAAAGAAAGACTCCCGCTCCCGGATGAATGTCACCTTTACCGCACCGAGTCCGGAACTGGATGCGGCATTTGTGAAGGAAGCGGCCGAGAGGGGCTTGCTGAATCTGAAGGGTCACCGTCTGATCGGCGGGATCCGCGCTTCCATCTATAACGCCATGCCGCAAAAGGGTGTGGAGGAATTAGTGGCATTTATGAAGCAGTTTGCGAAGGAGCATGCCTTATGAAAACGATCCGCTGCATGAATAAAATCGATCCGAACGGATTAAAACTGTTAGACGGTATGTATCAGTACGGGGAAGACGTTACGGAAGAGGACGGTATTCTGGTCCGCTCCCAGTCCCTCCATGACTACGACTTCCCGAAACCGCTTTGCGCCATTGCCCGGGCAGGCGCCGGGGTGAATAATATCCCGATTGCCGCGTGTACCGAGAAGGGCATTGCGGTATTCAATACGCCGGGTGCCAATGCCAATGCGGTCAAGGAACTCACACTGATGGCCCTCTTTCTGGCTTCACGCGATGTGGTTGGCGGAATCGAGTGGGAAAAGAGCCTGAATGATTCCGCAGACTTTGCGAAAGTGGTGGAAAAGGGCAAGGGACGCTTTGGCGGTCAGGAGATCCAGGGCAAAAAGCTTGGGATCATCGGACTCGGTGCCATCGGGGTGCTGGTGGCCAATACGGCCGTGAAGCTCGGCATGGAAGTCTACGGCTACGACCCGTTTATCTCCGTGGAGTCCGCCTGGAGCTTAAGCAAGTGGGTGAAGCACGTGACAAATCTGAATGAGCTTTTTGAAGAGGCGGATTATATCACGCTGCATGTGCCGCTCAATGACAGCACCAGAAACATCATCAACGCCGAAGCCATTGCGAAGATGAAGGACGGTGTCCGCATTCTCAATTTTGCGCGGGGCGAGCTCGTCAATGAAGAAGATCTGATCGCGGGACTGCGTAGCGGAAAGATCCACCGCTACCTGACGGATTTCGGCTCCTATGCGCTCTTGCAGGAGGAAAAAGCCGTCTGTCTGCCGCATTTGGGAGCATCCACGCAGGAGTCGGAAGAAAACTGTGCGATCATGGCAGTGAAGGAACTCAAAGATTATCTTGAAAACGGGAATATCACCAATTCCGTCAATCTGCCGTCCGTCATCGAACCGCGCACGACATCCCACCGCATCTGCATCATTCATAAGAATGTGCCGAACATGCTGGGACAGCTGACCTCGGTGCTGGGGACAAATCATATCAACATTGAAAATCTGGTCAACAAGGCCCGCAACGATGTGGCATATACCATGATCGACACCAATTCGGAAGCGGATGTTGCGGCGCTGGAGGCCATTGAAAACGTGATACGGGTACGTATCGTATAAAAAGAGGAAAGCAATATGATCAAAAGAGATGACTTGGCTCAGATGATCGATCACACGAATCTGAAGCCCTATGCGACGAAGGAAGACTTCCGTATCTTGTGTCAGGAAGCCAGCGACAACCATTTTAAAATGGTGGCCATCAATTCCTATCCGGTGAAAATGTGCAAGGAGTTTTTAAAGGACAGTGATGTGCATGTCGGGGCAGCCATTGCCTTCCCGTTAGGACAGATGACCATTGAAGGCAAGGTGGCGGAAACAGAGGATGCGATCAAAAACGGGTGCGATGAAATCGACTACGTCTTAAATATTGCCAAAGTGAAGGAGCATGACTATGCCTACATTGAAAAGGAAATGCAGGCCATGAAGAAGGTCTGCGAAGGCAAGGTCTTATTAAAGGTCATCTTTGAAAACTGCTATCTGACAAAAGAGGAGATCAAAAAGTGCGCTTTGATTGCGAAGCGCGTTCAGCCGGACTTCATCAAGACATCCACGGGCTTCGGCACTTCCGGCGCCACGGTAGAAGATGTCCGCCTCATGAAGGAAACGGTAGGGGATGACGTCAAGGTAAAGGCCGCCGGCGGGATCCGTTCTCTGGATGCGGCTTTGTCCATGATCGAAGCCGGAGCCGAGCGGATCGGCACTTCGAGCTCCTTAAAGATCCTTGCGGAATACGACGAGCGTTTTTCGCGCTGAAACAAGGGAAAAATGAAAGAACTCTTCACAGGGGAAGAGTTCTTTTTATGTTATACTTATAGCGTTATGGAAAACAATTACTATGAGGAACTGATACAGAAGATCTCCGACGCCATCAAGCGCCAGGATTATGCCGCTGCTTCCGCACTCATCGCGGAGGAATACCGGATGCCGTATATTCCGCTGGATGTGGAGAAGAAGCTCGACGAATTCTCCCGCATGATCCCAATGAATTACAGCGACAGCCTGGTGAAGTCTTTTGACTATGAGCAGATCGAGGATTTCCTCAAAGGGGATGAAGCCATGCAGATCACGGCGCTCAGCTACTTAAAGGACTGCAATATCCGCCCGTATCTGCCTTTGTTGCAGGAGTACTTAAACAGCAATACCTCGCGCTTTCTGAAGGGCATCTGCATCATGCTTTTACAAGAGCAGAATGTGGATAAAACCTTTATGATGGAGACAGAGGAAGGACGCTATGAATTCATGCCGGCAGCCGTTACGCCGCCGGAAGATTCGGACGGTTTTGAGAAGGCGTGCAGCTATCTCAGAGATACACTGGAGCGGGATAATCCGAGTGGCGCAAAAATAGCTTTTGAGTTATTATTAAATGAGTGCTACAAAAAACTGCCGGAGAGCTTTGAAGAAGAGGAAGGCGTTTATCTGGCACAGTCGGTCATGCGGGCCACACTGCGCGCCTTAAACAGCGAAAGCGAGTGGAGGGAGTATGTGGAAGATCTCGGCATTTCCGAAGAATATTTATGGAATATCAAGTTTTAGCACTCAATTGTTGACAGTGCTAATATTCGTGATATAATAGTGATGCATTCACGGGAGGAATTTATGAAAACAACGTGGACTTTAAAAGAAAAATCAACTGGTGAATTACTTGTTACCATTGATGGAGAAGAATGGGCAAACGCTCAGGAAAAAGCATTCAACAAACTGGCAAAGAACTTTGAAATGCCGGGATTCCGTAAAGGACAGGCTCCGAAGGCTTTAGTCAGAAAGCAGATGAGCGATGAAAGAATCATGGTTGAAGCCGTTGATGAAGTTGCGACAGATGCTTTATTCAAAGGTCTGGAAGAACATCAGCTCAACATGATTACCCGTCCGACACTGGACATCGACAAGATGACCAAGGATGAAGTTACCATCAAATTCATCGTAACAGTCGCACCGGAAGTTAAATTAGGCAAATACAAAGGATTTACGATCAAGAAGAAAGCCGTCGAAGTCATGGACAAAGACGTGGAAAAGAGACTGAAAGACTATCAGGAACGCTATGCCGAACTCGTGGAAAAACGCGGTAAGGTTGCCAAGGGCAACACAGCCATCATCGACTTCGAAGGATTCCTGGACGGTGTCGCATTCGAAGGCGGCAAGGGTGAAAACTATCCGCTGGAAATCGGCAGCGGCAGCTTCATTCCTGGATTTGAAGATCAGCTGATCGGTATGAAAGCCAACGAGGAAAAAGACATCACTGTTACATTCCCGGAAAACTACCAGGCCGAAGATCTGGCAGGAAAAGAAGCCGTATTCAAAGTAACGGTCCACTCTGTCAAACAGCGTAAATTACCGGAACTGGATGATGAATTAGCCAAAGAAGTGGAAGAAAAAGACCAGAAGTTCGAAACTCTGGACGATTTAAGAAACTACGTGGTTGATACATTAACCAAGGAAAAGACGGAAGAAGCCGATCAGAATGCTGAAAACGAACTCATGAGCAAGGTCGTTGACAGTGCTGAAGTGGAAATTCCGGATGTCATGGTGGAAGATGAACTCAACCAGATGGTCAATGACTTCAAGAACCGTTTGACCCAGCAGGGTCTGACATTTGACCTGTACACACAGTTCACAGGTCAGGATGAAGCCAAGATCCGTGAAGAAATGGGCAAGGACGCTTACAACCGTGTCAAAGTGAGACTGGTCTTAAGTGAAATCGCCAAACAGGAAAACATGGAAGTCACTGACGAAGAGCTGGAAGAAGAATTCCAGACGATTGCCAACATGTACAACATGGATCTCGCCAAAGTCAAAGAGCAGATCGATGCCAATGCAGTGAAATATGACTTACGTATCCGTAAGGCCTATGATCTGATCAAACAGGCAATCAAATAAATCAAACAAATAAAAATAGAAAAAGACGCTCAGCGTCTTTTTTATCCAAAGTAAGGAGGTCAGAATATGGCAGAAAACTACAACTTAGAAATGAGCCTGCCGGTGATCTGTACCCGCGGCAGCATCGTCTTTCCGCATATGGATATTATGATCGAAGTAGGCAGAGAAAAAAGTCTGAACGCTTTGGATGAAGCCAGCCGTTCATTTGACGACATGGTATTCACCGTCTGTCAGAAGGATTTGATGGTAGAAACTCCTACAACGAATGACATCTACCAGGTTGGTACCATCTGTAAAATCAAAAGCATCCGTCAGAAGGGCGGATTCAAACGGGTAACCTTTACCGGTATTCAGCGTGCCAGAATCGTGCGCATCACGGAAGATGACAGCATGTTCTTTGCGACGCTGCAGCCGCTGGAAGACATCAGTGGAGACCCGATGGAAGAGATGGCTCTGATCCGTAAGGTGGCCAAGAATATCGAAAACTATGCCCGTGAGAACAGCAATGTGCCGAATGAAATGGTCATGCAGCTGGCAAAGGGGGTCTCCCCGACACAGCTGGCCGACCAGTTTGCCCAGTACTTCCCGATTCCGATCGAGAAGAAGCAGGCCATTCTGGAAACACAGAATATCAACGAACGTCTCTTCCTGGTCGTCCAGGAAATGGAATACGAACAGCAGGTCAGCCGCATTGAAAACGACATCAACGATAAAGTCAAGACCAGAATCGACGATTCCCAGAAGGAATACTATCTGAGAGAGCGCTTAAGAGCGATCAAGGAAGAACTGGGGGATGTTTCCAGCGCCGATGAGGATTCCGACTCCTTAAGAGAGAAGATCGAAAACAATCCGTATCCGGAATATGTGAAAAAGAAAGCTCTCGAGGAGCTGAAGCGTTATGAAACCTTACCGCAGGCCACCGGCGAGAGCGGCGTGATTCGTTCCTATCTGGACTGGCTTTTGGATATCCCGTGGTATCAGCAAAGTGAGGACAACGAAGATCTGAACCGTGCGGAAACCATTTTAAACGAAGACCATTACGGACTGGAAAAAGTCAAGGAAAGAATCCTGGAATACTTAGCGGTCAAGCATATGACCAATTCGCTGAATGCTCCGATTCTCTGTTTGGTCGGTCCTCCTGGAACCGGTAAAACATCGCTCGGAAAATCCATCGCCAGAGCCTTGGACAGAAAGTTTGTCAAAGTGTCTTTGGGCGGTGTGAGAGATGAAGCTGAGATCCGCGGACACCGCAGAACCTACCTCGGCAGCATGCCGGGCCGCATCATTCAGGGAATGAAGCGTGCCGGTACCATAAACCCGGTATTCTTAATCGATGAGATCGACAAGCTGGGTTCCGACTACAAGGGCGATCCGTCCAGCGCCATGCTGGAAGTGTTGGACCCGGAGCAGAACTCCCAGTTCAGCGACCACTACATTGAAGAACCGTACGACTTAAGCAATGTCATGTTCATTGCGACAGCCAACTATCTGGAAGACATTCCGGAAGCTTTACGGGACCGTCTGGAAATCATCAACCTCTCCAGCTACACGGAAGAGGAAAAGATGCATATCGCCGAGGAACATCTGATTCCGAAGCAGATCAATGCCAACGGCTTGAAGAAGGCGCAGTTCAAGATCGATCGGGAAGAACTCCTGTATCTGATCCGTCACTACACCAGAGAAGCCGGTGTCCGTCAGCTGGAAAGAGTGATCGGTACCTTATGCCGGAAGACGGTTCTGGAAATCTTAAAGAACGAAAAGAAGAGCGTTCATATCTCCAAGAAACTCATCAACGAGTGGCTTGGCAAGGAAATGTTCGAATACGGCGATAAGGAAAAGAAAGACCAGGTCGGTGTGGTCACGGGGCTTGCCTATACTTCCTTCGGCGGCGATGTCCTTCAGGTGGAAGTCACTTCCTTTGAAGGAAAGGGCAATCTGATCGTGACGGGCCAGCTGGGCGATGTCATGAAGGAAAGCACGGAGATCGCTCTGGGTTACGTCAAGTCTCAGGCGAAAGAGCTGGGAATCGATCACAGCTTCTTTGAGAAACATGACATTCATATCCATGTTCCGGAAGGAGCGGTACCGAAAGACGGTCCTAGCGCCGGAATCACGCTGACAACAGGCATTATTTCCTGCCTCACCCATACACCGGTACGGGCCAATCTGGCCATGACCGGGGAAGTCACACTGCGCGGCAATGTTCTGCCGATCGGCGGCTTAAAGGAAAAGACGCTGGCAGCGCACCGCAGCGGCATCGATACGGTTCTGATTCCGAAGAAGAACACCAAGGATATCGATGAGCTGGCGCAGGTCGTCAAGGACAATATGAAAATCATTCCGGTCGAGACGATGAGCGACGTCCTGAAATACGCTCTGGTGAAATGATCGTAAAGACGTCGGAGTTTCTGATCTCTGCCGTAAAAGAAGCCCAGTGGCCGAAGGATGGCTTACCGGAAGTCCTGCTGCTCGGCCGCAGTAATGTCGGAAAATCTTCTTTCATCAATACGATGGTGAACCGGAAGAATCTGGCATATACCTCCAGTACGCCGGGAATGACACGGATGCTGAATTTCTACGATGTCAATCATGAAATACGCTTCGTGGATGCCCCGGGATACGGGTTTCAGAAAAAGGCCAGGAGCGGATACGAGGAATTCGAGCGCCTCATGCAGGAATACTTTGCAAAGCGTGAGAATCTCAAGGTGGCCGTACTCTTACTGGACGTCAGAAGAGAGCCGAACGAGGACGATGCGCTGATGCTGGAATTCATTCAGCATTATCATATTCCGTGCCTGATCATTCTGACCAAGTGCGACAAACTGTCCAACAACCAGATTGCCAAGCAGAAAAAGGTCATTGCCGAAGCGCTCAGCTTCTCCAAAGACAGCTTCTGCCTCTTCTCCTCCCTCAATAAGACGGGAAGGGAAGAAGCCTGGAAGGCCATTGAGCAGTATCTTTAAACAGAATGAAAGCGGGAGAAAACTCTTCCGCTTTTTCTTGTCACTCTTTGAAGGAATAAAGTATGATTTAAGTAGAAGGTAACACTATGGAAGAAATCAAAAAGGAAGAAATAACGGAAGAAGTCAAAGAAGAGAAAAGTGATCTGGAACTGGCGATGGAAAAAGGGGAGGTCGTGACCGGAATATTGGAAATGAATGAGGAAGGGTACGGCTTTCTGCGCGGAGAGAACTATCTTTCCGGACCGAATGATGTCTACGTATCGGCATCGCAGATCCGCCGTTTCAATCTCAGAACCGGAGACTTCGTTACGGGATATACCAGAGATCCGAAGAACAATGAGCGCTATAAGGGCTTAATGTATCTGACGGCCGTCAATAACCGCGACCCGGAAGTGGTCAAGCGCAGGGAACGCTTTGAGAATCTGACCCCGGTCTTTCCGGAGGAAAGAATCAGGCTGGAAACGGACAATGTGGCCCTGCGCATGTTGGATCTGCTCTCTCCGATCGGAAAAGGGCAGAGAGGTCTGATCGTTTCCCCGCCGAAAGCCGGCAAAACGACACTTCTCAAGCAGGTGGCTTTGGCCATCAAGCGCTCCCATCCGTCCATTCATCTGATTGTTTTGCTGATCGATGAGCGGCCGGAGGAAGTTACGGATATGAAAGATACGGTGGAAAGCGACCATATCGAAGTTATCTACTCCACCTTTGACGAGATGCCGGAAAAGCATAAGAAAGTGGCGGAGATGACAATTGAGCGGGCGAAGCGGTTAGTGGAGTGCGGCGAGGATGTCGTCATTCTGCTTGACAGCATCACCCGTCTGGCACGGGCCTACAATCTGATCTGCACCCCGAGCGGCAGAACGCTCTCGGGCGGTCTGGACCCGGCCAGCTTATATGCACCGAAGCGCTTCTTCGGTGCGGCCCGCAATACCCGGGAAAGCGGAAGTCTGACGATACTGGCCACGGCACTTGTGGATACGGGATCCAGAATGGACGATGTCATCTTTGAGGAATTCAAGGGAACGGGTAACATGGAAGTGGTGCTCAACCGCGAACTGAGCGAAAAGCGCATCTTCCCGGCCATTGACGTCTATAAGAGCGGAACGCGCAGGGATGATCTGTTATTAAGCGAAAGGGAACAGAAAGCCCTGGAGATCATCCGCAAGACGCTCAGCACCATGAAGAACGAGCAAGCCGTCGAAGGGTTGCTCAGCGCCTTTAAGAACAGTAAAGACAATGAAGAGCTGATCGGCAACATCCTGAAATAAGCAAAAGGCATATCATTGCGCGATATGCCTTTTTTTGGTTAGATGGTTGCTTCTGTTACAGCTGCGTCTTCTTCCGGAGCGCTGTCTTCTCCTTCATACGGGACGTCGTCGCCTTCAAACGGAGCACCTTCTCCGTCAAACGGCTTTCCCATTGGAGGACGCTTGCCGTGCGGACCGTGTCCCATCGGACGCTTTCCGTCTTTCGGGCAGATCGGATTGCCGTCTTCATCGACCGGCGGCTCCAGTTCGTTTCCGTTTTCATCGACCGGTTTGACCGGCGGTTTTCCGTGCGGACCGTGTCCCATCGGGTGCTTGCCGTGCGGGCGGTTGCCGTTTGGGTCGTCCATTGGCGGCTGCGGGAATTCTCCTTCTTCCGTCACTTCTTCTTCAACAACTTCTTCATCCACTGCAACTTCTTCATTTTCTACTGCATTATAATTCTCAAGATTTGACAGTGGCATACACTCTGCCTTCATTCTGGAAAGAAAGAGTGAAGTCTATCTGAACTTGTTTGTGAAAGTTACAAAAAAAGAACCGTTTCCGATTCTCTTTTTGTGTGCTATGAATTAAGCGGCATCGTGATGCTTGCTTTTTTCTTCGTCTTCCAGAACCTTGTAGGCAACTTTACCGACTAAAGTCTTCGGTAAGGATTCTCTGAATTCCATTTCATACGGCAGGGAATACTTTGCCAGGTTCTTGACGCAGTGATTGTAGATATCCTGCTTTAATTCTTCCGTCGGTTCCACACCGCTCTTTAAGACGATGAAGGCTTTGGCAACCTGTTTCTTGTACGGATGGTCGATTCCGATGACCGTGCTCATTAAGACATCCGGATGGGAATCGATGACGTTTTCGATATACTGCGGATAGACGTTGTAACCGCTGGAGACGATCATCCGTTTCAATCTCTGCTTGAAGTAGATAAAGCCGTCTTCATCCATATATCCCAAGTCACCTGTGTGCAGCCATAAGAGTCCGTCGTCATGGTACTGCAGGGCATGGTTGGTTTCTTTTTCATCCTTTAAGTAGCCGTTCATCAGCTGCGGACCGCTTAAGCAGATCTCGCCTTCTTCCCCGTACGGAACTTCCGTATGGGTGTTCGGACGGACGATCTTGAAGTAGTTGTCCGGGTAAGGTAAGCCGATGGAACCTTCGCGGTACCAGTCTTTCGGTGTTAAGCAGGTACCCGTAACGCATTCCGTTAAGCCATATCCTTCACGGATCTGGATGTTGGCATTGTGAGCCTTGAAGAATTCATCCAGTTTCTCCTTTAAGGGGACAGACAGGCTGTCGCCGCCGGAGATGGCCAGCTTGATGAAGGAGAGGTCCATCTTCTGGATCTTCTCGTTCAGAAGCAGTGCTTCATATAATGTCGGAACACCGGCGATAACGCTCGGTCTGTATTTGCTTAAGAGCTGATCGAATGTCTTGACGGAGAACTGCGGTAATAAGACAGCCGTTCCGCCAAAGACCATAACCGTATGAACACAGATTCCCAGACCGAATCCGTGGAAGACCGGCATGATGCTTAAGACGACATCTTTCGGTTCCAAACACTGACATGCTTCAATTCCGCCCAGTGCGCAGGCATTGAAGGCACGGTTGGATAAGACGATTCCTTTCGGATAGCCCGTGGTACCGCCGCTGTAGAGAATGGCGGCCGTGGCATCTCCGCTCTGATTGGCGTTGAAGTTTTCCTTGCCTTCGCCGATCTTTAAGAAGTCTGCCCACTTGATGATCATGTCGCTCTTCGGAACATGAACCTTGCGGCCCTGTGTTAACGTGTAGCCGACCTTTAAGCCCATCGGCATGCTGTCGGCAGGGGAGACCAGGATAACTTTTTCGATCTTGGTGTCCTTGATGACGTTTAAAACTTTTTCGACGGAGACGTTGATCGCAACGACCAGACGGCTCTCGCTGATTTCAAAGTAATAATGAATCTCGTTCTCTGCGCTTAACGGGTGGATCATATTGGCGATTGCACCGATCTTGTTCAAAGCGTAGAAGGAGATCACTGCTTCCGGAGTATTCGGCATGCAGATCGTAACGGCATCGCCTTCGTTGATTCCATACGCACGGAATGCTCTGGCAGCTTCATCGATCTGGTCGATGAATGTGCGGTAGTTGACCTGCTTTCCGAAATAGTTGTAAGCAGTATAGTTGTAACGGTCCAGATTCCGCTCTCTCATGAAATTGAAGAG
>Ga0256404_1008402_pt1 | contig 15536 bp, 11 predicted proteins | sample RumenRJG_01DNA_FD_185990 | JGI IMG/M metagenome (GOLD analysis project Ga0256404, IMG submission 185990) | Bovine rumen microbial communities from Lethbridge, Alberta, Canada - RJG_01 | ecosystem: Host-associated > Mammals > Digestive system > Stomach > Rumen | place: Canada: Alberta | collected...
TCCTCCTTCGCGAGCTGCTCCGCTTCCGCATCATCGCATTCCTTCAGAAGATCCGTAGTCTTTACCTCCGTGGAGCCGGTGGCAATCGCGGTGACCTTACCTGTCTGGGAGTCGATTTCAATATGTACTTCAATTGTATCCGGTGATGCGCCGGAGCTGATCGCAGCGTCCGTAGCTTCCTTCTTCAGATCCCGGATATCGTCCTGCGTAGGGTTCGGTATGACACGTTCGACAACGTCACGAACCATCGACAGCGCAACACCGATGGAGGAAATAACCTCGGCGTTCTCGGGGATGCTGTACGGCAGATCCATCTTTTTCGCGCAATACGGAACCAGAGAAGCGGCACCGGCGGACTCGGCGGCGAGATTGCGAAAGCGTTTTTATCGTGCGGCGCGGATGTCGCGGTCTGCGGCGGTCATCCCGAAAAAGCCCGGGAGCTTTCGGCCAGGGCTTGTAAGACAGTTTTATGGTTTTCCGGAAATGGCATGATCTTTGGGTCATGCCATTTCCTGTTGCATCAGTTCACTTAGGGGGATGAACCCTATCAGATCATAGTAGATATGGATGCTCTGACTGCGTTTTCCGCTACTTTTATCCGGTGCCCCGATATAAATCGCCTTGATCAGCTCATGGGCCGCGTAAGGCGTCAATTCGGTTAATTCTGCGTACTTCCTGATCTTCTGAATGAATGAGTCAAGATTCTGGTTCTGTTTTTCCTGTGTTTCGATTTCCTGCCGTAAGAATTCTACGTTTGCTTTCAGCTGATACTGCTCATCCTCATATCCCCGGCTCATCATGCTGAAACGCTCATCACTGATTTTCCCGGAAACATTGTCCTCATACAGACGGATAAAGAGTCGGTCAAGTTCCTGGATACGTTTCTCATCTTTTTCGAGCTGTTTCCGGTTGACCCGTGTGGTCTCTTTGCTCTCTACCTGAAGCCTGACTTCCATGATTTCTTGAAAATGACTTTCATAGTAACCTACGTACCAGATGACATCTTTCATATGTTCCCAGACCATTTGTTCCAGAACTAATGCCCAGATGAAGTGAGCAGAACACGAACCCGTGTTGCTTCGGTAGTTGGCACAGACGAAGTGATCCTGACGGGCTTCGAAGTACTTCGTGGTACAGTATCGCATCTTTGCCTTACAATCCGCACAATAGACCAGTCCGGAAAACATATGGGACATGCCTGTCTTTGTCCTACGATGACGCTGTGATCGGATCTCCTGGACCTTCTCAAACACCTCCGGATCGATGATCGCCGGATGAGTATTGTAGAAGATTGCCTGCTTTTCGATGGGATTCGTCCGTGTTTTCTTGTCCCAGATGGAATTGGAATAAGTCTTGAAGTTGACTGTGCATCCGGTGTAGTCACGTGTTTCCAGAATGTTCACTATCGAGCTTTCATTCCAGTTATACGGATCTGCTGGTGCAGGTCTGTCCATTTTTCTACCAGCTTGCTTCGTGTAAGCAATGATCGTCAGGACCTTTTCTTCCCGAAGCTGCTTTGCAATCTGCATCGGCCCCGGCCTTCCATACAGAGATCAAAGATGTGTTTGACTACCTTGGCAGCCTCTTCATCGATGATCCACTGTTTCGGATTCTCCGGATCTTTGATATATCCGAAAGGTGGACGTTCGTTCAGATGCTCGCCCCGTTCTCCTTTGGCCTTGTTGACCGCTCGTATCTTCCTGCTGGTATCCCTGGCATAGAATTCATTGAACCACATTCGGATCCCTGCAAAGTCATTGTCCACGCTGTTCTGATTGGCAGAATCAAAATTGTCATTGATGGCAATGTAGCGGACATCATGTTTTGCAAAAGTGATGTTGATGAACATCCCTGTCATTGTAGAATTACGCCCGAGACGGGACAGGTCTTTTGTCAAAAGTACCGCTACATGGTCAGACTCGATTTCGTTCAGCATGGCTTGGAAGCCAGGACGGTCAAAGTCGGTTCCGCTGTATCCGTCATCGACGAAGAATTCAGGATTCGGAAAACGATGTTCCTTTGCATATGCTTCAAGGATACACTTCTGGTTTTCGATGGAAAGCGACTCGCCAAGTCTGTCATCTTCTTGGGACAGACGGCAGTATAGTGCTGTTATTTTATCAGTTGCCCTTAACATTTCTGTTTCCTCCTTTTCAGGGGCAACTTGTCTGCACAGGATTGGCTGGTGCCATTATAACCGAATTCTTCTCGTTTATCATTTTACATCCTCCACATTTTTCAGCAGGATGCGCGTGAGCTTCTTTTCCAGAAACTCATTTCCTTCAAAGCTGCCGGTGACGGTGTAGACGGTTCCGTGGATCTCTCGTTCGACCTTGATCTCTGGGATCCAATAAGCGGAAAGATTTCTAACCACGATGTGACCGGCTTCGTCAATTCTTGTTTCTCTTATTTTGGCTGTTCTCCTTTTTCTATTTCTCCGGACAAAAAAGCCGGGTCACATAGATACGCACCAACAGACGAACTCAAAGAGTCCGCCAAAATAGATATGTGTCTATGTAACCCAGCGATCAAACTGCCGGTGGCTGCCCAACAGCAGCCCACTGTATCTGTTCTATCAGACAGATACTCTATAAAAATCGGGAACTCAGCTTTTAGGAGAGAACCGATAACGAATTGGGCCGGACCAGATTCCTCCAAGGCCCCTTTTTCCAGACCGATTCAAATATATCAACACGACATTCTACTACCAATATGCCAAAAACACGTTGACGGTTTTTGCCGTCAACGTAACTGCTCGCCAAGCTTTTACTACCTGGCGAGCAGTGCATTGTCGTCCATATCTGCTATTTGGCAAGCAATGCATACCTGTATGATTCGGCACTTGGCAAGCAGGGCCTGCACATACAGGTTTTGCAAATTCGTGAGCAGAATCCGGATGGATGGTTCAGAAACTGGCAAGCAGTGTTCCGATCCGGACCCGCGCGATTTTCGGCACAAGCTCGTTGGGAACAAATCCCAAACCCAGAGATCGCACTTTGTGCGAGCTACGCGTTTTCACGCTTTCACATAATTCATTTTTCGTAGATTAATTCTCTTCTATGGTTATATCAGGTGTTGACTCTCTATATTTACCCACAAAATGTATTTAGATCGACCGAAAGGCCAACCGCTTTCATATTCTTACCGAGTTGCATTTTCCAAGCACCTGCAGAATCCATACTGACATATACGACACCACTGATATCTCCAGGAGTTTCTACATTACCCTTGACCAATGCACAAACATGATCTCTTCCCAACTTTCCAATTAGATATCCGTGTTCAAATACTACGTTCTGCCGAGCACGATATCTTTCATCTTTCTGAGCCATTTCTTTTGCTCTGCCAAGGTCGCATTCCGTATAAAGAACTACAGCAAAATCAACGTCAGCATAACGTTCTATCTTTTCAATTATTGTAAGTCCAGAATCGGGTTGCTCGTGAAGAATAATCGCTTCGAAACCGCCTTTCTCAAGTGTCCGAGCCATTTCTTGTATGGCAGCATTATCGTGTCCGTGAACAATAAATACTTTATTACTCATAGTTTTCCTCTCAGTTATATGTACATCTGATTCTTGAACTGGATAATTAACCGCTTGGTAAGCAAGCATCTTGTTGGTTATACTCTTCAAGTTAAATATCAATGATTTGCCGGAAAGCTCAGGATCGTACCAATGTTTTTCTGGCATACACTGATACAAGCCAGCACCTAAGTTGGGAATTATGGCATCATATCTGCTTGTAACATCAATGTATAAATCCAAGCCAACAGATTCATCTTTAGGATCTGCAAGAAATGCTTTGCAACGCATAATATCTTCTTGCAGCATTTTACCAATAGTAGGGCTTCTTTTTATCACGCTTGCTGTCCGTCCTTTTTCTGTGTTTTTAAATGCAAATTCTTCATCAGTCGATAATGCACGCAAATGGCCCATCATGTCTTCATAGGCAGATGGCCTGTTTCTCCGGTGAAAATAAGTTTGAAAAATCTGATCATGCATCGGGTGGTCTTTAAGATACCGCTCGTTAAAAATGTTGATCTCATCCATCCAAGCTTTATAAAGCGGTCCACTTACAAAAGAAACAGCAAAGCCACGTTCAGCAGGATGATATTCCCTTTTACCTATTTCCTCACCTCTTTGTATGAATTCCTGAAGTTTGGATGCTGGCGTTTCTTGCAATTGGCTCAAGAAAACTTTGCCTTCATACGTAGGTCTGACGATATATGCCCAGCCGCTCAGCGAACTTGCATCAATTTTAGTAAGCAAGCCCGCCTTTATCAAATAATCAATCTGTAATTTGTCATAATCCGGTGCGGAGATTGATAGTTCTGAGCATTCCTCGAATTTCTGATACAAATCACGTAAAACAGCTTGTGCCTGCATTTCTATAGTCATTGTGAAAACTCCTTTACGCAGCCACTCTATACCGCATGTAAACATATTCGTAAATACGCTGGCGGTATTCAGAAATGCTGATTTCGTCATAGCACTCTGGAAGTTCAGCCCACAGCGTGTCACGGATCAGGTTGTCCACAGCGGCTTTCGTTTCTTGCTTATCGGTCCAGTGGTCAAGCTCGGCAATCTTTGCCTTGATCTTTTTCAGAAGACTTGCGGCCACTTCCTTGATTATTTTGATATCCGCTTTGGAGAGATCATCCCGGAAGAGCATATCGTAGAGGGACAATTCTTCGTCATTCTCAAATCCTTCACGGACGTAACGCTGTTCCTCTTTATCGAGGCTGTTAGCCAGATCCATCAAATCCATAAAGGTTTTTTCGATGGTAGCACGGTCCTGCTCACTGTTATAATCTGTGATGATCTGTTGATACCGCTCATAATAATCAATACGGTCTGGATTATTGAAAAGCAAGCGGTTCAGTTTCTGCTGAATCAGCTCCTCCAAATCTTTCATCACAAGGTTCTTTTTCCTGACCTTTGCAAACTCTCGGCGCAGTAGATCAAAGTCAATAGCACTGATATCAAACCGGCGTGGCTCCTCTTTGACCATCAACGGAACATCGTCTATTTCAACATACTCGCTGATGATAGAATTGATTTCCACCATCAGATCGGTCGTGTCAACGTGACGGCGCTTTTTCTGTAATTCCGCATAAATCGCGGCGATGGCTTCATACTCTTTCCGGGTCGGGCCTGTAATATCATCACGGTCCGTGTATTTCATCAGACGGATCAGTTCCGTGGCGTATGTGGAGAATGACTTTTTATCCTCGATAGTGCCACAAACTGCATTGGCGGCAGTCTGAAGCAGCGACAGTTTCATAAAATCGACTGCAGCAATCAGATCGGCAAGCTCAAAGTCGCGCTCATGGAGAAAAGCCTTTGCTTTTTCGATGGTATCGAGGATACGAGCAATCAGCTCATCTTTATCAACGGTCGGATCGCCGCCGGGTGTGTTGATGTTAGCCGTATAATCGGCCAACGCCTTTCGGAGCGCTTTTACGATGCCGATATAATCAATGATCAGGCCGTTGCTCTTGCCCTCATTTACACGGTTGGCACGGGCGATGGTCTGCATCAACGTGTGCGCCTTCAATGGCTTGTCCAGATAGAGACAGGACAGGCACTTCACATCAAAACCGGTGAGCCACATAGCGCAGACGAACACAACGCGGAGAGGATTGGACGAATCTTTGAATTCCTTGTCCAGTTCGCGCTTTTCCATCTTCGCCCGGTGGTATTTGATATCCAGATCCCATTTTTTGAATGTCTGAATCTCATTCTGCTCCTGACTGATCACAACTGCCATTTCCGTTTCCTGCATCCATTTCAGCTTGCGCTCCAGTTCCTGCGCCTCCTGCTGTGTGGCCGTTTTGATTCTCATTTTCAGGGCTTTGATTTCTTCTTTCCAGTATTCCTGGACGAAGTTATACATACGGACGCACGTGACCTTATTAAGGCACACGAACATGGCCTTGCCGCTGGTCCAGAGATCGGAATAGTGACCGACAAAATCCTTGGCGATGGATCTCAGACGCGGCTCCGCCGTCATCAGATGGATTTCCTTGGCAAATTCCGCTTCCAGCTTGTCCTGCTGGTCGACGTCAATATCGGCGTTTTCGATAGCGTCGAGAATCCGGTCTGTGATTTCCGGATTGTGAAGGTCGAGTATCTTTTCACCGCGATTCTCGTAATATAGCGGAACGGTGGCACCGTCCTCCACGGCGCGTTTGAAGTCGTATACGGAGATATAGCCGCCGAAAGTACGCGCTGTGATATTGTCGCTGGAGAGAAGCGGCGTGCCTGTAAAACCGATACGAGCAGCTGTCGGGAGCAGCTTCATCATATTATCGGCAAAGATCCCGTACTGGCTACGGTGCGCTTCGTCCGACATGATAATAATATCGTGATCCGGGTAAATCGGAGCTTCATCAGGTTTGTTAAATTTCTGAATCAGAGTAAAAATGAAGCTCGGATTGCCTTTCAGCTTCGTGACAAGGTCACTGCCGCTTGTGGCGATAAACTGCGAAGCCTTCGATTTGCCGAGCAGACCGCAGTTTTCAAAGGTATCGCTGATCTGCTTGTTCAGTTCATCGCGATCGGTCAGTACCACAATAGTAGGTGAACCGGCAAACTTACGGCGTATTTTCTGCGCGAGGAATACCATGGAATAGCTCTTGCCGGAGCCTTGAGTATGCCAGAACACGCCCAGTTTTCCGTCGTTGAGCTTTCTCGCCTCATATGCCTTGACCGCTTCGTTGACACCGAGGTACTGATGGTTACGGGCAAGGATTTTTACGGTATTGCCGCCGGAGTGATCATAGAGGATAAAGTTCTCCAGCAGATCAAGAAAATTCTCCTTTTTACAGATACCGCGCAGCATCGTTTCAAGGGCAACACTGCCTTGCTCTTTTTCGTCAAGACGTTTCCACTCATGGAAGAATTCATACTTGCTGCCCAGCGTGCCAACCTTGGCTTCGGTGCCATTGGAGAGCATAAGAAAAGCATTATAGTAGAACAGATGCGGTATCGTATCCTGATAATCTGTATAGTTGTCATCGTAAGCGTTCTGTACATCTACGGTGTTTTTCTTTAATTCCACGAAAAGGAGCGGCAACCCGTTTACAAAGCCGACGATGTCCGTGCGGCGGCGGTAGAGGTCACCGTATATCTTCAATTCCTTGACCGCAAGGAAGTAATTGTTCTCAGGGTGCAGGAAATCGATTACAGCGGCCTTCTTCGTTACCGTTTTGCCGTCCGGGCGCTTGACCGTCACAGGGATACCGTCACGAATCAGAAAATACTTCTCTTCATTGATTTGGAGTAGCGACGATGTGGATAGGCGCTTCTCCAAAACAGCCTGTGCTTCAAGAAGTTGATCGGCGTTGATCCACGGATTGAGCTTTTTCAGGGCAGCGCGGAAATAACGCACAAGCAGAATCTCCTTGTACGACTTTCTGCCGAAAGTGCCATTATCGCCAAGCACTTCCGTGTTATATGCAAATTTCACATCCCAACCAAGCTCGTCCCGGAGAAGGTTTCCAGCGCTTTCCTGTACGAGTATGTTTTCTGAATAGTCGTAGCTCACGCTTCCGCCTCCAATCGTTCATACTCTGCAACTAATTCGTCAACAGCTGCCAATGCGTAAAAATCTTTTTTCGTACCCGTTTTATTTCGCGGATCGAGGTAATTAGGCTGACACAAGGTAGGGCTGGCTTTTATTTTCTTCATAGCTGCATTGAATGTCTTGCCATACTTAATGTCGGGTTTCTTTTCTTTCGCCTTTTCTTTAAGATCTTGATATCGTAAGGGAGGTAGATCCGGTTCTACTCTAAAAGCTGGGGCATTCGGATCATCCGTTACACGAACCGCCTTTCTAAGCGCAACGGCGTCCGGGCTATTCTCAAGCGCGGCAATGAGATCCGCATTTTTAGCATCGCGCACTCTATCCGCATAAACGTCGAAACCGACGACGATGCTCTCCTGTATGCCATTCTCATTCAATTCACGGACTGACTGTACGACGCGATTCACAAATTCGTTGTGTGCACTGCCGTAATCCTGCTTGAGGTAATCGATAGGGTCAAAGGGCAGTTTCATCCCAACCGGGAGAATGATCAGATTATCGTCCTTTGTGACGTCCTTGTTAAAATACTTTTTGACGAAAGCATCATAGTTCAGAACGGCTTTGCTGATCAACATAAAGACCACAGGGTCCAGTTTTCCTTCGATGAAATGGATATTGGAATTCCTGTAATCGCTCAGAAGATCGAGATTATCATAAACCGCTTGAAACTTCTTATTTTTCTCAACCGTGTTGATATGGTCCCGCGTTAGGATCAGGACCTTTGAAAAGCTCTTTGTATGTACGCTGTCCTTTTCGTAGAGCTGCTTTTTCCCGATGTATTTATACACATACGCCTTGAGCGCCAGCTCCCACGCGTTGATGATGAGGATCGTAGCCGTGGGATACCGGAACGCAATATGTGGTTTATTATGGATCTCGATCCCGGCAAACAATGCTGCCTGAGACGAATCCAGCAGCAGTTTTGTTACGGATTTCCCACGAGACATGTTTTACACCTCGATTTCTCCGCTCATCAGCTTGGGCAGCAGACGATCACGAGCTTCTGCCGCAATCTCGTTCTCCCTTTGCAATAACCGTATTCTTTCAAAATATGGAAAGACAATGTCGCAAAATACAGTTAGGACTCCTTCAGTCGGGACACTCAGCACCAATGCGTTTAAATCCTTGGCATATACATGAGGTTGTGCGGACCCTTTTTGCAGAGAATCAAGTTTCATCGCATTGGCCTTCAGGAAGCAATAAACAAAAAACAGAAATGGTGTGCTATTACTGTCAATGAAAGAGCAATCTGAAGCAAAAACATCCACGTTGTAAAGCCTTGTGAATCCAGCGTTTGCGCCAGATCCACTAACTGTGATGACCGGGGCAACTGTGTTTGATTTATTGTGATAGTACGCAGGCTCTATACCTCCTGCAACAACAGGCACATCCCCATCAAGCACTTGTGCTTTAGTAATTGTTTTCCCGCGTTTAAAAAGAGAAATATCTCCAAGCGTTCCTTTTTTCCACCCCTCCGGCACACCGTCAACAATCGGCGTGTCCTCATATCCGGGGAAGTGGAAATCGACAAACCATTCCTTATACAGCCGCTGTGCCGCTTCTTCAAGTAGCTTTATCTGCTTCTGGTTGTTTTCGATGAGGTTGTCGTAGGCAGCCAAAATAGAAGACAAACGTTCTTGCTCTGCAAAATCCTCATGAAGATCAATTTTGAACTCTCGCATGGTTCCAAGAAGAAGGTTTTTCTGTGCGGAGCCGTTTGAGCGATTAACAAAATCTGTCACACAGTTTTGCAATTTATAGTACAAATATGTTGGTAGGACAACCGAGGTGTCTGGTTTTACAATAGCAACGCTCTTCTGGAAAGTTGTTCTATATGTTTCGGGGATATCCTTCACTAAAGCCATTCTACCGATTGTCCCGCTATTTGTTATTAAAATATCGTTTGGCTCAAGTTGAGTCCTTTTATGTGTTTCGAGAAAAGCCCTTTCTGATATTTGTCTTGCATTAGCGTAGTCAACCGTACCGTTATTAACATCTTTGCAGCTAACAAAATAATACCCTGAATTCTCAGCCGGCTCACAATCACCGTGCTTTCCGTCAGTTATATTTAGAGTTATTTCCCGAAGTGTAACCGTCTTCATATCCCTATCTCCTTCATATTCTGTGAGATGGTGTCCATCAGGTCGTTGGACTCAGTCTGAAGGGACAGAAGCTCCCGGTGAATTTCAGCCATGCGCTCAGCAAAATCCACACCGTCATCCTCCACGGGAGCCACACCAACGTATGCGCCGGGCGTGAGGGACCAGCCTTTTTCTTCGATCTCGGAAAGACTCGCCAGCTTGCACAGGCCAAGGATATCAGCATAAATGCCATCACCGAACTTTTCATAGAGCCAGTGTGCTTCCTTTGCAACAGTCAGCATATTCTCGATATAGGCGATTCTGTCATCGTACTGCTGCTGGACGCTCTTTTTGTCGCGTTTCCCAGCGGCGTCCACTTCGGTTTTCGCGGCCTTGCGGAGCGCGGAGAGCTTCTCTTTCAGTGCGGATACTATATCGGCAAAGGAATCCCGATAAACGGCATCTTTTAGATCATCATTCTCGGCGGCTTCGGCTTCTGTGTGAAGGTAATCGTGATATTCTTGCAGCAGCGCAGTATACTTTTCGGTTTTACCTCGATAGAGCCATACGATAGCGTTCAGATTTTTGAGCTGCCAGTCACTCCATTCGTTGAGTGTGCGGTCAACAACGGTATAGTAATTCCGGGCGTCGATGAAAAGCACCTTGTCGCGGATGGCTTCGCCCTTGGCCTTGTCGAAAAACCACAGTGAGCAAGGCAGAGACTTGGTATAGAAGAAGTTATTGCCAACGGAGATCATCACGTCAACGTGTCCGGTGCGGATCAGTGCCTCCCGGATGTCCTTGTCTTTGCCCTGGCTGTCCGTAGCAGAGGACGCCATTACAAAACCGGCACGGCCATGCTCGTTAAGATAAGAATAGAAATAGGAAATCCAGAGGTAGTTGGCGTTGCTGACCTCTTTGTTTTTGTTTACGCTCGGCAGACCGAACGGAAGGCGTCCGGCGTTTTCGCAGGATTCTGCCTTAACTTTATCCACGTTGAACGGAGGATTCGCCATGATGTAATCGCAGCAGCCGTCGAGGTTATGCGCGTCGTGGTAGAAGGTGTTCGCCTCGTCACCGGACTTGATCACGCCTGTCAGTCCGTGAACAGCCATATTCATGAGGCAAAGCTGGGCGTTGTATTCAACCTTTTCCTGTCCGTAGAAGGTCATGGTGCTGTTGGCGTTCATTCCAGCGGCGTTCACAAAATCGCCGCTCTGCACGAACATACCGCCGCTGCCGCACGCGCAATCGAGAAGAACTCCCTGTTTCGGCTCCAGAATATTGACGATCATTTTTACAAGGGATTTCGGCGTGAAGAACACACCGTCATCGGATGCGACCACGGGAGCGAATTTACTGAGGAAGTATTCATAAATGCGGCCTATGATATCGCCGCCGACATCGTCAAGTGCGCTGTTATTGAAAATACGGAGAAGCTCCGCCAGCAGCTCGTCGGAGAAATCCGTATAGCTTTTCGGCAGAACACCTGTGAGTTGTTCGCTCTGCGCCTCAATGAGCTGCATGGCGTTGTTGACCGCTTCTCCGAGGCTGTTCATCGGATGGCCGTCTTTGTTGACAAGACCGGCGGACGCAATGTTCTCCGGCAGATTGACAAGGTATTCGTACTGTGCCTCTTTCGGCAGGTACAGTGCACTCTTTGCGGAAAAGTCGCTGGCCTCGACGGGCATTACGCGTCCGCCGCGAGAGGGACGGTCCTTCAGTATCTCGGCTTCTACCCTTTTAAAGCGGCTGTACGCATAGCGCAGGAAAATAAGCCCCAGCACGGGCATACAGTATTGATTTGAAGTTAGCTTTGACCCTGCACGAAGGAGATCAGCGGATTCCCACAGCTCCGCCTCCAGTTTCCGTATGTTAATCATGATCTTCTTCCTCCTTCGGCTGATCGGGTATAAATTCCATCATATCGTTAGGCGTGCAGTTCATCGCAGAGCAAATGCTCTCTACCTTATCTAAGGCGATGTACTGCCCGTTCTTGATTTTTGTGATTATGTTTGCGGATATGCTGGCACGGCGCATCAGCTCTGCATTGGAAATATCGCGCTCAATCATCATGTGCATCAGGGGTTTATAACTAACTGCCATATCATCAGCCTCCTTATCTCAAAATGCACACATATTGTATCACATTTCTGTGAAATAATCAACGGATGTATTGCAAGCTCGAAACGTCAGTTCAATATTACTATTTAATAGCAAAAAGGGTTGTTATATACTCAAACGTTTTCTTCAGTTCGCTTCCCGAAAGGAAAGAAAGATAAGTATTATTCATATCAGTATCATTATTATTAGTCTTAATTGGGTGTGATTTTCACACTTCAAGAAGTTTCATTTCGACACTCCAAGAAGTTTCGTTTTCACACTTCAAGAACTTTCGCTCTCAGCTGCGCCAGTCATCAAATCTGAAAAAAGGCAACAAAAAACGGGCTGCTGTAAAACAACAATCCGTTTTTGTTTGCCAACCCGTTCAGACAGATGCCCATATTGTTTTTGATCTAAAACTTTCTTATGAGCACCCTCCGTTCCCTGTATGCGGAAAGTATCGGCAGAACCTGTATAGCGCCTCGCTGTGATGTGACAGAAGAACAGGATGTTCAGCAGATGATGGATCAGATCGGCGTTTCTCTGCAGGGACTTGACATCGTCGTCAACAGCGCTGGCATGAACCGTCTTCTTCCTGCAGAAGACTATGATACGGAAACCTTTGACAGAGTTATGGACCTCAACGTGAAAGGAACCTTTCTTGTCAGCAGGGAGGCCGGAAAAAGATTTATGATTCCCGCAAAATCCGGTAAAATCATCAATATTTCTTCAGTCAAAGGCGTGATCGGAACAGACGCCGATTATATTGCTTACTGCACCAGTAAGGGTGCCGTCAATATGTTCACCAGGCAGCTCGCCTGCGAATGGGGCAAATATAACATCTGCGTGAACGCTATCGCGCCTACGTTTGTACGTACGGAAATCAATGCTTTTCAGCTTGATGATCCTGTCTTCTATGCGGCGCTGACAAAACGGATTCCTCTCGGCAGAATCGGTCAGAAATGTGATATCGCGGCAACAGCGGTTTTCCTTGCAAGTGATGCTTCTTCATTCATCAGCGGTCAGATTCTTCCGGTAGACGGCGGCCTGACCGCGAAACAATAATCTGCGTTAAAACAAACAAGAGGAGGACACGATAGATACGTGTCATCCTCTTGTTTTTTTGCTGTAAACCGGCCGCTGCTGCTTCAGCTGACCATAAATTTCCAGATAGTTATTGTAACGGATACTGCTGATCCGGCCCTCGCGGACAGCTTCCTTGACCCGGCACCCCGGCTCCGCAATATGACTGCATCCCTGAAAGCGGCACCCCGCTGCTTCTTCGGTAAACTCAGGATAATAGTCCTTGAGATCGTCTGCCGTAAGCCCCGGCAGATCGAGCGACGTAAACCCCGGTGTATCCACCAGATACGTTCCGCCGCCCGCGGCAAGAAGTTCTGTATGCCGCGTCGTATTCTTCCCACGGGATATTTTTCTGGAAAGTTCTCCTGTCTGCATATGTGCCGCCGGACAAAGCCGGTTGATGAGCGATGACTTTCCAGCTCCGGACGGGCCTGTGATCACCGTTGTTTTGCCGGATAAGACGTCAATGAGCGGTGAAAGGCTTTCCTCATCGGTTGTCTGGATGAACATAACACGGCAGCCGCACTTTTCATAGACGCTTTTCAGCTCTGCCAGCTGCTCCGCTGTTGCAAGATCCAGCTTGTTAAAGCACAGAATTGCCGGCAGGCGCTTCTGTTTCATTAATATCAGGAACCGGTCCAGCATGTTATAGCTGGGGGCCGGATTTGTTATCGCAAAAAGCAGAAGCGCCTGATCCACATTCGCCACATTCGGACGGATCAGATCATTGCGCCGTGGAAGAAGACGGACTACATTTCCCTCTTTCGGATCACTGACCGTGTCTGTGACATCAATCAGTACGTCATCTCCGACCAGCGGCTTTTCTCCAAGCGAACGGAATACGCCCTTCGCCCTGCAGCGATAGAGCGTATCCTCCGCGTAAACGTCATAGAACCCCGCAATGCTCTTGATGATTTTTCCCTGCACTGACATATCAGTCCTCGGGGGTAAAAGTGAGCTCACGGGTAACGACAGCTTCTCCGGTAACCGGATTGCCGTTCGCGTCCGTTGATGTGCCTGCCGGCTTATAGCTCATCTTGAGCGTCCCCGTCCCGCTTGAAAGTCCCGTGTAGCTGACCGGAAACGGAAACTGCGTAATCTGCCCGTCAAAAAGTTTCGTCCCGTCCCCGGCAATCAGTACGCAGTATACCGGTGTGCCGTCCACGTAGCCGGCGCCTTCTGTCGGTGCCGTGATCTCTGCCGTATACGAATAGGTTTTGACCGTACTCTTCCCGATACTGAGCGTGATCTTGTCTTCCTCGTCCGCTTCAGTGTCTGCAGCGGGCGACTGATCGCTGACAACACCTGTCAGATTCGGATCTTTAACCTCGACCTCATTCACCGTGATATTAGCAGCGGAGAAACCTGCGGCAATAAGTTCCTCTGTCGCCTGATCCTTGGTTTTGCCGCGGACATCCGGAACCGTTATACTGACGGCTTCCTGCGCTCCGCTGCTGACAGTAATCGTGATCGTTGCGCCGCTCTCAGCAGTACCTGTAGGGCTTTGCGAAATGACCGTGTTCTTTGCGGCAGTATCGCTCTGTGCCTCTTTGGGGATGACAGTAAATCCCTTCTTTTCCAGCGTCGAGACAGCCTGGGGAAGCATCATGCCGGTTACATCCGGAACGGTTATCAGTTCTTTCTGCACCTCATCGGCATTCTTCCCGGCAACCGCGGGCATCTTGACAAGTCCGTCCGTGGATACCGCTGTGCTTTCTCCCGTAAGTCCGGATGGTGAAAACAGCCCGAGCTTTACTGCCGCGACTGCAATGATGATGACGCCGATCGCTACCGCTGCCGCGATCGAAACAGCAGTAATTCTTCTTTCTCTTCCCGGATCGTATCCGTCGTCGTCAAAATCATCTGCGTAGTCGTCCGCTTCATAGGATTTCCGCAGATCCCGGTTCTTTCGAAGCGGTGCATCAAGGCGACCGGAAGCAGAGCGTCTGCGCTGACTGTAATGATCCTCGTATGCATCTTCCTCCGGATAGCGGTCTTCCCTTACAGGCTCTCTTCGTTCGCTTTGGTACATTCCCTGGCGGACCTTGGAATGTTCGATCGGCGAAGAAATTCTTGTTGCAGACTCCTCATCCGGGTGGATGACCTTTACAAAATTATCATCCGGGTGAATCAGCGACTGTTTAAGATCCGCGATGAGCGATTCCATGTTCTGGTAACGTCTGTCAGGACTCTTCTCGCAGCATTTGAGTACAATCTGTTCAACACTGACCGGAATTTCCGGCACGAACTCTCTGGGCGATGGCATCGGCGACTGAATATGCTTGATCGCGATGGCAACCGTCGTTTCTCCGTTGAAAGGGACTCTTCCGGTCAGCATCTCGAAGATTGTAATGCCAAGCGAATAGATGTCGCTGCGTTCATCGGAATAACCGCCGCGTGCCTGCTCCGGAGACGTATAGTGAACCGATCCCATGACATTCGAAGTGATCGTATTGCTCGTCGCAGCCTTCGCGATTCCGAAATCTGTGATCTTGACCTTGCCGTCTTTCGAAATAATGATGTTCTGTGGCTTGATATCTCTGTGGATAATCCGCGCATGATGCGCGGCCTGCAGTCCCATCGAAACCTGAATCGCTATGCTGATGGCCTCCTTCACGGAAAGCCGTGATTTCTTCTCGATATATTTCTTGAGTGTAATGCCGTCAACGAGCTCCATGACAA
>Ga0256404_1008403_pt1 | contig 15536 bp, 19 predicted proteins | sample RumenRJG_01DNA_FD_185990 | JGI IMG/M metagenome (GOLD analysis project Ga0256404, IMG submission 185990) | Bovine rumen microbial communities from Lethbridge, Alberta, Canada - RJG_01 | ecosystem: Host-associated > Mammals > Digestive system > Stomach > Rumen | place: Canada: Alberta | collected...
CCGTTCTCTGAAACCGGATCTGCAAGCTGCGAAAGCAGCGCCTCCTTTGTCTGCTCCGGCTTCAGGACGCACTGGACCTTGTGGATGTTAAGCTTCATGTCCTCTAAGTCACGGGAGAAGAGGATGCCGCCCTTATGCAGAAGACCCACATGGTCGCAGATGTCCTCAAGCTCCCTTAAGTTGTGAGAGGTGATGACCGGGGTCAGACCCCGCTCGGACATGTCATTTGCCAGCAGGGATTTGACAGCCTGCCGCATCACGGGATCCAGTCCGTCAAAGGTCTCGTCGCAGAAGAGATATTTCGTACCGGAGGAGATCCCTAAGAGGATGGACAGCTGCTTCTTCATGCCCTTGGAAAAGGTATTGATCTTGCGCTTTTCCGGCAGTTCGAAGGCTGTAAGGAGACGGGAAAAGCGGTCGGCGTCAAAGGCAGGATAGATGCCGCGGAAAAAATGCGCCATCTCCCTGGGCGTTACATTGGAGAAGAAATACTGATCGTCCGGGATATAAAAGAAGCTCTGCCTTGCGGCAGCATTGCCGTAAACTGCCGCGCCGTCGATGCGGACGGTGCCTTCGTCAGGCTTCAGAATGCCGGCTGCCAGCCGGAGAAAGGTGCTCTTTCCGGCGCCGTTGGTGCCGACAAGGCCGAATACACAGCCTTCCCGGATCTCGGCGTCGACGTGGTCAACGGCAGTGACGTCGTCGAACTTTTTTGTCAGATTAACAGATTCAATCATGATGTTACCTCGTTTATCATCGGCAGTCCTGCGATACAGGGAAGCTTACGCCTGTCTGCCGGGCTTGCTTTCCGAATCCGTATAAAGCCTTCGGACCGCGCTGCAGAGAGTCTCTTCACCGATACCGGCAGCCTGGGCACGGGACACGAGATCGGAGAGCTCTTTCAATACGGCTGCTTCCTTGCCGGCGAGGATCGAGTCCATGCCCGCAACAAAGCTGCCCTTTCCCTTCTGGGAATAGATATATCCTCTGCGTTCAAGCTCCAGATAGGCCCGCTGTACGGTATTGGGATTGATGGACAGATCCGTAGCCAGGCTCCGTACGGACGGCAGGGGCGTGTTCTCGGCAAGGGCCCCGCGAACCATCAGATCGGAAAGCTTGTCCGCGATCTGTTCATATATCGGGCGCCGGTCTTTATAGTCCAGAAGAATCATTTTGCGCTACCTCATGACACTTACTGATGGAGTGCCGCAACTGTACTAACAATGTTAATACAGTTAATATAGCATGGAACTCTGCATTTGACAATGGGAACAGTCCGGAAGATATTCTTACGATTCTCTTATAAAGGCAGTAAAGAGCCCAAAAACAAAAGATTAAAAATCCATTAATTTGTTTACGCAAAAGTGCAAAATTGTGGTTAATAAATTGACAAAATATGGTATACTTGCTTGGAAACAACTACCATCAGAGGTGCTGTTTGGACAAAATAGGATTGATAATCAGAGTCAGCGGAATCGTTCAGGGAGTCGGGTTTCGGCCGTTTATCCATAAGCAGATCACTGACCATTCTTTGTGCGGGTGGATTCGCAATACTTCGAGCGGCGCGGAAATGCGTCTCGAGGGCGAGGAGACCGCACTTTGGCGCTTTGTGGATGAGCTTCGGACGAAGAAGCCAGCGCTTGCTCTGATCGAGAAGATTGAGACGGAGGTCTATGAGCCGCTGGAAGGCTTTACGGACTTCCATATCATCGCGTCCAAAAGCGGTGACGAGAGGGATACTCTCATCTCTCCCGATGTGTGCACCTGTGATGACTGCCTCAGGGAGCTGTTCGATCCAAAGGACCGGCGTTACCGCTATCCTTTCATTAACTGCACGAACTGCGGACCGCGTTTTACGATCATCCGGGATATCCCCTATGACAGGGATAAGACCACGATGGCACCCTTTAAGATGTGCGCGCCCTGCCATGCGGAGTACACAGATATCTCCGACCGGAGATACCACGCCCAGCCGGACTGCTGCCCGGACTGCGGACCCCGGCTTTTCTTTACGGATCCGGATGGAAACCGGATCGAAGGAGACCCCATCCGCCTTGCGCAGAAGATGCTTCTTTCAGGAGGAATCGTCGCGGTCAAGGGCCTCGGCGGTTTTCACCTTGCCTGCCGGGCGGATCAGCCGGAGCTTGCGTTAAAACTGCGGGCGAGGAAGCACAGGGACGAGAAACCGTTTGCCCTGATGTGCTTCGATACGGATGAGGCAAAAAGGTACTGCCTGATCAGTAAAGAAGAGGAAGCTCTGCTTTCCTCACATGAGCGGCCCATCGTACTTTTGAGAAAACGGATGGACAGCTGCAGTGATACAGATACGGGAAAGGTGCCCGATCAGAGGAATACTCTCGGTCACTTAAGTGAAAACGGGCGGATCGGCATTATGCTTCCGTATACACCGCTGCATTTCCTGCTGCTTCATGATGAGCTTAAAACTCTCGTGATGACCAGCGCGAACCTTTCCGACCGGCCGATCATTTACCGGAATGAGGAAGCACTGGAGAGCCTCCGCGGGATCGCAGACGGATTTCTGATGCATGACCGTGAGATCCATGTGCGCTGCGATGACTCCGTTTTGTGGGAGTTTCAGGGAAAACCGTATTTTGCAAGACGGTCGAGAGGCTATGTGCCTTACCCGATCACAGCGAAAGTTAACCCCGTGGGCATGCGGATCCTTGCGTGCGGAGCAGAACAGAAGGCTACCTTTTCCTTAAGCAAGGGAGAGCACGTGTTCTCCTCGCAGCATATCGGCGACCTCAAGAACATAGAGACCTTCGAGAGTTTCGAATCACAGATAAAGCACTTTGAAAAGCTGTTTGAGATAAAGCCCGAAGCTTTTGTATGCGACCTTCATCCCGACTATCTGTCCACGGCCTATGCCATAGAGCGAGCGGAACGGGAAGGGGCGCCCCTGATCAGGGTGCAGCACCACTTCGCGCATATGGCTTCCTGTATGGCGGATAACTCTCTCGATGAGCCGGTGATCGGCATCATCTGGGACGGCACCGGTCTCGGCACAGACGGCACCTCCTGGGGAGGCGAGTTCCTTACGGGAGATTTCGGCGGCTTCCGGCGGTACGGTTCGATCCGGCCGATGCGGCTTCCCGGAGGGGATAAGGCAGCACATGAGATCTGGAGGATCGCAGCGGCCCTGATGAAGGAGCTTGGAACGGACAGGACGCTTCCCGGTGTAAGCTTGCAGCAGCTGGAACTTATCTTCCGTCAGCTCGAAGCCGGCATCAACAGCCCTGTCACCACGAGCATCGGACGCCTGTTTGACGGTGTGAGCGCGATCATCGGGATCAGGGAAACGGTCAGCTATGAGGGACAGGGAGCGATCCTGCTCGAGGCGGCAGCATTGCCCGGATGTGAGGAGTGCTATTCCTACTATATAGAAGAAAACGATCCGGAGGATCAAAGTTTACCGAATCAGCCGAAGTACCGGTTTGACTACCGGCCGATGCTTCGGGAGATCCTGAGAGAGCTTGCGGAGGCGGCAGTGCCCGCGATAGTACAGGCTGATCCCGGATCTTCAGACGATACGGGGGTCACGGACACCGGCAGCAGCGCCGGGCTTACGCTTTCTGCGGTACAGCAAAGAGCAGCTGCAAAATTTATGAATACACTGGTCCATATGGCCGCAGAGATGGCCGGAAGGATCAGCAGGGATACCGGGATCAAAAAGGTCGTCCTCTCGGGAGGGTCCTTTCAGAATATGTATATCCTGGAGCGCCTTGTGCGGCGTCTTCGGGAGGAGGGCCTTGAGCCCTTTACGCACAGCCGCGTTTCCTGCAATGATGAGGGCCTGTCGCTCGGACAGCTCATGATCGCGGGGAGACAGGCAGAATGATAAATTCGTCAGGAGCTCATAGAGTAATGTGTCTCGCAGTACCACTTAGAATAAAGGAGCTTGACGGCACGGATGCTGTCGTGGAACGCGACGGTGTCAGCCGCAGGGTCAAGGTCAATTTCATCAGGGAGCCCAAGGTAGGAGACTACGTCATGGTTCACGCCGGCTTCGCCATCGAGAAGGTGAATGAGAAGCAGGCGGAGGAGGATCTCGAGGCTTTCCGTGAGCTGGAAGAGGTCTTAAAGGCGATCTGATGGCACTGGACAAGAGTAAAACCTATCATCTGATGGAGGTCTGCGGGACCCATACCATGGCGATCGCAAGGGCCGGCATCCGGAACCTTCTGCCTGATTGGGTACAGCTGGTAAGCGGACCGGGATGTCCCGTATGCGTGACGCCCCCGGAGGTGATCGATGCTGCGCTGAAGCTTACGGAGCGGCCGGAGGTGATCATTGCCACCTACGGAGACATGATCCGCGTTCCCGGAAGCACCAAGGGAGATAACCTTGCGAGACGTTCGGCGCTCGGCGCCAGTGTGCGTATCGTCTACTCCGCGATGGACGCGGTGGAGATCGCGAAGCAGAACCCGGACAGGGAGGTCGTTTTCCTCGGCGTCGGCTTTGAAACCTCTGCTCCCGGTACGGCTACCTCCATTGAGGCTGCGCTTGAGGGAGGCATTGACAACTACTCGGTCTTTTCCATGCTGAAGATGCTCGAACCGTCCATCCGTGCGCTGGCTGCAGATCCGGAGTTTAATGTGCAGGGCTTTATCTGCCCCGGACATGTTGCGGTGATCCTGGGAGAACAGGGACTTAAATTCTTTGAGGAGCTCGGTCTTCCTGCCGTGATCGCCGGTTTCGATGCGGATGACATCGTGAACGCGGTCCGGATGCTGATGCTGCAGATCGCAAAGGGCGAGGCCAGACTGGAAAACCAGTATACCGATGTGGTGCGCCCGGAGGGAAATCCTTTAGCAAGAGAGATCATTGACCGCTATCTGGTCCCCAGGAGGGATATCTGGAGAGGGCTCGGCGAGATCGAACAAAGCGGCTACGGTATCCGCCCCGAGTTTGCAAAATACGATGCGGAGAAACGCTTTGACATCAGGATCGAACCTGCTGTGATCAAAACGGCCTGCCGCTGCGGCGACGTGGTAAAGGGCAAGCTCGATCCGACACTCTGTCCGCTTTTCGGCACCGTCTGCGTGCCGGAGGATCCGGAGGGACCCTGCATGGTCTCCGCAGAGGGAGCATGCGCCGCGGCTTACAAATACAGGAGCGTATAAGCTCCGGACGAATGGACGGGCGTGACGCAAGTTTACTTGCATGCACGCATGGACATTTGTACGGGCAACGGACCTGAGGAAAAAAGCCAGGCGAACAAAGGGAGCCGGGCGATTTCCGAAGGGCCGTTGGGGATTGCGGGAGCACGAAGTGCGTAGCAATCCATAGCTTATACGAATACAAAGAAGGACATAACATGGACAACTTTATCACACTGGACTACGGCAGCGGCGGTAAGAAGACCTCCGCGCTGATCAGTGATATGATCGTCCCGCTGCTGAAAAACGATGCGTTATCGGAGCTCGGGGACGGAGCCGTGATCGACGGTGCGGAAAAACTGGTCTACTCCACTGACAGCTTTGTGGTGAGCCCGTATTTCTTTCCCGGAGGAGACATCGGCAAGCTTTCCGTCTGCGGCACGGTCAATGACATCAGCATGGCAGGCGGCGAGCCGAAGTATTTAAGTCTTGCATTTATAATAGAAGAAGGATTCCCGACGGCAGATCTTCAGAGGATCATCGATTCCATCCGTTTAACGGCTGACCGGGCCGGCGTCAAGGTTGTGACCGGAGACACCAAGGTCGTGGAGCGGGGACGCGGCGACGGGATCTATATCAATACCTCGGGCATCGGTTTCTTAAGGACGCCGTCCCTTTCCCCCCGGATGATCCGGGAGGGAGACGCGGTGATCGTCTCCGGTACGGTGGGAGACCACGGAACGGCTGTCATGCTGGCCCGGAACGAAAACCTCGTACAGGCAGAGCTGAAATCCGACTGCGCGCCGCTCCATGAGATGGCGCTGAAGCTCGGAGAGACACTCTCAGGAGACTTGAGAGTCATGCGGGATCCGACAAGAGGCGGACTTGCGACGACACTCAACGAATTCATCGAGGACGGACGCCTCGGCATCGAGATCCACGAAAAGGACATTCCCGTAGATCCGACCGTAAACATGGTCTCCGAGATTCTCGGACTGGACCCGTACTATACAGCCTGCGAGGGGCGGCTGATCGCAGTCACCGACCCCGCCAGGGCAGAGGAAGCCGTATCGGTCCTGCGCGGTTTCGAAGACGGCAAAAACGCAGCCGTCATCGGACACATCACAGCAGATCACCCCGGCAAGCTCGTGATCCGAACCCCCATGGGAGGCGGCCGTATCGCGGCCAAGCTTGCGGGAGCGCAGTTACCTCGGATTTGCTGATATTTAACTGATCCGGGTTCGAACGAAAGTGAATCTGGCGCGAGCAGGAAGGGCGATGTCCAGGCTGTGAAGCGCGCCGTACTGATTTTCCACGTTCAAGCGAAGCGCGTTTGGAAAATCATAGGCAGCGCGATACAGCTGAACGAGCCGCCCGCGAAGCGTCAGCACTGAACTTTCGTCGAAGCCGGGAAGACAATTTCAACGGAACTACTGGGCGTTTCGCCTTTAGTTTATAAACAAAGTAACAACATAATTTTTAAGAAGGAGAAGGGATTATGCAGGAATACAAAAGAATCAGCATTACCAAAGACGAAATCGTCCCGCTTGCTGAGAAAATGCGTAAGAACGGCGTAATTCTCGCAATGATCCACGGATACCTCGATAAGGACGGTCTGCCGAACATCTCATATGAGTATCAGATCGATCCCGGCATCGAGTCGTATTATGTGGAAGGCGAGAAAGTCCTGCCAACGATCTCTCATATCTACGATCTTGCCGCCGAATGGCCGGAGAGAGAGCTGAGTGAGCTGATCGACATCACATTTGAGGGACTGGATACCTCCAAGCGTCTGTTCATGCCGGATACGATGCTGGAGGGCCAGGGTCAGATCTTCGTCACTCCGATGGAAGAGCTGATCAAAACAACACAAGTAAAGAAGGAGGACTGACAAGTGAGCTATATCGTTCCAATCGGACCGTATCATCCGTCACTGGAAGAGCCGGTTCATGCGAGACTGATCACTGACGGCGAGCTCATCAGCGATGCGGAGGTATTTATCGGATACAACCACCGCGGCATCGAGAAGCTCTGCATGGAGAGAAACTTCATTCAGACGCTGGTCCTGGTAGAGCGTGTCTGCGGTATCTGCTCTCACTCACATGCCATGACCTATGCGATGGCTCTGGAGGGTATCTCCGGAATCAAGGTTCCGAAAAAAGGCCAGTATATGCGCGTGATCACCGCAGAGCTGGAGAGACTGCATTCCCATTATCTGTGGCTGGGCATTGCCCTGCACATCATCGGTCATGACAGCCTGTTCATGCACTCATGGGATGACCGTGAGGCGATCATGGACATCCTCGAGGACCTGACCGGCAACCGTGTCAACTACGGTATGGTCACCTACGGCGGCGCAAGAAGAGACATCTCCGTTGAGCAGAAGGACAGAACCTTAAAGATGCTCGACAAGATCGAAGACAGCCAGAAGCGCCTGACCGAGTTCCTTCTGAACGATAAGACGGTAGCGCTCCGTACCCAGGGTGTCGGCGTCCTCACTACCGAGGATGCGATCCGTATCGGTGCGATCGGCCCGCACGCACGTGCATCGAACGTTCCGATCGATGTCCGTATCGATGCTCCGTACAGCTGCTACGACGAGTTCGAGTTCAACAAGGCCGTATTCAACACCTGCGATGTCTTCGCAAGAGTGGTCGTCCGCTGCCTTGAGAACATGGAATCCATCAAGATCATCCGCCAGGCACTTGACAGCATGCCGGCCGGCCCGATCAACCTGGGCAACCGCATCCCGACCATCAAGCCGGGCGAGTACATGTGTAGACACGAGGCTCCGCGCGGACAGCTTTCCTACAAGGTCGTCACCAACGGCACCGACAAGAACGAGCGTGTAAGTATCCACGTTCCGACCTTCAAGAACGCGCCGACGATCCCGACCATGCTGAAGGGCAACTCCGTCGCAGATGCAGGTCTGATCATCGCCTCCATCGACCCGTGCTTCTCATGCATGGATAGATAAGGTAACCAGGCAGTGTTTGGTCTTGAAGGCTTGCAAAAAGCATGCTTGCATGGTTTTTGAAAAGCCGAAAGACAGCGTCTGCTTGGCAGACGTCGAGTCCATGAGCAAGTAGGCCGTCAGGCCGGATTGCGAATGGAGGAGATAAACACTGCAAGAACCTTTGAGGAGTAACCATGCACGAACTCGTGATCGTCGAAGGGATCCTCGATACCGTGATCCCGGAGGTCAAAAAATATGATGTGGAGAAGATCCTGTCGATCCGCCTGAAGATCGGAGAGCTCTCCGGCATTGTTGAAAGCTGTGTCCATGAGTATTTCGGGATCGCAGCCAAAGGCACCATTGCCGAGGGCGCAAAGATCATCATCGAGAAGACACCGATCAGGATCACCTGCAGTGACTGCGGTTATGAGGGTGAGATCCGGAAGGGAACCTACGCCTGCCCCAAATGCGGCAGTCCGAAGTTCAGGATCGTCTCCGGCAGAGAGTATTTCGTGGATTCCGTGGAAGCGGAATGAGTTTAGCCCCGAAATACCGATCATTTTCAGAAGGAACCAATAAACATAAGCTTCGGATGCTTCACAGAGACAGAAGCTTATAAATCAATCAGGAGGTACACCTGTGAAGAAAGCAAGTTCAATGGCGGTGTTATCGACATGCCTGGTATGCTATATATTCTGGCTGGTGATAACAGGACAGATCGTTTCGATCTTCCAAGGCGCTCCGTCCGCCCAGGTACTGATTGCAGGACTTGTTGTCAGCTTCCTTGTGGCTCTGTTCAGCGCACGCTTCTTCATTCATGAGAAGCCGTTCTATCTGCTGACCAAGCTGCCGACCTATCTGACATACTGTTTTGCGATCTTCCCGATCGAGCTGTGGAAGGCCAATGTTGACGTGGCTATGCGTGCCCTGAGCCCGCAGCTTCCCATCAACCCGGGCATCGTCAAGATCCCGAGCAACATGAAGTCCGAATACGGACAGGCCATGCTTGCCAACTCGATCACCCTGACTCCGGGTACCATCACCATGGATATCACGGAAGAAGAGGGACAGACCTATTACTACATTCACTGGATCGACGTCAAGACCGCAGATCCGGTAGAGGCAGGGGAGGCCATCAAGGGCACCCTGGAGAGCTGGACAGGGAGGATTTGGGAATGATTATGCAGGAATTACTGTTTTTCGCAGTTTGCTTCATCGTTCTGGCCCTCTGTCTGATCCTCAGACTGATCAAGGGACCGAGCGTAGTGGACAGAGCAGTCGCCGCCGACAGCATTGATATCTTAAGCGATATGGCGCTGATCCTGTTCGCGATGTATTCCGGAAGATCCGTTTTCCTTGATATCGCATTCATCACCGCGATCCTCGGATTCATCGGATCGACCATCGTTGCACGTTATCTGGAGGGAAGGCTATGAGAATCGTTATTGATTTACTGATCGTCATCAGCATTTTCTTCGCGTTCGCCGGCGTAGTCGGTATGCTCCGCATGCCTGATGCGTTCTGCAGAATGCAGTCCAGCACCAATATCGCCACCCTCGGCGTCCTCGGCGTGATCATCGCGGGCGTGCTCTATGCAGCGATCTATCTGCATGACGGCGCAATGGCGGTCAAGCTGGTATTCATGGGTATTTTCTACATCATCACCAACCCGATCTCGGGCCATGCGATCTGCCGCGGCGGATACAAGCACGGTGTCCGTCCGGAGAAAAAGTATGAGGTAGATAAATACGGAGAGGATATGGTGGAAGAATAATGAACGTCATGATCCTTTTAAACACACTGGTAATCATCGGCATTCTTGCTACTGCGGTTTGCGCGGTCATGTTTGAGAATGTCCTGTCATCCGTCATCGCACTTGGCATTACGGGCGCTTTCGTGGCACTGGAGTTCATCCTGCTGCAGGCTCCTGACGTTGCGATCGCAGAGGCAGCCGTAGGCGCCGTGCTTTCCACCGCGATCTTCGTCATTGCCGTGAAGAAGACCACACCGAAGGAGGAGGAAGAGAGATGAAGAGAACGATCGTCCTTATGTCCCTTCTGATCATCCTGGTCTGCGGAGTCTTTGCCGGACGCTATGCGTACGACAATATCCCGGTCACTTATGACGGAAGCAACTTTAATGTAGTAGATCTCTACAACAACCCGACGGTCTACGACGAGTCCAACCCGGACGGCGTAGCCGATATCATCGTCAAGGAAAACCTGGAAAAGACCATGGCAGCCAACAACGTCGCAGCCGTCGTCTTCGACTTCCGTGGATTCGATACACTTGGCGAGTCCTTCATCCTTCTGACCGCGATCGCAGGTTCCTTCGTGATCTTAAGCCGCGGTCATAAAAAAGAAGAGAAAGGAGGAGAGGCATAATGAAGTTTAAAGAGGGTATTACCGAAAAGAACATCATTATCAAGTGCGGTGCGGACAAGTTCCTGCCCTTTGCACTGACCTTCGGTTTCTACATCATCCTGTTCGGAACCATCTCCCCCGGCGGAGGATTCCAGGGCGGTGTCTGTGTGGCATCCGGCGCTCTGCTCCTTTACCTTGGCTATGGCTACAATATCGCAACCAAGGCGATCAACACGGAGGTCCTTCGTGTCAATGAGGCCATCGGCGCATCCCTGTATGTTATCCTGGGTCTCTTAGGTATCGCATTCGGTCTGAACTTCTGCCGCAATGTATTCTACAACATCGGTGCAGTCGGCGATTTCATTTCCGCCGGTACCATCACCTTCATGGGATACGCAGTCGGTTACAAGGTCCTCTGCGGCGTCGGCTTCCTGCTTCTTCTGATGCTGGGCCTGCTGGCTCCGGATCCGGACGATGCGGATGCTCCGGCAGCTGAGGCTGTTGCCGCTGAAGCTCCCGCTGAGCTTCCCCTTGAAGAGACTGTCAGCGCGGCAGTCGAAACAGAAACTGTAAAGGAGGGCGTGACAGAATGATTATTGCCAATTATATCGCTTCGATCGTCCTGATCGTCCTTGGTCTTTACACTGTATGTACCAAGAAGAACCTGATCAAGGTTGTCCTGGGCCTCGGCATCGTCGACTACGGCGTAAATCTGCTGATCGTAAGCCTTGGATTCAATGACGGCGGTACTGCACCGATCTATCAGATGTCCGATCTGTTAAACGGCGTAGCTCCTCAGTTTTTCGTAGATCCGGTGCCGCAGGCACTGACTCTGACCAGCATCGTCATCGGCGCCTGCGTGGATGCCATGGCTCTTTCCCTGGTCATCATGATCTACAGGAAGTATAAGTCCGTCAATGCGGATGATGTAAGGAGGTTGCACGGATGATGATACAGCATTTCCCGGTATTAGCCGTTATGCTGCTGTTCCTGGCCGCGTTCTGCGTGGAGATCTTCGGTTCCCACAATGAAGGCATCCGGAACACAATCACGATGCTGGCGGCAACCATCGCACTCGTACTTATTTACGCGCTGATCCCCGCTGTTATGATCAACGGAGAGATCATCAGTTACTGGATGGGTAACTGGGCGCCCGTATCCGGTTATGCCATCGGTATCGGCTATGAGATCGATGCGCTGAGCCTGTTCTTTGCACTCCTTGTGGTCACGACCTTCTGGCTTTCCGGAATCTACTCCATCAAGTACATGGCAAAGGACCATCACCTCGGACATTACTACACCCTGTATCTGATGCTTTCCGGCTCCGTACTCGGTCTGGTAATGACAGGCGATATCTTCAACATGTTCGTCATGATCGAGATCATGACCTTCGCATCTGTCGCTCTGACCGCGTTCAGAAATGAGAATGAGGGCACTCTCGAGGCCGGCTTCAAATACCTGGTCATCGGTTCCATGGGTTCCTCCTTCACCCTGACCGGCATTGCCCTGATCTACGGACAGTGCCACACCCTGAACATGGCACAGATCAGCGCACAGCTTTCCTGCGGCGGCCTCACTCCGACCACCGTTATGGCACTCGCTCTGATCGTTGCCGGTTTCGGCGTCAAGAGCTACATTGTACCGTTCCATACTCCGGCAGCGGACGCCTACATGGTTGCTCCGACCTCGATTTCCATGATCTTCTCCGGTATGGTCAACAAGGCCGGCGTTTACGGCATGATCCGTGTGCTCTACATCATCTTCAGAGTCATGGATAAGTCTTCCGTACAGATGCTGATCGTCCTCTTCGGTGCGGTCACCATGTTCATCGGCGTCACCATGGCGCTGACCCAGCATGAGTTCAAGCGTCTGCTGGCATTCCACTCCATCTCTCAGATCGGTTACGTGATCACCGCGATCGGTCTCGGAAGCGCCCTCGGACTTACCGGCGGTCTCTTCCATGCAATGAACCACACCCTGTTCAAGGGCCTGCTGTTCCTGACTGCCGGCGCAGTTCTGTACGCAACCGGCACCACCAACCTGGACAAGCTCGGCGGCCTCTCCAAGAGAATGCCGAAGACAACGATCTGCTTCCTGATCGGCGCATTCTCCATCTCGGGTCTGCCGCCCTTCAACGGCTTCGTATCCAAGTGGCTTATCTATCAGGCGATCTACACCAAGGCAGTAGAGAGCGGCAACTTCGTTTACGCGATCGTTACTGTTGTTGCACTGGTCGTTTCCGTGATGACCCTGGCCTCCTTCATCAAGGTCACCCAGGCAGTCTTCTTCGGACAGCTTCCGGCAGAGCTTAAGAAGACCCAGGAAGTTCCGGCTTCCATGCTCGTACCGATGGGCATCATGTCCTTCCTCTGCGTTGCATGCGGTCTGTTCTATCCGATCGTCAACAAGTACCTGCTTTATCCCGCTACCAATGCGGCACTGAATGTCACCAACTACATCGACAAGATGATGGGAGACGGCTACGCAGCAATGCTCGGTGTTGAGAACATCGAAGTCGCTCCGGCAGCATTCAGCTTCTGGAACCCCATCGTATGGCTGATCCTCTTCGTTGTGATCTTTGTTGCGGCATTCCTTGTGATCACCGGCAGCAAGAGCAGCAGAGGACAGATCCTGCAGCCCGGCGTGAAGTACGATCCCAAGTACGCAACCTTCTTCTCCGGTGAAGAGGAGCTCTTCTCCCAGGTCGGCGGTTCCGATCTGTTCTGGGGCTTCAAGACCGACTGGAAGGGCTACTACAAGGTCCTTGAGGGTCTGCACAGCGGTATCGTGACAGATTACGCAGCCATGACGGTCATTGCGACTGCCATCATCACGCTCTGCATGTTCATCTTTATGCGTTAAGGGGAGGGAAGGAAATGTTAATTTTAAAAAGCTTATTCTACATCCTGATTTTCCCGGGCGCACTGTTTACTACATGCTTCGGCCTGTTCCTTGCCGGTGTTGACCGCAAGGTCGTAGCCCGTATGCAGCACCGTATCGGACCGCCATTAAGGCAGCCGATGTATGATTTCTTCAAGCTCCTGGGAAAGGAGACCATCATTCCGCATGCGGCCAATAAGATTGCATTCCTGGCAGCTCCGGTCATCGGCTTTGTTTCTCTGGCCCTGATCATGCTGTTCATCCCGGTCGGCGGTTTTACCGCTTTCTCCGGTGACGCGGACCTGATCGTTATCCTGTATCTCATCACCATTCCGGGCGTTGCCCTGATCGTCGGCGGTTCCTCTTCAGGTTCCCCGTACGCAGGTATCGGTATCTCCCGTGAGATGGTCACCATGATGGCATACGAGCTTCCGTTCGTACTGGTCCTGCTGGCAGTTGCCAGAAAGGCCGGCGGCAGCGAGCTCTGCTTCTCCATGGATGCCATTGCCCAGTGGCAGGCGGCAAACGGCAATATGCTGTTCCAGTGGAGCATGATCCCCGCAGCGATCGCCATGCTGCTGGTCGTTCCGGCGGAAGTCGGCACCCAGCCCTTTGATGTGGCGGAAGCGGAGACCGAGATCTGCGAAGGCCCGCTGATCGAGTACAGCGGCTCTGCACTCGGCATGTTCAAGCTGAACACCGCCATGAAGATGTTCGTTATGTCCGGACTGTTTGTCTCCCTGTTCTTAGGCGGCATCCGTACCGGCTCTGTCCTGATCGACATCGTCATCTTCATCCTGCTCTGCGTGGTTGTAACGATCCTCTGCATGTCCACAACGCATGCGGTCACTGCAAGACTTAAGATCGAGCACCTGTTCAAGTTCTACTGGACCTTTGTAGCAGGTATGGCGCTCTGCAGCCTGATCCTTGTATGGTGCGGCTTATAATGAGGAGGTAAGAAAGAATGTTCAATAAATATATTAACGACAGTGCTTCGAAATCTCCCTGGCTCTACCATATCAACTCCGGTTCCTGCAACGGCTGCGATATCGAGCTGGTTGCAGTGCTGACCCCGCGCTATGATGCCGAGCGTTTCGGCTTCAAGCTGGCCGGCACTCCGAGACACGCTGACATTGTCGTCGTATCCGGACCGATCACTTCTCAGTCCAGAGAAAGACTGATCCGTACCCTGGCACAGGTGCCGGAGCCAAAGTGTGTAGTATCCCTTGGTTCCTGCCCGAAGTCCGGCAACGTTTTCAAGGGCAGCTACTCCGTAGAGGCTCCGCTTGACAACTTCGTCCATGTGGATGTCTCCGTCGCAGGCTGCACCCCGAAGCCGGAAGCTATCATGGAGGGTCTGTATAAGGCCGCTCTGATTCTGAAAGAGAAGAGGGAGGCGATGCACAAATGATGTTCCCATTCCTGAAAAAGGCGATCACCAACGCATTCACCAAACCCAGTACGGAAGCATTTCCATGTCCGGAGGCGGAAGGTCTCGGCAACTACCGCGGACGCATCGCGTTCGACGGCGAGAAGTGTGTAGACTGCGGCATGTGCGTCAAGGTCTGCTCCCCGGCAGCCATTGAGATCACCCGCGAGGAAGTCGAAGGCGGCGAGAACATCTGGCGTACCTTTGACCTGACCTCCTGCACCTTCTGCGCTACCTGCGTTGACTTCTGTGAGGAAGGCGCGATCCAGATGACCAAGGACTACCACATGGTAGGAACCAAGCACGAGGATCTGATCGTAAAGGGCATGACCTTCAAGAAGAAGGTCCTCGGAGAGCTTACCTGCGATACCGACAACTGTATCTACTGCGGCCTCTGCGCACGCAACTGCCCGCAGAACGCCATTACCGTGGACCGCACTACCAAGACCTGGCAGGTGGATCACGAGAAGTGCGTAAAGTGCGGTATCTGTATCGGCAAGTGCCCGAAGAAGGTCCTTTCCTTCGCGGAGCCGAAGCCCCAGGGCGTTGTCTTCGATCCGGAGAAGTGCGTATACTGCACCCTCTGCGCAAAGAAGTGCCCGGTCGGCGCGATCGAGGTGGATCGTGCTTCCAAGACCTGGAAGATCGACCGCGAGACCTGCATCAAGTGCGGCGCATGCATCAAGGGCTGCCCGAAGCAGGCTCTTACCATGGGCGATATCGAGGAGTAAGCATAAGAAAGCAGCCTGAAAGGGCAGCTTACAGGGCAGATCTCCTTAAAAAAGCTC
>Ga0256404_1008404_pt1 | contig 15529 bp, 10 predicted proteins | sample RumenRJG_01DNA_FD_185990 | JGI IMG/M metagenome (GOLD analysis project Ga0256404, IMG submission 185990) | Bovine rumen microbial communities from Lethbridge, Alberta, Canada - RJG_01 | ecosystem: Host-associated > Mammals > Digestive system > Stomach > Rumen | place: Canada: Alberta | collected...
ATTGATTTTGCAGACAAATCACTACCTTTGCGAACAGAATATAATTATTAAGAATAATGGAAAGTAGACGATTAAACAGAATCAAAGTTGTTCTAGTTGATAAACAAAAAAGCAATAAGTGGCTGGCTGAACAAGTAGGCAAAGACCCTGCAACCATCTCCAAGTGGGTTACAAACACCACACAACCCAATCTAGAAACCCTGTTGCTAATAGCCAAGGTGCTTGAAGTAAACGTGAACGACTTGGTACGACCATTGGAATAAAGAAATTATGAATAAACAACAACTTGCTGCCAAAATATGGGCATCGGCGAATAAGATGAGATCGAAGATAGAGGCCAATGAGTATAAAGACTATATTCTGGGCTTTATCTTCTATAAGTTCCTGTCTGACAAAGAAGTCAGATTTGCGACTACAGAGGCTGCAATCTCTGTAGAAGACCTTCCAAAGTATCTTCGGGAGAGCGATGATGAAGAGCAAGCTGGAATGGTGGAGTATTTCCGCAACAATTTGGGCTATTTCATTTCTTACGATAATCTTTTCACCACTTGGCTTGACAAGAAGAGGGATTTTGATGTGAAGAACGTGTCTGATGCATTGTCTGCTTTCGAGCGTCTTATACATCCTACCCATCAAAATGTTTTCAAGAACATCTTCAATACTCTTGAAGTTGGTCTGAAGAAACTTGGTTCTACCTCTAAGGATCAGACGGTAGCCATCAAAGGTTTGCTGAACTTGATAAAAGACATTCCGATGGACGGCAAGCAGGACTATGATGTGCTTGGCTTCATTTACGAGTATCTGATTGGTAAATTTGCCGCTAATGCCGGTAAAAAGGCAGGCGAGTTCTATACTCCACATGAAGTTTCTGTCTTGATGTCTGAAATCGTGGCTGATCACCTGAAAGACAGAAAGCATATTGAAATTTATGACCCAACGAGCGGTTCGGGTTCATTGCTGATAAACATAGGCAAGGCTCTTTCCAAATATATGACCGATGAGAATGGTGTCGTCTATTATGCTCAGGAATTGAAGGAAAATACCTACAATCTGACCCGTATGAACTTAGTAATGCGAGGCATCATTCCATCCAACATTTTTGTCCGTAACGGTGATACGCTGAAAAAGGATTGGCCTTTCTTTGAAGATGGGCCAGACGACACTTACGCTGACGACACTTACAAATATCATAGTGTTGATGCTGTGGTAAGTAATCCTCCATATTCCCAACCATGGGAACCTAAGAACAAGAACAATGACCCCCGCTTCAAGGAATTTGGCGTAGCCCCCAAAGGAAAAGCTGATTATGCATTCCTACTGCACGACCTCTACCACTTGAAAGGTGATGGAGTCATGACCATCGTATTGCCTCATGGGGTACTGTTTCGTGGAACTCCCGATGATGGTAGTGAAGGCAGCATCCGTAAGGAACTAGTTGAGGGTAATCATATAGAGGCAATTATCGGATTACCTGCCGACATCTTCTATGGCACAGGTATTCCCACACTCGTCATGGTGCTTCGCAAGCAGCGAGCAGACGAGGGCATATTGCTTGTGGACGCTTCAAACTGCTACATAAAACAAGGCAAGAAGAATGTGCTTCGCACTTCTGACATAAAGCGGATAGTTGACGTGGTGAGAAGGCGGGAAAGCAAAAAAGGATTCTCATGTGTGGTGAGTAAAGAGCTGGTTCGTAAGAATGACTACAATCTCAATCTTCCTCGTTATATCAGTTCTACCAAGCAACCCGAGACGTGGGATATTTATGCAACGATGTTTGGTGGTATTCCTAATAGCGAAATCGACTTATTGAATAACAGATGGGAGGCGATGCCAGGTCTCAGGCAACACCTCTTCACATCAGATAATACACCATTCAGTCAAGTGGCTCACGATGATATTGAGGATGAGATTATACGGCATCCCTCTGTAATAGCCTATAAGCAGAAGTTCGCACAAGCCATGCAGGGATTTGATGATTATCTTTTTGAGGAGTTGCTGTATCATCCAGAAAAAGTGAATATCGCTGTTGAGGAGCCAAAGATTAGTGAAGAAATCTTCTCTCGTCTGAAGGATATGGAACTCATCGATTCATACGATGCTTATCAACTTCTCGATAACGAGTGGACTACCATTGCTACCGACCTTGAAATTATTCAGACGGAGGGTATGGAAGCTTGTTTCGTAGTCGATCCCAACATGGTTACGAAAAAAAAGGATAATAAAGAGATTGAGGTTCAAGAAGGCTGGCAGGGCAGAGTGCTCCCTTTTGAACTCGTTCAGCAGATGTATCTCAAAGAGGATTACGATGCTCTTTGTGAAAAGCAGAAGAAACTGAGCAGTGTCTCTAACGACCTAGTGGAGTTGGTGGCATCCATAGCAGGATATGAGGATGGCGCGTCAGTACTTAATGACGACAACAATGCGTTTGTAGCCAAGGAGGTTATTGCAAAGCTTGACTCTATCTATGAAGGTATTGATACGGATGAAACTAAGGCTTTGGAAGAATATCTCGCACTAACAAAGAAAACTGATAAACTGGCATTCATCTCCAGTCACACAGAAATAGACTGGAGCATAGGTACACTTAACAAGGACAGCACATATAGTGCTAAAGCCGTGCAGGCTATCATCAGGGATATTAGGTCTAAAAGCGAGTTCGAAGAGGATACTTTTGAGTATGATCTCGTAAAGGCAGAACAGTTGTTAGAAGAAGAAAAAAGGCTGAAAAGTGAATGTAAGAAAGATGCAGACGCCCTCCACCTCCTTACCAAGAAAACCATAGAGGAGAATCTAAGCACAGAGGATGCCATCAACATTCTTCAACAGAAATGGATAGCACCAGTGGTAAAGAATTTAGCAGCGATGCCAGACATTGTTGTATCGGATCTATGTACAAGCGTAAAAGCCCTTATAGATAAGTATGCCACCACAATGGTCGAGACCGAGCAGAGCATCAATGAGACAGAGTGCGAGCTAAACAAGATGTTGAGTAATCTTGTTGGCAACGATTTTGACATGAAAGGCATAGCAGAGATTCAGAAACTTTTTAACCACAATGATTATGAGTAAAGAGTTGGTGCCAAATATCAGATTTAAGGGATTTGATGGAGAGTGGAAGGAGTCGCTGCTGAATGAGAAACTGATTCCTTCAAGAGAAAAGAATACGCAAGAAATCTTTTCAAAGGATGATGTGCTTTCTGTGTCTGGTGATTATGGCGTTGTGAATCAACTTAAGTTTAAGGGGAGGTCATTTGCCGGCGTGTCTGTCGCTCCATACGGATTAGTACATACAAATGATGTTGTCTATACAAAGTCACCGCTCAAAAAGCAACCTTATGGCATTATTAAGACTAACAAGGGTGTCGATGGCATTGTTTCCACGCTCTACGCTATTTATTCTTGTGTCAAAGAAGTCTATCCAAATTTCGTAGAAGACTATTTTAATTCAGACGAGAGATTGAATTCATATTTGCGTCCATTGGTTAGGAAAGGCGCAAAAAATGACATGAAGATTTCTTTGGAAGGAGCATTAGCGGGGAAAGTATGGTTTCCTAAATATGAAGAACAGAAGACGATTTCCACCTTCTTTGAGATATTTGCAAAAGAAATAATATCGGTTCAAACGAAGTTGGATAAACTATATGCCTTGAAGAAAACAATGCTCGTCAAAATGTTTCCGCAAGGTGATGCCATTGTGCCCGAAATAAGGTTAAAAGGATTTAATGGAGAATGGTCTGATTCGACTCTTGGGCATTGCTTTGACGAAAGATGCCAAAGAGATTCAACTGGAGAACTTCTTTCTGTGACAATTGCTGATGGTGTTATTAGATTTTCAGAATCTGGTCGCACAGATAATTCTAGTAGCGATAAGTCTAACTACAAAAAAGTAGAGATAAATGATATCGCTTATAATTCAATGAGAATGTGGCAAGGTGCTTGTGGACGCTCATTGTATTCTGGAATCGTTAGTCCTGCTTATACTGTACTCACCCCAAGGAGCAATACTGATTCATTATTTTTTGCTTATTTGTTTAAGAACCCTTATCTCCTCCACCAATTCAGAATTCACTCACAAGGATTAACATCTGATACATGGAACTTAAGATTCCCCGCTTTTAGCAAAATCAAAATAAGAAAGCCTCATGTTAATGAACAGATTGCTATTGGTCGATATTTCCAAACTCTCGACAAACAACTTCACTTATATGAACAGAAGCTGTCGAAACTTAAGAACCTGAAGTCTGCATTTCTTAAAAATATGTTTGTGTAGCCTATGAAATTTGATGTAGAAAAAACATTTGAGGATGCCCTCGTTGCACTGCTTGCTCCTTCGAAAGGATGGAACGAGAAGATATTGATGTATCCTACAGAGGAGGATTTAATAGCAAACTGGGCACAGATTCTCTTTGAGAATAATCGCGAGATTGACTGCCTGAACGAACAACCATTGACAGCCACGGAGATGGAGCAGATTCTGCAACAGGTGAATGACTTGAAGACTCCCATCAAATTGAATGGCTTTATTAATGGTAAAAGTGTGGCTATCACCCGTGATAATAAAAATGATAAACTACACTATGGAAAGGAAGTACGTCTGAAAATCTATGACCGCAACGAGATAGCAGGTGGCAAAAGCCGCTATCAAATTGCACGTCAGCCCCGATACAAGAAAAAATGTCCAGTATTACAAAACCGTCGTGGCGACATTACTCTTCTTATCAATGGCATGCCTGTGATACATGTGGAGCTGAAACGTTCTGGCACTCCTATCAGTAAGGCTACACACCAGATAGAAGAATATAGCCATGAGGGTATTTTTACAGGAATCTTCTCTTTGGTTCAGGTATTTGTGGCGATGACACCAGAAGAAACGCTTTACTATGCCAATCCCGGCCCTGATGGAATATTCAATCCGAGTTACTATTTCCATTGGGCTGATTTCAACAATCAAGTAATCAATGAGTGGGAGAAGATAGCAGGCCTGCTATTGTCTATTCCCAAGGCTCATCAACTAATAGGTTTTTATACCGTAGCAGACAAATCTGACAACACGTTGAAAGTGATGAGAAGTTATCAGATAGAGGCTGCTGAAAATATCAGTGATGTAGTAAGAGATATTAACTGGGGCGAGAATAATCTCCGTGGTGGATATATATGGCATACAACCGGAAGTGGTAAAACGATGACTAGCTTTAAGACAGCATGTCTCATAGCAGAAGCAGACAAGGCTGACAAAGTGGTCTTCCTCGTGGACAGAATAGAACTGGCCACCCAATCGACTTTGAAATATCAAGGTTTTGCTGATTCTGAAGGCGACGTAGTGGATACCGATGATTGCGAAGACTTGATTAGCAAGTTGAAGAACACGGAAGATGACCTGATAGTAACCTCTATTCAAAAAATGAGTCGTATCACAATAGGGGAATCCAAGAAGCGCGACCGCGACATTGAGAAGATTCAAAAGAAGCGGAAAGTGATCATCATCGACGAATGTCATCGTGATACTTTCGGTGATATGCTCATCAACATCAAGCACACGTTTCCCGAATCGGTATTGTTTGGTTTTACAGGAACACCTATTGATAAGGAGAACCAAAAGAAACTGAACACCACTGCCACCGTGTTTGGCAACGAATTGCACAGATACACATTGGCAGATGCCATAACCGACAAGAATGTTTTGGGATTTGACCCGCGAATGGTGCTTACCTACAAAGACAAAGATTTGCGCAAAACAGTAGCACTGGAAAAAAGTAAGTCCAAGACGGAAGAAGAAGCAATAAGCAATAAAACCAAGACCAAGATATATTACCACTATATGAATGACGTGCCGATGGCTGGTTATACGGACGAATCTGGCAAATACCATTCCGGCATAGAAGACCACATTCCATCCTCGCAATATAATCTTGACAAGCACCGAATAGCAGTTGTAAATGACATAAAAGACGGATGGCTGACACTAAGCCGCAATAATAAATTTCATGCGATACTGGCCACATCGAGTATTGTCGAAGCCATAGCTTATTACAGATTGTTCCGTGAACTCATGCCATCGTTAAAAGTGACGGCACTTTTTGACCCTTCCGATAATCACAATGAGACTTCTATTGAAAAGATTGATGGACTGAAGGACATAATTCTTGATTATAATAGTTTCTATAGTCAGAAGTTCTCGATTAGCAATTATGGCATGATGCGCAAGGATATATCAGCCCGAATGTCGCATACTGAGCCTTATCTCGGACTGCACAATACGCCTGAGATGCAAATCAATCTGCTGATAGTGGTTGATCAGATGCTTACAGGCTTCGACTCTAAATGGGTAAACACTTTGTACTTAGACAAGATGCTGGAGCAGGAACACCTGATACAGGCTTTTAGCCGTACCAACAGATTGTTTGGACCAGAAAAACCTTTCGGAAACATACGCTTTTATCGCAGACCGCACACAATGAAGCGTAATATAGACGATGCAATATCTCATTATAGCGGTGACCGCCCGCAAGGGTTGTTCGTGGAGCAGTTGGAATATAACCTGCACAAGCTCAATGAGATATTCGCAGACATTGACCATCTGTTCTCTGCTTCTGGCATCAAGAACTTTGAAAGATTGCCAGATGACATAAATGAGAGGCAACAATTTGTAAAACTCTTCAATCAGTTTAACAGGTTTTTAGAGGCTGCCAGGATTCAGGGATACATTGCGTTCGAGAAGATGCAAAAGGTGGAGAAAGAGGATGGCACAACTGTGATGGTTGAAATGTTGTTCGATGAAAACCAGTATAATGCCTTGCTTCAGCGCTATAATGAACTCTCGCATGGAGGCGGAGGTGGAGGCGATGAAGACGTACCATACGACATTGAAACATATATTACGGAAATAGATACTGGCAAGATAGATGCCGACTACATGAACCACAAGTTTGACAAGTGGCTCAAGGTACTTGCTCAGCCTGATGTGACAGAAGAAGAGAAAAATGCAACGCTCGACGAACTGCACAAATCCTTTTCCACTCTGACACAGGAAGAGCAGAACTACGCATATATCTTCTTGCACGATATAGAAAACGGTGATGTTAAACTAAAGCCTGGCAAGACTCTGCGCGATTATATCACCGAATATCTGACACGTTCCCAGGATCGCCGCATTCACCATTTTGCTGAGACATTCGGATTGGATGAACAGCAGTTACGAGACATTATTCTGTCAGGCCCAACTGCTGACAATATTGACATTAGAGGCAGATTGACCAATCTTAAAAAGACTGCAAATCTTCAACTCGCTAAACAATATTTCGAACGCGAAGAAGGACGTAGTTTGGCACCTCCGATAGTGATTATAAAGTTGGACAATCTACTGAGGGAATTCATCTTAGGAAAAGCAGATGATAAGTTTGTGGATGAAGAGCCATCCGAAAACGAGAAGTCATCGCCTCGCATCATCGACATATACGATTTCCAGCAACGAAAGAACAAGGAAGGATTTGTGCCTCTTTATACGCTTCGTGCCGCCTGTGGTTACTTTGAAGATGGCGAGGTGCCCGAAGAGGAAGGTTGGGTGGATGCATCTGGCAATGGATTCACACCTGACCCTAAACGACATTTTGCTGTTCATGCCAAAGGCGACTCGATGTTAGACATGATTAAGGATGGCGACATCTGTGTGTTTGAGTGGTATCAGGCAGGAAGTCGCAATGGTGAAATAGTACTCACGGAGTGCAGCGAGAAAGACCTCGACTATGGCGGCATGTACACCATCAAGAAGTATCAGAGTGAGAAACTGATTACGGAAGAAGGTTGGCAGCATACCAAGGTGGAGCTGATACCGCTGAATAAGAACTATGACGCTATAGAGCTTGATAGTGAAACAGAGTACAGGACCATTGGGGTGCTGAAGTGCGTGCTATAACAATCCCTTTCACATAAATAATACAATTGGTGTACGATAAATTTAAACATAAACAGTTTTCAATATGGCTGAAGCAAATATAAGTGTAAACAAACAGACAGTACTTCAACTGTTGAAGAGTGGCCAGGAAGTTCCATTCCTGATCCCAGAATACCAGCGCCCATATTCTTGGAGTGATGATGAAATTATCACACTATTCGATGATATATGGGGATTCTCCATCGACCGCACACAACCCAATGGTGCCAAGAGTTATTTCCTCGGTTGTGTGGTTTCATATAAAGAGAACGGTGTGAGGCAGATAATAGATGGACAGCAACGAATAACTTCTTTGTTCCTGCTTCTTAGAGCTGTGTTTGCTATGCTCGAAAACGAAGATAACAAAACCGAGGAGGTGAATAATTTTATCTCGAAAATCAAGCCGGCTCTGTGGAAAGAAAACGAGATGACAGGACGAGAGGACAGAAGCCAGATGCTGCTAAGGTCAGATGTCGTTTCTGATTCAGGCAATGAGATCCTGCGCCATATCCTTGAAACTGGCACGACAGTTCAAGGAGCGGAAGACAAATACTCAAAGAACTACAATAAGTTCCTTGAACTATATACTGACAAATCACAAAACAGTCCTAATCAGATATTTCATTTCATCGTAGCCCTTCTTAACTACACAATCCTTCTTCCTATTGAGGCTGATGACCAGGAAACGGCATTGACTATCTTTAATACCCTTAACAATCGAGGACTACCACTTTCTGATGCTGATATCTTCAAGTCGTACATCTACAAACGTTTGGATGATACTGGTAAAAGAACATTCATTGATAAGTGGAAGGCATTGGAAGCTGATGCATCCAAAGTTGATGAAAGCATTCAATCACTCTTCTATTATCACATGTTCTATCTTCGCGCCAAGGAAGGTGACGAGAAGACAACTACGCCAGGTGTGAGAAAGTATTATTTGGAGAAGAACAAAAACAGACTGACTGTGGATGTCATTGAAGATCTGTCTGAAAGCCTGCATCTTTGGGAGGTCGTTAATGGTCGTGATGCAATAGAAAATGAATCGTGGAGTCAGAACATGGAAATTAGGAAGGTGCTCGATTGTTTGTCTTCCTATCCTAACGAATTCTGGAAATATCCTGTTTCCATCTTTTATATGCAATACAAGCAGCAAGATGACTTTGAGGATATTTTTTTGAAGTTCATTCGCAAACTATATGTCCTGTTGCTGACGAGGTATCTGGAGAAGCCAACCATCAGTGCTGTCAAAGGTGACATACTGAAGCTCAATGTTCAGATTATCAACTCCTGCCATCCTGTTTTCAATGCAGGATTTGAAATAAGAAGCACGGAAGACGAATATGAAGCTCAAGCTGAGAAATTAAGAACAGATAACCTCCTTATCGTTTCGCATAAGAAGGTTGAACGTATGCTATTGAAACTGTTGGCATATTCTGTGGACGGACAAGAAGGTCTATTGCCATCTTATTGGGAGATTGAACATATATTCCCACAGACATGGGATTCCAGATATTATAATCTCAACAAAGAAGAGGCAAATGCAAAATTGGAGCATCTTGGCAACAAACTACCGTTGGAGAAAAAACTGAATATTTCTGCCAGCAACAACTACTTTGATAAGAAGAAAGAAAAGTACAGAGAATCAAAAATAGCGATATGTAGTAAACTTGGTAATTCTTCCTTGCCTGAATGGAATCTCGACAGCATAGTTGAGAATGACAAAAAGGTGTGTGAAAAGATAAAAGGATACTTCCAGACATGGCTTAATGATTATGAAGCCGTGGATTCCACATCAGAGAATGTCCCTATTCCGACAGAGGAGGAGTTGGAAATGATGAGAAGGCTCCGAGAACGTGGTCTGATATAGGTTTTAAGGCCTAGCCATACTATAGGCAGCTTATAGTCTCAAGTATACCATGATTAAGGGAAGATCTTAGGTGGAACGAGGCTAAGATATAAAAGAGGTCTATAAATAGGGCACTGAGATTCTATTACCACGAATATTATTATTATGCACATTATAAATGGCTAAAAACGAATCACATAAAAAGAAAGTTCTGATAAACCATGCGATGAAATCCATGCGTCAGAAACTTCGTTCCAAAGAGAAAAGGAGAGCGAAGCGGAAACGTATGCAAGGTATCTCTAAAGAGCAAATACGTAAGCAACAAGAGAATGAGCGCTTGCGTTTGCAATTCAGGGATTACAAGCATATAGAAGCCCCTTGCTGTCTGTCGATGGTAGAAAATACAGAAGGAACACTGGCCTTTATCGGACGTTTGGAAAGTGCTTTAAGAAAACGCGAGAAAGTGTTTGTCGTATTGAAACGTGTTGACAAAATTGCAAGTGGGGCAATTGTAGTGTTATTGTCTATTATGATGAAATTCCGAGCTAACCGAATAGGGTTCAACGGTGATTATCCCAGGAATAAGGATGCTCGTCAATATTTGGTATATTCAGGATTCTTCGATCAATTATATCAACAAGATGGTGATGCTTTATCCCTTAAAGGGCAACATGGTATATTTACCCATGCAAACAAAGTTGTTGATTCGCGTTTGTCAGATCAACTTATAACAAATGTTTCTAGGCTTATATGGGGAGAACCATTTAGATGTCCTGGAGTTCAAAAGGTTTATATTGAGTTAATGCAAAATACTAACAACCATGCATCATTACGTGGTCCAAACGAGCACCATTGGTACACGACTGTAACATTCAATAGGGAGAAGAAGAAGGCTTGTTTCTCGTTCATTGACTATGGAGTAGGGATCATTGAAAGCATCAATAGAAATGAGAAAGGAAAATTTTGGAACAAATTGTCAAAAATCATGAGTGTTCTACATCCCCAAGATAATGGTGACTTCTTACGCTTACTCTTAGATGGTAGCATTCATAAGACTGCAACTGGCGAATATTATAGAGGTAAAGGTCTTCCTGGTATATATAAGGCATTTGTAGATAACAAGATTTCAAATCTTGTTGTTATAACTAATGATGCCCTTGCTGATTGCAAACATGAAACATATCGCACCTTGACAAATAAGTTTGTAGGTACATACGTATCGTGGGAATTAGATTATAATAATGTTAAATTACCATACCAATATGATTACAATTTCGATAGCTAAAGATTTTAGTAGGATTCCCGGGGCTCGTTACCCGAAGGAAGGCGATTTTTCTGGCCAAGAATTCCGGACAAATGTGTTATGCCCTAGCCTTCAAGATGCCTTGAAGAATAATGAGAAACTGCAAGTTATACTTGATGGAACAGCCGGATTAGGAACTTCGTTTTTGGAAGAAGCTTTTGGCGGTCTTATTAGACATGACCATATTTCTTACGAAGACATCTGTAGGGTACTCGTTCTTGTTTCGGAAGAGGATGGTGAATATATTGACGAGATTAACGAATATTTATCAGCAGCAAATGAACAGAAGAACAATAATTGAAATAGTAGTAGGAGTTCTTCTGATTATAGGAGGATTCTTAATAAAGAGCTGGATAGAAGTCGGCATTAAGTTTAACGGCGAAGTGAATATACTTGATGCTATTACTCTTATTGTGACTATCATACTCGGTATATATATTGCCAAAATACTAGAAAAAGAAGTCCAAGACAAGAGAATAGAAAAGGATATGTATTTGGTTAAAATCGGAGATATTGAGAACCTAATCCAGGAAATAGAAAAACTAATAAACAACCTTCGTGGCAGTTCCATAAGCTATAAGCAGATAGTAAATATGGAACAACGTTGTAGAAGAAAGCGCAATAGCTTTTTTCAATATATAATGGGAAAAGCGAATGACAAGACACGGAAGCAACTCTCCGAATATGAAAATAAGCTAAAAACTGATTTCAAAGATTTGAGGCAAATGCTTACACAAACCTCTGCATGCGACGAAGAACCCAAAGATGTGATTGTAGAAGACGATGTTGTGCAATACTCTCCCAATAGGATATCAGAAATACTGTCTACTATTGACAGTATTGAAAACGAGTTATTAGAGGTGAGGGTTATAATCAATAATCTTTGATTTCCATAAATAGATAATTCGTTATACAAATAAATGAGCAAGATAAGACCAAAAGAATGTCAGAACGTTGAATTCAAACGTATCTGGAAAGACGAGTACCTGAAATGGATTTGCGGCTTCGCGAATGCGCAAGGTGCCGTCATGTATTTCGGTGTGGAAGATGACCATGAGGTTGTTGGTCTGAAAGATAGTAAGAAACTGCTGGAAGATATTCCCAATAAGGTGGTCAACTACATGGGACTGGTGGTTGACGTTAATCTCTATGAACAGGATGGTTTGGATTACATTGAATTGGTCATTGAACCGAGCAATGTTGCCATCAGCTATAAGGGTAAGTACTACTATCGTAGCGGTAGCACCATGCAGGAACTTAATGGTGTAGCCTTGCAGCAGTTCCTTTTGAAGAAAATGGGGCGTTCTTGGGATGATATCACTAACGATCGCGCCACGTTGGATGACATCGACCGCAAAGCCATAGATTATTTCTTGAAAAAAGGCATAGAGGCACAGCGTATTCCAGAAAGTGAGCGAGACGCTTCCACGAAAGACGTGCTTGAAAGTCTTGGATTGCTTGATGAAAATGGCAACTTGAAAAATGCATCCGTTCTTCTGTTTGGCAAGAATCCCCAGAAGTTCTTCCCAAGTGCCGTATTCAAGATTGGCAGATTTGGCAAGGATGAAGCTGACCTGATGTTTCAGGATGTCATAGAGGGCAACATTATTCAGATGGCCGACCGTGTGATGGAGGCTCTACAAGCTAAATATCTTGTATCACCCGTACGCTTTGAAGGAATGCAGCGTTATGAGACGCTGGAGATACCCAAGGAAGCCATGCGAGAAATACTATACAATGCTCTGGCACATAAGGACTACACAGGACCAGATATACAGATGCACATCTATAATGACCACATCGAACTCTGGAATGAGGGCGAACTGCCAAGTGGATATGACGAAAAGATGCTGTATGGCAAACATTCTTCCAAACCTCGCAATCGCAACATCGCCAATACCATGTTTAAGGCGGGCTTCATAGACACATGGGGTCGTGGCTTCATAAAAATACGCGAAGGCTTTGAGGGGGCTGGTATGCCCATGCCTAAAGTAGAGAATTTCTGTGGAGGTGTACAAGTAACCATCGAGCGCACTAAGTTTGTACAAATGACAAATGTCGGTGGTGGTATCACCAAAGATGTCACCAGTAATGTCACTAGTTTGTCACCAGTCCAACTTACTGACAGACAAAAGGAAATCAGCAAAATGATGCTGAACAATCCGCGTATTTCTGTTAAAGAAATGTCACTAGTTTTGTCACTAACGGAAAGGACTATCAAACGTGACGTTGCAGCTATGCAGAAGATGGGTGTATTAGTACGTGAAGGCAATACAAGTGCAGGTCATTGGGTTGTTATTAGAGAGAAAGAGTAATAAGGAGTTCCATCAGAAAAAACTTTGATAAAAAAGGTGCTTACTGGTATTACTGATATTACTGAATAATATGCCGAAAAATGGTTTGCGAACAAAAATAATGAGATTTGCGAACAAAATGAGTGAATCAATTATTGCAGAAAGATTATATTGGTGTTCACGAAATGCAATTTTGTTCGCAAATTGTTCGCAAAACAAAGAAAAAGGAGCTACATTTTTGATGTAACTCCTTGATTTCCAGTGTGGACCAGCCAGGGCTTGAACCTGGGACCTCCAGATTATGAGTCTGTTGCTCTAACCAACTGAGCTACAAGTCCGGTGAAAGTGGGGGAATGCATCACTTCGGATGCAAAACTACTTTCGGGCTGCAAAGATACGAACTTTTGTGGAAACGACCAAATTTTTGAATGCTTTTTTGCGTTTATTCGCACCTTTGGCTTACGCCGAAGGTACTTGCACTCAGAAAAGCTCAAAAAATTTTGGCTTTTTATTCGCACCTTTGGCTTACGCCGAAGGTACTTGCACTCAGAAAAGCTCAAAAAATTTTGGCTTTTCATTCGCACCTTTGGCTTTCGCCGAAGGTACTTGCACTCAGAAAAGCTCAAAAAATTTTGGCTTTTCATTCGCACCTTTGGCTTTCGCCGAAGGTACTTGCACTCAGAAAAGCTCAAAAAATTTTGGCTTTTCATTCGTTTATTCGTACCTTTGCACGCAGAATGACAGATTTAGAAGTGATTGCGAGCCGTGACAAGCACGGCGCAAATGTACTCACGCCCCCGCCGGAGACCCCGCTGTGGAGGCTTTATTTGGAGAAGTATCAAGATCCTATCATCCGGATTTTGCTGGTAGCCGCTTGTGTCTCGTTGGTGCTGGCCTTTGTAGAGCACGATTTTGTAGAGACCATCGGCATCATCATTGCCATTTTCTTGGCAACGACCATCGGCTTCATCTTCGAGCGTGATGCGGCGAAGAAGTTCCGCATCCTGAACCGTTTAGACGAGGAAAAGGCGGTGAAGGTGTTGCGCAATGGTGAGGTGACGACGGTGCCCCGCCGTGATGTCGTTGTCGGTGACACGGTGTATGTCGAGGCTGGCGACGAGGTTCCAGCCGACGGTATGCTGTTGGAGAGCAATGCGTTGCAGGTTGACGAATCGTCGCTGACGGGCGAACCGATGACGCATAAGCATGTTGGCGGCGAGCGTCATGGCAGTGCCTATCCGCCTGACATGTTACTGCGCTCGTCGATGGTGATGGACGGTCGTGGCTCCTACCGCGTAACGGCGGTGGGCGATGCGACGGAGATAGGTCGGGTGGCGCGTAGCAGTACGGAGCAGACGAACGTGAAGACCCCCCTGAACATCCAGCTTGACCGTTTGGCCAAGCTCATCAGCAAGATAGGCACCGGTGTGTCGGTGGCCGCTTTCCTCTTTTTCTTGATTCACGACATTTTGGTTGACGACGCCGTGTGGCGTAGTGACAACTATCTTGCCATGCTCCATGTGGTGCTCAACTATTTCATGATGGCAGTGACGCTCATCGTCATGGCTGTGCCCGAGGGATTGCCGATGGCAGTGACGCTGGCATTGGCCCTGAACATGCGTCGCATGCTGAAGAGCAACAACCTGGTGCGCCGCCTCCATGCGTGTGAGACGATGGGTGCCGTGACGGTCATCTGTACGGACAAGACCGGCACGCTAACGCAAAACCGCATGACGGTGGCGGAGATGTATAGATGTGAGAAGGGAGATGTGAGCGATAAGAGAATCTATTTGGCAATAGCTGTGAACACCACTGCCCATGTCGACGACGAGGGCAAGGGTATCGGCAATCCTACAGAGGTGGCACTGTTACAATGGATGAAGAACCAGGGAGCCGATTACCGTGCATTGCGCCATGAGGCACAGATGATAGACCAGGTGCCTTTCTCTACCGAACGAAAGTATATGCAGACGACGGTAGCCGTCGGCGGCGACCGATGCTTATTTGTAAAAGGTGCCCCAGAGATTATCTTGGCACGATGTGCGATGAGCCCTGCCGAACGCAAAGAGGCTGAGGCCAGGCTTCGCGGCTATCAAGAGAAGGCGATGCGCACATTGGCCTTTGCCTATGCCCCGCTGTCGGCCGGCGAC
>Ga0256404_1008406_pt1 | contig 15528 bp, 17 predicted proteins | sample RumenRJG_01DNA_FD_185990 | JGI IMG/M metagenome (GOLD analysis project Ga0256404, IMG submission 185990) | Bovine rumen microbial communities from Lethbridge, Alberta, Canada - RJG_01 | ecosystem: Host-associated > Mammals > Digestive system > Stomach > Rumen | place: Canada: Alberta | collected...
GAAGACGAGAACCACAAGGCAACGCCTTGTCAGGTTCGAGCGTGAACGAGCTGAGGCCGTAGTGCTTTTACATAATGTGCAACAGCACAGGATGTAAAACACGTAGTTGCCGTTAAACGCGAGTGAAAAAGACAGTCCTTCCATCTCAGTTTTTATCAATATTAGGGGTTGAATTAGGTTCAACCCCTTTTATATTGTGATTTTTTAAAGGATATTAATTCATTTAATTTATAAGATTTTTCGATTTTATTCGATTTCTCTTTTAAACTTGTTATATTAATTTCTTTAACTTTGGATAAATCAAAATTTAAAGAATTACCATTTCTATCAATTACTCCCCATAAATTGTTTTCTGCCTGTGCAAATGAATAGTTATAATTTTCAGTATTATCATAAATATACTTATATTGAAAATCAATTAGAATATTGTTATTTAGGTCAATAACAGCACTTTTATTGTTTTTTTCAACACCAATTCTTTCACTATCTTGGTAAATATTCCAAACATAAATATTATCGTAAATAAAAGGTATGACTATATTTTCATTAATATCAATTATTCCAAATAATTTTGTTTGTGGATTTTGCACCACAAATAAAAGTTTATCAATTTTTTCAAAATAATTTGCGTAAAAAGAAGAATATTTAAAATCTACTAATGTGTTCTCTAATCCGTCAATTAAAGCAAATAATCCGTTCTTTTTTACAATAAAATAATCTTTTTTATCATAAAGACATTTTCTAATATAATCATACTTGCCATTATTTTTAAATAATATTTTATCTTGTTTTTCTTCGATAATCTTTGATTTGGAAGATTTATACAATTCTTCTTCATGTTTTTTAAACTGATTATATATTTTTAATTCAGTTTTAAATAATCTATTTCCGTATCTGTCAGTTATGTAAACGTATTTTCCTATATAAAAAGCAAATTCCTGACAGTAGTGTGAAAATTCTTCATATCTATATTTCGTTTTAAATAAAATTTCACCTGTATCCATGTCAAATAAATAGGATTTTTTTCCTAAATACAATGCTTCACTCTTTATAGATTCGTCAATACTTTCAAAAACAAAATTTTTCGTCATTTTCCATTTCTAAGATTAAATTTAAGTTCTAATTTTTTACCCTTTTTGTCGTAATATCCTTCGCCAAATAGTCCATATACTGATACTATATAACCACAGGAATATCCATAATGAAAACGCTGATATTCTTTTTTAGGAATTACAATATTTTCTTCAATATCCATAATATATTGATTAAATTTATCATCTTCCATAACAAGCATATTTTCGTTTGCATATCTTATTCCGTCATTATATTTTGGCGGAATAAGAATTTTTCCGTTTGTATTCATAAGTCCGCATTTGCCGCTTTTGTATATTGCTATTAAATTAGTTCTGTAAAAATGTTTTATACTGTCATAGTAAAAGTCAGAAACAGGTACATTGAATTCATCCACATAATCAGATTTACCATTTTGCTGAACACGGCATATACCGTTAGAGTAGTACTCTACATCTTCATATATAAAATCGCTTATAAATTCATTCCTTGCGCAGGAATAAATTGCCCATTTATCATCTTTTTTGAATTTGAACCAGCCTTTTTCGTCTAAATCTTCGCAATCGTCATAAATAAAATCATAAATTGTTTCACCGTAAATATCAACAATTCCCCATTTATCGTTTAATTTGGCAGGGAATGAACCGTCATCACGGTTTATATACAAATTTATATCATCAAATTTAAAATCTATAAGTTTGTTATTAAATTTATTAATAACACCCCATTTGTTTTCTTGTTTTGAACAAATTTTATTATCGTAACAAATACCCAACTCTTCGTAAATAAATGGTATTATAGTATTATTGTTACAATCAACACATCCCCATTTATCGTCTAATTTCATTGAAGCAATGCCCTCATGAAAATAACGGGAGTCCTCATATATACAAGGTATAACTTCTGCTCCCTGCATACTTAAATGACCTGCTTTATTGTTTAAATTACGAACTTCAAAAAATCCTTCTTCAACTCCACCGTATATTTGCTTATAAACAAAATCTGTTAGTTGTTTGCCGTTGGAATTAAATAATGCTTCATTAAAATCTTTGTTTGAAGCCATAATAACATTATCATCTTCAATATCATTAACCCAAATATTTGGTTCAAATTCGTGCAATAATTCACCTTGGGTATTTATTAAATAACAATAATAAACACCCTCGTAATAATCTCTTATTATGGCCTTATTTTTATTAAATTTATTATAACTCGTTTCGTTAATGTATTTTACTGTCATAACAATTCCTTTATTTATTTTATTCTAATAAATTATAACTTTTATCGAAACCATTATTTGTTTTTTTCAAATATTCCTGACCATTTTTAACTAATTGTTTGTATTGAGTTAAATTAAAATCCAATGATTTTAAAATTTGTTCTGCAAAAGATTCAACTTTTTTAGTTGTGTTCACCGCTTCATCTTGAACCTGATTTTTATAATTTCGTACATCTTCAATGGCTTTTCTTTTGATTTCTTGTGATTCTTCAATGGTTTGTTCTTTTATTTTTTCTGCCTGTTTCTGAATTTGTTTTATATCATCTGACTCACTTAATATTCTTGCCGCTTCATTTTTAGCATCCTGAATAATTTGTTCTGCTTTTTTTTGAGCTTCAACCTGTATTTGTTTTGTTGTGTTTAAGATATCTTGTGCCTCTTTTAATTCAGGAGGCAAAGACTTATATATTTCTTCAATAATTGCTTTTATTTCCTGCACTTTTACTATTATCAGATAATTTGGTAAAAGCGGAAAACTTTCTTCAAACTTTATTAACAATTTATCAAGTAAATATTCTATTATGTCTGTTTGATTTTCCATTTTAAAAATTCCCCTTTATTTTTAATAATTAATTATAAAAAATTTAAAATTAATCGTCCAATCCTTTTATAACTTGGTTTTAAACTTTTTACATTGTTTGATAGCATTTGTTTAAATTTAGAAAATTTTAATCAATATATTTTAAAACCTGTTCTAAATTGTATTTATAGTAATCTTTCAGTTTTTTAGGACTTTTAATTTTTACATCACAGCCCCATTTAAACAGTTCGCTTATAACGGAATATTTGCCACCGCAGGTGAATTTTACCTGAATATTACCGTTCTCAAGAGTTTTCATTTTTTGTGTGGGGTGAAAATGATAATTCAAAACATCATCTGCAACTTTTTTATCAAATTCAAGTTCGATTTTCATTGGTTCTTCTTGATAAATTCCAAATGAGTTATTGCAATAATCTTGCAAATTAAAGTTTTCGTCTTTTTCAAAATATTCGTCAAGAAGTACTAATTCTTTGATTTTATTTATTTTGTAGAGTTTTAATTTGTTATCATTTTTTGCTATTAAATAATATTTATCAGAAATAATTATTCCGTAAGGTTCAGCCGTAGTTTTTTTGTTATAAACAAATTTAATCTTCTTAAATGCAAGCATTGCCTCTCTTATTCTTTCAAGAGTTTTTGTATCGGCTTTTACTCTTGAGTACTGTCTTACGCTAAATCCCTCTGATTCCATTATTGCTTCAATATCTGTTTCAAGGGATTTGACATTTTTTTGCGGAGTAAGAGCCATTATTTTATTTGTTAAATCTTCAATTTGAATCCTTCTTGATTCATCAGTAGAAAGATTTTTTAAATACTCAAGGTTTGCAAAATCATCGGCCGTAAATGAAATCAAGTAATTCATTGTACCTTTTACAAACCGCCAGCGTTTCTTTTTATCATTTGACGGAACTTCTTCAACTTTGTCAGGGAACAGGTTGAATAACAGGTCTTTCATTCTTTCAGCAGACCTGCGAGAACATTCAAAATGCTCTTTTATATCGTCAATGCAAAGTCCGTAATACGAATTTTGGAACATTGTTGCAAGTTCAATAATTTCTTCTGTTTTGTTTAATCTTGACATAATTTTTACCTCATAAACAGTTTTACTATTTATATTATAAGACATAAGTATGTCATTTTTGGTCGTAGTATTAAAATTTAATCACTAACGATATAATCTCTTAAAACTTCATAAACTTTTTCATCAGCAATTCTAAAAGCATCCATAAGTCCAACTTTTTGGTCAGAGATGTTATTTGAAATTTCATCATTATAAAAAAGAACAAATTTTCCATTAACAACATCCTTCATTAACTCAACACCAAGCAATGCTTGTTCTTTCCGTTTTTTGCCTTCAAAATAAAACGGAACAGTTAATATACAAGAGGTATTTATTCCCATTTTTTCGGCATATTCTACAATAACAGGACTTGCACCTGTACCACACCCACTTCCAAAACCTGATATGATAATAAGTTGTTTTACATCTTTTAAAAAGTTTTTAATATCTTCTTCGCTTTCTTCTGCAGCAAATTCGCCAACGGAAACCTGCCCTCCGCAACCCAAACCGGCACATGTATTTTTACCGATTTGTAGTGTTCGGTGTGCTTTTGAAGTTTCTAACAACACTTTATCTGTATCTATATATGCTAAATCAAATTTATTATTATCCAATTTATTGTCTATGTAATTTATGATATTGCCACCGGCACCACCAATGCCTAAAACTGTGATTTTATCCATAATATACTCCTTTCAGATTTTATTTTATAAATTTAGTATATAATTGTATTTAGTCAAATTCGGTTATAACGTATCACTTGTAACAAAGATGTTTTCATCGCAAATTAAAGCTGTGAGTTTTTCGTTCTCACCTCTGCCGCTGTTTGTATTTATACCGATTTTATCATCATCAATATATGGTGCATAAAAAGGAGTATGACCAAAAATAACTTTTTGGTTTAGTGAATGTTTTTTGTATATAAAATTATCTCTTATCCATAAAAAATCTTCTTTCTCCTGTTCTTCAAGCGGTTTATCAGGTCTTATTCCAGCGTGAACAAAAAAATATTTTTCCGTTTGGTAGTATAATTTAAGATTTTTTAGAAACTGAACGTGAGATTTTGGTAAAAAGAAATCTCCGTAACTGTCAAAAGTTGTAACTCCACCGACTGAAAGCCAATATTCAACGTCATCCTGATTTTTTGTCTTTAAGACTTTCAAAAGTATATCTTCGTGGTTTCCCATTAAAAATATGCAGTTTGTTTCTTTTTGAAGTTCTATAAGCCGTTCAATTACTGCTTTTGGATTATGTCCGACATCAATGTAATCGCCAAGAAAAACAATCGTATCAGATTTGGTCAAATTTAATTTATCCAAAAGTGAATTAAATTTTTCTATTTCTCCGTGAATATCACCTATTGCAATTAATCTGTTTTTCATAATTTTATTATAATATGCAACTGTGTCATTTTGTGGCATAACGGTTTTTATAAAATACTGAAAAATTTTTATATATTTTTTCATCACAATACCGAATACTTGCAATAAGTTTGTCAACAACATCTGTGTTTATTTTGGTTTCTCTCCAGCGTTTTAATGATTGTTCAAAACTCTCCTTATATGATGTAAATTTATAAAATGTATCTGTGCAACTTGCATTATTAGGGAAATTAATAGTTTGCCAATGCTTTAGTAAGTATTCATAAGCATCGGTGGCTATTTTGAATTTTGCCGTTGCAAGTTTTTTGTTTTCTTCAAGTTTAAAAAGGTCAGGGTGATTTAACTTAACAAACTGTCTGTACGCTGATTTTATTTTTTGTTCAGCAAGTGGAGTTGTTAACTTTAATATTTTCATATATTTAGTATTATTTTCTTTGCTATAGAAAAATTTTTGCATAAAAAAGAGTGCCTCCATATTCATGTTAGCACTCTGGTATGTCATTTCGCGGCATAAAAGGTTTATTCTATACCTTTTTGTTTAAGTAATTCTATTATAAAATTTTGAATTTGTTTCTCATCATCTAAATTTAATAATGATAAATTTAAAAATTCATCAGGATATATCAAGATTTGTGAATTATTTATTTTTACTACTGTATTATATAAATCATATTTAGCATCTATACTTTTTGCTCTTAAATAATATGCCAAAAATTTACCTGTTTCATGGATTTTATTAAATATTTCGCTTTTATATTCTAATGTTGTTTCTTCCAAAAAATTACAGTATGTTTTTAATTTGTCTCGGATTTTACTGTCTAATTCAATATCTGTATTGTTAAAAATTTTTATAAAAGATTTTAGTATATTTTTGCCAAACCAAGCATTATAATATCCGGCAAACCATTCTTTATTATTTTTAAAATCTTCATCATTTATTTTTAATCTGCAATGTTCATTATCTAATCTAATAAACATTTTGTACTTTTTGTCCGTTAGTTCTAAAATTTGTTTTTTGTATTCCACACATTGAAAATATCCATTTTTTCTGTTATGAGAATCTGACTTAAATTTATTTTCTATAACACAAATAAAATTATTGCCTTCTACACATATATCCGTTGGAATATCTTTGTACTGTTTGTATATTTTAATGTTATTAAAATCCAAATCTTTTATATCTATTTTTAAATCATTCTCATTATCTTCGCAGTAAACATTATCAATGATAACTGATTTTAAAAACTCTTTAAAAAAAATGGAGTTATATTCAAAAAATTCTATTAAGTAATTACTATTTATTGTTTCATTCCATCTTTCCGAATGAGGGTCATTTTCACGGTTTGTTTTAAAAATATCTATATAATGTTTTAATTGTTCATTTGTAATTGTTTCTGCCATAACATACCTCTTTCTTTTGCATAAAAATAAAAGTGCCAACATATTCATGTTAGCACTCTGGTATGTCATTTTGTGGCATAGAATTATTTACAAAGCATTAAACTTTGTTGAGTATTCATTATAGTCAGCAAGTATATTACATAATAAAGTATGGATTTTTGCGGCTTTTTCATTTACTAAATTTTTATTTTTAAAGTCTAATTTAAATACTTCATCAAAATCCTTTACTGCCTCATCAAAGTTTCTTATGACATCTTTAAGTATCTGCTGTCCGAGTTTATATTTAGCATTTCCTCTGTTACAATATGCCTCTGAATTTTCAGGATTGATTTCAATTACTTTATCGTAATCTTTAATAGCATCTTCGTATTGCCCGAGTTCAAATTTTGCATTTCCATTTTCTAAATATTCCTTTGTTTCTGTCATAATTTAATCCTTTCTTGTATAAAAATAGATGTATTAATATATATCATGTTAACACTATGGTATGTCATTTTGTGGCATATTTATACAATTTTAATTTATTCACAAAAAATGATTGACTGATTTATTTTATTTCTTAGCTTTTCAAATAAATCAGCTTCTGATAGAAGTACATTTTTAAAATATTCGTTTTCACTGACAATTTCAACACTTCCCTTTTCAGCTTGATTAATATTATTTTGAAAGTTTAATATTATTTTGTTATTTCTATGGTCAAGATATAGATGTTCATTGTCGTGATAATCAAGGGTACTATCATCTTTTGAGCAACGAAAAGATAAAGAACTGCCATTTTCTTTCCATTTGTGTAAAATATGCAAATCTAATTCTTTTAAAATTTTTACCAATAATTCATTATATCTATCAGGCACAGTATGCCAAATAAAGTTATGCAGTGTGTTGTGTAAGATATCATCTTGCGTTTGTGCAGGTAATATGTATTTTTTAAAATTATCATTCATCTTTAATATATCAAGACATAACCTTGTTTCATTTTCGTTCATTAAATAATATTTTTCATTTAACAAATTAATATATTGATTTAATACTCCGACTAAATTATTATCCGTATTGTGAATATTTGAAGTAAGTTCTTTAAGAATATATAAAATGTTATTTTTGAAAGTTGCAAGACGATAATTTTCTGAAAAATTAAATTTATCAATATCATCATTCATATACCCTTTTTGTTTTTTTAATTTATCGAAACATTCATCATCTATATCTAAAAAAATAAGATATTTGTCTTTATCAAGGTTTTTATAATAATTATAGTATCTTTTACATTGAGAATTTGTTTCTTTAGCCCCAAATTTAACTTCTACAAGACACATAAATTCATCATTTTCTATGATTATATCCGGTCTTCCAAATTCATTGGAATCTTCCCTTGTTATAGAAACATCATCTAAATTGTATTGATCTGCATTAATTGATAAACTTTTTAAAAATTTATACAAAAATTGAGTTTTTAAATTATGACTTTCATTCGGATTTAACAACCAAGCAATAATATTTGAATGCCTGTTTTCGCTACCTTTTTGCATACCTAAAACTTTAAAAATATTAAATCTTGCTGTTTTTTCAAGATAAATCTTTAATGCATCTTCCTTTGTCATTGATTTTTCCATAAAATACCCTTTCTTTTGCATAAAAATAAAAGTGCCAACATATTCATGTTAGCACTCAACTACGTCATTTTGTGGCATAGTGATACGTTAATCTTTCTTGTTTAATTCATTTACTATATGTTTTAAATCATTACATTTTTCTTGTTCTAGTTCACTAGCAATTGTTTCGACATTTTTCCATTCTTCTGAATTTTCATTTTTTATATCCTTGCATATATCCCAAAGATATTTACCATTTATAATTTTGGTATAACCATACAAATTATCTTGTAAATACCCTTCTCCATTATGTAATTCCCAATATTCGATGTATTGACATAAAATGTCCAAACGATACTTATATTCTAAATTGCTAAATTTATCATAAAAAAACATTTTTGCATTACCACTTATTTTGTCTTTATCCAAATTTTTAGGTGTTCTATACAATTCAAGAAGTTTTTTTGCCATCTCCATCATTTTTTCTTCATCAATAGGTTTTAAAATTTTTTCGCAGAAATTATCATGACATTTATTAAGCAGAATATTGTACAATATTAGTGCAATATCAGAATGTTTAATTAGAGTATAATTAAATTTGTTTAGAAGCCAAATGACTTTTTCATCTTTTATATTTTCATATCCTTGAATTTTATCATTAATTTTAATTTTAAGATTTTGTACAATATCATCAGGTACCTTAACTTTATCTGTTAAACGTTCTTTGATTGTCTTATTAGTATCAACTTTTTCTGCACACAAGTATACAAATTTTTTATCGTATTTTTCATAATGTTTATTTATATAATTATAATATTTTTCAATTTGTAAGATTCTTTCTTCATTATTACGTTCTTTTTTTGAGACAGATAATTTTGCTCTTTTTTTATTTTCAATAACGCAAACAAATTGTTCATCTTCATTTACAAGTAAAATGTCTATGTTATTTTTATCTTGTTCTGCAAATATACCATTTGCCAATTCTTGTAATTTTTTATCATTTTTATCTTGCAAAATACTTTTATTATTTTCAGTTTCTGCATTTTTTATAAGTTTTAAGAATTCAAAAGTAAATTCACGGTGTATTTGATTTTCAATTGTATCATTATCATTTACCCATTTTGTATCTAATAACCAGGCTAATAGTTGAGATATTGAATTTTCTCCTAAATTTACTCTTTCAAAAGCATTATAATATTGGTTGCCATAGCTTTTGCAATATTTAACATAAGTATTTAATTTTTTTTTGTTTTCTTCTAATGTGTTTGTCATTTTTATTCTCCTATTTTCACTAAACTTTATTGCATACCTAAAACTTTAAAAATATTAAATCTTGCTGTTTTTTCAAGGTAAAGTTTTAATGCATCTTCTTTTGTCATTGCTTCTGTCATAATTAAATCCTTTCTCGTATAAAAATAGATGTATAATATACATCATATTAACACCTTGTTATGTCATTTTGTGGCATATATACTATTAATTACTTAGTTTTGTATATTGATTTGATAACCAATCACCAATTAATTTCACGTGCTCCTCTATTGCTTTATTATCAACTAATTCAAATAATGTCGGTAAATCATTTTTATATTTATCTTCATATTCCTTTTGTTTCTTTTCATTTTTATATACATCTATACTAATAGTAGGTAATCTGTCCTCAGATGACAGTTCTGTTCTTGCATTTGATTGTATCATAACACTATAATTGTTAGGTAAATCGTATGTAAGATACCAGTGTTTTCCTTCTTGATTTTTAGGTTCTTTGTCATATTGTTCTTTTAAATATTCTTCTAGACGCTTTGCAAAATCTACCCATATATCTTGCATTGCTTTTAAATAAGCTGGATAAAGTTTTAATGCATTTATTAGTTTGTCTTTACCTTCTTTAAGATTTTTAGCTAATTCAATTATCTCCTCTTTGTTGGTAACATCGTTAAGACAAGTGTAATTTAAAATTTTCTCAGTATTATCCATTGAAACCTCCATATATTCTTTTATTATTACTTCAAACTGTTTTAAAACCTCTACAATCGGAGTGCGGTCTCCTGATATATTTATACAATCTTTAATCCATTGAGATATATCAGACCACGATATACAAATAATTTGTTCTTTTTCACTATCGTTTATGCTTTTAGGCATATATCCCGTTTTGGTTAAAAAGCATACAAAAGGTTTTTCTTCAATTTTTCTTTGCTCATAATACCTTTTTGCCTGTTTTAAATAATCATGACATTGGTCTAACTGTTCATCTGCATTAATTTTTACTTCTATGGGAATATAGTGTCCTTCTTTTTCATTTATAACTATGTCAATTCTTCTTTTATCTTTTCCCTCACCTTCTAATTGTTTTGTTAAATCTTCTTTGATAATTATAATTTTTTCTGTATTCAAATCATCAATTTGGTTTTTAAGAAAACTATTATAAAAGAGCTCTAAATATGCAGTATTTTGTGCATGACAACCATTTGGGTCTAAAAGTTCTGCAAGTAATCTACATATATAAACTTCTTTGGTTGATATTCCGATAATTTCGAAAATGTTAAAATCACATCCCGTTTTTTTGCTGTTTCCCTATGTTGTCGCTTCTTAATTTCATAACTGTCGGAAATTAGCTTGACTTCATCTAAAAAACGATTTATTGTTTCTGTCATAAAATATCCTTTCTTTTTCATAAAAATAAAAGTGCTAACATATTCATGTTAGCACTCTGTTGTGTCATTTCGTGGCGTAGGATTTAAAACTTAATAGGAGCTTTATATGGTTTTGGCCATTTTATTCTTTTATTCAGTTTATCATATATATCCACAATAAAAAATAATTTATTTTCAATTTCTACTATTTTTGTGTAAGAATTAATAATTAAATCATTATATTGCCAATAATCAATATAATGTATTAATAATTGTTCAATATCTAAAATTTTATTATTATCTTTTATAATTTGTTTTATATGTATATTGCAATTTTTGGGTCTTCTGTAGTTATGGGTCATTAAAAAACTTTTATCTATTAAACTTTCAGGATGACATTTAATTGAAGATATAAAACTATTTATTTTATAGATATTTTCACGGTTGTTTAAAGATTTAACAAAGGTTTCCATAAACTTTAACGTTATTTCATTTGATTTTTGAGTATTTTCTGTAACATAAAGTTTTTCTTTTTCTAATATTTTATAAAGTATCAAAACAATATCTGAAAATTCTATTGTCTTATAATCTAATTTTTTAACTATTTCTATACCTTCCAATTCCTTATAAAGTGTTGTCTCTATATAAAAATTTTTTTCTTTTTTTAACCTACTTTTACTTGAATATATTAATATATATTCTCGTTTTTTTTCTTTATATTTTTTTTTAGCCAAAATTTTATATCTTTCGTATTGAGTACGACGTATTTTATTTTCATCTTCAGTTATTGATGTTCTTGCATCAAGTTTTACTTCTATTATAATTACACTATTTTTAGTTTCGATAACTATATCAGGTCTGCCTTCATCATTTGATACTTGAGTTTCAACACAGATTATATCTTCTTTATCAATATCAAAATCAATACTTTCAAAAAATTCTTTTACAAATTTTGAACGAAAGGAATCTTTATTATCCTCATGACAATCAAATAACCACGCAATAAATTCACTATGAGTATCTTCTCTTAGATTCATAAGATAAAAAACATTAGAATAGTTATTACACCTGCTTTTATATTCATCAATATCAAAATCTTCAATAACCCTTTTTGAATCTTCACGTGTAAGATTTTTTAATGCTTTAGTATAATTTTCACAAATATCCATATCATTAATCCTTTTCTACATTCATCAAACTGTACTTTGATATTTTGCTATACCAAAAAATGGCGTAACAAATTTTATTATTAGACTTATAGTCTATACTTGAATGCAGATATTATAGCACAATTATAATTTCACATCTGATTCTGCAAGTTTATATAGGTATTTGGCACATTTGATGGCTTTGGATTTCTTGCAGCAGTTCAAAATCCCGAAAATTAAAACATCTATTATTTTTTCTGTATCTTCTTTTGATACATCTTGTGCTGTTAATGCTTCTTTTATGCTTACATAAGGTATTTTTAAATATAGTGTATAAATGTCATTATAATTGCTTTTAATATATTTTGTTATAGCAAAATTTTCATCTTCTGCAATTTGTTTAAAAATATTGCACTCGTCAAGTAAGTATCTTATATCCCACAATAAACCGTAAAATATCGCATTTACATCTTTTCTTTTGCCAAACATTTTAGTCAGTATTTTTTTGATTTGTTCTTCATACAAAATTTGGTTATAAGTATCTTTTAATACGGGTTTTATATATTCGGGAATTTTTTTAGATTTTTTTAAAATCTCTATTCTGTTAGTTAAATCGCGTAAATGTCCAATGGCAAAAACATTTGCCAAATCCTCAATTGTTTCAGGGCTGACAAATTCAACAACTTCTTTTGATATGGAAAACATTTCATAATACTTTTTATCCATATTTAAAATATGCTGAAAAATTTTCGGATTATTTATTTCTGTTTTAGAAATATTATTGTCTGTAAGCAATTTTTTAATAGCATCTTCATAGTCTGTATAAATCCAATCTCTGTAACATTGATTATGTACTACTTCTGAATATCTTTTGTGAGCAAAATGCAAATTTTCTTTTGCACGTTCAAATTGTTTCATTGCAAATGCAAGTCTGTTCAATTCTTGTTTTCTGAACTTTTCTGTCGTTATTTCTGTTAATAAATTCTGTTCCATATTTTTACCTCCGATTTTACACTGTTGGGCTATTACAAAAAATTATTCACGCAACTCTGGGTATAAAAAAACTTCAATATTTTCAATAACAAACTTATGTAAAATCGAAAATATTAAAGAAAAAATTTGATAAACTATATTTATTGCCATTAACAAGTGAAGATACAAACCAAATGTGGTATCAATATTTGCTTTTATTACACAAGCAATAAACACAACTGAAATTAAAACAAAGGCAATAAACAAATTTATTGTTGCATCAAGTTTTGTTAATGCTAAAAATTTCTCTTTATCATTGTGAAAATCTGCTAAAACTTCTAATTTATGTCTGTGGTCACAAGCTTGTGCTTCACTTATTTTCCCAGTGGCTAAATCAGCATCAATAATTAACATTTTAACGGGCAATCTGTTTTCTGAGAATCTCGAATTTGATTTAACAATTTCTTTGACAACTTTATGAATTAACATAAAACTAACAATTGAAAAAATTGCAAAAAAAGAAATTTCAAAAACATAGAAATTATTATGTTTGACGAAATAAGCAAAATAGTCAGTTATTTTTATCGTTTCAGCTTTTAAAACAACAAACATTACAGAAAAAATATTAAAAATAATTCTGACCAGTGTTGTTCCATTCATTATAGAGAGCAAAGATGATTTTGCCAAAGGAAGTTTCCAATTTATACAAAGAAACAAAACAATTATAAGTAAAATGTTTATTATTAACAAACTGTCAGATAATCTTGAAGACAGAGGTACTGTCAAAATAAAACATAAAGTAATTACATATATAGTATCAAAAGGTATTGTATTGTTGTTTAAGAATGTTTCTATTTTTTTTATCATATTGATATCCTCCTTTTTATTAGTGTTATTTCTATTGTAACATCTGAACATGTCAAAAATGGACGTTGTAAATTTGAAATTTGAAATTTGTATAAATACTTAATTCCGCTTAACCACGTTAATTCTGGAAGATGTAAATATTTTAAAATCAAAGTTTTACATAAGGTTTTAATTTATTTTTGTAGTTATCTTAGTAAATGTCTATTTGCTCAATTAAATTATTATTTCTTTTACATCTGAAAGATTGTATTTTATGCTTTGACCTTGTTTATTTATAACTCCCCATTTGCCGTTATATTTCGCAAAGGTCGTTTCTCTGTTATAGTACGAATAAATGTCCTCATATACAAAATCAACAAGTATCTCATTTGTTTTTATGTTTATTACTCCCCATTTGCCGTTTTTAACCATTTTTGTAGTGTAGTCATTATTTATCTCAAAAAAATGGCGGTCATTTTTAAATGGAACAATGACATTTTCTTCAATATCGATTATGCCATACTTACCATACTCATTTTGAGCAGACAAATAAATTTCTTCTTTGTTTAGACCGTAAATCATTCTTAAATCGGCATATTTCAGGTCAATTTTAATATTTCCGTATTTATCAATTAATCCCTCATTTCCGTCAGGTTCTATACCTGCAATAAAATAATTTTCCGTAATATCTTTCTGATCAGCAACATAATTGAAATTAACATCACGAATTTTATTAAAATTATTATCTACAATAAAAAGTTTGTCGGGATTATCCTTTTTGCTTACTAAAAATGTTTTATCAGATAATACTCTTATATCAGAATATTCAAAAGGCACAACAATTTCATTTTTATCGTTAATTATTCCCTCTGCTCCATTATATTTTGCAACTGAACAATTTTTATATTTACCTTTATTAAAACATCTACATATGTAGTTATATTCAAATGGAATAATTATATCGTTATTTTTATCAACAACTCCATATTTATCACCTTTGCAAGCAGTAAAATAATCTTTTTTTCTATTCCAAAAATGTATTGAGGAATCATAATATTCACAAGGTAATATTTGATTTCCTTTTTCGTCAATAAGTCCGTCATATTCGCCTATAACGCATACATAATAATCTTTTCCTATATAATCAAGACCACCGTCGTAAACTGCAGGTACTTTTATATTACCTTTTCTGTCAATTAAGCCATATTTATACTTATTATCCGGCATACTAAAAGAATAATGCTTGTTACCTAAAACACTCAATATGGCTCCGTATTTGGGTAAAATATTTACTTTACCATTGTTATTTAACATTCCATATAAGCCGTCTTTTCTAAAAGTTATATCAAAATTGCTTAATCTGAATAACTGGCATTTTGTTTTAAAATAAACATTTCCTGAGAAATCAATTCCATAAAAATAATCATCAAATTTGACTTCTATTCTGTCGTTATTACTTTCTAATCTCATTACAGGTTTTTCAAAAATAAAATTTTCTTCGTTTATCATTCTTTATCCTCATCTTGCAATAATTTTGTGTAATCCGGTATAGGTAAATCAAAGGGTATTTGCCCCTTGGTTTTATCGGGTGGTACATCAT
>Ga0256404_1008407_pt1 | contig 15528 bp, 12 predicted proteins | sample RumenRJG_01DNA_FD_185990 | JGI IMG/M metagenome (GOLD analysis project Ga0256404, IMG submission 185990) | Bovine rumen microbial communities from Lethbridge, Alberta, Canada - RJG_01 | ecosystem: Host-associated > Mammals > Digestive system > Stomach > Rumen | place: Canada: Alberta | collected...
CTGTCTTGTACTTATACTAAGAGCTGTTAAGTGCAAGGCGGAGGGTAAAAAAGGCGGGTGTCTATTTAAGCTGATGATCCCGGTTGCCGAGCTCCTGTTTTTCTTCGGGGTACGCATACTCGTGGCGGGACAGGCCATGCCGGCAGGTACTGCGGGTACAGATGTTACTGATACCTTTAGCATAGGACAGGCTTTGATGTATTCCGTACAGCAGGTGCAGTACATATTCGGTGTAAATGTGGGAGAAAGCTATCTTAACGGAATAACCTGGTCGGAAACCCCATTGTGGCTTCATATCTCTGTATATATGAGCTGGGCGGTGATATTTTCCATGCTCTGTATATATGTTTCCGGGATAAGGAAACGCTCTGTGGATATGACCGAGATATTCCAGAATCTGTTGTTTATAGCATTTATAGCCCTATGTATAGGCTGTAGTTCTATAACCATAAGATTGGAAATAAGATGGGTGTATGTGAGCTACACTGCAGCGCTCCTCTACATATGTTATATGTTTGGAAAACTGGAGATAAGCTCCGTCGGGAAGATGGAGAAGGGAACTGTAAGAAGCACCGGTGCCGGGGGCGTGACCACAGTTTTTGCCCTGTTATTCTTCCTTTACTGCTGTCTTATGGTTCCGGTTGAACAGCTTTACAGAAGTAATTTCCGGAATATTTTCTTTATGACAGAGCTTTGCAGAGTAAATTCCCTTGCAGATGAGACCATAGGAAAATACAAGGATTTCCTTGGGGGCAGGCAGACATATATTTTCTACAACAGCTTCGGAATGACGGATTTTTACGGAGAGTATTTTTATAAGCCCTATGATCCCGAAAAAACAGGTCAGGGCTCTGAGCTTCATTATATAAATGATATATCAGAACTTCCGGAGGATGCGGTTTATGAAAATTCCGTGGTTCTGCTGGAGACCTCCGACAGAAGAGGATATATAGATATAACGGATCAGGTATTCGGAAAGGCAGACTGGAGTGCCGTAAGTGAAAAGGAAAGATAAATGATGGAAACCGGAATAAAAAAGGACAGAATGCACATTGAAAAAAGAATATGGGATTATTTGATGGTCTGTCCTGTTTTAGGCACGGTCTTCCTTTTTTTCTACATTAAAACAGCCTCGGAAGACGTAGTTTATTCTGACTATATAAGGCTCATTAACAGCTATCTTCCCGATACGCTTTCACCGGACAGCTTTTTTGTTTCCGATATACTTACCCGTATACCCATAACCTATCCACTGAGATGGATCAATGTCAGGCTATTCGGGTATTCCGTTGATTTTGACCGTGTGCTCGGACTTCTGGGAATCTTTTTCATGATGACGGTGCTCTTCTTATATACAAAAAGAGTACGATTATCTGTACTGTCACTTGCGGCTCTTATGTTCGCCGGCTTCAGCCTCAACAAATGGGAGCTTCTGATAAACGGTTCCGGATATCCGCACTTCATCAGTTACGGACTTTTCTTCTATAACTATCTGGTACTTGAAAGAGCCTTCAATGGTACGAAGAAGCCGGGGGATGAGGTAAAACTGGTCATTCTTCCTTATGCTGCCCTTCTTGTGGCGGGCCCATACATCGTACAGTATTGTCTCAGCCTTATCGCAGCTTTCATGTACATGGGATTCATAAAGAACAGGAATGTTCCGGGAAAACGCATAGCGCTTTATATACTTTCAAGCGCCATCCCCATGATACTGTTCCTTATAAGCAACAGCACTGCAGAGTATGAGCACAATGTAAAAGAACAGCTCACCCTCATGGAGGTCCTTACAGGGAAAACAGGCTTTACGGTACACTTTATCCTAAATGGTTTTGCCTCAGAAGTGCTTGGGGGAGACAGATGGGAAGCCCTGCTTAATGCAGGAAAGACAGGCTATGGAGTGATCTACATGACAGGAGCACTTGTGATACTCTGCTATGGCTATGCCCTCGTACTGTACTTCACAAAGGGAATTTACCGGAGGACAATGTATCCGCTTCTGCTCATCATGAGCGGACTGGTGAGCCATCTTCTGGTTTTCTGTTCCAGATACCTCTATCTGGTCGAGATCTATGCATGGCAGAGCAGATATTCATTACAATATCTTCCGGGGTCTTTCGGGATACTGATAATTTACGGTATAGTTATAAGAAACTTCCTTATAGAAAAAAGTAATGGCAGGAAGAGACAGAAGAATGGCTGTTTTATAGGATCTTTTCTGATACCGGTCATTATTACCTGTATCTTTATGGCCGGCAGCTTCATTACCACTAAAGGAGAGCTTCAAAATGCTCCTTACCGGAAGATCTATTTCAGCTCCATGAAGGATACGGCTTTTCATTTGGAGGATTATACTGATGATGAACTGAACGGGATTTTTGAGTATAATCATGGTGCCGGAAAGGTCAGATCAGCATTTAAGGTACTTAAGGAAAATGGACTCAACATTTACAGAAGATAAAGGGTGGATATAAATGAAAGTATTGATTTTAGCAGGTGGATTCGGAACACGTATTTCAGAAGAGTCACATCTTAAACCAAAGCCAATGATTGAGGTAGGTGAGATGCCTATACTCTGGCATATCATGAAATACTATTCCAGCTATGGATACAACGATTTCATCATACTTGCAGGTTACAAGCAGTATGTAATAAAGGAGTTCTTTGCAAATTACTTCCTTCATAATTCGGATGTGACCTTTGATTTAAGCAACAACCAGATGGAAGTGCATAATAACATGAATGAGCCCTGGAAGGTCACGATAGTGGATACAGGTCTCAATACCATGACCGGAGGACGTATAAAGAGAGTGCAGAAATATGTGGGGGACGAACCCTTCATGCTTACCTACGGCGACGGTGTTTCCGATGTTGATCTAACCTCCCTTGTTGAATTCCATAAGTCCCATGGAAAGATAGCCACCATAACCACAGTCTCACTTGCTCAGCAAAAGGGTGTTCTGGACATAGACGGAAACAACTGTATAAGGTCCTTCAGAGAGAAGCAGGATGAGGATGGTGCCATCATAAACGGAGGCTTCATGATTTTTGAGCCGGCTGTCTTTGATTATCTTTCAGGGGATAAATGCATACTGGAGCAGGAGCCCATGCATAAGCTTGCGGCAGACGGACAGCTTATGAGCTTCTATCACCCCGGATTCTGGCAGTGCATGGATACCCAGAGAGAAAAGAAGCTCTTGGAAACACTGTGGGAAGAAAACAGAGCACCATGGAAGCGCTGGAGCTGACAGGGAAAGATATTGGAATTACCTCCCCCGGGATCGAGGATAAAGTTCGCATGAATCCGGAGGATTACAGTTTATAAAGGAAAAGGAAATGTCAAAATTAACTGATCTTAAAGAGTTCTATAGCGGAAAGAGAGTCCTTGTGACAGGGCACACAGGCTTTAAGGGAAGCTGGCTTTCCCTTATGCTGAAGATCCTTGGTGCAGAGGTCTACGGTTATTCACTGGAGGCACCTACAGAGCCCTCTGTTTTTGAAATTCTCGGCTTGAATGAGATGATATATTCTGAAATTGGGGATGTCAGGGATTTTGAACATCTGAAGAGTTTTTTTGATGAAGTAAAGCCTCAGGTGGTGCTCCACCTTGCGGCACAGCCTATAGTCAGGACATCGTATGAGTTCCCGCGAGAGACCTATGAGACCAACGTTATGGGAACGGTGAATCTTCTTGAGTGCATAAGAAGCTATAACCTGAGTCATTATGAGAAAGTGATTTCATGCCTGAATGTCACCACAGATAAGGTCTATGAGAACAATGATCTCGAGAACCATGCCTTCAGAGAGGATGAAAAACTGGATGGATATGATCCCTACAGCAATTCAAAGTCCTGTTCCGAGCTGGTGACTCACAGCTACAAAAAATCATTTTTTGCTGATGAAAACGGAACCCGTATTTCCACAGCAAGAGCCGGTAATGTCATAGGAGGCGGAGATTTTGCAAAGGACCGTATCATTCCGGACTGTGTCAGGGATACTGTGGAGGGAAAGATGATCCATGTGAGAAATCCTTACAGCACGAGACCATATCAGCATGTGCTGGAGCCGCTGTACGTGTATCTTCTCATTGCCATGAAGCAGGTTTCGGATCCGGAGCTGTCAGACTTCTACAATGTGGGACCGGACGAGGAAGATGCCATAACAACAGGTGAGCTTGCAGATAAATTTACAGCCTTCTGGGGAGATGGTGCAAAGTGGCATAGTGAGGCTGAGTTAAATGCTCCTCACGAGGCTGCCTTCCTGAAGCTCGACACCACAAAGCTCAAGGAGAAATTCGGATGGGAGCCGGTATGGCATGTGGATGATGCGGTCGAGGAGACTGTAAAGTGGTACAGAGCATGGCATGATAAAGAGGACATGCTTCAGTTTACAAGAAATCAGATAGAGTCATTTCTTTCAGAGTGATGATTTCTGTACAAATGATCTGACAGCTGTTTCCGGTACAGATTAATATAAAAGCCAGGGAGAAATATGATGGAAAAAACAAAGCCTAAGCGTTTGGTCTGGCTTGATTCCGTAAGGGGTCTGGCTATTCTCATAGTGCTGACAGTTCATATCATACAGGCGGTTCCGAGGTATCATGATGCTGTATCCGGATGCGGAAAAATAGGAGTCTGGCTTTTGTTTCTTCTAACCGGGTTTTTCACTTTTCGTCCGTATCTTAAGGATGAAAAGAAAACAGACACGGATATAGAAAGATGTAAACCGGGCTCATACCCGGGACTTAAACAGAAGGTGCTCCTTTACCTTGGATTTTATCTTAAAAGAATAATCCGCATCTACCCGGCATTTACTGCGGTCATTGCGGTGAGCGTCCTGATAGGATATCTTGATGTTCCGGAAGCCCTTAAGAATTTTCTTCTTGTGGAAGGAAGGGGTCATTTCTGGACCCTTCCTGTGGAGATGAAGTTCTATCTGGTGACTCCTCTGATGGCAGCGGCCTTTTCGGTGCTGAAGAAAAAAGAATACAAAGCGCTCATGCTATTATTACTGTCCCTTATGTGTTCGTTTATTTTTTTCTATAAGAACTGTCCTGAGAACAGTATCCAGCTGGGGTGGTACCTTCCGGTTCTTCTGTCCGGAGGGCTTCTTAATTTTTTAATATGTAATGAACATGAGAGCATAAACGGTGCAACGAATCCTCAGAATAAAAAAGGATCTGAGTCCAGTATCTGTGATGCTGCTGTGGCTTTGATACTTTTGGGATTTTTCCTTATGGTTCCGGGAATAAGATATGTGATCTTCGGGATACCGGTAAGCAGATATCTTTCGGACAAATATCTGTATATCAGCTTGCTCTGGATGATATTTCTTATTTCATTGGACAGGTCCCGGTATGTACGCCCTTTATTTGAAAAGAGCAGAATTCTTCCTTTTTTCGGAAAAATAAGCTATTCTTTATATCTTGTTCACTATATAGTGATACAGCATTTAGGATTATTCATAGAAAATCAGAAGCTGAAAAGTCTGATGGCCCTTATCATAAGTCTTGTGCTTTCCCTGATTCTTGAAATGACTGTGGAAAGACCGGTCATGAGATTATCAAAGAAACTTTTCGGATAGACGGACAGACTGACTGGCAGATGGACAGACAGTCTTTAGCCTGTTATCAGGCGGATGATTCCGGACAATTCCGGAGGGATAAACATTAAATGAAGATCAGCAGGATACCGTAAGCCCGGTATCCTTGCAAAACAATTATTGGGAATCAGTTCCCGGATGGAGTGTAATATGGAGAAAACAGAACAGCAGGCAAGACAGGAAATACTTGAGCTTGTTTCGGAATATGCAAAAAAATATAAGATGCCGGTAAAGCCATATGAGGAGGGTGACCGTATTCCCTATGCCAGCCGTGTATTTGATGATAAAGAGATGGTGAATCTTGTGGACAGTGCCCTCGAGTTCTGGCTCACCGCAGGAAGGTTTACAGACGAATTTGAGAAGAAATTCGGAGAATACCTTGGAGTAAGATATGTGAGTCTCGTGAATTCCGGCTCAAGTGCTAACCTTCTTGCCTTCAGCACCCTTACAAGCCCTCTTTTAAAAGAGAGACAGATAAAAAGAGGCGATGAGGTCATCACTGTGGCAGCAGGTTTTCCTACAACAGTTAACCCTATCATTCAGTACGGAGCTGTACCTGTATTTGTGGATGTGACATTCCCCACCTGTGATATAGATGTGAGCATGCTGGAAGAGGCATACAGTCCGAAGACAAAGGCTGTTATGATTGCCCATACTCTCGGAAATCCATTTAATTTAAAGGCAGTTAAGGAGTTTTGTGACAGGCATGGGCTCTGGCTCGTAGAGGATAACTGTGATTCACTGGGTACAACCTATGAGATTGACGGAGAAACAAAGCTTACAGGCACCATAGGTGATATAGGAACATCAAGCTTCTATCCTCCTCATCACATGACCATGGGAGAGGGCGGAGCCTGCTACACCAACAACACGCTTCTTCATCGAATCATGAGAAGCTTCAGAGACTGGGGTCGTGACTGCTGGTGCGCACCGGGAAAGGACAATACCTGCGGCCATCGCTTTGACGGTCAGTACGGAGAGCTTCCAAAGGGATATGACCATAAGTATGTATATTCACATTTCGGTTACAACCTTAAGGCTACGGATATGCAGGCTGCGGTGGGTGTTGCACAGCTTGAGAAGTTCCCATCTTTTGTGGAAAGAAGAAAGCACAACTTTAACTTCCTTAAGGAGCTTCTGATTAAGGGTGGTGCAGATGAGAAGCTCATACTTCCCGAAGCAGAGCCCGGTTCCGATCCAAGCTGGTTCGGTTTCCTTATGACCTGTAAGGAAGGTGTGGACAGAGAGCATGTTGTCAGATATGTGGAGGACCACGGTGTTCAGACCAGAATGCTTTTTGCCGGAAACCTCATCAAGCACCCATGCTTCGATGAGATGCGAAAGACCGGTGAAGGCTATAGGGTTGTAGGCGATCTTAAAAATACAGACAGGATCATGAGAGACACTTTCTGGGTGGGACTTTATCCGGGAATGACCGATGAGAAGCTTAGCTACATGGCTAAAGTTCTGATAGAGGCATTGAAATAATGAACGATACTATGGAAAAAACTGAGTGGGATTTTGATCTCGGAAAGATACATCAGGCTAATCTTGAAATACTGAAAGCAATACGGGATATATGTGAGAGACACAATATCACCTATCTTATTGATTCGGGTACACTCCTTGGGGCTGTGCGCCATAAGGGGTTCATTCCCTGGGATGATGACGTGGATCTCTGCTTCAGACGGGAGGAATTTGAGAAGTTCAAGGCTGTAGCGAACCTTGAGCTTCCCAAGGGGATGGAGCTGGTACTCCCTTACGAGTACAGAAACGGTGAATCCTTTTACGATTTCGTTCCGAGGGTGGTCTATCTTAATTCGAGGAGACATTCTGAAGACGATGAGGACATGGAGTTTTACGAAGGTAAGCTGAATCATCTCTGGGTGGATCTTTTTATCATAGACAGGCTTCCTTCCCATAAGACTGAGGCAAGGCTCATGAAGCTTAAGCAGCAGATATTTTTCGGAATGGGTATGGCTCACAGGAGAAAGCTGGACTGGTCTAAATATAAGGGATTGCAGAAGCTGGAGGTAATGGTGCTTGTGGGACTCGGAAAGCTTGTTTCCATGAAGACCATATTCAGGTGGCAGGATCTGAGCGCAAGAAAGTATACCGATCTCTATAATAAACGGGAACTGAAGGCAGAAGGACAGTCCTTCTTTTCAAATTACCAGCCGGATTTCCAATACTGTACTGTAGAGGATTTCTGGGAAGAGCCCATACATTTTGAGTTCGAAGGAGAGAAGTTCACAGGACCGAAGGAGTGGGATAAGGTATTAAAGATGCTTTATGGTGACTATATGAAGCTGCCTCCGGTGGAAAAGCGTCAACCATCCCATAGCGGACGTGAGCTTGAGATATTGGAAAATACGGACTTGGTTTAAAGCTGTGATATTTACAGGAGAATAAAAAAACAGGAGATGTCATGAAACTGCTGAGCATCGTCGTTTCAGCCTACAATGAAGAGGCAGGACTTTTTGAGTTTTACAGAGTAACAAGAGAATATGCAAAGTACCTGAAGGAAAAGAACTGGGATTATGAGTTCATCTTTGTAAATGACGGGTCAAAGGACGGTACAGGTGAAATACTTACTGAACTGTCAGAAAAAGACCCCGAGCATGTGAAGTTCATAAGCTTTTCCAGAAATTTCGGTCACGAAGCAGCCATGATAGCAGGACTTGATTACGCGGAAGGTGACGGAATGGTATTTATGGATGCGGATCTTCAGCATCCTCCTGAGAATCTTGAAAAGATTGTGGATGCCTTTGATTCCGGATTTAAGGTTGTCTCCATGGTGCGTACCAGAAATGAAACTGCGGGTATCATAAAAAAGATCACCAGCGGTGGATTTTACTGGTTCATAAATAAGGTATCTGATGTATACCTTGAGCCGAATGCCTCTGACTTTTTTGCCATAACCCGGTCTGTGCAGGGTATTCTGAAAAAGAACTACCGTGAAAAGGTGAGATTCCTCCGTGGCTACGTGCAGAATGTCGGTTTCAGGAAAACAACCATAGAGTATGAGGCGGCACCGAGAATTGCAGGTAGCAGCCACTACTCCATAAAGAAGCTTTTCACCTTTGCCATGAATACCATCATGTGTTTTTCCAATGTTCCCTTAAAGCTTGGCATCTTTGCAGGATTTTTCAGCGGATTCCTGGGAATGGTTCTTCTTATATATACACTCTGCACCCATGACGGAGCTCCGTCCGGTTATGCTACCATAGTGGTATTGCTGTGTTTTATGTTTGCTGTACTGTTCATAGTAGTAGGTATCATCGGAGAATATATTGCCGTGCTCTTTGAGGAGCTGAAGGACAGGCCGCTGTATATAATAGAAGATATGAAGAATTTTAAAAAAGAATAGCAGCTTATGCTGATTTCTGAATCAGGCATAGTTTTTTAAAGGATGAGGTATTTATCTCATCCTTTTTGTTACTTTTAATATGTTTATTTGAAATAATGAGTGCTTGACTGATAAATATGTATAAAATTTCTATGGTCGGAATGATATGAAAGGATTTTCAAGATTCAAAGAAGAATAATCTATTCTATCCGCAGGATGGTACAGATATAATTTACTCAAGAAACACGGGAGAACCCGTAAACACAGAAAATCTAGGAGGATTGGATTATTATGAAGAAAGCACTTAGCATTCTCACAGTTTCAGCTATGGCAGTATCTATGCTTGCAGGTTGTGGATCATCTAACACAGCAACTACAACAGCAGCAGCTACAACAGCAGCAGCTACAGAGGCAGCTGCAACAGAAGCTGCAAAGGCAGAGACAGCAGCAGCTACAGAGGCAGCGACAGCTGCAGCAGCAGAAGCAGGAACAGACCTTGCAGACAAGAAGGTTGGAGTTTGTATCTATCAGTTCTCAGATAACTTCATGACACTCTTCAGAACAGAGCTTCAGTCATACCTTGAGTCACTTGGCTTCAAGCCGGAGAATATATCAATCGTTGACGGTGCTAATGATCAGGCTACTCAGACAAACCAGATTCAGAACTTCATCACTTCAGGCGTAGATGTTCTTATCATCAATCCTGTTAACTCTTCATCAGCAGCTACAATCACAGATATGGTTACAGCAGCTAACATTCCTCTCGTTTACATTAACAGAGAGCCTGATGAGCAGGAAGAGAAGAGATGGGCAGACGAGAACATGAACGTAACATACGTTGGCTGTGATGCTCGTCAGTCAGGAACAATGCAGGGCGAGATCGTTGCTGATCTTGAGAATAAGGGTGATATCAACGGCGATGGCAAGGTATCCTACATCATGATCGAGGGAGATCCTGAGAACGTTGATGCTCAGTACAGAACAGAGTTCTCTGTAAAGGCTCTTAAGGATGCAGGCATCGAGGTTGAGTGCCTTGATGATCAGGTTGGTAACTGGGATCAGGCACAGGCTCAGTCACTTGTTGCTAACTCACTTGCTCAGCATGGTAAGGATATCGAAGTAGTATTCTGTAACAACGACGCTATGGCACTTGGTGCTCTTCAGGCTATTGAGGCAGCAGGCGAGACAGTTGGAACAGATGTATACCTTCTTGGTGTAGATGCTCTTCAGGAGGCTTGCGAGAACGTTAAGTCAGGAAAGCAGACAGGTACAGTATTTAATGACCATATCTCACAGTCACACTCAGCAGCTGATGCAGCAGTTAAGTACCTTAAGGGTGAGACAAATGATCACTATATCGGCTGTGATTATGTAAAGGTTACAACAGCTAACGTTGATGATATCCTTGCTTCACTTGGCTGATATTTAGAAAAGAAATAACTTGATTAATTAAGAACATTAAACAGGAGTGCGGGTGCGAAAACGCACCTGTGCTCCTGATTTGTGAAAACGTAAAGTTAACTGGAGGACAAAATGGCGGAATATAAACTGGAACTTAGAGGGGTATCTAAGTCATTCCCAGGTGTCAAAGCGCTGGATAAAGTCAATCTTGCTGTTCGTCCAGGTACAGTTCTCGCACTCATGGGAGAAAACGGTGCCGGAAAGTCAACACTTATGAAGTGTCTTTTTGGTATCTATCACATGGATGAAGGAGAAATATATCTGGATGGTGAGAAAGTTGAAATCGCTAACCCTGATGAAGCAGCAAAGAGGGGAGTAGCGATGGTACACCAAGAGCTTCAGCCTATCCCGGCAAGAAGTATCGGTGAAAATATGTATCTGGGTCGTTTCCCGGTTAAGAAGTACGGACCGATACAGATGATAGACCATGCTACCATGTTTGCAGAAACTGAGAAATGGTTAAAAGAGTTGGGACTTGAGTATAATCCAAAGGCTCTTCTCGGATCATTGTCCATAGGTCAGATGCAGCTGGTAGAAATCGCCAAAGCGGTTTCGCGTGAGGCAAAGGTAATCATTTTTGATGAGCCTACATCTTCACTTTCAGATAATGAAGTAGATTTCCTTTTTAAGGTAATGAATCAGCTTCGCGATCGTGGGGTTTCCATGATTTATATTTCTCACAAGATGGATGAGATCAAGAGAATAGCTGATGATATTCAGGTAATGCGTGACGGTACCTATGTGGGAACATGGCCGGCAGCAGAGCTTACAACAGATCAGATCATCGCCAAGATGGTAGGACGTGAGCTCACTCAGATCTATCCTGAGCATAATCATGAGATCGGTGAAGTAATACTTGAAGCAGAAAATGTAAGTTCAATTCATGAAAAGTCCTTCCAGAACTGTTCCTTTAATATCCGCAGAGGAGAGATCCTTGGATTTGGAGGACTTGTCGGAGCGCAGAGAACAGAGCTTATGGAAGGTATCTTCGGAATAAGACATCTTTCCCAGGGAACCATAAAGATACATGGTAAGGAAGTTAAGATACAGAAACCAAAGGATGCCATGGATGCCGGTATCGGTATGATAACAGAGGATCGTAGAGGAAACGGTATCTTCGGATGTCTTTCAATCAAGGATAATGTAGGTATCTCCATCTACAACAAGCACTTGAAGGGTGGATTTGTACTCGATCATCCGACTATAAATAAGATCGTTGATGATAGCATCAAACAGCTTTCTATCAAAACACCAAGCATGAACCAGCACATCGAAAATCTTTCCGGTGGTAATCAGCAGAAGGTAATAGTTTCCAGATGGCTGGCAAATGATCCTGACATCCTTATCATGGATGAACCTACCAGAGGTATTGATGTAGGAGCGAAGCACGAGATATATGAGATTATGGAAGATCTTGCAAAGCAGGGTAAGGCCATCATAATGATTTCTTCTGAAATGCCAGAGCTTCTCGGTATGGCGGATCGAGTTTATGTAATGTGTAATGGTAAGATCACTGGTCAGATAGATCAGCAGGAGGACATGACTCAGGAGAAGGTCATGACTTTTGCAACCAAGTTCTGATTTAGTATTTGAGATTAAGGGGAAAGTAAAATGCAGAAGACACAAAAACAGAAAATCACGGATTTTCTTATCAATAACGGTGTTATCATCGTAATGTTCATACTCGTTATTTATACGGGATTAACTACCAAGAATTTCTTGACACCAAACAATTTCCTGAACCTTCTTGCTAACATGTCTTACAGACTTGTTATAGCTCTCGGTATTTCAGGTGCAGTTATCACCGGAGGCTGCGATCTTTCCGGTGGACGTATGGTAGGCTTTGGTGCATGTATAGCAGGTACTCTTCTTCAGAAGCAGGAGTACGGCGGACGTTTCTTCCAGGAAGGCTTTTTTGCAAGCATAACACCGCTTAATCCCTTCCTTGTACTTATCATAGCGATGCTTATCTGCGGATGCTTCGGTGCAATCACCGGTTGGTTTATAGCATTCCTTCATGTTCCACCATTTATTTCAACACTTGCAATGATGGAGATTATTTATGGTCTTGGACTTATTTATACAGGTGCAACACCTCTTGGAGGATATGTAACTGAATATACCGGTTTCTCAACAGGCAGATTCCTGGGTCTCAGCTGGCTCATCTGGATGGCTATAGCAATGGCAGGAATCACATGGTTCATCTACAACATGACTCGTCATGGCAAGTATATGTATGCTATCGGTGGTAACCCACAGGCAGCAGAGGTTGCCGGTGTACCTGTTAAGCTTACAATGGTACTCATCTATGCAAAGGCATCAGCATTCTTTGCAATGGCAGGCTTCATGCTCGGAGCAAAGGCAGGTGGTGCATCTATCAATACCGGTCTTTCATATGAGATGGAAGGTATCGCAGCCTGCGCCCTCGGTGGTGTATCTGTAACAGGTGGACGTGGTAAGGTTTCATCAGCAATCATCGGTGTAGCCGTACTTGAGCTTCTGAAGGTTGCTCTTCAGTTCCTCGGAGTAGATGCGAACTCTCAGTACATCGCCATCGGTATCGTAATTTTCGTTGCTATCTCACTGGATATCAGAAAGTATGTTCAGAAGAAGTAATTGAGGGATGTAAATCCATGGATTATAATGAGGTCTGTGACTTTTGCCACAGACCTTTTTTGTTTTAGAGAGGTATTTTTATATGGTTATACTTACAGAAAACCGGATTGAATTAACGCAGTTCTTATCAGCCCATGCCATGCAGTTATTTATGGGGGCAATATTTATATACTATGCTGTGAAGCTTCTGGTTTTTAAGGATGTGGATGCAGTAAGACCGAAGGAATGGGGAAAGCTTAAGGAAGAGAATGTGGAGCCCTATGCGAAAGAGATGGGCATACTGATACTCTGCTTTGCTGCCTGTGTTTTTGTTATGGAAGTAGTTTCACAGTATGACGGACTTATGGGGATGCTGTTCCTTCTTTTATCTATAGCTGTTGTGTTCTTCAGATTTAAAAAGATAGAGGAAAAGTACGGGAACAAAAATCGTACCGGTATGTGATCAGGATATATAGATATATAAAAATGTATTTGATATATAAAGAGACAGAAAGATAAAGTGAGGCAGGTAGTGAATAACGGCGAAACCAAGAATTATTCAGTTATGCTGGTGGATGATGAGGAGACCGTAGTACAGGTCATCATCGATAAAATAGACTGGGAAAGACTGGGCTTTACGGTTCAGGGATATGCGCATAACGGTCTGGAAGCGCTGGAAATGGCAGAGGAGAATCAGCCTGATGTGGTGATGACGGATATCAAGATGCCATATATGGACGGACTCCAGCTGGCGAGAAGACTGAAGGAGCAGTATCCAACCATAAAGATCATTATATTCTCCGGTTTTGATGAGTTTGAATATGCAAAGGAAGCCATAAGACTTGAAGCGGAGGAGTATATTCTGAAGCCCATAGATTCCACAGAACTCAGTGAAGTCTTCAAAAGGATAAAGACCTCCCTTGATAAGGAATTCAATGAAAAGCAGAACATAAACATGCTGAAGAAGTACTATCAGGAAAGTCTTCCCATATTACAGGAGAATTTTTATACAGCTCTTATCGAGGGACGTGCGGATGAAGAGACATTGGCAAGAGATATGATGGACTATCAGGTCAGTCTCAACGGACCCTTTTATGATGTGGTGATACTTCATAACAGTACATCTCTTGCGCCGGAGGGAATCAATCCCCTGCTCATAACCATGTCTGTCCGGAAGCTGTGGGAGGAGCATATTAGTAAGAAATGGGATGCGAGATTCTTTTCTTACCTTGGCAATGTCATTATTCTGGTGCAGATGGAGTCTGAAGACGAAGTCAGATCCCTTACGGATGAATGTCAGGTCCTCTGCAGGCTCAGTAAACATATATCAAAGGCTACAATAACCGCAGGAGTGGGTAAGCCGGTATCAAATATAAGGAATCTTCCCAAGGCCTATTCCGGAGCCAGAGAAGCCATATCTTACAGAGTCATCTACGGAAGAGGCCAGGCCATAAATATTGCAGAGATAGTTCCGGAGGATAGCAAAACAGAGGAAAATCTGAAGTCTGACAGCACCGATGAAAAGCTTTACTCTGTTTTCAAGGCCATAAAGATGGATACGGAGGAGAAGCTGGATACGGAAATAGACAGCTTTATAGCAAATGAAGCCCCTGTGAACCCCACGATACAGGACTATAAGTTCTTTGTTATGGATCTGGTTACAGAGATATACAGATTTATGAAGGGGAACCACGTAGAGCCCTCAGATATATTTGAAAAGGATGGGGATCCATACGACAGGGTACAGCATATGGATATCAAGGAACTCACAAAGTGGCTGAAGGAGACTACTCATAACATAAGAGAGACTCTGAGGACAAATCGTACTGACACCACCAAGAGCTTTGTGTCCAAGGCAATCGATTATGTGAGAGAGAATTATGGGAACAAGGACCTGACGGTTGAAAGCATCTGTTCCTACCTGGTCATAAGTTCGGCGTATTTCTCCACTGTATTTAAAAAGGAGACCGGTAAGACCTTTATAAATTATCTTACCGACATTCGTATGGAAAAGGCAGTCCGTATGCTTCTTGAGGACAATGAGAAGACCTATGTTATAGCAGAGGCAGTGGGCTACAGCGATCCAAATTACTTCAGTTACGTTTTCAAAAAGAAATTCGGAGTTTCACCTTCAAGATATAAGATGCAGCAAAATGGATGATAATGTTTCCCTTAGACAAAATGAACTGAACACAGGCGCACCGAAGAACGAAAAAGAAGCAGGTGAAAGAGAAAGACTGGTGAAGACAAGCCTCGATAGGACAAAGAATATCTTTTACAAGTATATGCCCCATGATATACAGGGTACCATACTTATGACCTTCACCATAGTCTCCTTTACCCTTCTCATGATCCTTGGTATAGTGCTTTACACTCTTTTTGCCCGGCGTATGAGCACAAGCTCTATAGAGACAACGGAGCTGCTTATGAAACAGTCGGCGGTAAATCTTGAGGATTATCTTCTCAGTATGAGGCGTATTTCCGATGCCATGTACTATGATGTCATCAAGAATATGGATATAGCA
>Ga0256404_1008409_pt1 | contig 15527 bp, 14 predicted proteins | sample RumenRJG_01DNA_FD_185990 | JGI IMG/M metagenome (GOLD analysis project Ga0256404, IMG submission 185990) | Bovine rumen microbial communities from Lethbridge, Alberta, Canada - RJG_01 | ecosystem: Host-associated > Mammals > Digestive system > Stomach > Rumen | place: Canada: Alberta | collected...
TGATACTTCCGCCGCCGTAGGTCAGAAGAATTCTTTTCCCATATTGATGCATTACTTCGGGCAGCTGTTCCACTACCCCCTTTCCAAAAATCAGTCTGGTTGGTGTAACATAATCAAAATTCTGCATGTTTTTCTCCTTCGAATCACTCTTATTGACTTCAGAAATCCTTCTTGTTATCTTCGTCATCCCAGTTGAGGACACCGGTTTTCACTGCTTCCTCGTATCGGGAGATCTTGTAGTTGAGCCTGTCCATAGTGGCCTGATACTTGTCTAAATTCTTCTGTAACTCCGCACGCGCTTCCATCAAAAGATCTCGTCTTGCTGCGATTGTAGAATCACCCTGCTGAAAAAGCTTTACATACTCAATCAGCATTTCTACCGGAACCCCGGCATTTCTCATACAGACAGCATTCTCTACCCATTTCAGATCTTCATCGGAATAATCTCTGATGCCGCCTTTGGTTCTTCTGACTTCCGGAATCACACCTGCGCGCTCGTAGTAGCGCAGCGTGTCCGGAGAAAGATTGAATTTTTCGCAAACTTCTTTTATCGTCATCGCAATCACCCCTCTTTACAGTGTGCCGCTTGCTTTGTCATCTATAGCTGCACTATACTCCTTGGAGTTAACTCCAAGTCAAGTACTATTTTGAAATTAATTAATCCTTGTATTCAAGAAGATTGACGCTTGACAGTCTCATGAAAGTTCGCTATAGTAATTAGCGCAAAATTTTAGTGGACTTTTCCGGATTTGATCATCTTTTTGCCACACAGCTATCTTGTGATAGTTGCGTGGCTTTTTTGTTGCCTGTATCTCGGAAGTATTAGCAGAATGGAGGACAATTTGTGGAGAAGAGGGAAAGTATGCAGACCAATAACAAAATGGCGGTTGCGCCCGTTGGAAAACTCATCTGGCAAATGTCAATACCGCCGCTGATTTCCATGTTTCTACAATATTCCTATAATCTGATAGACAGCGCATTTGTAGCACGGCTGAGTGAAAATGCTTTGACGGCGGTTTCCCTGTCGTTTCCCATTACAACTTTGATGAATGCGACATCTATCTGGATCGGCGTTGGCGTGAATGTACTGATTGCAGGGTATCTTGGACAGAGAAAGCAGAATGAGGCAAATACTACCGTCACACATGGATTGTTACTAGCCTTTGGAGTTGGTGCTTTGCTCAATCTTCTGTCATTACTGATTATGAAACCCTACTTTGGGGCATTTACCAATAACGAAGAAATTTATCAGTTGAGTCTTGCCTATATGAGCGTATGTTCGTTCATGCAAATTCCCAATATGGTGCATATCGCAATCCAGAAGATGATACAGGCTACTGGGAACATGATTGCTCCTATGTGGTTCCAGATTGCAGGAGTGGTCGTTAATTTTGTATTTGACCCACTCCTAATTTTTGGTATTGGTGTTTTTCCAGCTATGGGAATCCGTGGCGCTGCGGTGGCTACTGTTGCAGGCTATTTGTTATCCATGATTTTGGCATTTGCCTTGCTGCTAGGCAAAAAGCAAAAAGTATGGATAAAGGTCAAAGGATTTCATATACAAAAGAGGATGTTTGCCCGTATATTCGCCCTTGGCTTACCGTCTTTCATTATGAATGCCCTCAGTTCGTTTATGGTGACATTCGTCAATCTGTTTCTGGTAGCGTATTCCGATACGGCGATTGCATTCTTCGGTGCATATTTTAAGGTGCAACAGCTGATTGTTATGACAGTAAATGGCTTGATTCAGGGCTGTTTGCCTATTATGCGTTTTAACTACAGTGCGGGAAGCAGAGATAGGCTGCACTCCGCTTTCCGATACGGAACCGCTTTGGTCTCCGGTATGATGATAGTGGGAACATTGACTGTCATCCTATTTCCGGCGCAGCTTTTGGGATTATTTACAGCGTCGGAAGCCATGCGCTCCTTTGGAATATCTGCTATGCGAATTATGGCGGCAAGCTATCTGTTCTGTGGTCTCTCTACCATGATTTCCACCTATTTTCAAGCGACAGAAAAAGTAGGTTTCAGCATGGCGATTCAATTATGCAGGCAGATGCTTTTCCTTGTTCCCGCCTTATGGTGTCTGGACAGATTGTTCCATCTGAACGGGATCTGGCTTGCATTTCCGGTTGCTGAAACCGCCACTTTGCTCGTTGCGCTTGTGATGATGGCATGGCATCGCCACAAAATACTCATAAGGTATTCCAAGGAGGAAAATGATGAATGACACTTTCATGAAAGAAAAACCGGTATTACCGCTGATTTTATCCATGACCCTGCCTATGGTTTTATCCATGCTGGTTAATTCTCTATACAACATTATCGACAGCTTTTTCGTCGCACAGATTAGTGAGGAAGCTATGATGGCGTTATCACTGGTTTACCCGGTTCAAAATTTTATCATGTCTGCTGATCCCCGGACAGTTGATGGGGCTGTTTACCCACACAAAAGCGGCGATTCAGGCCGGAGAAACCGCCTTACGCATCATCGGGGCCGGGTTTATCGTCTCGGCGGTTTCTGTTACATCTTCCGGAGCATTGGAGGGACTTGGGAAAGGAACTCCCTCCTTACTGATTTCCCTTTGCCGGTATGTAGTGGTCATCATCCCAGCTGCTTTTTTACTCAGCAGGTTTTTCGGAGCGGTTGGCGTCTGGAATGCGTTTTGGATCACGGAAGCGATTACTGCGATCATTTCCCTTGTCATTTACCGCAAGGCAATCACAGTAAAAATTGATTTGTTTCCTGTTCCACTTCAGTCACATCCTTTCAAAAAAATAGCGTGTAGCCATCAGCTGGATTTACGCCAATGGCTACACGCTTAACTGTGTCGTAACGATATTCTTTTTCATTCCAGATAATCTCCAACGAGACTTCAATTATACTGCTTAATGATTTTGATCATAACAGAACCATCTGACTGACTCGTTTCATTTCGCTTTACCTCCTCTTCGTCACATAAAAAAAACGTGCGGATTTCCAACCGGATTTACGCAGTTGAAACGCCACACGTTGTTTCTTATATTATAACTTGATTTTCACCAAAATCAAATGGGCACTTTTAAGATTTTAAGTCTCCGATAGTCCGAGACGGCAAAAATGTGTAGCCTCGCCCTTAATACATGCCAAGCTTTCAAACTGTTTTTTGAAGTTCGAAAGCTCCGCCGGCAGGAATAGAAAGAGACTGGCATAAGGCAGTCTTTATGGTATGCAAAAATCAGAATTATCTTATGTATCAGAAGATCGTTTCTTTACCAAGCAGGAAATCCAGTACATTGATATGACGAATGCCGTTTTCATCCGTAAATGACGACGGAATATCCCGACGCATAACGATTTTCTCAAAGAAATCATTCGTCAGTCGCAGAGAGTCCAGTTCACTGGTTGTCTTTTCTGTGTGAGACATTTCATAGGCGGATTGGATATATACCTTTTTGTCTCCTTGATTGACAACAAAATCAATTTCCTTTTGCACCTTCTGATCTTTTCGCCTGTCGAGAACGACACCAACATCAACGGAATATCCCTGCATAATCAGTTCATTGTACAGGATGTTTTCCATAATATGACCCGGATCAAATTGCCGGAAATTAACTCGCGCATTACGGAGTCCGATATCTGTGTAATAATATTTATTTGGATACTGAAAATACCGTTTCCCCTTGATATCCCAGCGTTTTGCTTCGCTGATCAGAAAAGCATTCTTCAGGTATTCCAGGTAACTTGAAACGGTTTTGGGGCTGATGTTCGCTCTTTTTGTACTGTTCAGTGTGTTTGCAATATTGGTGGGATTTGTCAACGAACTGACAGATGACGCAAGAAAGTCCAGAATATCAGAAAGTAAATCAGAGCGTTCAATTCCCTCGCGCTCAACGATATCCTTGATATATACCTCATTAAACAGCTGCGCCAGATAGTCTTTTTGCTGTCGGTCTTCCTTCAGATTCAGAAGGTATGGCATCCCGCCATAAAGCATATAGCGGTCAAATGCATCTCTTTTATCTCCACCCACAGCGGCAAAGAATTCCCGGAAAGAAAGAGGATATACATGGATCTGAGAAGAACGGCCGCGAAATTCTGTTACAATGTCGCTTGACAGCATCCTGGAATTGCTTCCTGTGACATACACATCAAGATTTTTGTATCCCCGCAGTTCATTCAGCATGTCATAGATCGTTACCTTTTCGCCGGGCAGATCCGGATCTGGAACAGAAACAGACAGCTGAATTTCATCGATAAAGAGATAGTACTGTTGTGCGCTGTTTTGTATCTTTGCCTCGACCATACTGCTGAGAGCAATCGGGCTGCGGAATTTTACATCTTTGCGTTTATCAAGTTCGATTGTAATGATGTTCTCGGCGCTCGTCCCCTGTGACAGCAGATAGTCACGAAACAGTTCGAATAAAAGAACGGACTTTCCGCACCGCCGGATCCCGGTAATAACTTTGATCTGGCCATCCCACATATAGGAAACAAGTTGGTGAAGATAAAGATCACGTTGTATCATCGGCGCCTCCTGATATTACGCACTTAGGCCGCAATCGTCTTAAAATCGTAATAAAAGTATAACCCATTGAGTCCTGCGGTTCAACATGAAATTACGCACTTGGGACGTAAGTGGCATAAGATAGTAATCAAATATAACACCAGGGCAATCGAAGCCGACAGGAGTTCATTGACAGTTATTTTCAGAAGTTCACAAAGATCCAGCATAATCCCGGAATCCGGCATAGACTTTCCGGTCTCCCATTTTGATATCGCCCGGTCACTGATTCCGAGCTTCTCGGCAAGGACTGCCTGAGTCATGCCCTGTTCCTTCCTGCAGGATGCTATGAATTTTCCAATTTTCATTTGATCCATATCGGGCACCCCCTTTCATGGCTCAAACATAGCCGGTATCATCGGATTATTACACGAACCGTAAGTTGATTTCCTGCAACTCTACCGCTGGTTGAGTCCGGTAAAATGCGCTGCCCGATGCCGAATTTGCCCGATTACCCAGAAATCGCAGTATTACTGGACTTTCATGGCTATTTCCCTTCGACCCTTGACATCAAGACAACCGTCTCCACATGCCCCGAGACAGTAAGAAACATAATCACGTCGGTTCATGCTGTCTGGAAATTGGTCAAAGCGAGGGCATGCTGTTCGGGTATTTGTCAGAAATATGATATTGCTCCATTACCTTCAATGATATCAGCGACATTGCAAAACACATTGAACTTGAATTTATACCTTTGTTTTTTCTTACTTTTTACAATATAGATAATTGTGCTGATTAGAGTTAATAAGATAAGAATATGTAGTATTGTGTGATAAATATCTGGTATGTATTTTTCCTCAATCCTTATCCATTGAAGTGTTCCTGAAAAGTATTCTATTTTTCCGTCTATACTGCCCATAATGCCACTATTAAAAATACTATACCATTCATGACATAAAAATTGAATTATAAACCATAAACAAGTCCAAACAGCAACAAACCACTTCTACACTGGAATTTACTTTTTCAATTCACGAACATATTCATCATATGAAAAACCATTATATGGGTTGGTCAGTCCATTTTCATCTGCGGGCAGGGCTGTTGTGTATTCCCATCTGCCGTTACGCTTACCGTTCTCTCTACGGATCAATCCCTTTTCCTGCATTTCAACTGTTCGCGTCTTTATCGTTTTTTCTGATTTCCCTATGATACCAGCCAATTCTTTCTGTGTGATCAAAGGATTCTTCAGTAGCTCTCTTAGGCAAGTGAGTTTCTGAAGTACCATGAGTTCTCAGCAAATATCTCATTATTAACCGAAAAGCCAAACGTCTTCAGCGTTGTAAACTATGTAGAATCGCCGCCCGGCAGTTGTTTTATACCATCCATACCGACCATGGACAGAGTCTCCATCTGCTTTACAGCGAGTTCTCTAAGCAACACTATCCTTTCAGACATAGTTTTGCCCTGCCCGATCAGGATTGCATTATAGCTTTCCATGTTTGCCAACACGAGAAGCTGATTAAGGTTGGCATCATCTCTGATGTTTCCTTTCTTACCCGGATTAGCATCTCTCCACTGTTTTGCAGTCATGCCAAACAATACCACATTAAGCATATCCGCCTCATTTGCATATTTGAAAAAGATCTGATCCTGTGTAAGTTCTAGTGGTATCAAGTGCTCCTTTATTGCATCGGTATGAATACGATAATTAAGTTTGGCTATCTCGCGGTTCAGGTTCCAGTTAAGAGACAGGCGGCTGTTCTCATCCTTCTTTAGGCGCTGATAATCCTTAACAATCAGCAACTTGAATGAAGCTGAAATCCATGATGCAAACTCAAGCGCGATATCAGAATGAGCATATGTTCCACCATATCTTCCCGCTTTTGAGACGATTCCAATTGCATTTACTCCCTCAATCCACTTGGACGGTGACATTGTAAATGCATGTAATCCAGCCTCACCTCTAAACCCCTCGAATTCGAGGGGTTTAAAATCCTGATTATGCAAACTTTCCCATAACCCAAGAAATTCTATAGTTTCCCTATTTCTCATCCAATTGCATATCGTCGCATTTGCATCATCACTTTTGTATTTTGCAATATCAGTTAAAGATAAAAAATCATTTTCAAAGTCCGATGTATAAACTGCTATACCGATGCCGCCAACATGTATTGTTTCTTTCTTTATGGTCTTAGGCATATTATTTCACCTCCCCGGTCAGATAATCATATAATTTTTCAGCAGAACTGAAGTCGATATCATGGCCATTTTCGTCTGTGATAATGCCCGGCTCATATTTTCGTCCATAATCCAATTCATAAATATAATAGTCAATGTTTTCAGCTGCATCCTTCAGCAGTTTTCGAAGCAAAAATACCACGGTGCTCTCATGTGAGATCTGAAGTGCCGCCCCATTGCAAAAATCACACTCAACGTTATCCCTGCTATCACGGAATAGACTATTTACCCTTCTTACCAAATCCGATGAGTCCCTTAAACGATTCAGTATCTCCACAAATTCTTCTTTACTGATACTTGCACTGAATTCTTTGGCATTTTCATGCAATACCCTGTGAATCATCCTCTCGACTTGCTGAAATCGTACGATTCCCAATGTTCTCTTATCTAAGAAAGATGTGCCGTTTTGACCTTTTATGATCCATTCACAATCGGAATTATTGATGATGTACAGGTAATCCGTCCAATTCTCCGTAATGTCAATTACCCTTTCTTCCTTGTAGGTAATCAGATGGATCAGTTCTTCCTCGTAACCGTAATGAGACTTATTAAACCGGATCACAAAACTCTCATAGTTACTGTAGTTCGAAAACAATCCCGCTTCGAACATTTCCAGAATTCTATCAGCATTCCCATTCGGATACATATCTCCATTAAATTCTACTGACGAGAAAATCTTTCCGTCCCGGTCAATGTAAATAATCTTTCCTCTTGTCATCACGCACCTCCGATTCTTTTTTTATCGTATGATATGCGTGATTTTTTGTCATTGGACGGATAGTCCAAAATCCCGGCTATGCAACAAGTAGCGAATAATAAGCCTGCATTCGTTTTATTAATTGGTTTGAATTAGCCTTTTTAACCAAACAACAATTATATGTATACTTTGTGTATTGTTTCACTAAAAGATCCTCCATATGAAGATGGAACAATTCACTAAGTCGAAGAAGATTATCAACTGAAGGCAGTATTATTCCCTTAAACCATCTGTATACCGGTTGCGGGCATGACAATCCAAGATACTGTTGAATATCCTTTACGCTATACCCATTCTCATATACATATTTTCGGAGGTTGTTTCCGGTCTTCTCCATATCGATTATAGTTTCACTTTCAATCATTCGTCCTATCCCCTTTTATTCTGTAATAATCCCCCATCTCAACATCCAGAGTAATAGCCTTCTACCGGGTGTTGCTCACCCTCTGCAAAAGCACGCAACTTTCCACATGAACAGTATGACCAAACTGATCTACTGGACAGACCCGCTCCAACTGGTACTGTCCAGATCCACACAGAATCTTTAAGTCCCTAGCTAATGTGGCTGGATCACAGGATACATAGACGATACGCTTAGGCTCTGCACCTAGTATGGCATCTAGTACACTCTCTTCGCAGCCCTTCCGTGGAGGATCTAAGACGATGACATCCGCCCTGCGGCCGGAAATATAGCCCAAGCCATTCTCTCTAGCACTGCCATCTCTTCCCTCAGCAGTTGTTTCTGCCTCTTTCAGAAAGGCCTCCATCCGCTTTTCTTCCTGGGAAAGGCTTCCTAGGGCAGACTTTCCTTCTGTGATTAGCTTTGGTAATACATCCTCTGTTGCACCACAGTAGAAGTCCGCATTGGTGATTCCATTCCGGTTTGCATTTTCCTTCGCATCAGAGATAGCCTCTGGTACGATCTCCACCCCTGTGACATGTCCTGCTGCCTTGGCCAGAAATAGAGAGATGGTTCCGATGCCACAGTAGAGATCGTAGACATTCTCCTCACCAGTTAAGTCTGCATAGTCTAAGGCCTTCTGATAGAGCTTCTCCATCTGTAATGGATTCACCTGGAAGAAGGAACGTGGAGAGATCTGGAAAGCAATTCCTCCAATGGTATCGGTAATAGTCTCTTCCCCCCAGAGGGTTTTCGTCTCCCTTCCCAGGATGACATTACTTCGCTCTCGGTTCACATTCAGAGATAAGGAGATGAAGCGTGGATCAGCACTACGGATCCCATCCACCAGGGAGTCCACTGCTGGAATCTTAGAGCCATTACATACCAGGCAAACCATAGTTTCCTCAGTATGCACAGCCTGACGGATCAGGACATGGCGTACCATTCCCTGGCCAGTTTCCTCATCATATGGCTTGATTCGATTGCGATTCATCCACTTAATAACTGCTGCCAGGATTCCTCGATTGGCTTCATCCCCTAAGAGGCAGTCCTCTGCCTCTACGATTCTGTGGCTATGAGCGCCATAGAACCCAGCGATGATTCGTCCATTCTTATCGAAACCGATGGGATACTGAGCCTTATTACGGTAGCGCCAAGGCTCCTCCATACCGATGATTGGCTCCATAACACTCTGGATCAAGTCCTCAGAGAAGCCTCCGATTCTGGTCAGCAGGTTATGGACATGGGTTTCCTTCCACTTGAGTTCTGCCTGGTAGTCCATCTCTTGTAACTGGCAACCACCACACTTACGGGCCACCGGGCACTTAGGTGTCACACGGTCAGGGGAGGCTTGGTCTACATTAATCACACGACCATAGGCGAAGCTCTTCTTCACCTTCGTGATACCGCAGGAAATATAATCCCCAGGGATCGCCCCTGGGACGAAGATTGCCAGACCATCTGCATGACCGATGCCCTCTCCGTGGATGCCCAGATCCTGGATATGAAGTTGTATCACATCATTTTTTTGCATAGTTTATTCCTCAGGGGATGTACGACGAATATTGGTTTCAAGGAAGCGGTTATAGCCCTGCCACTCCGTATTACCAGGCATGACACCACTCAGAGCTTCCTTCATGGTCTCCATCTTGGCATCCAAATTATCTGCGTGAGACAGAGCCATAGCCTCGATGATAGCTGGCTTCTTAGGAGAGCCATACTCTAACTCACCGTGATGAGCCAGAATACAGTGCAGGAGTTCCTGCTCCTTCTTGCGAGGGAAGCCTGGGATCTCACGGATACGATCACGAAGCATCTCGGTTCCGATAATGATATGACCCAGGAGCTGTCCGTCGTCTGTGTAGTCATTCTCAGGGAATGGTGCAATCTCCTCTAGCTTACCGATATCATGGCAGAGCGCTGCTGTCACTAAGAGGTCACGGTCCAGCTGTGGATACTGCTTGGCATAGAAATTACAGATTTGTGCCACAGACAGGGTATGCTCTAAGAGGCCACCTACGAATCCGTGATGTACACTCTTGGCAGCAGAGTGGAAGGAGAAGCGCTTCTTGAAGCCTTCATCCTTGAAGAAGCTCTCTAAGAGTGTCTTCAGTGAAGGGGACTTAATAGAGTCCACCAGACGGAGAAGCTCGGTATACATTTCCTCAATATTCTTATCAGAGGTTGGCAGGTAATCTGCAGGGTTGAAGGTTCCCTCGGATGCACGGCTGACACGCTCTAAGCGAATCTGCAGTGCGCCATTGAAGGATGTCACTTCACCAGACACCTCTACATAGTCCTTCTCATCTACGTCCTGGAAGGCAGGATCATTTGGGCTCCAGATTTTGCCCTCGATGGATCCAGTTTTGTCCTGCAGGAGCAGGGTCTGGAATCCCTTACCATTCTTAGTGGTGCCGTTGGTTACCTTTCTCAGTAAGAAGATATTGTTCTGAATCTTCTTACCCTCCGTCAACTGTTCGATATAAATCATAATTTCCCTCAATTCTAAGCTTTAAGCCTATACATTATACTGATTTCTAGAGGTTCCCGCAACCAAGGGGACGTGCTATACTTAGAAAATGTAAACCGTGCTGGGCGCTGGTGTCCTACCTGGTTTGATCTCAGTATCCAAGTATTAAGTTTTCATAAATGAGTTTTATTGAGTTCTATATAGAGGTAAATCATGAATCCTAAAGTATTTCATACCCTTGAATTTGATAAGGTAATCACACGCCTGATGGAGCATGCCTCCACAGAGAGAGGTAAGTCCTATTGTCAGAAGTTGACTCCTATTACGAATCTTGACAAGATTACAGCACGACAGGTGGAGACGGATGATGCCCTGAAGAGAATCTATCGAAATGGATCCATTAGCTTCGGTGGCGTCCATGACGTGACACCCTTTCAGAAGAGACTAGAGATCGGTGGCTCTCTCAATGCAGGAGAGTTACTTGAGATTGCATCTCTTCTCTCTGCTGCCGGTGCAGCCTCCCGCTATGGAGATACTGGAAGTAATACAGAGGCTAGAGACTCTCTATCCAGTTACTTCGATGGACTAGCTCCTGTCCAGCCACTTCATGATGAGATCCACCGCTGCATCCTGTCTGAGGACAGCATTGCAGATGATGCATCCAGCGAGTTAAAAAGTATCCGTCGCTCTCTTGCAGGATTAGATGAAAGAGTCCGTTCTGAGATGAATCGCATGTTGACAGGTTCTGCCCATGACTATCTGCAGGATGCTGTTGTCACCATTCGTGACAATCGCTATTGCCTCCCTGTAAAGGCAGAGTACAAGTCTCAGATCTCAGGTATCGTCCATGACCAGTCCTCTACAGGCCAGACCCTCTTCATCGAGCCAATGGCTGTTGTGAATCTGAATAATGAGAGAAAAGAATTAGAGCTTAGAGAGCATAAGGAGATCGATCGTATCCTGGCTCAATTATCTGCCAATGCCTATGAGCATATGAGTGAGATTGATAATGACTTTCGGATTCTGTCTGAATTAGACTTTATTTTCGCTAAGGGGAAGTTGGCAGAAGAGATGCAGGGTATTTCACCTGTCTTTAATGAGGATGGACAGATTGATTTGAAGGAAGCTCGTCACCCTCTGCTAGACCCAAGTAAGGTAGTCCCTATCAATGTAAATCTCGGTATACATTTCAACCAGTTGATTGTTACCGGACCTAATACTGGTGGTAAGACCGTCTCCTTAAAGACCATCGGACTGCTAACTCTCATGGGACAGGCAGGTCTCCATATCCCAGCTGCTGCCGGATCGAGACTCTCTGTCTTCCATAATGTTTATGCAGATATCGGAGACGAGCAGTCCATCGAGCAGTCTCTGTCCACCTTCTCTAGCCATATGGTGAATATCATCAGCATCCTTCGCTCTGTAGAGCAGAGTCCTAATACTGCCCTCTGCCTCTTCGATGAGCTGTGTGCAGGTACCGATCCAGCTGAGGGTGCTGCACTGGCCACTGCGATTCTATCCCAGCTCCATACCGAGGGAGTGAAGACCATGGCGACCACCCACTATAGTGAGTTGAAGGAATATGCCCTGTCCACCAATGGGGTTGAGAATGCGGCCTGTGAATTTTCACTTGAGACCCTGTCTCCTACCTATCGTCTCCTGATTGGCGTCCCTGGTAAGTCCAATGCCTTCGCCATCTCTAGGAAGCTTGGTCTCACCTCTGATATCATTGAGGATGCCAGAAACCGTATGACAGAGCATGCCCAGTCCTTCGAGGATCTCTTAACAGACTTAGAGGAGAAGAGAATCCGTATGGAGAAACAGGAGGCTTCTTTCCAGTCCGATAAGGAGGCCTTAGACCGCCGTATCGAAAAGCTCCGTGCAGATGAAGCTAGGCTAGCAAATGAGAAGACCCGCATGATTCAGGATGCTTCCCAGGAAGCTGCCCGCATCCTAAAGCAGGCTAAGGATGAAGCGGATGAGACCATCCGAAAGTTCCGTAAGATGAAGGCAGACTCTCCTGATATGCGTAAGATGGAGCAGGAACGAACTGCTCTCAATAAGAAGCTTTCTCAGGCCCAGGAGAAGTCCAGTGCCAGCACCATGACCAAGCATATCCAGTCCACCAATTCTGGAGCGATTAATATTAAGAATATCCACGTAGGAGATAATGTCCGTGTACTCTCTATGAATATGAACGGCACCATCCATACCCTGCCTAATTCCAAGGGTGAGTTAGAGGTACAGATGGGTATTATCCGTTCCAAGGTACATATGTCTGACATCCAGCTCCTTGGAGAGGAATCCACCTCTGAGCGCTTCCGTAGAGAAATGAGGGAGAAGAGGCGGAAGCAGGCCGGTGTCTCCGGTACCACCTCCCTCTCTTCCTTTGGTAAGGCAGCCACCATCTCTCCTGAGATCAAGCTCCTGGGGCTTACAAGAGATGAGGCTATCGCGAAGCTGGATAAGTACATCGATGATGCTTACCTCTCTCATCTGAAGGAAGTCCGCATCGTTCATGGTAAGGGAACTGGTGCACTGCGTAAGGCTGTCCAGGGTTATTTGGATGGAAATATGTATGTGAAGGAATATCACCAGGCAGCTTATGGCGAGGGTGATGCAGGTGTCACCATCGCAAGACTGGGCTAATGATATAAAACCTCCAGCAAAAGGGAGTTCCATGTACATTCATGAATCCCAACTTGCTGGAGCGAGTCTTGACTTATTATTATTATTCGAAGATCTCTGGGAAGAGTTCCATGAAGTCGCCTGACTCGATGATCACCGGCTTTCTCGTGGACTCTTTGGCATGCTCATCCATGGTATGCTTGAGACGTGCCTTCATCTCGGACTTGGACAGATCATAGGTATTGAGGTAGACACTTCGCATATCTACAGAAAGGGCAGATCCCACATCCGCCTGGAAGTCATTCCCAATCATGATACAGTCCTTAGCCTCTAGTCCATTCTCCTCTAAGAGAAGCTCCATGAAGGATCTCTGTGGCTTCTTCATCTCCTTTTCCGAGGAAAGATAAACCCCGTCGAAGTATTTCATCAAACCACACTGCTCAATCTCTGGAATCGTAAATAGAGCCTGGGCATTGGAAAGAAGGTAGATCCGCTTTCCATTTTCTCTCAAGGCTTCTAAGGTCTCGATGACACCTGGATATACTTCCATGCGTTCCCTTGACAGTACACGGAACATATTGGACAAGTCTGCAATCCACTGAGAATGTACCAATTCGTCAACGGACATCACTGCTACAGGTGTACGAACCGAATGATGATGCTCAGCCTCAATTAGGAGGCGGGCAAATACCCGGGCCAGGTCAATCTCAGGAAATCCATATCCGGTTCGCTCTGTCAGGATTCTCTCCTCTTCATGAACCATCTCTACGTAACGCATCTGTAAGTCTACCGAATCATAGTCTGCACCGTAGCAGGCATAGTAGTCTGCTATTGCCTTCCAGAGTTCTGGGATATTCTCATCTGTCACAATATCAATCAGTGTTCCATAGAGATCAAATATATAATTTTTAGCATCATTTATCTGCATTTTTCCTCCTATTCTCCCCTTCTTTTAACATTCCCCTTCGTATTCTCCTTAGTTATTCACATAACTTTTGAATTTTCCACTTCTTTTTATACAGTGGTTCTTATTTCTTATATACCGTCATAATTGTATTCTCTGCACTTACTGCAGTATAGCAGTTCCATAGGCCGGAAGAATCAGCTTGCCCTCCTTCACTTCTACCTTGGACTTACCAGTTACTAAAACACCTACAAGGCTTGCCTTGGCTAATTCCCCTGTGAGCTTCACGGTCTGCTTTTCTCCTGATGTATTGACGAAGATTGTAAGGTCCTTTTCTCCTTTTATTTCCTCTGACATCCCATCTGGAATCGTCTCAGGAACCGTCTTTTGGATAGCCATTACCTTACTGGTAGACAGATCCGCTAAGGCCTTGGTCTCTCCTCTTGCAATTAATGGGAAGCGATTACGTAGCTGGATGGACTCCTTCATATAATTATAGATGGAGTAGGCATCCTTCTTTTGTTTCCCCAGGGAGCCATAAGGCATCTCCTGCATCTCGGCTCCAACCGCTGGCTTACACATACCACTGGCATCCTGGTCCTTTTCCCACTGCATTGGTAGTCTCTTATTAGGATCCTCTCCTGAGCCCTTCATGCCAAGCTCTTCTCCATAATAGAGATAGGAGCGACCAGACATGAGATTATTAATACCCCAGGAGACTTCCACCTGGGATCTTGCAGTATCGCCATTGTAGTAGCCTGCAGACCGATTCATGTCATGGTTCACATAGAATGGTGCACCAACATAGGCTGGGTTTATATTTCTCTCTAACTCTTCTGTCTCCTGCATGGACTGAGCCAGGAGGTCAGCTCCTCGCGTGCCTCTAACCGTTTTCGTGATGTAGCCGTCAGATCCGGCATAGTCGAAGTCAAAGGTACTCTCGATTCCACTGGATAAGTACTTACTGTAGACATCCTCAGAGGTCCATACCTCAGCCACAATGGTGGCATCGGATTTCTTATCCTTCACCATATCATTGAACCACTTCAGATCCTGGGTATTGGTGCCATCATTTCCTGTGGAATACTGGGATGCGGCATCCATGCGGAAGCCATCCACTCCATGCTTAAACCAGAAGCTTGTGATATCATCGAACTCCTTACGAACTGCTTCATTCTCAAGATTCAAGTCTGGCATCTCGCTCCAGAAGCGGGACTCATAGTACCAGTTACAGCCATCGATTTTGGTATAGCCAGTTTTACTCTCTCGAGAGAAGTTATAGTAATTCACATAGGGACAAGCACTGGGATCTGGATCTGCATCGCCGATGGACTTTAGATACTTCACCGCTTCCTGAAACCAAGGGTGCTTGGATGAAGTATGATTCATGACAAAGTCGATGATGACGCGGATGCCTCTCTTATGGCAGGCCTCTACCATCTCGTCGAAGTCCTCCATGGTGCCATAGTCCGGATCGATTGCACAGTAGTCTGTCACATCATACTTGTGATAGGTGGTGGATGGCATGATCGGCATAAGCCAGATGGCATCACAGCCCAGGTCATCCTCTGTCTTCGGATCTCCATCATTGATATAATCCAGTTTCTTGGTGACACCCTTCAGGTCTCCGATTCCATCCTTAT
>Ga0256404_1008411_pt1 | contig 15525 bp, 11 predicted proteins | sample RumenRJG_01DNA_FD_185990 | JGI IMG/M metagenome (GOLD analysis project Ga0256404, IMG submission 185990) | Bovine rumen microbial communities from Lethbridge, Alberta, Canada - RJG_01 | ecosystem: Host-associated > Mammals > Digestive system > Stomach > Rumen | place: Canada: Alberta | collected...
CTATAGAGGAGAGATTAGCCGAAAACTCCGGTCTTACAAATGACAGGAAGGAGAAACACAAAGCCATCATCATCGTTATCGTATTATTCCTCATTATGCTGGGGACTCTCTTGTTTGTCATGTCCCATGAGCTTTAACAGGTGTTCTGACAGCTAGTTATTTGTCCATAAGCCTTGCATTTCATCCAGAGATTTAGGCAAGTGGCACGATAACTAGCTGTCTGTCCCCATTATTTGCAACTTTGCATTTCATGCTTTAACTTTGCAAATAGAAACATCATTCACTGATTAATCAAAAATAGTTACAGCAAGAAAATGAAAATAATGATAGCTGTCCTCGTAACATTGGCTATTCTGATTTTGTTCCATGTGCTCTACTTCACCTACTGCAATTTAACCTACAAGGGAGATGAAGACGGAATAAAGGTATCGTATCTGGAAAATCATAAATTCGTCAATAAGTTCGCCAAAGAACTTTCAGAATTGGATATTGCAATCATAAATAGCATTTTCTCAGATGCCGGCATTTCACAGGACAAATTGAGCGATTCACTTGGTATCTCAAAGAGAGCCATCCAAAAACATTTCCGAAAGCTGAAGGATCTTGGGATCATAAAACGCGAAGGCTCTCCTCGTGGAGGATGCTGGAAAGTTGTGATAGAATAAGTCTTGGCACCAAATAGCACGAGTTGACACCAAACGATAACAAATAAAGAGAACCTGTAGTTTAACGTTTTTGGTTGACTACATTTTCTTTATAGGTCATTTCTTCAATTTTCACGCAATTCCATTTATGGGTGTTCAACCGATATATATTTGAATGACTATTATGCGTTTGCTTGAGTTGACTACTCGAGAAGGTGGCAAAATGTTGCGTTCGATGGAATGATTGCAGAAAATTGCGGAAAGGCCCATGAAATGGCATTTTCAGGCATCTGAAAACAGGGCTCAACTCAAATATTTTGTTTTCAGATTGTTTTCAGACTGAGCATGAAAAAAGGAGTTACGTTATCGTAACTCCTTGATTTTCAGTGTGGACCAGCTATGGCTTGAACCTAGGACCTCCAGATTATGAGTCAATTTGAATGAACTTTCAGAAAATTGCTTGAAATATTAAATATCTGTAAATAAGTGAGTTGAGTGTATTATAGTTTGCAGAAGATTTCGTAACTTTGCAAAGAATTCGAGGGTCTATGTTCACCTCATGTTCACCTTTCAAACGTTTCAACTAACTCATAAAACAGAATTGCGATGCCTAAGAAAGTATATGTATCTGCCGACACGGCCGACCTGGCCAACTTCAACTACAAAGGTGTGTATGTCTCACTGACCATCGACAGCCGGAAGTGGAAAGTGACGGAGCGCGATGCTGCAGGAAAGCCGTCGGCTCATGACAAGACGCAGAAGTTGCCCATCGTATTGAGAGTGACGAAGGATTCCAAGCGCCTCTATCTGGCTGTAGGCGAGAAGTTCACGATGGATGAGTGGCTGCTGATCTGTGAGCATGAGCAGAGCACTCGTGTGCGCTCAGACTCGCAGTTACGTGAGGACTTGAAGAAGCATTTGGAGCGCATCAAGCCGATGGTGCTGGAGATGGTGGACAATGGCTCGTTCACTTTCGAAAGTTTGAAAGACAGATACAATGGCGTCGTGGATGAGAGCGTGAGCATCTATTCAGTGTGGGAAGAGTATTTACAGGCTAAGGTTGAGGAAGGCAAGGCTGGCACAGCTCGCTGTAGCAAGGACATCCGCAACCGGTTCATCAAGGATATGGGGGAGAAGGTTACATTCCCGGAAATCAACAAAGATTTCATCGAGAAGTGGGTGAAGGTGATGAAGCGTAGTGGTCTGAGCATCACAAGCGTTGCCATTGCACTGCGCATGTTCCGCACCATCGTCAACATCTGCATCACTCGTGGTCTGATACATGGCAACACGAAGGAAATGTTTCAAGGCACGGGCTACAATAAATCACAGAGCCGTAAGCATGAGTTCCTCGACGTGGCTACTATGCGTCAGCTTTATGACTTCTGGGAGAAAGAAGAGGTGAAGGATGAGAACGGTAAAGAACTCTTCTTCCCCAAAGAGAAGAATGCTGTGTTCCGTGACCTCGGCCTGTTCCTCTTCATGTACCTTGGCGACGGGCAAAATCTTGCTGATACGTTGCGACTGACTTACGATGGTTGGTATTCCTCCAGTAAAGGAAAGCAAATGCGGTTCCTCCGGCACAAGACCCGGGAACGGAATGAGAGTGCCAGCGAGGTAATCTTTCCCATTACCCCTGAGATACAGAAGATCATCGACCGTTATGGCAACAAGCCAAAGAAAGGCGCTCGGGTGTTCCCCATTATGAAGACGGATATCACGCCGGAGCAGGAGGTATGGGTGATTCAGCGATACAACCGCAGCATTCGTGAGCACATGGCAAAGATTGCCGACTTGCTGGGGATGGAGCAGGTACCTTCGCCAACATGGGCCCGTCATAGCTTTGCGACGAACCTCAACAACAGTGGTATGGTGCCATACAAGTATATCAGCGACAGTATGGGGCACAGCAGTAGCGGCGACATTACTGCAAACTACATCGGTGCTTATCCGCCCGAAACGATGTTGGAATATAACTGGTATCTGCTGCATGACAAGAGCGAGAAGATCCAGCAACCAGTTGTCGGCAAGCAAGCCTTACTTGAGATGCTGAAGAATATGAGTGAAGAAGAGAGGAAGGACTTGTTATCATCATTATAAAGCAGAAAGAGTCTGCACTGTGGACCTAATTTCAGCGAAGATGTAACAGATTATTCGAGTGACAAACGATTTGTACAAAGAATTTGTTACCTTTGCAAAAATAGAGGACATATCAATATGGAATTATCGAAAAGCGTTACCAATATAAGTGAAGTCCTGAAGGACTGGGAAGGTCATAAGCAGCCATCATTTGAGGAATTGGCCGATTATGTTCGTACCACGCACGACTTCACGCAGACCACAGCCATCAAAGCCGTTAACCAGTTCGCCACACTGCGCAACTGGCTCATCGGTTGCTACATTGTAGAATATGAGCAGAATGGAAAGGACCGCGCCGAGTATGGATCCCATCTGCTTCAAAACTTAGCAAAAGCCGTTGATAGAAAAGGCCTGACTGTTACAGTCTTCCAACTATCCCGAAATTTTTATAGGCTCTACCCCAACATCTCATCGCTGTTTGATAAGAATTATGCGACGCCGTCGCATAATTCCGAGCAAGTCCTTGAAAATGAAGCCATAAAGGAGATTTGTGCGACGACGTCGCACAAATTCGAGATTCATCCGACAGCGTCGGATAAATTCACCACTGATCCCAAAACACTTGTGAGCAAGCTGTCCTTTTCTCACATTCGGGAGATCATGACGGTTCAAGATCCTTTGGGCAGATTCTTCTATGAGACTGAATGCATCAAGTGTTGTTGGTCGGTGAAGGAGCTTCGCCGCCAGATAGCTACTAACCTCTACGTCCGCTGCGGAATGAGCCAGAATCCCAAGGCGTTGTTGGAAAAGACAGCTGTTAACTCTGACACGAATGCATTGGCTATCCGTCAGCCTTTCATGTTTGAATTCCTTGGCTTGAAACCTCAGGAGGTGCTCACCGAGGAAGGACTCGAAAGTGCTTTGATAGACCATCTGCAAGAGTTTCTCCTGGAGCTCGGCAACGGTTTCTGCTTTGAAGCCCGGCAGAAGCGAATACTCATCGACGACGAATATTATTTCGCTGACCTCGTCTTCTATTCGAGGATCTTGCATTGTAGCGTCATCATTGAGCTCAAGAATGATGAGTTCAAACACGAATATCTTGGCCAGCTCAATGCCTACGTGAGCTATTACAAGGAGAACGAGATGCACCCGGGCGACAACCTTCCCGTTGGCATCTTACTTTGCACCCGTAAGGGAAAGAAGATGGTGGAGTATGCCATTGCTGGCATGGACAACAAACTCTTTGTGTCTACTTACATGCTCCAACTACCCGACAAGTCCCTGCTGGAGAAATTCTTATTGGAAGAAACGCAAGGCCTTTAATACCTCAACAAAATTATGATTTCATCATTTTGGGATTTTGCGATATTGTCAAATCATGTAATCAGCAAATTTTCATGCAACATTTTTAAGAAAAATAACATATAGCATTCTTCGGCAATTAAGATGTAGCATTATTGATGCGTTTTGGCAATTAAGATGGCGCAGTACCAAGGTTTCCCTTGGTAGCTGCGCAGGTGTTCGAAGTCTGTTCTTTTTGTTACGGTTTATTCTGGTTTCTCATTGTCACCCTCGTCTCTGAGGATAGCAAGGACTTCATCGAGGAAGGCATCTACCTCGCCTAAGAGAAGCTCAACACGCTCTGTGCTGACCGACTTCTCGGATTTGCACAGCTGCTGGTATTCCTCTTCGATTCCCCTCATTATCAACATCTGGTTGAAGAGACGGCTCTCATTCTTCTGTCTCATTTTTTTTGCTGATTAGATGTTGAACTGTAGGTATTCTTGTTAAGGAAGCCACTGCGGTTCTCCATACGGTAAGAGGAGCCGGTGAGCTTGATGATGTCGCAGTGATAGAGGATGCGGTCGAGGAGTGCCGTTGCCAGAACCTCGTCCTGCAGGATCTCCACCCATTCCGTGGGTGCTTTGTTCGTGGTGATGACAAGCGAGGCATTCTCATAGAGGAGGTTTACCAGGTTGAAGAAGGCCACAGCCTCTTCCTTTTTCATCGGCATGAGCATGATGTCGTCGATGCCCACGAGGTTGCACTTGGTCAGGTGCTTGTATGCACTCATTGCCGAGGTTGAGACATCCTTCATTCTCAGTATTTCCACCAGCTGGTCCATGGGGATGAACTGAGCCTTATAGCCCTTCAGCACTGCATCCCGGATGAGACCTCCCGTTATGTAGGTTTTGCCTGTCCCGCTCGGTCCCATTAGGATGATGTTGTACATCTGGTCAAGCCAGGCCAGCTCACGCAATTGCCCCAACTGCATCCTCGTAATACCGGCGCTGTGGTTGAAGTCGAAGGAGTCGAGGTTGCTGGACCGCGGAAGTTTCGCTTTCTTGATGCGCCGTTGGAGCTCTCTTTTTTGGCGTTCCTCCACCTCGGTCTTGAGGACGTTGAGTATAAAGTCCTGATAGATGCTGTCGATGCTCCCGCCGCCTAGCCAGCAGCTGGAGCAGTTCTCGCATCCTCCCGCGCCACAATTGAGCGCCCGGTTGATGATGCGGATGCGCTCCTCACGTGTCGTGTCTTTAATCAATATGCTCATATCTGCCTCCTGTTGCAGGCAAAGTTACTCCAATAAATCCATATAACCAAGAAAAGTGCGCACGGAATGGGATAAATCCGTTGTACGGATGGACAAGTGCTGACGTAAATGACTGAAACCGGATGGCGCCCTGGCAACATAGCGCACACCGCCGACGGGCAGTACCGGCAAATGCGCCAGCCATTAACCTTCTTTAACGAATATCATTTCTAGACGTAACCCCTATTTTATAACTTTGCACTGCAAAGGGTGCGACCAGCAAGTCGCCCCCTCACGCAACGTTCTATGACGACAAAGCCTATCATGCCCATGAGCCATTGGAGAAGAACCATCGTGCTGGCAGCCATTCTGGTGCTCACCCGGATGGTGGCGCTGGCCGCCCGCTCTGCCAGTCTGACGGATGTTCACAATCTGCCGGGCCTGACGGATGGGGAGCTGCTAGCCAAGGGAGACTATTATGCCAACAAAAAACAGGAGATGGACAGCGCCTTCGTCTGCTACACGCTCGTTGCCAACCGCTACCACGACAAAAAGGCGAACGGCGACAACACCCGCAACTGCATCCTCGCCCAGCGAAGCATCGGACTGATATACCTCTTCGACTACTACGACTTCCCCAACGCCTACCTGTCGTTCCTCAAGGCCAAGGAATGTGCCGAGGCCGACGGCCACCGCGACCTGCTGCCTGACATCCTGCTGAACATCGCCGTGATAGAGGGCGAGCAGACCATGCTGATGTACAACCACAGCCACACCTACAACAAGGAGGTGTTCATGCTGTTCAAGCAGGCCTTCCAGGCGGCGCGCCAGCAGCGGCAGTATGCCACGATGGTGCTCTGCATGCTCGACCTGCTGTCGATGACAACCTCGGGCGATCATCTCAACCTCATCGGCGAGGAGATGAGGGCCGTGATGCACGACATTCCCGACAGCATCAAGCCGCTGGCCTATACCCGGCAGGCTATCATGGGCCTGAGAGCCATGGGCACCGACCACGACAAGGCCATCGGCTGCTTCAACGAGGCGCTGAGGCTGGCCCGCCGCGATGCCGACCCCTATGAGTTGCCGTCAATAGAATGCATGCTGCACAACTACCTCTATGAATGCTTCCTCCGAAAGGGTGACCTGCCAACCGCCAAGAGCTACCTGCTGGCCAACCTGAAGATTGAGAGCGACAACAACATCCTCATCGAGCGAAGCGCCACCTATGGCCGCCTCTATGATTTCTACACCACGCACCAGCCCGACAGCACCATGGCCACCCACTACCGCCTGCTGCAACTCGAGAGCAACTACGACATCGTCAACAAGAGCATGCTCGCCAGTCTCGACAAGACAAAGTTTCGCCACGAGCTGCTGAACATGCAGGAGGAGATGCGCGCCGTGCAGCAAAAGAAGGAGGCACGGAGCATCATCATCATCCTCATGTCGGTGATGCTGGCGGTCATCGCCCTGTTTTCCTGGAAGCTCTACACCAAATACAGGCAGCTCGCACGCAGCAACCACCAGCTCTACCTGAACACCCAGGACCTCATCGCCGAGAGCGACCAGATGAAGCTGCTCATCCGCCAGATGAAGACCGACCACACCGCCGAGCCGCCCGAAGAGGGGGAAGGCAAGGCCGGCGGAGGCCCCACGGAGGCGACCTACAAGAACATCAAGATGGAGCAGCACGACATCGACCATCTGCTGGTGAAGATCCTGTCGGTGATGGAGACCTCCGACGCCATCTTCTCGGAACAGTTCTCACAGGAGACGCTCTGCCAGCTGACCAACAGCAACCGCGTGCATCTCTCGTATGTGCTCAAGCAGAATGGCACCAGCTTCTACACGCTCTTGGGAAAATACCGCATACAAGAGGCCTGCCGCCGGATGAACGACCACGAAAGATACGGACATCTGACCATCGAAGCCATCGGCCATAGCGTCGGCTATAAGTCGAACTCGAGTTTCATCGCCGCGTTTAAGCGCTACACGGGTCTGAAGCCTTCTGAGTATCTATTGGCAAGGAAAATGTAAGTGCGGGCATCAATCTGTAGGCAGAATAGGTCCGTTTAAGCTTAAACGAAAGTCTTTTCGACCGATGGCAGGCCTTGCTTATCGGGAATCTGCATATCTTTGCAAAAGAATGTTTCACCAAACCATTAAAAGAAGGAGCATTATGAAGAGAGTTTACAACAGCTTTCTCCTGACCTTCATGTTGCTGCTCATCAGCCTCCCCGGCGCCTATGCCCAGGAGCTGAATGGCATCAAGGAAGGAAGGAGCCTCGTCAGCAATGGCCAGTTGGGCCGAGTAGCAGCCTCGTTTGCCGAAGGGCGCAATCAAGTCCCCGCAAAGGCAGCCAAGCGTCAGGACCCGATCACCACACCCCTGGGCACCGCCCGTGACTACTCCCTGACGGAATTCTATTTCCGGAACACCTATCGCCAGGGATGGCTGTCGGGCTATGCCGACAAAGTGTACTTCGATGGCAACGACGTCTACTTCAAGGACCTCGTCTACCTTGTGGCCGACGGCACCTACGTCAAAGGAACGATCACCTCGGGCGACAGCCACAACGGCGTAATCACCATCCCGAACATGCAGTATTGCTCTTCCTCCTGCCGAGCTGCCATCGCCACAGTGAACAGCAACGGCTCGCTCATCGTCGACACCACGGCCGCGGCATTCCAGTTCACCATCAAGGACGACACCATCACGAGCAATGCTGTCGACGCCACGGGGGGCCACATGTACATCCTCGCCATCAACGACGATGATGAGATACAATGCTACAGCGCCGCACACGAGTATGAGCCCGTCGACGAGGCTGCAATGACCGAGATCACGATGCCCCAGAACGTCACGGCACAGAAATATCGCTACGTGTGCCAGCAGGTGCAGCCCACGGAGGCTTATGCCATGGACAACGCCAAGGTGGCCATCGATGGCACCGACTGCTATATCTCCGGACTGGTGGACGCCGACACAAGCTTGTGCATCAAGGGCACCATCGCCGGCGACTCCATCGTCTTCGCCCTGCCGGAATATCTGGGCAAGCGCAACAATGCCTACACCTACCTGCGCGCCGGCGAGCTCTATTGGGACACCGACCCCGACACCGGCGAGGAGGCACGCTACTACCGCATACTATACGGCAAGGACAAAGTGGTGTTCAGCTACGACAAGGCCAGTGGGAAGATGAAGTGCAACGACTTCCTCATCATCACCTCGGGCAAGGCCACCACGCTCTCCTACCTCAACGAACCGACACTGACCGTCTTCGACTACCAGATGGTGACTGTGCCTGACTCGGCAACGGTGAAAGACTATCTGCTGAGCGTAGAGCAGGAGACCGGCAACGGCCGGACAAGCTCGAAAATCCGGGTGGCGCAAGACGGCGACGACTTCTATTTCATGGACCTCTATCGCTATTGCCCCGACTTCGCCTTCAAGGGCACACGCCGCGGCGACTCGATCTATGTCGACTTCCCGCAGTATGTGGGGCAGTACCGGGGCAGCGACTGCTTCATGAACGCCGGATTCCTACAGACCATGGACTACTATGGCTATAAATACTATTTCTATCACGTCAGCCCCGATGTGACGTCGGTGCGGATGGCCTACGACGAAGCCACCAGCACCATCAGCTGCGACACCATCCTCGTGATGAGCGACCAGACTGGAAGCGTGGGCGGCGACTTCTACAAGCCTGTCTATTCGCCCTTCAACTATGAGGTGGCTGTCGTGCCCGACGGTGCTGAGGAGATGGACTACGTGCTCTACAACCACGACCTTGACGGCACGGAGCAGACGCCCAAGCTAGTGAACATCGCCCGGGCGGGTGATGACTTCTATTTCCTAAACCACGAAGACGACACGAGCATCCTCTTCAAGGGCACGCTGAAAGACGGGCGCCTGAGCGTAGAGGTGCCACAATATGTGGGTGGCTCGCGCATCGACTTCATCCATGGCGCCGACGTGGTGAAAACGCTGGACGAGGATGGCGACACGGTGACCGAACTGGCCCATATAGACAGCCTGACGGAGGTGACGTTCGTCTACGACGAAGCCACCAAGACGCTCTCCACCGACCGCGCCCTGGTGATGATGGACATCAATGGCCACCAGGTGGACCTGTTCTGCGCGCCTGTCTATAAGCTCTATGTTGCCAAGGCAGCCACGCCAGCCGACCCGGAGATCGTCTCGTGGGAATACAACGAGAGCTACAACCAGTATAAGTTCATGGTCAAGATACCCAACAAGGATGTCAACGGCGACTATATTGACCCGGAGGGCATCTCCTATCGAGTATACTTCGACGACCAGCCCTACACATTCACGACAGCGCTGTATCCTTCCGACTTCGATGTGGACACCGAGGTGATCCCCTTCGCGTTCACCTGCAGCGACATCACGGATGAGTATGGTGAGCCAACGGTCAGAAAGATCTGGCTCAACGAGAAGCCAGAGACAAAGATCGGCATACAGTCGGCCTTCACCTATGATGGCACGACAAACTGGAGCAACGTCGTCTCCTACGACATCGTGACAACCGGCATCAGCGTGAGCAGTGACGCCCGCGTTGTCGCCACCGACTACTATGACCTCTCGGGCAGAAGGGTTGATGCTCATGCCCAGGGCATCGTCATCGTGAAAACGAGATTCTCCGACGGTACAGCGAGGGTGAGCAAGAGGGTGAAGTAACCATCCCCCCACCGTTACAATAGCTGCGGCCATGAGCAGGCACTAGCCCGCTCATGGCCGCGGTGTGTTTCATAGGTCTCATCCGGTAAATCACGTAATGCTATAGTCCCGTAGTGGAAACACAATTTGGCCATAGGTGATGCATAGCGAAACACACGGGGGATATGGAGGCATACAATCAAAACGGGTCTGTGTTGAATAGAGTGGGTAATGCGGCGCGCTACCCACACTTCAACACAGACCGTCTACTTCCCTCTTTGGTTCACCCACAGCAATTTTCTGATATCTACATTCCACAGCCAAACTATGCTGCCTCGCTCACCCGTGCTGTCGTTAGGCTGCACGGTGGCCTTGACGTGGTTTCCTTGTATGATGAGTGTCGCCCATCCATTGGATACGGTGTCACCCCACACGCGGTCGACCATCACTTGACCATCGCCATTCAGACAACTGAAGTCTGAATCGGCAAGGCAGAAATCGAGATGCTGATAGTTGGTGCAGGTCAGCACATATTCCCCGCCCGTGGCAGGGACCTTCAGAGATGAGGCATCCTTCCGCCCATCGTTGAGGCATGATGGCGAGTCGCACGCCAACTGGATAGGTGCCCAAAGACCATCGGGCCCAATGAATTCGCCCGAGTCATTGGAACAACTGGCGAATAGGCAAAACGATAACATTGCCAGTGTAAGTGATTGAATGAAATGTTTCATGGGCTGTGTCATGTTAAGTACTGCAAATAAGTGAAACTGTCTATAGTCTATAACCCTTAAGAAAATTTCGCGTTATAGAAGATTTCTTTATCAAGCAATCTCCCTTGCGAATTTGTGATTTTAATTAATTTCATTTCCTGACATTCAATCGAGTCCATATGACCTATTGAAAGATTAGGTTTGTCTATCCCAGATATTAATACGTATTGCCTTAATGTTGTAGAATCAGGAGTGCTTAACTCTTCTAAATTAAGTTGCCCTTTTTTATACTTTATTTTATAAAAGTGATAATGCCTTGATGATATTCTAAGAACAGGAGTAGCTGGTTCATAGAAAATCGTATCTGATCCTGGCTTGTAATATATGTACAAGTTCCACACCAATGGGCTGTTGGTAATAGTGAGAGTGTCAGTATTGTTGATAACAATATCATTGATATCTCCATAATCCTTAACAAGAAGTTTAATCTTATATTTGGAGTTGTAATAGGTATAGTCGATTGCATCATGCTTTTGTGAGCATGAAACTAGAATAGCCAAAAGAAAGACTACAAGTACATTTTTCATCTTTTTTGTTCCATTAATAGTAGTTCCCAAGTATTTCTGTAAAATATCCATAAAATTCTGCATTCCTGGTTGATTGCTCTTCAATATGGAACTCTATTTTGTTTGATTTGTGGAAATCTTGCCAGGATTGGTAGGTGTCAAACCCTAACCGAGCCAAGGAATATGGCAAGCCGTTTTTAGCAGAAACAATACCAGCAGCCATATTGCCTATATCCCTAGCAGAAGCAATAACTTTTTTCCCTTTATAGTTTCCCCAAGTAGCCCTTCCTATTGGCATGCCTCGATATGCATAAGATAGTTCACTACTAACCACAAAGGAATTGCCATCAGTCACCTTGAAATCATATTTATGATTTCCACGAGCATTGTATATGTATTCAAGTATGTTATAATAAGAGAAAGCCTGATGAATTTTGAAATGGTTTAAAAATTTTATTCCAGAATCATTAGTCATATTAATGATGCTTCTGACCCATGTCCTTTTCTTTGAATCATAAAAACTAGTTGTTGTTGGAGTGATACCGATAGATGACCCTCGTGTTAAAATTCCTTTCTTGTTTTTATGATAAACATATATATTTCTATCATCATCCATTAAATTACCACCGAATACCTCATAAGTGTAATTTCCAGTCATATAAACCCAAGTGCTTTTGCCATTAGGGTCTATATGCCTAACAGGATTGCCTAAACAATAGGTATACGAACTTAAGGGATAATATTTTTCCGCCATCGGGTCCACGCTCGTCCACTGCGCGAGCACAGGGTCGTACTGCCGGGCACCATAGTCGTAAGTGTCCAGTCCGTGTGTGCGGTCGAGCTCCTTGCCGTTGTACTTGTATGGCTGCATGTTCACGTTCTTTGCCGTAGCGTCACTGTATGGTGTGCCGAAAGGATAGTAGTCGAGGCTCTGGCGTACCTTGCCTTCTTCGTCCACCACCTGACGCACATTGCCCAGATGGTCGCGGTTATAATACATGAACGCCATTGAGGTGATTTTATTGCGGTCGATGATAGCCGATGAGTCTGTTGGCGGTGTAAAGACTCCCTGGGTGATGGCTTTGGAGGGTGCAATCGGCAAAAGCGGCCTGAAGGGATCAGGTTGCCCCGGGTCCACGTCAGAAGGCTCATCGATGTACCCCACCTGGCAATATCCACCGGGATAGAGGTAACGCTTCGCCCTGCCGTTGATAAGGACGAGGCTGCCCAGGTAGTCGGTGGAGTCTTTCGACAATGTCTCCCGCCGTGTCAGGTCATGTCTCTCGCCCATGGGCACCGTAATGTTTGGCATGGCTTTGTAGTGCACAGCACGCAGCTTGCGGCCGCTGGCCGAGTAGACATACTCCGTGACGCATCCATTGGTGAACTGTATGCGCCGCGGGCAGTTGTTGTCATCATATTCGATGAGCGCGATGCCCTTGTTCAGGTCCCCCGTCATGGCACCGTCGGCGTTGAAGGTATATTCCTCCTCCACGTTGTTGTCATCATCGTTGAAGTCGAACGAGCCCTTGCTGACAAGGCGCGGCGCACGGTCAATGACTTTCTGTAAGCGGTTGCCACGCCGTGTGATAGTCAGCTCGTCGATGCTGCCATAGGAGCCATCCTGCCGGCGTCCGTTCCTCACAAGCCCCATGATATTACCGTTGGCGTCATAGCCGGTGATGCGCTCATCGTATCGGCCCACCTTGTCACTGAGGCCACTGCCTTCGCCGTATTCTGCACGGGGCATCCGTCCCAGGGCGTCGTACGACAGTTTGTAGCCACAGAGTTGTGTACTGTCTCGTGACCACGCCAACTGGCTGATGTCACCATTGTAGCGTGGAACGCCAGTCGTTGGGTTGGCATACGCCAGACGCTCAGTGAACCTGCCCGCGGTGATTGTTGTTGTCCATCCGTGAAGGTCGTAGCCATACGTCTCCTCGCCTGCCTTGCCCGGGCGCCGGCGGCTGATGAACCGTCCCAAGTCATCATAGCCGATGCTGGCAATCCTGTGCGTGCCGGCAGCCTGTGCCAATTCCAGTGCCTTGTCGGCATCTACTACGATCTTACGCTTCACCTGGGTGATAGCGTCGTTGATCACCCCGCTGCTCTTGATACGGCTGGCGGTGGGAATGCTGCAGTTGAATAGCTGAGCAATACCAGAGATACCGTATACAAGATGCTTTGTATTCGGAGCATCATCTACTACTTCCGCGGCGACATTCTTCTGAATGAAGTGCAGATTGTTCAGGAAGAAGGCGAACTCTTCGCCGTTCATCATGCAGAGGGGCTTCTGAAGCAACTCCTCCATAGATAAATTTTTAATGCTTGTCATGGTGTTTTGTATGTATTAGAGATATTGGGCCATCTCTCGATGGACAAAGTGTTTGTGTGTGTTATAACGCCAGGGAGAATACTCCTTAGCGGCTGTGTCACAGGCATAAAAGACTGTGGCATCGTTCTGGGCGGAGCATATACCATGCTCATATTCCTCGGAGGTGGGCGAAGTGTGATGTTCATAGATATTATTATTAATACGCCCACAAAATTACACATATTTCCTGAATGTTGCAAATGCGTTACGAGACGCTATGTTGCTAATTGTTAATCAATAGTAGCTGAACTTTTTCGTTTGTGCACTCAATGATATTCAAATAATGTAATTTTAATGTCAAATGTTAAAACAAAGCGTAAAAGTTTATAATTTATTGACTTTATTTTAACAGGTGTGTACTCATTTCAAAAGCTTAGTTCTCTGATTTCGGCATCAACGACAAAGAAGTCACCATCCTTGTCTTGAAGTACGTTCCGTGGGACTATATCCCAAATGACATACCTGACATTCTTATATCGTCCTTCATCGTTAACTTTAACGAAGCCAATAGCCGACATGTAGGTATCAATTTCGATTTTTGTTGCAGGTTTGGCGTCCTTTATAAGATCTTGCGCTATCACCGGCATGACGCTTCTGCCATCATACCCTGCAAAATTGCAGCTAAGTTCTTAGCAATATCAAAATAAAAATGTATCTTTGCAGCATAAAAGAAGAAAGGGAATCGAATATGTATAAGCCAAGAGCCGTGCCAGTACTGACTGGTAAGAACGCCGCATACTTCAATGAGATACAGAAGCGTGCAGCAACTGAGGATGCTGGTTTTGATGTGAAAGCCGCATTCAACAGAATGAAGGTCATCATTGCTAATACAATGGGTAGAGGCAATGACGCTTAACGACTGTCACTTTTCTCTGCTGACGAAAGAACTTCATGATCAATTGACTGGCTTTGATTGCAGTCGTGAACCAGACATTGAGAAGTTCTTTCGTGAAGAGTGTGTGCTCAACGATAGCCAGTTGTTGAGTAGTACATATTGTTTCTATCTTCCTGAGACGAAAGAAGCTGTGGCAGGTTTCTGTATTCTTTGTTCCGACATCTCCACAAGTGCTATTCCCAAGAAGATGCGGAACAAGATTAACCGTAAAATCCCATACGTTAAACAGCGTGACCAATATCCTGCTATTCTGATTGGCCAGCTGGCCGTTTTCGACAAATTTGCTGCTGTCCATCTGGGAAACGAATTGATGGAAGACATTAAGGCATGGCTTGCTGGATTAGTGAGGAATGTTGGAGCAAGATACATCATTGTGGATGCGGTTAACGATGTTCATGTCTTGAACTATTATCTTCGCAATAAATTTCTATTCGTATTTCAAGAAGAATCAGATGAACGCGAAGCTTTAGAGTTGGTTGAAGAAGAACCGCTGAGCACCCGCTTCATGCTTTGCGACTTGAAGCCAACCTTCGATTCTCTCATGCAATAAGCCAACTTCTGCTATCAATCGGGAAAATATTGTGAAAATCCCGCTATTGTGAATAGCCAAAGCCAGCGTTTATCGACATCAGCAGCGATAAAAGCATGAACAAGACGTTATTATGCTAGCCTTATTAGACACACTGTGAGTATGACGTTAAGAAAACAATCATGCTACTATGTCGTTTAGGTATGCCTACTCTTGATTATGATTCTAAGTCCACTGGATCTGTTGAAATGCGAACACCGTTGATGTTCGCACGACATATCATAGCCTATCACTCGTTGTTCGCAACCCCGTGGTGTTCGCATCGTGTTCGCAAAAAAGAAAAATCAGCGACTCGATTTTCATCTAAGTCGCTGATTATCAGTGTGGACCAGCTAGGGCTTGAACCTAGGACCTCCAGATTATGAGTCTGTTGCTCTAACCAACTGAGCTACAAGTCCAAGAAACTCTAAAAGTATTTGTGGCTGCAAAGATAAGCAATTTTTGG